>Ga0307978_1002633_pt1 | contig 12566 bp, 7 predicted proteins | sample OrgLakmetage1056_FD_203151 | JGI IMG/M metagenome (GOLD analysis project Ga0307978, IMG submission 203151) | Saline water microbial communities from Organic Lake, Antarctica - #1056 | ecosystem: Environmental > Aquatic > Non-marine Saline and Alkaline > Saline | place: Antarctica: Organic Lake...
AAATGTTGATTTTATTGGACTTTCAAGTTCTTTTGGAAAATATCCCTTATATTTAATTACTGCCTCTTTATGTGTATTTAACTCATTAATAGATAATGAAATCCACAGGATTATATAAAAAAAAACGATAGATGATAGTACAAAGCCCGTCAGCATTATTATTATATTCTTCATGATTCAATTTTTTATTAGCAAGGTCTAGGAACACAAGCAGGAACACATCCAAAACCACAACCCTCACACTCTTGATCGTGCATATAGCAACCTAAATGGCAAAAGTAGCAAAGGCCAGAATAATTACCACAACAACCACAGTCACCACCTTGATCTGCACCATACAAATAACACTCTGGATCCCAAGGCGTTAATTCATTAATATTTTCTCTGCTAATAGAATTTAAATTAGACGAACTCACTAATCTTTCATTCCGCGCGCTTATTCAGACTAGCTCTTTCTGATTCACTGAGATCTTCAAGCCAAAATTCTTTGAACTCATTTCTCAAAATTATATCAACTGTACTTAAGGAAATAATTTCACCAGAATTATTATCCAAATAATCATAAGTCTTTCTTGGTGTAAATTTTTTTCCAAAGTACCTTTTAGTAGTTGAAATATTCTCTGTAAATTCAAAAGCGACTTCGGCACGCACCGGTTTATCTTCAGCACAAAAAAACGGAGATTTGCCATCCAAAGAACTTTCATATATACCACACTGACAATTCTCTGAATTGTTTTCGTAAGATCTCCAGACAGATTTAAGAGCACCAGTATGATAAAAAATTGCTAAATTATCATTTTGATAATAATCCTCATTGTCTAGCTTATCGTATAATAGTTTTGGAATATTTTCAATAATGCTTACAATTGAAACAATTTGCTCCTTGTCAAATCTTTTTTTCAAAGAATTAGCCAAATCTATTACGGCAGAGTTCATTATTTTTTGACTATTTTTCTCTGTATTTATTTTTAATTCACTGATTGGCATCCATGTCTCATTTCTTTTCAGAAACATTTTAGAAATTAGGCTTTTCTCATTTTGAATGGCTTCAAATTTAAGAATTTGAGAATTATCGTTTTTTTGAAAAATAAAACTGTAATTATTTTGTTCATTTCTATTGAGCGTATTGTTATCAACAATTTTAATTTTACCATTTACATCTTGAAATGTAACAGTAGATTCATATTCCTCAGTACAATTGGTAAGCAAGACAACACTGATTAAAGATAAGAGTAGATAGACGTTTTTCGTAACTTCTTTAGATTTAAAATTGAATATTCCATTAATTTAAGAAAAAATGTTGATAAAGTAGTTCTTTTTTAAACTTAGCGAATCTTTATCAAACTAAAAAGTCGTCAGCACAAAACCTGATCTTTAGCTTGTTAATCTTTTTACAAAATAAGGTGATGCGTTTTATATTATTTTTTACTTTCGTTTAACATTTTCTTAAAAAACGCATCATGAAATCAATTCTCTTAAAATTTAGTTCTCTAGTATTCATCGCATTATTATCATTTTCGCTTAACTTAAATGCTCAAGAATTTCAAGGGCAAGCGATTTATTTTTCTAAAGCTAAAATGGAGCTTGGAAGTTTTGGAGCTAGAATGAGCGAAGCTCAAAAGAAACAAATCCAAAGTCGTTTAAAGAATAGATTGCAAAAAACTTATATTTTAAATTTCAACAAAGAGAAGTCTGTGTTCAACGAAGACGAGAAAATAGATGCGATTTCTGGAGCCACAGATTCTTGGGGTGATAATTTTTCAAGAGGTGAGCAATACAAAAATGTAAAACAAAAGACCCTAATCCAAAGTCAAGAATTTTATGGTAAGAAATTTTTAGTAAAAGATAAGTTAGCCGCTATTGATTGGAAGCTGGGGGCTGAGTCTAAATCTATAGGACAATATATGTGTTTTAAAGCAACGGCTTCCATACCAACCGATGAATTGGAGTGGTACAATTTTTCTTGGGGAGACTTAAGAGAAACGAATACTGAAGCTAAAACTGATTCAACGGCTGTTGAAATTAAAGATTTAGAGATCAAAACAACTGAGGTAGAAGCTTGGTACACACTTCAAATTCCAGTAAGCCACGGTCCTGGAGAATACTGGGGACTTCCTGGTCTTATTTTAGAGGTGAGTGCTGGAAATACTGTCATTCTGTGTTCTAAAATAGTCATAAATCCAGAAGAGGTGATAGAGATTGAAGCTCCAGATAAAGGTAAAGAGATTACTAAAAACGATTATCAAGCAACGATTCAAGAGAAAATGCTTGAGATGAGAAACAATAGAGGCCGACGAAGAGGTTGATTCAAATTAAATTGATAAATAGAGCTCAACTTTCACTTCACATAAATTTATGAATAAAATATTTTGTGTTGCATTATTTCTAGCAACCACCTTCACTTTTGCCCAAGTTAAATTACAAGGTGTCGTAAAAGATAGCTTAAAAACTCCTCTGGAGTTAGCCAATGTAGTAGCTATAAATCAAGCAACGAATGGTCTGGAGTCTTATGGTATTACCGATGCTAATGGTAATTTTAAATTACAGCTTGGTAAAAATGGCAGCTATAAAATACAAGTGAGTTACATCGGTATGAAGACTTTTGAAGAGGTTTTGACCACGGATGAAAATGATATTACAAAAATGTACACCCTTCAAATTGATAAATCTCTAGATGAAGTGGAGATCAGTTACGAAATGCCAGTGACCATTAGAGGAGATACTCTTATTTATAATGCAGATTCTTTTAGCGATGGTACTGAACGAAAGCTAGAAGATATCCTCGAAAATTTACCAGGGGTTGAGATTAATGAAAACGGTCAGATCGAAGTAGAGGGGAAGGTGGTGAATAAACTCATGGTAAATGGCAAAGATTTTTTTGATGGGGACACCAAGTTAGCTATAAAAAACATTCCTTCTAAAGCTGTCGATAAGATCCAAGTCTTGAGAAATTATTCTGAAGTGGGCCAGCTAAGTGGGGTGAGAAATAACCAAGATAATGTGGCGATGAATATCAAACTGAAAGATGGAAAGGAAAGCTTTTGGTTTGGTAATATAACTGCAGCAGTAGGAACATCTCCAGAGGATGAGTTGTATTTGGTTCAGCCCAAATTATTCTATTACAGTCCCAAGTACAGTCTTAATTTTATAGGAGACATAAATAATACGGGAGAAGCAGCCCTAACGCGAAGAGATATTAGAGGTTTTGGTGGAGGTTTTAGGGCCCCAAGTAGTAATAGTGGAACTAGTATAAATCTTGGAGATAACAGTCTTAATTTCTTAACCAATCAAGACAATGCCCTTAAAATAGAAAATAAATTGGCCACCGGTAACTTTAGTTATTCTCCAAAGCAGTCTCTAGACTTAAGTGGATTTCTTATTTACAATACCAGTCGTATTCTTTCCAGAGAAAACAGTTTTGTCCAATATACCAATTCAGATCTTGGTATTCCCGATGAACGAACAGAGCAATCTAGTGAAGAACGGTCTAACCAAGGCTTATTAAAACTTAGCGCCTCTTACAAACCAAACTTCAATAATCAATTAGACTACGATGTTTTGGCACGTGTTTCTGAAGATTCTCAAGACCAAAATATACTTTCTTCAGTCATAGGAAATACAACCCAAGTGGATGAGGTTAATCCTTACAGCATTAATCAAAATTTAAATTATTACTACACGCTTAATGAAAATAATATTTTTGCTTTGGAGGCTCAGCATTTGATAAAAGATGAAGATCCATTTTACAATGCTCGTTTGGGTAATGACCCAAATAGCGAAGACCCCTTCGATACCACAGCAGAAGCCATAGGTCTGGATACCTCACTGGAAACTTACAATTTGACACAAGACAGGCGTATCAAGTCCAATCAGTTGGATGCTAAATTAGACTACTACAATATCCTCAATACGAAAAGCAATATCAATTTTACATTGGGGACTATCTTAAGTCGTCAAGACTTCAATTCTGATATCTTTCAATTTCTTGATGATGGGTCTCAACTTGCCCCCACACCAACTTTTAACAATGGACGGTCTACTAACGATATACAGTATAATTTTAGCGATATTTATTTAGGAGTCCATTATCGGGTGAAAGTGGGCAAATTCACTTTTACTCCCGGTTTTTCTGTTCATGCTTATGGAAACAAGAACACCCAATTTGGAGTGACTCACGAGGATAATTTCTTTAGGTTTTTACCAGATTTTGAAACTCGAATTCAGTTTAAGAAAAGTGAGTCTTTGACTTTGAAATACGATATGCGTAATCAATTTACGGATGTGACAAGATTGGCTGAAGGTCTAGTATTGAACAGCTTCAATAGTATTCAATTTGGGGAGCCTGAACTCCAAAATGCCTTGTCTAATAACATAAGTTTATTGTATAGTAGTTTCAACCTTTTCAACTATACCAATGTGTTTGCCAGAGCAGCATATTCCAGTAATATCGATCAAATACGGAGCTTAACAAACTTTGAGAATGTTATCCGAACCAGCACTTTCTTCAACTCCAGTTTTGCAGATGAAAACGTGAGTGTCTTTGGGCGTGTTCAGCGAACCTTTGGGAAGGTAAGAGCAACAATCAACACTAGTTTTAACTATAGTAAAATCAACCAGTTTATCCAAGGTTTGCAATCGCTTAATGAAGGCTTCACCCAAACCTATACCCCTGGTATTCGTACAAACTTTAAGGTAGCTCCAAATGTGAGTTTTAATTATCGCTATAGCATCACTAACAATAACCAAGGAAGCCGAGAGACCAAGTTTATAACAAATGCACCTTCCATAGACTTTGACGCCTATATCTGGAAAAAGGTGACTTTCCGGACCAATTATTCTTATACCAACCAAGACCTTGGTAATGGAGAATCGCAGTCCTTCCAAAACTGGGATGCTAGCCTTTCTTACAGAAAAGATAGAGATGCTAAATGGGAGTATGAAATCAAAGCAACTAACCTTTTGGATATCGATTCTCAGGTCAGGAACAGCGCAAATAACATTTCTGTATTCAGTTCAGAAACCTTTATTCAGCCTAGATTTGTTACGTTTAGGTTTGTGTATACCCTGTAATGGTTTAATGAGTTGGTTATCTCATTTTCTTGTTTGTTTTGAGCATCTCGTGACTATTAAGGTATGGATTATTCAAAGTCTTTTTCCAGTGCTGAAAGGGTAGAACAAACCCTTATTTCGTAAACTATCCTTTTGGATTATGGGTGACCGTTTAATGTTTTTGATAAATAAATTGCGGTTTTGCTGAGTTTGTTTTTGGCAACTTCGTTTGGAGTGCCTTCTGCTATCACTTTTCCACCTTTTTTTCCTGCTCCAGGACCTATGTCGATAACCCAATCACTTCCAGCAACTACCTGCATATCGTGTTCAACTACAATTACAGTATTCCCAGCATCCACCAATCTCGCCAATTGGAGTTGTAATTTCTCTACATCTGTTGGGTGTAAGCCCGTAGTGGGTTCGTCTAAAATATAGAGTGTGTTCCCGCGGCTTAGTCGCTGGAGCTCCGTAGCAAGTTTAATACGCTGTGCTTCTCCGCCGGAAAGCTCAGTTGCTGGCTGGCCCAAACGTAAATAACCCAAACCTACTTCCTGCAACACCTTGAGGGGGCGACTGACTCGGTCTTCTTTTTCAAAAAACACGGCTGCTTTGTCTACGGTCATGTCAAGAACTTGGTTGATATTTTTTTCGTGATACTCAACTTCCAAGGTTTCGGGATTATACCGCGCACCCTCACAAACAGGGCAGGGCGCATAGACACTTGGTAAAAAGAGTAATTCAACCATCACAAAACCTTCGCCATCACAATTGGGACACCGACCTTTACCCACATTAAATGAAAAGCGACCGGCATTATAATGGCGTGCTTTTGCTAATTTTGTTGAAGCAAACAATTTACGTACAACATCAAACAAGCCCGTGTAGGTTGCCAGATTAGAGCGTGGTGTTCTCCCAATGGGTTTCTGATTGACCACAACCATGCGTTTAATATCTTCTGAACCAGAGGTGATTTCTCCCCCTAGCGTCTCTACGGTGTCTTTTTGTAAGACCTCTTCGTCTTCTTCCTTAAAAAGGCCCTTTCCTAATTTCGTGGACATTAATTCAACTAATACTTGACTCACTAAGCTGCTTTTACCTGAGCCTGAAACTCCAGTGACACTCGTTAGCACTCCTAAAGGAAAAGATACTCCAAGATCTGTTAAATTATTTCTGGTTACTCCACTTAATTTCAACCAGCCACTAGGCTTTCGGGGTGTGGTTTTTTTAAAAGGCAGATCATTAAAAAGATGTTCTCTGGTTTTGGACCGTTTACTGTCTTTTAAACCGGACGGTGGTCCGCTGTATAAAATTTCACCACCACCTTCACCAGCATCTGGACCTACATCTACAATCCAGTCGGCATGGTGAATCACATCTAACTCATGTTCAACGACAAATAGTGAATTACCAGAAGCTTTTAATCTATCTAAAGTTTTTAGTAAGGCTTCGGTGTCGGCGGGATGTAATCCTGCGGAAGGCTCGTCTAATACATACACCACCCCAAACAAATTACTACGCACTTGGGTCGCTAGTCTTAACCGCTGATGTTCCCCAGGGGAAAGAGTAGGTGTGCTGCGCTCCAAGGATAAATAGCCTAAGCCCAATTCCAATAAAACAATGACTCTCTCCACTAGATCTTCGGCAATTCTTTGAGCTACCATTGCTTTTTCCTGATGCTGTTTGGTTAATTTAAGCAAAGCAGGCGCAGTGCCATCCCCATAAGGAGCGAAAATAGAAAGCAATTTCTCTAGAGGTAATCTCGAAATATCGGCAATATCATAACCAGCAAAAGTCACAGAAAGCGATTCGCGACGTAAACGTTTACCCTTACAGGACTCGCATTCGCTGCTTATCATGTACTGCAACACACGTTTTTTCATCAACGTACTTTGCGTATTTGCAAAAGTGTGCAGAACATGTCTTTTCGCACTCGTATATGTGCCCTTATAACTAGGTTCCGTTTTATTTTTGATGGCAAGTTTTACGTCATCTCGGCTTAAGTCACGATATACAGGTACCTGCGGACGTTCGTTTGTAAATAAGATCCAGTTGCGGTCTTTTTTGGGAAGATCTTTCCAAGGGATATCCACGTTATAGCCGAGAGTGGTCAAAATGTCGCGAAGGTTTTTCCCTTGCCAAGCTGGTGGCCATGCCGCTATGGCTTTTTCTCTTATCGTTAAGGAATCATCGGGGACCATGCTTTCTTCAGTGACTTCGTGTATCTTGCCCAATCCATGGCATTTAGGGCAAACTCCTTCTGGTGTGTTGGTTGAAAATGAATCAGCATATAAAAGAGGCTGTCCGTCTGGATAATCACCAGCACGGGAATATAACATGCGTAACAAGTTAGACAATGTAGTCACAGAGCCAACCGAGGATCGCGTAGTGCCTGAACCTCGTTGCTGCTGTAGAGCAACGGCTGGAGGTAGACCTTCGATCTTGTCGACTTCTGGGATAGGCATTTGATGGAAAAGTCGCCGGGCGTAGGGCGAAACAGATTCAAGATACCTCCGCTCAGCTTCGGCATACAGAGTGCCAAATGCAAGCGATGACTTACCTGATCCTGAAACCCCTGTAAATACGACCAATGCATCGCGTGGAATATCTAAAGTTACATTTTTAAGATTATGTTGCCGTGCTCCATGTATCCCTACGAAGCCCTGTTTTTCTGTCTTATTTTCATTCGGTTGTCCCATGCGCGACCTAGCTCAAAAAATATACCAAGACCTTACTTATAGCATTCAAGTTTAGAAGTCATATATTCTGATGATCAGGAGTGTTATTATCAATTAGATAAATACCTTTTCTGAAGAACACAGAGCTAAATTATTATATCGCTCTTTTTTTAAACATCTTCAATTTCGGTAGTTTCGGTCTTAATCTCAGAGGGTGTATTTTCATTTTTAAGGTAGTTATCTAAAAACTTTAGAATTCTACTGTAGGACTCTATTTGATTTTCCTTTTTAACAAAACCATGACCTTCATCTTCAAATAAAATATATTCTACAGGGACACCATTTTCTCTAACACCAGCAACAATCTCATCACTTTCTACTTGTAATACTCTAGGATCCTGAGCACCTTGTAAAACGATTAATGGTTTTGTGACTTTATCGGTATGAAATAAAGGAGAGATGCGTTTTAATCTAATAGAGTCTGCTGAAAAAGGATCTCCTAGTTCTAGGTATAACGATTCTCTCATAGATTCCCAATAGGGTGGTATACTCTTTAATGTTCTTATCCAATTGGTCACCCCAAAAAGATTGACGCCCACATCAAACTCTTCTGGAGTGTAAGTTAATGCGGCCATAGTCATGTATCCACCATAAGAACCTCCAATGATTCCTATTTTGTCGCCATCAATTTCAGTTTGCGATGCCAACCAATTTTTACCTTCTACACAGTCTTGTAAATCTTTCTCACCGTGGTTGAGGTCATCCATTTGGTAAAATGTTTTACCGTAACCACTGCTCCCACGGTTATTAACCGCTAAAACGGCATACCCATGATTGACCATATATTGAATAAGAGAACTAAACCCTTGTCGTGATTGTCCGCCAGGACCACCATGAACCCAAACCATAGCTGGCACTTTGTTTTCTACAGACGCTTGATGTGGCAAGTAATAGATAGCCGGAATCTCAACACCATCAAAGGATTTAAAACGAATTACTTTTGCTGTTACTAAATCTTCAACATCTATAGCCTTGTTAAGAACATCAGTTAATTTATGTTGTTCTTTCGTTTCTATGTTATAGGTATATAAATCTGAAGGGGAATTAGACCCACCAGCATACATACGCATCCATTTTTCATCATCGCTAAAACCAACACTTGTGATACTTTGATCTTTAAAATCTGGCAAATCAATAGGTTTTATTGTTTTGGAATCTAAAACTTGAATTGCATTTTTACCATCCTCATTCACATAAACAACCATGTATTTTCCCTCGGACGTAAAACCACTACCCATGATATCCCAAGATTTTTCCAGAACTTTTTTCTTCTCTTTAGTCGCCAAATTATAAGACATTAAATAGGAGAATTCTCCACCATCGTCAGTCGTGTAATAGAATTTAGAATTATCATTCGAGAAATCTTGAGACGAGTTCTTACTTTGATTCTCATTGATTTTAATCATTTCTTCAGTCTTTACATCATAAAGAAATAAATCGCTATCATTTGTATTTAAAGATTTGGTGAGTGCAAAATAAGTTTCATCACTAGACATTCCTGAAAAATTGAGTCCACTATCATCTTGGTAAATCAATTCTGAAGAAAAATCATCGATAGACATTTTATAAACGTCAAAATAACTTGGATTCCTCTTATTAGAGCCAAAATATAGATATTGATCATCGTCTGACCAGCCATAAAAAGTAGATTTTGCCTCTTTATCTGGGGTGATATCTTTTATATTTCCTTCCAAATCCCTTACGAATAAATGATCTATTTCGTCCCCATTACCATCGGCACTTAATAGCATTCTATTGTCATTTGGGAAATAAGATTCTGCAAAAATTGAAGTGCTATCAGAGGTTGTAATTGCCCTCATTTCTCCTCCTTCAGAAGGAACAGTGAATACGTTATAAATCCCAGAGCGGTTACTGGAAATGAGTAAGCTACTGTTATCTGATGAAAAACTTCCACCACCTATAGCTTCATTATCCATAAATTGTTCAATAGTATATTGCTTGATTTCGCGATTGACCATCGCTTGGTCTGTTTTGTCTTCTTTACAAGAAAACAGGAGTATTAATAAGCCAAATCCTAGAAATGTTGTTTTCATATCAATTGTCTTTAAATGTGAATTAAATATACACTATTAAAATTTTTAACAAAAATGTATTTAAGAAAACCAGTAAACAGTTCTCTTACGTAGGAAGGTAGAAGTAAGCTTGTAGTTATAAAGATGTATAAAACTGTTTTAAATAGAGATCTGTTAAAATGGGTTTTTAAAACTGATATATCTGACTTAAAATAAGACCTACATCTAGGTTTTTTAGCAAAAAAATAATGCCTTTTTATTTTTTACCGTAGTATCTAAAAGGCTAATCTATTTTTATTTCTATTAATTCGGTCAGTCCTTTTCTGATTTTGCTGTAATAATCTCTTTTTTTAAATTCAGTAATAATAGTTTAGCTTAATATTTCTATTCAAATTTACTTTGGTATTAATACTGAAAATGATTGCGAAAAACTAAATACCTCACAATCAAGTTATATGTAACTGACTATTGAGGTTTAATAATTTAAACTTGTTTAAAATAATATTCTACAGAGTGCATCAATTCGATGAATTTTTTGTCTTTTAGATTTCTAAAAAGTTACAGAATTTACTAACCAGCTTAAAAAAAAGATAACTTTTCTAGACCACTATTTTTGATTCAGTTATTTTAAACGGTCTATATCTTTGTGATAGACTATAGAATGCTCATACTTTTTCAATCTTGAAATTTAGCAGATTTTAAGATGGCTTCAATTTCGAACATTTGTTTTCTTTTTGAAGAGGACGGCTTAAAGACAAAGCCTTCTAAAATTAAATATCTGTCATTTTTATCGTCACGAATAGCATAAGTTAAAAACGGGCCTGCCATAAAAAAACCTTTTACTTCCCAAGTTCCTTTGATTTCATAAGCGAACTTTCCATCAATTTCGGTTTCAAATAAATACGGAGCATAGGCTTCTTCAGTAATCATATGGGTATCTTCATTGGGTCCTGGTATGTTTTTTCCAACAGAATCCCGCATCTTAATGACATTAGCAATAATATCTCCATTTCTTTCAATCGTAGATTTTGGAACTTCGTAAGCTAATAGCTCCATGCTGCCATTTCTGATGTCTTTTCGTATCCAAAAAAAGTTATCTTCCTGTTTTGCATATCTATAGGCTGAAGGGAACAACATGGAAACTCCTAGAGATTTTTTCAAAACCTCTACTTTTTTTGGAGCTTTGTTCATACGTCTTCTTTTCTCTTTTAGTTCCGTCTCCTGTAACTTTTCTAGGAAAGAATTCTTGTTTTGTTCTAATTCTTCTATTATAGTTTGTTGATTTTGACCGGTAAGAACAATACCAAATTGAGGCTTTGCAAATGAATCTAACAAGATTTGATGTCCTGTTTTTTCAGAATTCTCAATTTTTAAAAAGGTTCTGTTTTTTCTTACAAAACCACTAAAAGCCATTGGAGGAATTTGGCGTAATGCATATTTTGGTTCTTGTTGTGGGAGGCCATCTACGTCAGCTGCAAAAATCTCTCTTATCTTTTCTCCAATGGAGTCTTGCCAATCTTCATTGGTAATGATAACTGAAAGTTGATTGAGATTTCCTGAAGATTCTGCTTTGTAAGCTGAGGTTTTGGTGTCATTGCAAGAGCAAATCAATAAGATGAAGAGAGCTACAAAACTTGTATTTATGGTTTTGGATAATGTAGATTGCATTTTTGGGGATGTTTTGAATCGAAATAAACACATCGAATATCGTTCCAAAATTTAATTTACAACACAAACTTTATTAACCAGCTAGATTATTCACTAGTTTGAATTTTTGTTCTTCTATAAATCTATTTAATCTCAGGTTCCAAAAAGGCACATTTTTATAAAATTCAACGCAATCTTCAAGGGTTTTTTGTTTTAGTAATTGAGGCATAATGAAAATTTCAAAGTCACGTCGTACCAATTCTAAAAACTCCTTAACATTATCACCATTTTTGATACAGTATCCAATGCTGTTCTTATATTTATGAAATTGAATGTTCTCTGGTAAATAACAATCTTGGGAGACACACACTGCAAGTTCAGTGATTTCAGGTCTTTTTTTAGATTTTTCATGAATTGGTGGAATCATCAAACCTAGGTTAATCCTAAAATCAATCTTATCATCGGTTGACCACCAATAGTTCTGTAGAGTTAAAACTAGCGAAAATTCTTCAGTAGATTTCCACCATATATCACCATCGTTACTAAAACCTTCATCCTTTAGAAGAGGAATCAGGATTTCAGTACTCATTTTTTTAAAAATTTCAATTGCTTTCATAACTAACAGTATTTAACATTCACAAAAATACAAGAGACTTTTGAATTTGCTTTACGGTTTAACCGTAGACATGTTACGGGAAAACCGTAAATTTTGAATGGATATTTATCATGAGCTTTTTGAAAATTGGCTTAGATGTTGCTATTACTCATCTTTTCATATCTAAGAAAGGATATTTATGAGAATCTTTTTTGCCTTGCGCAAAAATATAGGTAGAGAATGTCAGGCCTAATTCCTTTTTCTTAGGGAAATAAAATAATTACTCTGAGCTAATATTTTAGCCATCGAAAAAATAAAAAACACAGATAAAAACTAGACTCATTAATATCTAACTTATTGTATCTCCGATTAATGTTTATGGCTCTAGTTTAATACAGCTATTATATGTATATTTAGATTATGAACATAGATAATTTAAAAGAGGAAATACTATTATTATCCACTCTAGATCGTGATAATCTGTTAAAGGATATTACAGATTCGCTT
>Ga0307978_1002638_pt1 | contig 12552 bp, 8 predicted proteins | sample OrgLakmetage1056_FD_203151 | JGI IMG/M metagenome (GOLD analysis project Ga0307978, IMG submission 203151) | Saline water microbial communities from Organic Lake, Antarctica - #1056 | ecosystem: Environmental > Aquatic > Non-marine Saline and Alkaline > Saline | place: Antarctica: Organic Lake...
CACAGACGGACCGTGGGATATTGTCGCCACTTTTGAAGTCCTACACAGCGATTCTGGATTCACAGCCATGAGCTCCGGTCACAGAGGCACATAAAGAATATTCTTTCAGCAAGCAGCAAAAAGACGTAGGGCTAATGGCCGAGTGTCCTGATTCGTTCTGTGATGTGGCATAAAATAAGCTGGAATACTTCCATCGAATTGGGCTCTTTACTCGGCCTTCCGACTCACTATCTCACTGGTCAAAATGTCAGAACGTAAGAGGACTTCCTCTACACACTTCCGATTTGCGATTTTGCGCGCAACGCACGCGCGTACACTTCCGCCCGAAGCACTGGCTTCTGTGTCATTTGGGTTTGTATTAGTTCGAGTTCGAGTAACTTAGGGAAAATTATGCGTAACTGACTATTTAGAGTCAGGCCAACAACGCACGGCAGACGGGAATTCTTTTTTTAGACACGGAGCTCGTGAGAAAGTCTCTTTTCAACTAGAGCAATAACTAGGCGAAGTCCCAGCGCTGCACCACACCCAGCCCGGACGTCCCGACAAATCCCGAGTCGGTGGCTGAAAAAGCTGCCAAAAACGGCGCATCCCGAAAGCTACTGAATATATCGCCGCCATTTGAATGAGCACCACTGGCGCCGACTCGCCAGCGCCGAAGCAGTTCTCCCGTGCTTAAAGCCCACTCGCAAACGGAGCCATTTCTCGCTGCGGACAACAGTCGCTCTGCGCTGGTGCTCTCATTGACTTCAGGAGAAGACGGAGGAAGCGGCGCAGCTGCAACTCGGCGCAGGGCCATGAGAGATGCTGCACCACATATACCATCGTCGCCGCCACCACCACTGCTACGAAGCTCGAGCTTAGCAAGCCGCGGCTGCCGAAGGTCAAACACGCGGACGATGCCGTCGGCACAGCCCGTGATGACGTCTCGCCCCCCACTGCACGAGCCAATACCGTCTTCCAAGCAAGTAACGGGAGCGCAGTGGCCTCCGAACACGACAGCTGCCGAACTGCTGTTGTTGCCGCTTTGGGTGCCTTCGTGGACATGCGAAGTGCTGGAGCGGTGAGGCACACGGAAGTCCCATAAACTTGCTGTGCAGTCGTTGGAACCGGTCAGCAACTGCCCGCGTGAGACAAAATCATCGGCATCGCTACCTTGCTCATTGTTGCACTCACTAGCCGCACCATCATTGTTATTGTCGTTGCCATTGCTGCTGTCACTGAGGTAGCGAAGACGCACGCATCGTACCGCAAGAGAATGTGCAGCACAGTCGATCAGCACACGGCCCTTGGCAACAGGAGCACCCGTGGAGCGGCTGCTTCCTGGTTTGAGCTGTTGATTGGTGGAACTACGAGCCCTGATTGAGGATCCACCGGCTGACGTGCCTCCGCCGGCCATCGGTGTTCGTTGGTCCAGACAGTTCAGAGCCCACACGCGCACTCGACCGTGGGCGTACCCTGCTGCGACAACCGCAGCGTCTAGCCCCATGCTGACACACGTCACCGAGACATCCTCATCAAGAAAAGCTGCGGAAGATCGTGAATCTGACAACGTAGACGAAGTAAAACTGTTCCCTTTCTTCAAGGAAAATGCTGAAGGACCAACAACAGGAGGCTTTAGCCCTCGACTGGCAGCAGCCTTGGTGACACCCACAACCTGCCCCAGTGTCGTGGCAAGTAGTGACGACAACGACGACGAATGAGGCTCGCACAGTGCAACGGGCTCGCGGTGGCTCGGGTGAGCTGCAGCTGCAAAATTCCACACTTTTACGGTGCCGTCCGCAGCGCCCGAGACGAAAAGAGGAGCAGCAACCGCCATCTGCCCTGAGCTGCGAGCAGCCACTGTGCCACTAGGCGCTGATTCAGACGCAGCACCAGCACCAGCACCAGCAGTAGGGGAGATGTCAGCTGTGGGAACTGCCAAGCACGTTACTGCTGTTTTGTGACCACTCAGTGCCATTGACGACGACGAGGTGGCACCTTTTGACGGTGATTTTGTGGCTGCTTTGGGTTTCGTAGGATGATGCTGTGGCATTAATGACGGCGCCAAATCTCCCTTCGAGTTAGAGTTAGGGGTAGGGTTTGGATTCACAGTTGCTGCTGCTAGCGAAGACGACGGCAAAGTAGTGACTTTGAGCCCGCCGTTCGCGTCTCCCGACAGCACAAAGCGTCCTGCGCAAGCAACTCGAGTCACAGGGCTCCCGTGTGCAACTACCACAGCGAACGCTGGCCTCGTTGATGGTGGCGGTGATCCTCCAGTTGCAGAGGCAGGTCCGATCGGATCTGACGCACCCGCAGTTGAAGGAGTGGAGCTTGAGAGAGGAGCGGCGCTGTGAGAGCGAAACAGCTGCGGCCGAGCTGACAGTGTGGCAGCACGAAAGAGTTGTGCAGGAAAAGGCCCAGGCGATTGTGCAGCTGGTATAGCGGAATGTTTGAAATCAGGTGCAAACGATGCTGCGGTTGCTGTACCCATTACTGCGTCTGTTGCTGCTGCCGACAAGACATCTGGAGGTGCAACAGCAGGAGCAGCACCAACATTATAAGTTTCATCCTCCATCTCCAGCGGTTCAAGGGTTGCAGGTGGCATAGGAGAAGGCAACGACGATGCTGTCAATTCGGAAGCATCATCATGCAGTGCTGTTTCAGCGCTCAAAGCTCGGGTAATGTTCGCATCATCGCTGCCATCGCTTTCGTTAGTGCCATTCGCGTTGACGCTTCTGTGATCGCTGCAGCTGCTATTCTTGTCGTGGTTGCTTCTGGTCATCTCATCATTTCGAATGGTGCCGTTACTGCTCTTACACTTGTCTTGGTTGGCCAACAGGGGAGCAGCGCGCACAGTGCCGTCGGCACAACCCACGGTTGCGTAATCACTCCAAGCGGCGAGACATATGAGAGGCACGGTGACTGTAGCTGAGGCACACGGTGGACTGCCGTTTAGCACCTTAGCACTATTGTTGCTGCCACTACTGTAACTGCTGCTCTTACTGCTGGTACTGCGTACTTTGTCGATCGCAGAAATATGAATGTCACTGCTACTGCTGGTGCCACTACTCTTGCTGTAGTTCTGGTGGCTGTAGTCAAAACTGCTGTGCACGTTGCCGCCAAATAAGAGGCCTTCAAGGTCAACACTGAGCGATGAGATCACTGGTGAAGATGACAAAGCAAGAGGCGGGTGCATAGAGTGTTGATGTTGGCCGTTTTGGTGATGGTGTTGCTGGTGGTGTTGGTTAGGGTTAGGGTTGTGCAGCCACGCAACGTCATCAAATGCCGAAGGAGGAAGGTGCACCACGTCACGCCATGCCGCACGCACCTATTTTGCAGGGAGGGAGCACGCGCACACATTACACAACACAACAAGTGCAATGGAACTTACTTAGCATCAACTACCACTCTGCAAAAGTGCAAACCAGACAAAAGAAGCTATTTCTCCAATATGTTGCGACAGATCCCTGAGTTTTGGCGATTGTAGAGTGACTAACCACAGCGAGAAGAGCACGCGCGTGAGACTCCGCTAGGCCATAACCGCGCACAACGCGCCTCACAAACAGTGCAGCTCGATGTGGAGTCATGGACCTCACCTGAGAAAAGTGCGGCGGCCAATAATATGAGGAAATACAGGTATGAAGCACCCATGAAGAAATGGCTCCTAAGAAAACAAATCTAAAAGATAGAAAAATGAACTGACGCAATGAAGAATAAATCTACTACTATACGTACCGCTCGCATCGCAAAGATCAGAGCAGTCAGTTGCTGGACAACTGTCCGAGGATCCGCTCCTGCTGCCACCAGTGATGCAACACTCCCCTCCGTTGCTACTGCACCATTCTCAGAGCTCGTCTCATCTACGCTATGATCATCTCCAGCAGAGGGAAGAGGAGAAGGAGAAGGAGCTGCTGCAGGATGGTTCCAGCCACGAGTGCCACCAGCGAAGCTGAGAAGCTGGTGTTTGAGTTCTGCTTCCCATAAAAGGGGGTCCACAAAGACACGGTGCTCTGATACACGGGCGCCCAAGCTCTCTTTCAACACACCCCCACTGCTATTCCCACTGCTACCACCAATACCATTGAGATTCATCATTATTCCACCGCTATCGTTCCCACTGCTGCTGCTGATCTCATCTGAAGTACTAGTAGCTGCCAGGTCTTGGTGGTAAAATGCTGCAGCCCGTAGGAGCGCGAAAGGAAATGCCCAGCGTTCGCGCTGCGCTGCCGCCACCAGAGCACTGTCGCAGAGCGCCGCCAAACACTCAAACCCAGCACGCGGCAACCGCCGACTCTTGCCATGCTGACCTTGACCCTGGCTGCTGCCACCACTACTACTGCTGCTACCGACAGGGCCATCTTGTTGAGTATGCATGCGCTCTAAAATGCGAAGGAGCCGTTCTGCGACAGCGAAAGAATTGGGAGAAGTGCTGCTGTTGTCTCCAGTATCATTAACGATACCAGCACTGCTACTACTGCTTCTACGAGCAGGCTTCTTGGCCTCGGCACGATCTTCACCGGCAACGTGCAAGTCTGCCCGAGTAGCTGCCAGGAGAGCAGACGACGGACCTTTGTCTCCGCTGAGGGCAAGAGCCACGCATTGAAGCAAGCGCTGCTCTTCAACGGACAAGTCGCGCTCGCTTGATTGCTGGTCGAGGTTGTAAGGGTTTGAGGACATGCCTGGTGACAGGGGTAGAAGCGAAGACGGGTTGTTAAGCTTCCGGTTGCGAGGTGACCGACCAGTCAGAGCCATGGCAGCATCATTGCTGCTGCTGCTGCTGCTATTAGAAAGTAAGCTATCTGAGATGGATTTCGTGATGGAACGGCGTCGATTATTTCTCGGTGGAGTACTGGGAGTTGCATCATTGCTACTGGTGCTGCTACCCTCCTGTGATGATGAAAATTTTAACGGCCAGTCTTGCCCATTCCGTATTTCATCTACAGGTCCACCCTCAATACCATCAACATCTTTGTCAGCGCCACCATTGCTTTCGATCTCATACTCGTCGTCATCAGGCGGAACAAGGTCCCACAGAGAAGCACCTATTACTGCAGCAACTGCTTCAACTGTCCAACAAATATCCAGTTTACTGCTTGAAGATCTTGCTACATCATTAAGATTTTGACCTTCTTCATGGAAATCGTCGCTGTTTACACTAAGACTTAATGGAGGTGGCCGAATGTGCACACCGGGCGTAAGAGCAGTCGTCTGAATAGATGTACGCATCCCCCCGTTCTCTTTCACAACTTTGCTGGTAGTCTCTTTTAGTCCAGTAGGAGTGTTCCCTTCGCTGTCCGCCTCTTCTTTGACACCATCTTTCTCGTCTCCTTTTTCTGCCTGGTGAGGATCCTGAGTGTCCATCACTTGTTGGTCGACTTGTCGCGCTACATCATCCAACCAATCGCAATTCAACAGCGATTCCGACGGAAATACACCCAAATACGAGGCCGTTGAGGCCTTCACGTCTGCAGCGGCTGCTGCAACGGTGGTATTGGCTTCTGTATCTGGCTCAGCAGCTGCTGCTAACGCAGCCGCGTGTAACTGCTCTGCTATAGGAAGTGGCATGCCCACCACTTCATGCAATTCAGACGGCGCCAGTAAAGCACATTCAGCCGCTGACTCCACACCAAGCAATCGCAATTCAGCTAACCAAGAATCTTGCATGCTATTACCGCGGTCATCGTCAGGCAGTAAATTCACGAGCGCCTCGAGGCTAGCCGCGTCGTCGTTACTGTCATGGTTATCATAGCTGAAGAGCTCTGCATTTCGACTCAACAAACCTGATGAAGAAGACGAAGACGACACTCCTTGAGTGCTGGCCCTGAAAGCGCCAATGAGATTATCCGTTGGTGCAGGCACATTCAAGCACCACGGCACTGACCAAACCCCATGCTCAAGCTCAACGTCGATCGTGTTTACCGTGTTGTCACTGCTACTGCTACTGCTGCTGCTGCTGTCGCACGGACCGCTACTAGCGCTACTGGTGTTGCTATTTCTGCCACCACCTTTGCTGCTGCTAGCGCTATCTACTCGTTGTTTAGCAATGGCATAACGAAAGAAAGCTAAAGTAGGTTCGCGGGCCAAGGACTCAAGCAACAAGTGAAAAGATTGGGTTGCCACCATGCCTCGGAGTGCGGGCACATCATGAGACAGAGTACAAGCACTCAAAAAGCGAGCAGCATCAAAAACTGGCCATGCAGTATCCACCCAAAACACGCACTTTTCCACATCCTGAACAAACGAGTTTGGTAAAAGGTCTAGTTTAGCGATGATTCAAAATAAAACAACTCCTTCCTAATGCACAATTGTGAAACATTTTTGTGAATTCATATCGAAACAAGAAGAAAACCTGGATTGAAAGGACTTCGGCAAGGTAATGAAAATGCACCTATCCCACTTCTCTAGGAATTCAAAGTCTTTATAATCCATGTACGATAGAAATAGAGATAAAACCTGGAATAAACTTGAGAGAGCCCACGCAAAGCTAAATCGCAGTGCAGCTAGCCTCTTCCCTTGCGCATGGATGTTCTGGTCCATCATTGTTTGCGCATCGTCTGCGTAACCACTGGCAGTGGTCTCTTGCGAAGCCCCTCCTTTTGCTATTCCATCAATTCCACCTCCCCGGGTTGTTCTCACGGGTTCTTCTCCATCAGCTGCGACAATTGTGGTACAGACTGTAGTTCCATTTTGATCATCAACCACTAGAAATGCTCGTGGGTTATCTGAGGGCTGCCCGTCCGGCATGAGATACTCTTGCAAAGCTTCCAGCAAGCACCTCTCTACCGATGGGGGCAAAAGTGGAGGTGCTGCATCTGCTGCAGCACTACTGCCACTGCTAAAATCAATTGTGCCATTTTGATAGCTTGAAGTACCTCCCTGTGGTCGAGAGGGCGACAATATCGCACAGTACGAAAAATCAAGCTGTCCACAATCAACGTCAACCAACACGACATCTGCGAGAAGGTCAGCGGCAACCTGAGCACGCGCAGAATTAATGGTAGCAAAAAAATCATAGCATGGAGAAGCAACGAAAGCACTTTCTTAGTATAGACTATGCAATGAGTAACATGCAATCTGTGTTTGACATTCGTAACTGAATATATTCCTAGATTTATACCTCTGGTGAAGCTTCAAGTTCTCTTAACCAAGAAGTGTGCACTCCGAGAAGGAAAGGAGTGGGAGCCGCAAGAATCCCGAGCATTGGCCGCGGCAACACCGGCACAAAAGCTTGCAAGAGCATTATGAAACAAACAACGAGAACGAGGAAAGGAATGAGCAAAAATAGTCATGGAAAATGCAATGCAACATTGAAAAAAAAGAAAGAATCATCGTTTATAATGATAAATAGCAACTTCTCCTAACTCACCGTGGGGCCATGGCAGAGGATAAAGCAAGCTCACGAGCAAGTCTGCGAGCGGAGGAAGCACGTTGAGAGTCTTCGAATGCAGCAGTACTTTCCGTTCCCCCAACAAGCACGCGATCACTTCTAAGACGAGCTTCGGAGACCCCAAGCATGCCAGTGCTTGGCGGCAGTCATTTGGGTCGTGGGGCAACGAGGGCAACGGTGGTGGCGGTCGCGTACGTGAGCGCGAAGCTGCTGCTACACCATTACTTTCTTGCCCTGGCGGGCGAGTGTTGTTGCTCATGGTACAGACCCCACCTCCTAAATCACCGTAAATGAAGCGGCGGCCCAGCCCAAAAGGGTCGGCAGTGACCGCGAGTCGTCCTTCGATGGGATGCGGCAACAGCAGCGCCAGCTCGGCCCACCGCGGCGCTAACCATGACAACAAGGATGACTGCAGAGACGAAAGAGGATTGGGGGTAGTACTAGAGTTGCGGCTAGCGAGGGCAGTCTTCTTACTGTCACTCTTGAAACGGTTATGGAGGAGCACAGCTTCCAGGAAGTCTCGGAGCCAAGCTTTCAGTGCTGACACCACCGGCAACCGGGTGAGCAAACATATACACACTGGCCACCATTCATGGGTCGTGCCTGGCTCACTTTCTGCTGTATTACTTGGGCTGCTACTGCTACTGCTACTGCTAGTGCTAGTGCTATCGCTACTCTTGTTCTCTGGTTCTTGAAGGGAGCTGTGCGCAACCCACTGCGGGTGAGGCTTTCGCTCAAAGCCTACGGCGCAAACACCCCACGCTTTAGTGCCACCTAGTTGCAAGCAAAAGGTCGTCGATCGTGGAGCGGGCGGCGGTGGCGGCAGTTGAGGTGGTGGTGGTGTGGAAGCTTTCGTTTTGGGTAGTGATTTTGGTCTATTTAAGTTGTGTCTTCTTGTAATTGGCCGCCAGCCACCAGGAAAGCAAAACCATTCGAGTTTCGCCGGAAAAGGCACTGCAGCTGCTGAATCCTCGCGCGGCCAGCGCTCAGTCACCACAGCATCGCACACCTGTAGAGGCGGCTTCCCGTTGGAAACACTTGCATGGGGGTCCTTGACTTCCTCTGATCCTGCATAATGGTGGCGATTCGCTGGCCGACCCCTCACGATGGCAAGGTAGTCCACTAAGCCTGAAGGCATCACTTGTGCTCCACACCATGCTAGATCAGCTGCTGCCTCTTGCTCTTGCTCTCTTTGCTGTTGTTGGCGCTGTTGCTCTTGCTCATTGTGGTCATCTTTCTGTTGTTGTGGTCGCTGAGGCTGGCGTTGTATTTGTCCTTGATCTAGGGCCACCTCGTGCTCTGCTGATTCTTGACCTTCTGTCTGTGCGGAAGCTACTTCCTGCTGCTCCGCTTTTACAGAAACTCTCATACCATCATCAGTTATGTCACCCTTCTTGGGAGCAACTGCGTTGCCTCCAGCAGCACCGGTGTTGTCTCCACTGCCACTATCACCACCACCACCGTCTGTTGCTGGCGTTGAAAGGTTGGGTGGCAAACTTTTTCGCGTACCAGAGCGCGCCATCCCCGCTCGAGGAGAGCGACCGCTCGCATGACGGCTGCTGCTTCCACTCGAACGCAAAGAAGTAGAGCCTCCTGGACGGGGCGAAGACAGGAGCCGCGGAGACGGAGGGCGCTTGAACCCGGCCCCAGTCTTGTTCGGCAATACATGGTGCCCGGTGTTACCGCCAGGATCCAAAACAGGCGGCGACGAGGACGGAGAAGGTGGCTCTGATGCCTGATCTGAATATTCGCTGCTGTTTTTTCGTGCAATAGCTACGGCGGCATCAAAACTAGATGCACCCATCATGGTCGTTGTGTTGAGAGGAGGAAGGCCACTTGACAAAGGCGAAGGGCCACTTGAGGAAAATACCGATGACGACAGGTGTGTCGGTGTTCCTGTTGCTGCCATCATAACAGGCTGTTCGTCGACATCCGCGTCAAGCACGATCTGAAGCCTTAACTTCACAGCAGCTTTGAGGGACAAGTCTGCCGGATTGATTGGGTGCAACAACGAAAACCACTTCTCTACGTGGTCGCTACTGCACCCACTCTTGTGGCCTCCTTTCTGAGCACCCGAAGAATGGCCGCTATTGCTACCGTCGTCTTGGCCTCCAAGCAAACTTTGGTCTGAGCTGCTGCGACTACTTTTGCTGCTGCTATCGTCACTAGCATTACCATGGCTGATAGTGGCAGCGTTGTTAGGGCTAGCGCTGCTGCTGCGTCTAGTTGCCACGGGAAATCTGGCGAGAGGCAGAGCACAAACACCGCAAGGGAGCGCGCCACGCCCACCGGCAAACCAAGCGCCTTTATCGCTGCAGCTGAGTCTGCTGGATGGCAGCAGTGATTGTGTAGCCATAGCAGTGGCCGAAGCAGTGGACGCTTCGGCCTCATTCGCGTTATAATTGACGGAGCGTGCATCGTTCGCATGAGCTGATATCGTGAGCACGTCGCTCGCTTGGTTTGTAAACCGAAACACAAACGCTTCGCCGACGCGGCCCGACCCTCCGGGCACCGGTGAAGTGCGAAACTCTCGATCACCGAGTCGGAGCCCAAGCGCCGCGGCAGCTGTCACTCCAGAGGTTTGAGTACGGAGCGGCGAAACGAGGCGCTGGAAATGCTTTCCTGGGTACCAAGCACCGTGCATGGTAGCCATGTTTGCCTCGATCTCGCGAACTGCCGCCGTCTAGCACATACAAGGCAGACAGAAAAACAACAAAGGACAGAAAAATTATTATTGATAAAGAAAATCGAACGCTGCCTGCTTGGAGCATGCAGGTACTGATTTTAGCATCCGAATAAGATGAGATTCTTCCCACCCTTTCTAATCACAACCATTCATTACACGAGCGCCGGTCCAACAAAAACAAAATGCATATTTGATCATCGCATAGGCCACCTTGAATTCAGATTGTCCATTTGAGATTCCCGGAGCACTGGCACTACGAACGATGGCAGAATGGCCGGGTCGCGATTCTTCCGTAAGCTGTGACACCTCTAATACAGTCACGTATATTGTGCCAGCCATTGCCAACAAATCAGAAAACTAGATAGGAAAAAAAAAGGATAGTAGTCTAGCTAAAATTGAAGAAATTACTCTCAAGCTCTCAAGCTAGGTTGCTGGGACTTAACGACTACAATCGATGCAGCCACAACCTCATAGCTCATAGCGGACAGCGTGACAGCGTGACAGCGTGGCTGGCGTGGAGTTGCTTCGTAGATTCCAAAAAATGATTTTGAAAGCGTCTCCCACCCTCCCTGTAAAAAAATATGATATTTACGGTAATCACATTAGCACAACCCCAAATTTAAAAATGGCGGAGGTATTGTTAACCACTCGTCCCGTGTGCTGTTGGCGGTCAATAATTCGAAGAGCCCCGCAAATATCGTGTCTCTTGAAAGAAGCAATTGGAAGTGCGCATTACCTCACCTCCTGTGCGCTATCAATTTTGTTTGTTTGTAGTCAAAGAGCGAGGGCAAGGACAGCTATGTCGATGACGCCAAGGGCGAGGCCAAAGGCGGCGGCGGCGGCGATTACGTTGCTTTGAAAGTCATCAACAGTGACAAGATTGTGTTGTACGAAGGCGAAGTTCCAAGGACCATTTCTCTTGAAGCCATTTCAGGTGTGTGATCTACTCTAACGCCTAGCCCTAGTACACATCGTCATCCCCGGTCCACAGATAACTCTTCTCTTACTCTTGACCTCCCCAATGAGCCAATGATGATCACATAGGCGACGACTAAAGCTTTTAATTATTTCGATGCATCTGGGGCTTTTTTTTGTTGCTTTGTCACGCTGTGTGTGTGTTGGAACGCGTTTTTTCTGTGTTTGTGGTTGTTGTGGAAATGTGCAGGGAAGTATTTGCCCGACCCGCCTGATGGTAGCTCTTGGAGCCTGTTCGACGGCTCAGTAAAGGTGCCGCAAACAATGAAGATTGGCGACATGACCGATGCCGATTCGTTGACTCTTAATGCCTCTTACAAGGTGATCATGTGCCCCGTCTGTGTATATGAATGGGTAGGGGAATTTATGGGAAGACCTGGCTATATCAGGTGCTTCAAGGGATGGCCCAAGAAGGAAGTTGCTTTTATGGCTCATCTTTGGTACCCGCTCACATTTTGGTCATTTCCAATAAACCTCTGAACATATTTTCTCACACGAAGGATTCTGTTTTCTTCGGTGTTGTTGCCAGGCGGTCTCTCAGAGGAAGTAGAAATGGGCGCATTAGACAAGATAAGAGCGCCATCGGGGATTTGAGGAGTGGCCAATGCATTGCCATTGCTTGGTTGCTTAAGCGGCGTTTGTATAGCGGCCGTATAATATTTGGTTTGCCCGAGAAGTGGCAGTTGATTGCTAAGCACGTGGCGTTAATCCATAAGAGTTTAGTACTTAAGAGGCAAGGAAACCGGATCCTCGACATGCGACCTAGCATGAAATTATAAGTAATTATATAATATTTGCTGTACTACCATAACTTGTAACTTATAAATCATTTATACAAGGAGAGACATAACAGCAAACCGCAGGTGGATTTGAAAACCCAATTCGTATATATTAAACTTATGTCGTGTGCATACCGTACACCAAATCAATTCTCAACCAATTCTGGTGTACAAGGTGCATTCTGGAGTTAAGAAGGCAAGATGTGATAGGTCCGCTGTAACTGTAAATACCTCAAGCAATTACAATAACACTAAAATCGAAATCGCCCCACTCCGCTCATATATATAAGCAATGAAGGATGTCCCTGGCATTTCGCGAAACAGATAGGCTCGGATCAAACGCTGCGGTCAGGCTTTTTCTTTGGGCCTCCGGCCTTGGCAGTTTTCTTCTTGGCCGTGGCCTTGCCGCGTCCATTTTCCGCAGCAGCAGCAGTACCAGCCCCAGCGTTTGCGACGCGCACGGAAGGCGCAGGCCTCGTTGTTGGCGGCAGCGCGTCTGAAAGCAGCGGAGCAGCTGGTACACAGGGCTGCTCAGGGGCTGCTGTTATTAAAGTGGTTGTAGTGTTGGCAGTGGTGGAGGGTACTGCTCCTGCACTAGCCGAGTTGGGTGCTACTTGAGGCGGTCGCGGTGGCGGGGGCAAATGTGACTCAGCAGGCTGTTGCACGTGAGGTGGGAATGGAGAAGTTGGAGCTGCCACCGCAGTCGTCGACTCTGCCACTGACCGGTTTGCATTCGCTGTGCTTGC
>Ga0307978_1002639_pt1 | contig 12550 bp, 14 predicted proteins | sample OrgLakmetage1056_FD_203151 | JGI IMG/M metagenome (GOLD analysis project Ga0307978, IMG submission 203151) | Saline water microbial communities from Organic Lake, Antarctica - #1056 | ecosystem: Environmental > Aquatic > Non-marine Saline and Alkaline > Saline | place: Antarctica: Organic Lake...
AATCGGCGCTTCTCAAAGATTCGGTCAGCGCGATATCTTCTAGCGAGCGGCATGACGGCCGACCTCACTATTCTCTGCGTCGTGCGCTTCAAGGTCTCTCTTGCTTGACCCAATCCAATCGACCTCCGTTCACTCAAGTCTTCTGGAGTAACCGACGTATGTCTCTCTTTGGATTCAAACGTACGCGCTGCTGGGACATCTTAAACTTTGACTTCGACCTTCGAAATCTTGACGCTGGAAATCAATTTGTTCAAAACGCCGTCCATGTCAAAGATTTCCGCCTCGGACAATTTCTCGTTCGTCGGTTCCTCGCGACTCACGCCCACGCGGCTAACTGTGACACCGCCAATCAACCGTTGCATCTCAATTTCCTCCTGCACAGTGCGAGAGGACTCAGGAAACTTCACGTAATGTGGATCCCAAGGATGCTCGGACAACAGAATGATGTGAGTGCAATCATGCAACTCTTGAGCTGTTGGTGTGCGAGTATTCGCCATGACGTTAGTCCCCTTCATCTGTAAAGGTAGTACAAAATCACCGTCCTTTGTTGTAAGATACAACGGAGACTCACAAACGGGATTGTCTTGCACCGTGATGCCAAAAGACGCATCTGGTTGGGATTGACCAATGTGTGTTCCATCTTGTCGCCCATCCAAAGTCCTTCGTTAAACACCAATATAATTGTGGTTCCCGACTCTGGGGATGTCCACGCCGTGCCTGCCTTCGCAATTGGCACGCTCTTGATAGAGTCATACGTGTCTGTATACGGAGACACGTCACATTCTCTTCCGGTGAAGACCAAAACCACACAGTTCTTTCCGAACACAATCGTGTCGGCATGAGAATCTAACTCGATCCTACCTTGATGAACTTTGTACTGGTCTTCTCGTGACGTCGCCGAGATTTTTCGTTCTGGACAGTCTCTGCGGTCCGTGGTTATAAAATCGCAAATGCGACGCGGTTCCTGCTCACGTTCCTCGTTGAAGTCAATCCAATCAGAAGTTTCCAACCTGAAACCTATAACAGTAAATAACTGCGCCATAAACAGCAACAACAAAGGACGGACAAAGAGTCAATTCTTCTTGCTCTTCCTTCCTTTCTTCTTCTCTTCACGGCCTCCAAAGGACTTTCCACCGTTGTTAGAAGGCTCGTCACCACCACTAGTGGAACTGTCGCTTTCGGAATCGCCCTTTGTCTGAAGCGAGGAAATCTTGCGATTTGCCTTCTTCAGCTTACGTTTCGTAGCGGCAAGTTCTTTCTCAGTAGTCTTGGCAAACGAGACTTGACGACCTGTTTTCTTCTAAGGACCATTCTTGATGCCTTGACGTTCGCGTTCTGCCATGACCTTATCTCGATCAGCTCGCGACAGAGCGTGGAATTTCTTGTAGTACCCTTTATACACTTTTCCGTTGCGATAAATAGACTCAGCGGCATCGCTCGCATCTGTCTGGTTCATTGAAGAAATCTTGCTCTTGGAAATCAATTTAGGCAAGGTAGCAACCGACGTTGCTATAAGATTCGCTGTGTCCGTGAACGAAACGCTCGTTCCTCCGAGACCGCTTTTAACTTTCAAAGCGCTAATGTCTGCCTCCAACTGAGGGTTCTGAACTTATTCCATTAGGAATCTGAACTTCGCCGACTCAGTGAGAGGTTCGTCCTTTTCTTCGAAGAGATTGAACATGCGTTGGACCTTAGATAGCAATGTGGCAAAGGACAACGACCGCTCATTCTTGTAATGCAGCGTCTCGCGCAAACGAGTTGCTTCTGCAATCCTGCGAGTGGTGTTCCCTGCTCCCTGATAGTGCGCACAAAGCGCTTTCAGGTCAACTCAACCATTTTGTTTCTTCACATGCATCTTGATCCATTGCTCGGATGTTTCACCTTGAGTGAAAGACGTGGCTAACTGATGAACTTTTCTCGCATCAGCCTCGAAGTGAGGACCAGTCAAAGGGGCACACGCGATGCATTTCTGCACAAACGTGTTGTGACCTTCTGGTTCAGCCTCTTCCTTTTCTCGAATGACGTACAAAAGAGGTACACCATTCACACCGAGCAAAGTTGACAGCATGTTCTTGAATCCCGTGATCCACTCCTGCCACTTGTTATTGTCCTTGAGCTTTCCTGGCGACGCTTCACTGGAAACGGAACTGGCGTCTTTCGCCTCCTTCTTCCCAATATCTGCTCTCTGTGCTGCTATAGAAATAGCTGCTTTGAATGACTCCTGAGTCAGTCCTTCGAGTGTGGGAACTTGGATGACTCGAGCGAAGTCCTGTACCCAGTGCAGCGTGGCCTTGAGTCGTTTGGTGCGCTGGAGTCCGAAATACATTTGGCCAGCGTTCTGAATACGCTTTGCATACGACTCCTGCAACTCTGCGATATCCTTTTCTGTAAGGTCTACCATGTCTTTAATCTCCACTATTTCTAAGCAAACAGCCTGACGGTTCGCAACAACGTCGAATCCAATCCAAATTAGAACTTGATTCATGATATTGACAACGACTTCTCCTTGCGCCTGTTGCTGCGGAATTTCCTGATTGGCACCAAGGTTCTCACCTTCCGCGTCATCGATTGCCGCCCCTGGTGCTACTCCGGCCTCTGCCATTGTAGACTACTTAACGTACCAACGAAAGTACTCTCTTTTCTCCTTTTGAGTCGTGAAGGTAGCTAATCTTCCTTGAACTTGCCTTGTATTGTACCTCTTGTACCTTGAGCGCTTGACTTACTGTCAAAAGATTGCTCTTTTGGAATTGTCAGCGTTTATCGTCAATATCTCGCTTAATCGACAAATTTCGATGCAATACCACAAACCCTGGGTCTGATAAACAATGTTAATTATGCTGTTGGAACTAATAATTGTACTGTAGAGCAATTGATGGTTGTAATGCGTGAAAGGACAACTACTTTAGAGAGTGAGCAACAACAGTAGGTGTTGCTCCAACTAACGTACCAACGGGTCACGATGACCTCCCTTTCGGAGTCCCTCGCGCAACCATTGAACTCGTACGCACTTGGTCGTCTGCCATGTGTCCGTCGACACTAGCAACAACAATAATAACTTGTGTTGATACCCTCCATTTCCGAGTAGTGACTGGCGTTCGCGCGCCGCACAAGCTCGTTTTAGCCACGCATCGCGTGTGGCTGGAGCCGCTACAAGGAGGTTCAGAAGTGAGATCCGGAAAAAATTTCGGATGTCACGAGGGAGAAATACTGAGCCTCGTGAGTACTGTGCGCCCAATGAGAATGCCTTGGTCGACCCCGTGTAGGGTGCCATTCCAATGTTTCCACTGATCCCAGGCAAAGTCCCAAGCTTTGCAAATCACTTGGGATAACCACCCAGCACAGGTGCTGCAACTGCCAATCCAGCTGTAGAATTGTTGCTGAGTCTCTTGCCAACCAAGAACTGGGCATCCTTCCAAAAAGGCTTGCCATCCGACCAGATCCTGGAGTGCAACTGTTGCGCGCAAACCCAAAAAGGACAAGTTGAGGGGAGAGTTTTCCACTCCAAGAGACGGGAGCAGATGATCGCTGTGATACTTGGATGAGTTTGTTGGGCTATCAACCATGAGCGGAGTGTTTCAATTGACTCCTTCCAAACGGTAATCGATTCAGGGTTCTTGCACAACCAAATGTGGGAGGCATCTTCCGGTTCATTGCATTGAGGGCACGCGTCCGACTCGCGCTGTTTCCAGCGGACCATCATTTTTTCGGTCCCGCAATGACCCAAAACATGTTTCGTGACCCAATGACGCCGGCATACAATCGAGTTTCTGATCGCCGTATGGTTTGCTTACCAGTTGGTGTCGTTTGCTGAGGCTAATCCAAAGCGTTCCTTGGACTCCCAGTACTGACCGAGGGGAACACCGTGACAAATCTCTTGAATAGCGGGTCGAAAGTCTTTACTCAATTTCTTGGGTACGAGCCAAATTGACCATGGTTCTCCAAAAATCTTGTACTGAACTTGATCTGATCCGAGAGTCTGTGGAAGCAAAAACATGAAGGCTTTAGCTCCTGTGTCCATCTCGATATTCAATAGAGCATGCCGATCCAGGATGGCAGTCAAATTGTTGTCTTGGTGTCCGTCGACGTGACGAGGAAGCCATACAACGGGGCATTGCTTCGCGACACGACGAATGGCGCATATCAAGTCAAACTGAGGAGCTGTGGGAGCATTGGGAATGTTGTCCGGGTGAAAGCTCTGCTGATGAGCAGACAGACCATCGCATCCAATCTCAACTTGGCCGCCGGCTACCCCGTGAACTTTACAAACCAAAGAAACTGCCAAGACATTACCGTATAAACCCGACAATTCACTTCGATACGCGCTTTGATTCTCTGGGCTGCCGGGAACAACATTGTCTGCGCGGATACGTCCAATCTTGTCAACACCTTCAATGACCAAGGACACCGTTCCACTTGAGTCTTTGTAGGAGCCGTCGCTGATGGCCAAGGCTGTAAAGTCTTGGATCGCTCGCGCAATTGTCTCGCCATTGTCGTTACACGAGAAATTTTGAAGAGCCTATGTAGCTGATGGGTCCAGGAGGTCAACCTCTTGCTGAAGTGTGGGGCGGAGAGATGCAGGCTCTTGCTCTTGCCCGGTAAGAGCTGTTGTGTAACCAGAATTTGTATCATGTCCCTTGGCGGTAGCGGGGTGTAGATCGTGGGGCACGTCATTCGGATGTGTGGATATTTCATGGATGAATGACATCAAGGCGTTGCGGCTGGTTCGTCCTGGGGCTCGAGGGTAGAAACTCCAGATTCCGGGTACTACTTGTGGCTGATATTGATACAGCCTTTCCGAAGACGGCGAGAAATACCATATCCAATGATCCTTTAGATTCGTATCGTTCCAGGCGCCGACTGGAGAGCGGAGAATTCTTGAATTCAAACACACGGTTGACTGTAGTGCGGTCCTCCAGATATCCCAATCTGACGCTGGGGGACTAGATTGGGCTGGCCATTCACAGTGGGTGGGTTGCGTTGGATCCTGGACTCCTTGCCATGCCGAATTCGTAATTTTGTTTCCGTCGCCCGTTGTGATGTCCGAGAGCGTAGTCACTTTTAGGAATAAGCGACAGCGATTGAGAGGGAGTAATGCGTCAGAGCTCAAATTCAGTGATAAAAACGATTCCATCAAGAAGGTGTTGTTGTCTCGGCGTAATCGAAGGTTTGGGTCCGATGCAGATGACTGAATCGTAAATCCACTCGACGACATGAACTTCCATGCATGTTTTACCCAACATTCAGTTGCCAGAAATCCCACTCGTGCAAATTTTTGTTCCAATGGAAAACCCGAAATACCCAATTCCACGTGTAGAGCCTGTAGAGATGCTCGCAGGAGATCGCCGGTAATAGAAGGTTGATGACCGTGTTGGAGAAGTTTAGAAATATGGGGCGATCCCTTGTTCCGTGTACAGAGATGGGATACCCAGGCCTTGATATTTTGTGGTGCCATAAACCAAGGTGTGTGATATAGTTCGAACGATACCGGAGCATGGTAGACCACCTTGCAACACCAGAGACATGATGAAATTACACCCTTTTTCGGTCATTGTCGTAGCAGCCAGAGGATAGTGTAGCTTCGGAAGAATAGTAGTAGTCAGAGCCTGCCAAGCCAGGTGGCGCGGGAGATGACCGGTCCGAATCCGCTCTTTCCACTCCAATGCGCACAAGCGTAAATATGCTACCTCGGCGTGGTTGTTGCCGTCCGGAGCAAGTCGCACGCCCAAGGAACGTTGCGCGTCATCTGGTGGTAGTCTTTCCAAGGTTTGACGTTGGCCTAGAATGTCGAGAACAGTAAGCGAGCCGGGTGACTGTTCCTCGGACGCATAACTCCAAGACCCGTGGTGCCAGCAGAAATATATGAGGTACCAGTGGCTCTTTTCCGGAACAATGGCTCCACCTGTTGCCCGAATGCTGCCTTCCCAGTGATCCAATGAGCTTTGCATTTTTAGAGCTACCGCTGGGCCAGTTGCGTGTCCTGTTCCCGCTGTTTCGCATAAGTCCGTGTCGTCCACGAATGCATAACCAACAAAACTGAGTTCGTCACCAGAAATAGACGCTTTAAAGAAGGCACCATGTTCAGCACTGGTGTCGAGATAATCGTCCAGATTTGAGGTCCTGCTCCATTGCCTTAGCGGCGTATGAATCGGTGCCTTCCGGGATTACGAAGGTCCCAGCCAGTATTTCCTGTGCGCCGTTGCTAATGCCCAACTGACAGACTGCATCGTATAGCGGGGACGTCATAAACGGAGTCCCACTGGCTTGGTTGAATCTCCTTTGACTCTTGTCGAGTAGAGCTCGTTCAATCCCTTCTTTGTCAGTAACGTCTACCCACGCACCGTCCTCGCCAACGGGAGCGATAACTGATGAGATTCCGCCTGAACGAAGGCGGCCATTAGGGCGGCGTATCAAGCGAGTGTCTCGTTGCTGGGTTTCTCGTTGGAGCAGCTGTTTTACTTCTGTAGCCACGGTATTATTTCCTTCCATAGCGCGGGCGGTAGCAAGTTCCTCAATCCATGAACTCCGAAACATGATGGCCCTTTGCTTGTGAATTTTCCATTCGGTGTGTGCGCTGGTGAGTTCTTCGCACGCTTCCGCTAGAGTTGCAGTATTTGCATCCTCTATACCAGACGACTTGATTTTTTCTTCGTAAAAACCGACTGGATACTTTCTTTCCTTCTTTGTGCCTTCGAACCAAAGCCCAGACTTATCGCGGATCAACTGCAATGTTGGACTCCAAGCGATCGCTCCGGTACGAAACTTTCGGCACCCACGTTCTGCTTGCTGCATGCCAACCACACGAAGCTTGTCGATGGCTTCCCATTCGTTAGTCATACTGAGACTCGGGGGATAAGTCATAATTTCCTGCAGTTGGAAGGCTCGTTGCACCAGGCTATTCTGTTGCAAGTAGGTCGAGTAGAGTTCCATGTAGCGATCCATGACGCGTGGGTTCTGACATTTGAGACGTCGCGCGCGAGCTGAGACAATCGGAGGTAAATCGTGTCCGAAAGCGACGGCTGTGGAGATGTTGATCCAAAGACAGCGATGATCGAACCACGGGACAAACTTCAAATATCCGCATTGTAAGCCCATGAGAGTCGGAGAGACCCAGAGAGCGTCGATGGGTTTAGAGCCGCCTTGATAGGTTCGAGGACTTGTTAAACCGTGTCGGGACGTGACTGCCTCGCGCAAGTTCAATGCAGCCATTGTTTGGTAAAGAGACCCGTCGCGTACGTCCTCGTTGGCATCCATTCCAATGAGGATTTGATCACCAGCGAGCTGCCAGACGAGGATTTCTTTACGAAGATCGGCTGTAAATGCAATCCGAGGGTCCCGGTTGTCGTCATGATTATCCAAGTATGTTTTGTGTTGGTTATACACCAACATTGGACCACTTTTGTTGATCACAGGGCAATACGCCGACACAACACGTAGCGTAATCCCTTCGCGACCCCGGTATAGGGTCCATGTCCAGCGTCCTAGACCTGATGGGTCCTGGCCACTCTTCATCGCGCGGCTTGCTGCATGATTGCGGCTGAATACCGCTGTACCGCCAGGGAAGAAATCGGAAAGAGGCTTGAAATCCTTGTTAAATGCCTGTGAAATGTGTAGCGACTGCCACCATTTGAACGTGCGTTCGTACAGCCTGTCTTGCATAGGTAAGGCGGGCCAGTACCGGTTCATCTCCGTCATGGCAAACGCGTCGAAGTCGTGGTCATTGATAAGAGACTGAAGTTGCTTGTTTTTTGGGTCGAATGGGTCTTTGGGCCAGGCGTTGATGTTCAGGAAGCCCACTCGGAAAGTATCGGAAGGTTTTTCGACTGAGGAAATTAGTGTATCTCCCCAGGGTTCGCGCCAGGCCGGCTGCTCGTCATCACTCGCGTTGTCGTGAGAGGCGTTAGGCATAGGCGCGTTTGTGGAAGGCCGAGAGGTAGACCATGTTGCAACTGGGACCTTCCGCCAGCTGCATCGTCTTGAAGACTCACAATGTGGCGCCGGCGGCCCCTGGGCCGTCGGCGGACGAGGTGTTTGAGTTATTTGTCTTCATTGATTTGATGAACGAAATGATGCTCGTTTCCATCGTGCTCATTCGCGAGAAGAACTCGGAGAGTTGGGACTTGGTAGTGATGTTCGTCGACACTGTTGCACGGGACGCACCAGACAGAGAAGCCGTATCGCGATTGGCAGCCGCCACCTTGTGTGCCAAAGGTAGAAACCGAGTCTTCCCCAAGGGCCGGCAACCAGACTGGAGTGCCGGATGCAGCTGGGTGTACGGGACCTGCACTCACGACCGCTTGGGTCGTCCCATCTGGATTGAGGAGTGCCAGGGCAGTAAAATCGTAATCTAGGTTGGCGTCAAGTGTATGATCCACAAGAGCGTCCGTTGGAGAAACAACTTTGCCAGCATCGGCAAATGACTGGGCCGAGCGTTCCACTGCTTCAGCAGTAAACGACTTTTCCACTGTGGAGTGGAGTTCGGGTCCTACCAGATACCGCAGGTACGGGAGTAAACCTGCTACGCAAGCGTTGGCTTCGGCCGTCAGCTGGGGCAGAAAGCTGAATACCCAACCGTTCCCGTCCCAGCGTGAATCCACTGAATAAAAAAGAGGAATCGCTGGGTGTGCTGTGCTTTTTATTGTCATGATAAGCGAGCGGAGAGACTGTCCTAAGGCAGCATCAAAATAATCCAAGTTTGAGACTTCGCGGCTTGTCTATCCTTCATTTTTTTTTCATAGTGGAGGTTGCTTTGCGGAGGCGGAGGCGTTCGGCTTTACCGCGGGTTGTTGTGTTGGTCAGCTGGTTCATTTCCGGAACGATGCGAAGCTTGATTCCCAACGGCAAATCGTTTGAGTTCTTTGACTTGTAGACTGACTGGAGTCAAGATACATATTTGTTGTAGTCTTTCCACGCCACTTTGAGATGAAGAGCCTTGACTTGCTCGTTCACCGCGATTTGACCACGCTGTCCTGTTGAGATCATGCGCCAACGAATGGAAACAGCAACGCCAGTCTTTGCCTCGATGGCCGCGCCAAGAAGAAGTTCATTCACCTGGTTAGTGGTGTAGAGAGCCCATCCCACAAGATGAGTTCGATCCGTTTGGAGTTGACGCATCCAGAGTCCGATGGACTGCTCCTTGAGCCAATAGCCGATCTCTTCCATGATCGCGCTCATCTCTTTGTTGTGGCCAAGATATGCCGAGATGTACAGAATTCCACCTTTGGAGCAAGGAATGGCTCTGGAAAAAAACTGTTTGATTTCCACTACCGTTTTGGGGATATTGGCATTTGTCAATACCTTATCCGAGAGGTCACTTTCTTCCCAGGGATAGACGATAAGGGTTTTATCGACTGTTTGGAGCTTGGTGATCAGCAAGTAAAGCGCGTCCCACAAAGCCTTAAAGGCATTGTCGGAAGGCGGAACCGAGATCTTCAAGTCGTAGCGCTTTGGTCGCAAGTTGCAACGCCGGATGGATGTTGGCAACCGTGGCAACAATGGCTGCTTTCTTACTTGGCTTGGTGAGCACCTTTGCAGTGCTTTTGTCGTCTTTCGCAAGTGAAGTCTCCATCACGGACAAACTGTCGGAAAGGGGGTCCTCGACGGCAGAAATCTTCGAAAGATTCAAACCCATCGCTTCTGGTGCAAGAAAGCTGTCATGCAAATCAAGAAAGGATTTCTGCTCTTTGTCTTCCTCTTCGTCAACAGACCGAAGGGTCTGACTAGCGATTGACTCATCTCTCATCGACATGGCAGAAAGTTCTGCCACTGCACCATCTGCGTTCGGAGGGGCTTTTTCCACTTTGTTAAGACTCACGCGTTTCTGCTTCATTTTCTTCGCTACTTTCAATGGACTGATCTTCTCGATACTAGAAGGGGGCACAGGTGGTGGGGGAGCGCCAGCCAGGATGGCCGCTACTGAAAATATTCGATACTTTGTTTTTGGATTTTCCCATGGTGATGAGCTACGTAGAGACACGTAGATTCAGTACTATTTTTACGTATGTAGGTTTCCTAATCCAGACACGTAGGAATGTCGTGATACGTGTCACTATATATAAGACATATTTAATATTTATCCGTACATACCGTACACTAGTCACGATGTCACGATCACGATCGCGAATGAACCCGATCGGTTAATTATTGATTTTTATTCAGAGAACAGCTAGAGAAGCTCGTCCGTGAATCAATCGGTGAACAAGAATAATACCCAAAACCCTCCACAGTTCCATAAAAAGATGAAAGATACCATGAACATGTCACCTTGGGGAACCCGTGCCACGTCCACCAGTGCATTCATCGTTGTCGTCACTGTGCTGGTGACCATGACATTGGCTTTCATTAGTGATGAACAGATGCATTTCTTCACGGTGGTGGTTTCTGTGGACCCTAAGGTTGTCAGCCAGACTGCCAAGGCACTTTCTGTTGATTTGCAGGTCAACACCATCGATACTGAGAGTACTATGAACGATACGCTACATGGAATATTGGAGGAGGGCGACGAGTTTATCAATAACATCGAGACGACAACCAGAACTGGGGTTGAGTATGAGGGCAATGAACAGACAGACACCCTTGCTGTGGATTTGCAGGTCAATACCACCGACATTGAGAGAAATATTAAGGTGTACACACATGACCCTCTAGGCGCTACCAAGAATGTGAACCGCAACGAGTCTGCTCTTGAAGAGCGGTGGATTGCGACAGATAAGCACCGATTGGATGAATCAACATCCATCGCTTCATCATTCGATAGTACTGTCCATGCTACTCATTCGAACTCCTCCAATACCACTAACTCGAAGCTTCAGCCGTGCAAAGTGTTAGTGGAAAACGCTAGGGTAACCTATCACTGGGAAACCCTGGAGTCCGCAGCTGGACTATATCCAATCAAGAGCATGGACCTTCCAGCCTCATGCAACCACAACCACCTCATCTTCGACTTTCATGTTCTCGCGAAAAACGAAGCAAAGTTTAATTCCTGGTATTCATACTTTAAAAGGTTTATGCGCGGCAAGAATGCCCGAACACGCGATGACGTTCAAGTTAACAACCACACCAGAGTCTTTGGTAAAGCCTATGCGAACATGGCGAAGCTTTCGAGCCCTCCTCGGTACGATGCCACCATTAAAGCCAGCTGCTATTGCAGACCGAATTTTATCGACTGGATTAATAATGGTCGGGGTAGGGCGTGTGTCTTTCACGAACGCTGTGATAAACTTGTTGACAATCCCCGTGCCGTGTGGCTAAGTCCCCACCATGAAAATTACTACATCCCCACCCTCCTCCCTCCCGTCAAGTTCTTGAAGCGAAGGCCAAACTCGACTGCTCCCCACAAACTCTGCGCTGTTGGTCATACAAGCAGGCGCAACTATGGACTTTTGAAAGCCTTTCTTGATTCGCCAGAGGGAAAGGCAGCCTTGGGGCGATTCAAGTTTCACATCCTGGGCACTGGTGGTTTCCCCAAGGCCCTGAATCAATACAGGAAAATTTCTACGCAGGAGCAGAATGCCGACTTTACCGGCTTTCACCAGTCAGTGGCAAAATGTGACGCCATGCTCATGTTGATTACAAAGAAAGACCTCCAACATTACTTTGTTTCACCAACCAGTCTGCTCAAACTCTCGGGAAGTTTTCCTCTCACCATTGCATACAAAATGCCATATTTTGTGCATGAGGAATTGCACGAGCTTTACAATCACGAGTTGCCACCAGGTATCCCATTCGCGACGCACTCGGATGATCCCAAAACGTTCCGGCTAGCAATGCCAAACTTCCTGGACCAGCTGGATATCTACTACCGCCGATAGCCTAGCGGATGCTCACTCCGAAATGAGCTTTATCAGTATGTTTCACAAGACTACTTATTATATCCTGCCTCAATGATAACACAGCCAGCCAATAGAACAACATGATTGATTCACTCAGTATTCCCGGCCGAGGCGAGGCCGAACACAATTACTTTAGTTTCCAGGTCAAACATATGGGTCAAAAGGGTTACAGCGAGCAGCCGAGTACATGTAACATGGTGGTTAGGTAGTAGTCACCGCCCACAGGGGCTCCAAATCAGTCCGGATCAATACATAATTCGCGAGAACCATCCGTTTCCGATCCGCTCAAATCAAGCAAAAGCTAGAGTTGCGTTCCTCAATTATTACTAAGCAGCATTCAATCGGGCAAATCACTTCCCTTGCTTCTCACACACACTCTAACTCGTCCGTAGGACGTCACATACAATACAAAGTCAACGTGACGCGCTCTCGAATGTTCCATTCCCGATAGACAACGTCCATTTTCATGAACGAGGCGCTTCTGGCACCCAGGGGCTGGGCTAACTTGTACAATACACTTGTATAATACAAGCATTGATTCCTCAGCAATGTACTTGTCGAAATGTGTAGCAATAATCTGGTTCCACTTGTTTAGAAATGTATTGTAGCCCTTGGGACCCAACCGACAGGGCTGATTGTATTGGACTGCATCGTGGCGACACTCTTCCTGGTGAATAGGTTCATCATTTGGGGGGGGGGGGGGGGGGGGGGGGGGCACGAAC
>Ga0307978_1002641_pt1 | contig 12548 bp, 7 predicted proteins | sample OrgLakmetage1056_FD_203151 | JGI IMG/M metagenome (GOLD analysis project Ga0307978, IMG submission 203151) | Saline water microbial communities from Organic Lake, Antarctica - #1056 | ecosystem: Environmental > Aquatic > Non-marine Saline and Alkaline > Saline | place: Antarctica: Organic Lake...
AAGTTTGAGATCCCGGTTGCACTCGAAGCGTTTATAGCTTCGAAGGAGGTGCTGGTCCGCCGCCCAGCACCTCCCGGCATTCGCCCATTTTTGGAAATAAACGGTCAGTACAGGGACAAGCGGTCAGCGGTCAGCGGTCAGGACAGGAAGTACAAAGGCAAGCAGCACAGAACACGGTACATATAAATAGATAAATATAAATACCTTGGTCCTTTGTGGCTTACAGAAAGCTCCGTAATAGTACATGGCAACTTCTGCTCTATACTTATCCTAGCTGCAGCCTTAATAGCCATTACACGGTCCATTATTCTACAAGCAACAAGCAACTCAAGCGCCAGTAGCATTTTGCTATTTGCTAAACTAAAATTTGGAACTATAAATAAATACTTCGTAAGTCGAAATCATGAGTTAGGATTAAAACATAGGCGCGACTTAAGCCCGATGAAAGAACTCCGCGATTCTTTTTGGAAAACCGGGGCCAAAAAAGTTATTAATTAAGGGCTCGTGGATCGTGGATCGTCCGCTGGTTCTTCATCAAAATCAACGCGGTACCCGGCATTTGCGTCTTAAGGGATTGAGAGCGAAAGATAAAGAGAGGGCACCGTTCTTAGGTGAGTTGCGCATCATACCATACTAGCACGTCCACTAGATGATCCTGGATGGTCTGCTTTCTTTTGCGAGTGGCCCTAGGGTTTACGTCTAGTGCCAGAACCCTTCACTTTGCCTCTTCCGACGGGCTCTGTTAAGCCGAAGCTCTCACGAGTAGCCCGAATGATTTCACGCCCAATGAGGCGATCTTCTTTGATTTTGGCTAGTCTTTCTTGAGCTCGAGCGCGCTCCAAGGCGGCGTGCCTCTTTTGCTGTACGCGATACCGCATCTCTTCTTCCTCTTTTTGGCGCCACGCCTCTACTTTTTCTGCGGCCTTAAACTCCTGCTCGATGATAGCCATCTTTGACTTATTCAGCTCCAAATCTATCACACGCCCGTCTTTGTCAATTTGACCCGTGTTTTGCAAGTGTTTTTGCAACACACGGTTCTCGAAGAAGTGCCGCATGTTGGGGTCAAACAAGGCGTTGTATGGTCCAAGTTTGGCGCTGTTTAACCCACTAAGGTCCCATCCACTTTCACGTTCAGCTAGAGCAGGAAATCGGCTACGCCTCGATGCCATTACAAGAAAAAATCAGTTCGTGATGTAATCTTTCTGGGGATTCCTCAAGCCGTGGAGCACTCAAACTATAGGAGCGCGAAGCTTTAGTTCTACGTGCCGGTTCAACGCACAGCCGAGTGCTCCACCAGAGCCCAGAGCCTCCACTGGAATCAACGGCTCTATTTCGCTTTTTTGTGGAGCTTTACAGGGAGGGAAAGTTTTTACTTTTTAGTAGGAGCTGTTGCTGTGCTGTAAAGCTAAAGCTGCTAAGCTTACAGATAGATACTTACAGTTACGATGCAATAGGTACAAGCTATGGCTATCAGCTTACGGTGCTCTATAAAATGTTTAAAGGAATTACGGCTGAAGTATTGGCCACAAGCTTTATTAAAAAACAAATTTGCAGGATGTTGGACTTCTAGACCAATAGATTCAGATCATAGCCTGCATCGGGATGGAAGCTTGAACAGTATCCACTGTAGACTGTAGATAACATGTACCCATCGTGCTTTCTGTGGTAGATTTGTGCTGCACTCAGTCTTTGTTTTTTTGTCAAATATTAAACCAAGCTACGGACAGCCCTTCCACGGCCATTAGCTTGAAGAATGCTACTGAAGATCTTTAGAGCGTTTATATTCGCAAGCCTCTCAACTGCGATTACGGGAAATGTAGAGACAAGCCAGCTCATGTGCGCGTTTCGGTGCGTAGCTTCCCAAGGATGGATGCACACCACTCGCAACAAAGCGGGCCTCAAAATGCTGACGGCCACACGCAGCCCTAATGCCTTGCCGCTAGCTGAAGTGGCGTGGGAGATGGAGGACTCGGGTTTTCCAGGCTGGATCTGGCTGAAACGATTCGCCACCCAAGAATACGCCCGGGCCCTGGCACCCCCCGAGAAGCCTCCTTGGGTGTTTGCAGCCACCGACCGTCGTCCAACACGCGCAGGGCTCTTTCGAATTGAGCACGTGTCTGGCGGGTGGTACTTTTTCAGCAATCACACGAACGGCTACGTGAATTGTGTCGAAGGCGGCCTCCTGAGGGGCCACGGCTATTTCCCGAACAACAATGTGGCAGCAACGCGGGAACCGTCGACCGAATTCGAATTGGTGGCCTTGAATAAATCTCAAGTGCGCGCCAGTGTGGCACCTCTTCAATCCTCCGTCGCTTCGGCAGCGTCAGTCCAGCGCTCCTCTCGTGTAGGAGCTTTACAGCAGCCAGAGGCAAGCACAAGGTATGAACCATCGCGCGCTGCCTTGAGAAGTGTTGCGCTCTCAAGCGAAGGAAGTACCTCTCGTGCGTCAGACGGAGAGCTAGATACAATAACACCGCTAGAGGATGAGTCGACAGGAATATCGGACGGGCCATCGAAAGATTCCTCCGTCCCGTCGTCTTTAGGCGAAGCTTTGGCACGAAATGCTGCCATGGCTAAGAAACGGCGCCGCTCAAACCAAGGTTCAGCAAGCAGCAGCAACACGGATGCTGGAGGAGAAACAACACTTGCTGCGGTTGCCCCGAAGAGCTGCCAGCAAGCGTGCAAGTGGAGTTACATGGAGGATTCCGGTGGATATCCCACGCCAGCGTTCAGCGGTCCTTTGGGGAACTACTTGTGCCCTTCCATGTTTCGAGACTTGAGCGATTACGTCTTCAAGGTGTGCATGGGTTGACGATGATCGACATTCCGCTAGCTTTATCTGTCCTTGTGCCCTCACCTTTTTGATTGTATGTGCTCGTATCGAAGTAGGTCTTATCTTACTCCCCCCCTTCCTCTCTCTTATGAGCAAAAGTGCGTACACACTCCTTAGTCTGCAATCTCTCACGCTACAATATTTCCTTTCGCTACTTCTTCACTTGTTACTTCACAAATTATGTTTTCTTCTTCTTCCGTTCTTGATATCCAGTGGCCTTTTTCGCACTTCGGAGAGCGAGCCACCACTGCTCCTCAGGACACCGCCGCAAAATGCTTGCCGCCGGTCCCGATCGTCTATGCGCACGCTGGCACGCATGAAGCAGTGGCGACGTGGAGCAAGAAAGTGCTCAGGCGGCCTTACATCCTTATTACCGGTGAATGAGTGATTGAAGCAACGAAGCACTCAACACCATATAAGACCAAATATCTTGTGCACGTGCCTCTTTCTTCTCCTTTTTCACGTCATTGATATCGGTTTGCTGATCGAATGCATTTGCTATACGGACTGCTGCAATTTGACGATAAATTTCCACTTATGTTATATGCATTTCTTTTGCACCTGACCTTTCTTTTCAACTTCTCTCTCTCTTCCCTCTCTCTCTCTCTCTCTCTCTCGATTTGCACGCCTCTACGCTCCATGTCCAAAAGGCCAATCCGACTGGCCAGCTTCTAGATCCAAACTCCTGTTAGGGGACCCCAATTTAGTAGCCTGGTTCGCGCAAAACGGCGACTTATCGCATGCCAAGCTTTACCCCATCCCCATCGGTCTAAATTGCTTCGAGCACGCACCGGAACTTCACCAAGCTCTCAATTTGCTGGCGACAAACCCGAAGGAGCGCAGGAAGACGGTGCTGGTGAACTTCGGGAACACTCACGGGTCGAGAAAACAGGTGCTGCTAGAGCTCGATGACACATGGGTGTCATGAGTCTTCACTCACACTGAACTTGGAACCTCTCTCTCTATGTCTCTTTTTTTCTTGACTTTCAATTTAAAGATGCTTTTATCAAAGTTTACTTGTCCATTTGACTTTCCCTTCTTTTAGCTTACTGATTTCAACAGGTGTGGGAGCATTTTTGCGGAAGACAACTGGGAAAAGACGCGAAATTCGCTACATGTAGTGCGAAAGCCCAGCAAAACAAAGTGAAAGGCAACCCACACCTCGTAGCGTACTACAGAAAGGTCTGGTTAACATCACCATGTTGTTGTCTTGCTCTTCAACCAAGAGTCGTCATGCTTTCCACCCCCCCTTGCTTTCATATCTTTTTTCTCCTGGAGTCGCCAGCTCTAGTGTTCTTGCTTGACGCCTTCACCTTCTTTGTACGTCTTTCCAACACTGCGCCTACTAATTTAGTACATTTCAATGCAATACCTTTTTTTTGTATCATCAGATGGCGGAGCACAAGTTTGTGGTGGCGCCGCGAGGCAACGGCTGGGACACGCACCGTCTGTGGGAAGCTTTGTACCTGGGCTGCGTGCCGATCGTGGAGTCGGGGCCGTTGGACCCCCTGTACAGTCAGCTGGGCCGAGGGGTCGTGCTCATCGTGAAGGATTGGGCCAAAGTGACGGATGCCTTCCTCCAGGCCCATTATTCCGCGCTAGCGAGCCAAGGGGATTTCTTATCACCTCAATCCTCGCTTCCGTTGCTCCACCGCCCGCACTGGCGCAGCGTGATTGAAGCCACAAGAACCAGCGCCATTAAACGACTGGGCCTGGATGGCGCCAAGGGAGGCGGAAATGGCACTCGTGCTCGCTGCTGGGGATAGGGAGTTATCCTGGGCTTAAAGTGCTTTGGCGATATTTTTGTGGAGGGAAATTGCCCTCGTTTGTATTAGGGAAAGGGAAGGAGCCGAGGAGTCAAAACTCATAGCACGTTTTGCCTCTACGTACTACACCAGTCACGTAGTGCGTCTAGGTTTCTAGGTCCTAAATACTGCACTGATGTCCTAAGAACCCAAGGCCCTCCCACTTCTACTTCCCCGTCCTAATTTCCTTACATATGAATCCTTCCTGCCTAATGAACTACTTAATTCCAATTCATTTCCATTTCTGTTATCTCAAGGGCATATCGGTAAATCAGCACAATCTCCCTTTCCCTTGAGTTCAATGCCTTATTGCTACTGCTAAATACAGGCATCAAGCATAAGCATACAAATACTGGCCGCTCCTCACGAAGTAATTAGTTCAGGAGTAATCGGAACCGGGCGCCTTAATTCCTCTAGGGCTACGAGCTTGCGGATTACGGCACTTGAGTACTCACGATAAGAACTTGGTGTAATCGCTCAAAGGAAGAGGAGCGCGGCCGCTCGAAGAAAGCAATTGACTTGTCTTCCATTTCAAGTACTCCTCCCAACCTTCAGGCTTTGGTGACAGCGGCATATACACGAACTTTACCGGTTCAGCTTTCCTCGGTGGAGGTTGAGGCATTGAGGCACCAGATGTGTTTTGCTCCTCTTCTTCTTCACAGGCTACTCGAGCGCGCGAGCGGTGAAGGAGGTCATCAGCGGCAAACGACGACGACGAGGAGGATGACGACGCCGAAGACAAGTGAAGTGCTTTTCTGCCGTGGTCACCGCTGTTAGCAGCAGCTGCAGCAGCAGCACCCAAGCGAATGCGCTTCGCAGCAGGCCCTTCTCTGGCCTTGCTTCCTCGACCGGTAACACCAATCGCGCGTTCGTGAGCGCTCCGCTTTAAGGACTCGGCCACCTCTCTGAAGTGGTGCCCATCGACACCGCTGTGCGAAGCCAGCAACTGATCCTTGAGGTAATTGATTTCACCTGCTGTTTTACCCGTTTCCGATTTCGCGGCCACCCAGTATGCTGCCAGCGTGAACACTGGGTCACTCACCTGCAATAAGTACAGTACAAGCAAGCACGCATTTCCAGTGAAGAAACAGTGCTCAAAGAATTTCACATCACAGATTCGATAAGAGTCATTTTACACCCTGTTTCGACCATCCTTCAAAGAGGCAGTCTCTTCTTACGTCAGCATGGGCGCCAAGCTCCTTGGCATAATCCTTCAGCAACGAATCTGCTCGTGGCACGATGGTCGCCAAGCCCCCATGCGCTATCCCCAAGTCCTCCATCTTCACCCCTGACAATATGGTCCTCAACCCGAGTACATTCTCCACTCTCGTGCGCGTCTCCTGATACAACGTTGGCTTCACGCCAGTGAGGCTCGACAGCTGCGGAGGCACGGGCAGCTGGAGTTGGCGGTACGAGAGGTCGAGCGCGATGGCTGAACGCGCCGCTTCTCCCTTCTTCAGGGTGCCGTTCTGCGGTTAGAATATAATTATTGGAGGGGCCGTTGAGATTGTAACTGAAAACTTAAGACTGTGCGTAAGAAGACAGCCCATTATGGATTCAGACTGAGGAACACCCTGCTCTCGTGTTTCCATCTTACTCTCAGCAGTTAGTACTTACTTGGAACTTGCGCTCCATTAGCCTCAGGTTTTCGATCGCTGCTTTGCGAAGGCTAGATTGCTTGGCATGTTCACTGAGGGGTGGCAGCTTCGAGAGGATGGCATCGATCGTTGCTTCCATGGTATAGTACGACTGGTCCCTACAGTCTGTAGTACTTAGTCAACTAGCCTACAGTAGCTCTATAACGACAAGAAATTTGAATTGAGTGGATTGCTAATGTGTATGAAGTCAATAAAGATGATGTATGAGGCCACGAGTTCACCCTCTTGTCGACAAAATTACAACGGTAGACTACAGCCAGTGCCTGAAGCTAAGGCCAATCTAACAACGTCGTGGTATTTTAGGTCTTGGGGCGTTACACCTGGGCACTGAACACCTCCCTCTTGACTCCTCTCCGTTGCTAAAACTTAATCTTCGGCTAGTTGTGGCTAGCGACGGGCGGCTCTAGCGGCTCTAGCGGTCTAGCCAAGAGCCAAGGGTCTACAGAGTAGCTTAATAGCGTGTAGCCCCTAGCTAGCTACTGCTACTAGCAGTTGTTTTGCTTTGTCTTTCTGTACAGTATTCTCGCACTTCACGAATATATTGTTTTGAAAATATACTTTTTAAAATCTTGGCGCCACACCTCCGAAAACGATTAGCGTTTAGCATCTTTTTTTTTTTTTAAAGCGTTTAGCTTAGCTTTGCGAGAACTACAGCTTGTAGCTAGTTTGTCTGCATGACGTCTTACTAATACAATAGTTCAAGACTGAAAGTATAGCTCACAAAATGGCCTTTTCACCACTTCCTTCAAATCGCGCTCCGGCTAGGCCTCCTACGGCATTCGCAGCTTCCCAAATGGCGAAAGCATCGCACACAGAAAGTAGTCTTAATCGAGCCTCAGCAGCACATTCCTCAGCTGTTCGGGGTGCACTCTGGGAGACGCCATGCCTTTCCCTGTTCAGTTTCGCAGGTATCGAAGAGTGGCGAGGCGTGAAGCGGGGCGGTGACGTCACCAAGATCCTAGACAAGTCGATTGGAAAGCGGGCATACGTTATCAAAGGCCCTATAGCATCCAGCAACTACATTGAAATGCCCCATCCCGAGGCTGCGCAGCCTAAAGACCGGGCGCCAATAAACGCAACTGGGCCATTTGTGTACGTAGAGTACAAACCAATACCAGGCCTACCTCCCGGTGCTATGGTGCTCTTTCACTTGGATTTGACTACAAGCGCGGGCGCCTTGCGCGTCTCCTGCTCTTCCACATTTTCCGAGTGCAAGATCGCGGGAGCTGGAACTCTTCGAGTGCCGCTGCGACCTTCGCTCGATGGACGTTGGACGGTGATGGCTCTTGACTTACCTGCTCTCCTTGCTCAGCACTGCCCCAAGACTTCCTCAAGAGGAGGTAGCAGCAGCACTAGTGTGACTTACCGAGCTCTTCGAGCTGTCAAGCTCTGTTCCAACATGGTGGTGAGAGGCGTGTACACTTCACACAACGCTCTCAATCCTTCGACCCTGCCAGCAGATATGAAGTTGCCGTTGCCAAAAGAAGGGTCGTGGCATGAATCTTACGCTTGGGTCTGGTGTCCTCAGCCTCCATCGATTTCAACGCAGTCATCAGACAACAACAACAACGATGCCTCCTCCTCCAATACTATGCCACCATCCACTCCCAACCAAAGACGCGCTCGTGCTGCTGTTCCCGCATCGGCTCACGGTGCCCTAGAGTCTAGTTACGATGCTCGTGAAAGCGACGATTACACTGCAGCTCGTTATACAACTACTCCTCCTGCTGCTGCACAGCCTCGGTTCTCACCTCGTACCAACCGCACAGTGCCTTCGACTCGAACAGTGCCACCGCCAGCTTTTCCAGCTCCCACTAATTTATCGTCGATTTCACAGCGCTTTTCCAATGGCACAACACATCAAGCATCGTACAAGCTCATACGGGTCGTGGGTAATTCCGCTGTAGGTGCTGGTGGATCGTCGAATGGCAGCAGCAGCAGCAGCGGTGGTTGCAGTGGAAAGAGTGTGGCGTGGGTGAAGAGCGATGAAGTGGTGTTTCCGTGCGGTGGCGTGATAGTTGCCATGGATGCACGGGCGCCAGAAGCTGGAGGATTGGGGAATCAGCGGTTCTTGACGGCTTCTCAACAACCACCACCTTCGAATGCTTCGACGGTGAAGTGTCTGTGCGTGAGCCATCATGCCCCGCTCCTAGCGGTGGTTTCTTCACAGGGTGGAACTAGCGGAAGCGACTCAAGCACCTCAAGCAGCTCCTCTTCGTCATGCTTGTGGGATCTCGCAGGGCAGAAGTGCCTCTGTGACTTTGGCTCATCTTCGTATGCGAGCGCCTTGGTGACATGTTCGTTCAGTGCATGCGACCGTTCCCTCGTCACCGTAGGCCATGATGCTCAACGCCGCACCCTCCTCATGGTGTGGTCTGTTACACAACTCCGGCGCGGGAGTGAATTAGGAGGTAGTGGTAGTGTCAGTTGTGGCCCGGTGCTCACTCGTCAGGCCACGGTAGCTCGGCAGTTGAGCGATTTCGACGTGACGAGCATCGCTTTCCACCCCCACGACCATACCCGGTTAGTGAGTTGTGGCCGTGAAAACGTGCGGTTTTGGCGCGTCAGCCGAAAGCATTTGCCCGGATCTCCCGCGGAAGTGCCAAAGTCCCTGGGACTAGAGTTTCCCTTTCGGGGCCACAACTTCGCAGCTTTGACGTTTGAGGCCAAGGAGCCGCCTCCTCCTCCTCTTGTTGCAGCATCATCATCGGCAGCAGGGGAGTCTACGAGTATAGCAGCAACAGTTGCAACGACCAAAGTAGTGTTTGTCGCCTCGGACCAAGGCTGTTTGCTGCAAGTTGACGCCACGAGTCGGCAAATATTGAGCTTTTTGGGTTTGCACTCAGCGCCCATCACTTGCGTTGTGGCAAGCGAAGGGTAAGCGCTTTGTTAGGGATATTCTCAAATATGCTCATACATGCGTGCACGTGTTCGCTTTTGCTAGCGTAATTGAAGCATGCTTCTTCTTTCTCATTTTCCACATCTCTTTCTTATCTTAACTCAAAATGCCATAATCAGTTATGTCGCCACCGGCGACAGCAGCGGCCTCTTGAAAGTGTGGCCGTTGGATTTCAAGGAGCATTTGATGCAAGCCCAGCACGATTGCGGAGTGGCCGCGATTGCCGTGTCGTCAGATGATCTTAAGCTAGCTGTGAGCACCGTCCGAGGCACTTTAGGTGAGATGAGTCTTATTTGCAGACAAGGACAGATTTTAGGAGTGAAAGTAGGCAAGGGTCAAAGCGCGCTTAATCTTGGACCTATGTCTACGTGGAATCACCGTTCTTATAATAGCTCAACCCTTGTAAAGTTGATTAATGATTTTCCCGATCTTGCTGCCCTCTTCTTTTTGAGGCTAAACCTTTCTCTGTTTTTTCTTCTTCTTGATTTCCCTCGTGTGAAGGCGTGTTGGATCTCGCGACTCACGACTACCGCACTCTGGTCCGCCCTCACCGCCAAGGGGTGTCGGCGGCTGCATTGACTCGTCAAGGAGACTTGATTGCGACTGCGGATGCATGCGACGGCACGATTCGGTTGACTTCCCTTGTTTGCACGCCTAATCATGGTGGCGGAGCGGTTCTCTTTGAGTGGCCGAGCGAGTAAGTGATTGTATTTTTCTTCCAGCTCATGTGCTTTTCAAACCTCAAAAGAGTGTCTGTTCACGAGTCTTTCTTTATTTTGCTTTTGCATGCTTTCTTTACGTCGTTAGTTGCTTGGTCTTCATTCCTTCGTACACAAACTCATATTCTTTGTTTTGAATAAAAATCTTCTTTTTTTCTTGCGCGTGCTTTTGCCATCTCTTGCAGCGGTGAGCAGCCTACGTCCCTGGCCTTCCACCCGAGCAATCCTTCGCTCTTGGCTGCAGGATATCGATCGGGTGCAGTGCGCATCCTCTCACCTACCACCACCGCAACATCATCGTCATCGACTGCAGCTTCCGCTCTACACGAGCACCATTTGTTCACTCAGCCCGTGCGGCATTTGCTCTTCTCGTCCGATGGCGCATGTCTATATGCCGCTTCTAGCGACGGAGCATTGCTTTTGCTGGATGTGCTGTCGTCCTTCCAGCCTTTTGGCTTGCTGCCCCCCAACCAAGTGCTGAGCGAATCCACAGGACCAACATTGGCTTGGCCTTCCACCAGCAGCTTTTGTGGCTCGGACTCAGGCCAGTGGGTTGCGCTTCTCAGCGGCAGCAGCATCGCTCTCCTTGAGCGCCCTTTCAGCAACAACAGTGGAGGTGGCGGTGCTCTACCATCAGGTGGAGGAGCACCCGGATTGACTCTATATATCAAGTTGAATGTGAGCGGGGAATGCCTCAGCGGTGCTTTCACCAGCGATTCTCGACACTTGCTAGTGGTCACGCCCACCAAAGTGCTGTGCTTTCATTTGGCTCGCGCTTCATTGTCGGAGCCCAAACCGCAGCGGTGCGCTCCCTTCCGCACCCTGTGTCGTTTGCCTAGCCCCGCCACTAATGCTGCCTTCTTGAGTGATCCAAGTGACTGCTCTCAGTGGCCATCGCTAGTAGTTGCCACTTCTCAAGGATTGCAAGTTTGCCCTTTAGATGTTGAGGAGTCTAGCCACAACAACAACACCAAGAGCAGCGTCCTCAGCAGCGCGCCGCTCGTCACGGTGCATTTGTGTGCCGCAAACGGTTGCGTCGCTGCAGTCGACGACGAAGGAAGTGTGTTTGTGTGGGCGCAGCCACAACGACCTCAGAAACAAAGTCGTCTTCCTCCTACTGCTGCAGAAGACGTTGTTTCAACGGCAGAAGTGTCCTCGTCTCCTCCATTCTCGGATGACGCAGACCAGCTTTCGTCGCCCTCCCCACCTGACCTGTCACCGCCGCCGCTGCCACCCACACTTGAGTCCTTTCCAACACCACCGCCAGCACCACCTGCTGCTGACGATGCGACCTCAATTGAAGCCTTAACTCAAAGGATGGCACAATTAAGACCTGCCATAGAAGAAGTAGAAGAAACCATGATTGTACCACTCAACGACGGGCGTTCCTGTGGCGGGCAACCATTAAATTGCGCACGCGTGCTCGGATTCGGCAACCCTACATGTGGTAAGGTGGCGGATCATGCGAATTTACCCATGGGGCAGCAGCATCTAGCGTGGGTGCCTGACCAAGGAGTGGTGGTGTATGCGTGCGGGCGGCATTTGATTGGCTGGCAGGCGGGACAGCAGTCCGTAGTAGCAGGCGCACACGCCGACTCCATTACTGCTGTTCTCACGCTGAGAATTGGTAGTGGTTCCGAGAAGAAGAAGTCGAGAAATGGTAGCGGTGCTGCTTTATCTCCCAAAAGGAAAGGCGGAAAAACAGGAAGCGGGGAAGATGAACAAAGAGGTTTGCTGGTGTTGAGTGGCTCGAATCCTTCACTTTCTTCTCAAAACAATGCCAGCCAATATCCATCTTATGAAGAAGACAGGTCTGCTTGCCTTCGTGTGTGGCGCTTCGAGCCTTCATCTAGTGGGCCAGGGAGCGATGATGATGACGACGACGACGACCACAGTTTCTTGGGAGAAGGTGGAGATGATGCAGGAGCATGGGTAGCCGTTGCGTCGTTGCACCAACACGACGAAGCCGGCGTGGCCTGTTTGTGCGCCTTTGGCAATGGGGATGAGGGTTGGTGGATATCAGCCGGCGGCTTTGATGCAGCTCTGGACGGTTGCTTAGTGGCTCTCTGGAGCTCTGATCTTAGGGCAGCGGCTTCGACTCTCTTGCCTCGAGCGGTGCTAGCGATAGTAGCCCTGCCCCCTCATCCTCATCGCGTCAGCTCGTCAAGTAGTCCAGCAGGCCTGCGATTTGCCACGGCAGACGAAGGCGGCGGAGTAGCTCTATGGGCAGTTACCAAGAACAGTGAAATGAAGGTACAGAGGCCTGTTCCTTTGGCCAACTTGCACGCGACCTGCCTCGTACATGTGCCACTGAGTCCTCTTGGAAGTAGTGGCAACATTGCTACGAGCGATGCTCTGCTCGCTTGTGGCACTAGTGAGGGTCAAGTGCACATGTGGAGCTTCAAGGAAGGTGGCTTCACGGATCCACCTTTGACTGTCAATAACAGCGGTGATAGCGGTGGTGGTGGTGACAGTGGCGATGCTAGTACAGCCGTCAAAGGTCTCATCGCAGCAGGGCATGGCCGACTCATTGCTGTCAGCAGTGCTGGAGCTCTAGTTGGGTGGGAAGCAGTGAACAGCGGTAGCCAGGATGATGACGATCGAGGCAATGGCAACAATAGTTACAGAAGCAGC
>Ga0307978_1002642_pt1 | contig 12547 bp, 9 predicted proteins | sample OrgLakmetage1056_FD_203151 | JGI IMG/M metagenome (GOLD analysis project Ga0307978, IMG submission 203151) | Saline water microbial communities from Organic Lake, Antarctica - #1056 | ecosystem: Environmental > Aquatic > Non-marine Saline and Alkaline > Saline | place: Antarctica: Organic Lake...
CTGCGGCGGACGGGAAACGTCGAGTCGGGGGACTAAGAGCACCATCATCGAGACGGACGCAAGTACGGGGTAGTAGTGGAAGACGGAGGCTCATTAATAACGTGCAAGAATTGATTTCCGAAAGGCACGCTTTTGCTCCGATTGATATTGATATCACCGAAACGGACCTTATGCCCGTGGAAGAGACCACGACACGAACCGCGGCAATCACGGACCAACCCACGCGGTCACCAACCTCGTTACCCACGGATATCCCCACACGGTCACCAACCTCATCACCCACGGATAACCCCACGCGGTCACCAACCTCATTACCCACGGATAACCCCACGCGGTCACCAACCTCATTACCCACGGATATCCCCACGCGGTCACCAACCTCGGTACCCACGGATATCCCCACGCGGTCACCAACCTCGGTACCCACCGATATCCCTACCGATATCCCCACGCGTTCACCGACCTCTCCACCTACGGATCGCCCCCTACAGGCGCAAACCTCTACTCCCACGGATATCCCCACACGGGTACCCGCATCAGCACCAACGGCATCGCCGACACCCTTTGACGAAACTGTGGAAGAGTATCTCACGCGCACCTTGACTGACGATGGAACGCTACAAGTCCCCGATACAGCACAATACATGGCCTTGAAGGACATTTTGGACAACTTTCCCACATTAGATCCCGATAATGGTGATGCTGATCAGCTCCTTATCAACAAGCTGTACGCGCTCGGAACCTTTTTCTACTCGACGAATGGTACCTACTGGGTCGATCGTGGTATGTGGGCAACGGATGATTCTCCTTGTGGAGTTTGGTTTGGTGTGTTTTGTGATAATGACGACGAAATTACGACGGTGGACCTGCAAGACAACGGCTTATTTGGAAGGATGCCTTCCGAGTTGCGTGCCTTGACTCGATTGGAAACCTTCTTGGTGGCAGCAAACTTTTTAACGGGGGGCATACCGAGCCAGTTGGGTGAGATTGTCAGCTTGCGTGTCTTGGACGTGAGCGACAACTTTTTGGATCAAGCTCTACCGACCGAGCTGGGGTTGTTGACCGTGCTCGATCATTTAGGAGCATCAAGCAACTCTCAAATCGGTACCATTCCCACCCAAGTCGGACTCATGCAAAACCTGGCAATTTTGCGGCTTGATCGGAACCAGTTTTCCGGTCCCATTCCGACGGAGGCGGGCAATCTAATGAATCTAGAGCGACTTTATTTGCAAGGCAACGGCTTTCTAACCAACGCGTTACCGACCGAACTCGGCCAGCTTACTGGCCTCCTTGATTTGGTCGCCACGGGCAACGCTTTCACTGGATCGTTTCCGGCCGAGTATGAGAACCTTGTCAACTTGGAGAATCTGGTTTGCTCTCTCAATCTCTTTAGTGGTCCCTTGCCAAAGTATTTCGGTGGGTTTCCAAACCTAAGGTATATCGACTTTGGCAACAACGATATGACCGGTCCGCTGCCTCCGAGTCTGTTCGATACCCCGTCCCTGGAAGAGCTGGATTTGGCTCGTAATAAGTTCACAGGGACGATTCCAGTCACAGAAACAAGTCTACCGAGTATAATAGCTCTCGACTTGGGAGGGAATGAGTTGTCTGGGGCGATACCTGACAGCATCAGTGCTTTACAGGAGTTGATTAGGTTGGACCTTTCGGATAACGACCTGGTTGGTGAGTTGTCGACAGCTCTGGGTGACATGCCGAATCTCGAGTTCCTTTATCTTTCGAGCAACTCGTTCTATAATTCGATCCCCAGCGAATTGGGCCAAATGAAGTCTCTAGTGGAGCTGTACTTGGACTCTAACACCTTTAGCGGCACAATCCCGGCAGCCTTGGCGCAACTGGGGGCTCTCAAGACGTTGTCGCTGCGAGCCAATGGTTTTGTGACTTCACTTCCCACAGAACTTGCGCAAATGTCCAACTTGCTCGAGTTGGATATCGGGGAAGCCTTCATTACGGGGACCTTTCCGATCGAGTACACCTCCTTTCCAAGTCTCCAGATCTTGCGCTTAGGGACGAATCTACTGACTGGACGGTATCCATTATCAGACGGACTTGGTAACGCGGAGCTCGTTGTCTTGGATCTCAGTGACAATATCATGGGAGGGGCCCTTCCGAAGCCACTCGCCAACTTGGTCAATCTTGAGACGCTTTGGCTAGACGGAAACGACTTTTCTGGCTTACTTCCGGGGGCATATGTTTCACTACCATCTCTCCGAAGCCTCAATGTGGGAGGGAATGTGCTATTTGGCGAATTTCCAACGGGTATTGGCTTGGCGCTGAAGCTAGAAGAGCTGTGTCTTGGACCAAACTTCTTTTCCGGCTCTCTGCCAACTGACATTGGGCTTTTGACGGCCCTACGAAAACTGGATTTGAAAACCATGTATATGAATGGAGCACTCCCGACCCAAATAGGCAACTTGCAGTTTCTAGAGCGACTGGATCTATCAACGAATAAGTTTACCGGCAAAGTACCGACCGAGCTGGGATCCATCTCGACGCTACAAGAAGTCCTTCTGTGGGACAATAAATTTGGAGGATCAGTACCAGGGGAGGTGTGCGCAATCGCTCAAGATCCAGCACTCTTATTGGATGCATTGGTGGTGGATTGTGGAGGGATCGAATGCGCCGTTCCAAATTGCTGTTCCGCGTGTTCAACAGTAAAAAGAACAGCAAAGTGTACAGTGTGTTTATGAACAAAAGTATTCCGTTGGTGCTGGGGGCAAATTACTAACTTTATGGTCAACACTAACGTATTAAACCTGGGACATATCACTATTTGTGTTTTGTAGACGTTTTTGGCTTGTGTCGAGAGAGCGTCGTGGTAAACCGAGACGAGCCTGAGCACAGAACCGATCAGTCATCGTCGGAGATTCGAAGATAGCATGCAATAGCTACTAGATAATGGAAGCATTAGCAAAGAAAACCATTCGACGCCACAAATGCTCACAACGTACAGTGGTCCGTGTTTTGTCTCTTGGCCTCGCTTCCTCCCCACGCCTCCTCTTGGTACAGCAATTTGCACGAAACACCCGATATCTTGGTTGCAAAGACGGCATAGAAGCCAATTCCATATGTGACACACCGGGAATTGATAGCCAAGAGTAGATCGACAAAAGTGGCATAATAGGCCGGTGGATCCCGTCCTTTTTGTCGATCAATGTGAGCATTTTCCAAAGTCATCTGCCGAGCAAGTACATTGGTCGTTTCGACAACTTTTAAAGCGGCAGAGTCAACAGGACTCTCTCGCAGCAGGGTGGCATTTCCAGTAACAAACGTGGTATTTTTGAGCTCGTGGGACATGTAGCGAACCAAGTCGTTGGAATCGGAAAACAGGTAGACGGGTTCCGTCGGTTCCTCCAAAAGTGTTTTCGCACACCGCAAGGCACGAGTCGCCGTTTCAACTGCAAACTTGCGACTCTCGCCCTCCCAAGGTAGTCCGACCTTGTCGGCGGGATAATTTTCATCCTTGCTTTGCATCTTGGTATTCGTAGCCTTGGGGTGTCGGACACGACAGTGCACAGCCGAGTAGTGGCCGGGCGTCAGGTTCAAGTCCCGGTGAACAGTGTCGAGCTCTTCTTGGACACCCGGTGCAGGACGAAAGAACATCCAAAAGATATTACCAAACGATAGAGTCCAGTGCAGCATGTCCGTTTCACCCAACGCAGCAAGTCGTTCTTCCAACCGATCTTCGTTCAAGTGCCCCAGTATTCGATGCCGCAGCACCCGTTCGTTCTTTGAGGATCCACTCACGGCTCGCTCCAAAGCGTGGTCCAAGTGCTCGTCCCAGAAGTCGTCGGTGGGACGTTCACTGCCAAAGCCTTGAAAGAGTTCAGGATAGCCCCGCACGATTTTCAACTCACGCCGACCAACACGAATACCGCCATCTGGGTGAAAGAATCCAGGCACCTCCCTCGGAACCCTCCAATCCAGTTGATGGGGCACCAAAAAGTGTTCCAAAGGCACGGGGCGGTGCCAGTGCATCAATAAGAGCCGGTTGGTTTGGTTGGCCAAGTATAAGTCCCACGGCAACTGGCCCAAGCGGTCGTGAAGTCCGCCGCACAAGCCCAAACAGGTTCGTATCAGGAGCTTGGGGGCGGCTGGATCTTGAAAGAGTTTCATGCCGGGAAAGGCGGCACGCTGTTCTTGGTGCCAGCGCAGGTAGTTTTGAATCCATGCAGGTAGCTCTTTGGACGGTTCGGACGGTGGAAGTTGCGGCGTGCTGGACGATGACGACGACAGTGGACGATGAGGTTCCTTGCCATTGTTGGCAGCGAAAGTAGATGGCTCTTGTTCAGTGTGGTTCCGACTCGGAGCTGTTTCAGCAGCGCCTCTCTTGTGTTGTTTGGGCATCCACTGCGTCTTGTAACTTCCAGGCTTGGGTGTTCCACTGGGTTCTTTCAAAAACGCAAACAGTAGAAAGGTAGAGAGGGCCGCACAAACGGCGATTGCGAGCCCCCGTACGTTGAGAGGCCGCCGTTGCTTCTTGTTGCGTATTGAGGTTGATGATGCTGTTATATCCGCCGCTAGCGTCGTTGTCGTTGCCGGCGGAAGGAAACTGACGCGGCGACGATTCATACTGCTAGTAATGACGATGGTGTCAGAAGGATGCTCATGATGATGGTGTTGCGACGGGAAAGAGAGTGATAGTGATAGTGATAGTTATAGTTAGTGGGGATTGGTGATGCGGCCCTATCCAACGTGCCATCGTGCATCGTGCGTCGCGCGCATAATGAATCCGGAGCTGAAACGGAGATGAATCTTGCTCAATAAGTAGTGTGTCGTAGTGACAGGAAGCAATAGTGGAAAGTAGTCTTATTCTTGTCTACTGTATGCGTTATTGCCATTTGCCATTATTTCGCTCGGACTTTTTATGGTTCCATTGGTTCCAATAAAAGGCCATTGCGTATTGCGTACCGTACCGGTATTACGTATTGCGAACAAGCTTCGAACCGAGAAGCCGTGTGTCAGGGGGTCTGGGACCCCTGCACAACAACGACTACCGCGCTCTCCGTATTCTGCGCGAAAACCATGTCAACAACAACAGAAACAATGCCTTCGTATTCGCATGCTCCCGTGCTAGTAGACCTTAGCGGGTCTCCCTTGGAGAAAGAAAAGGCAGCATCCCGCCACGACAAGAGGGGCTTATCCGCTTCCGAGCACAGCAGTGGTGGCGGCGAAGGAATAAACAAGTCCATCGTGACTGTCTCCACACTAGTGACCAGTGTGTCCATGCTCTCCATGGCCACCGTCATGGACGAGTCGGATGATTTGTCAGTTGTGACAGCCGCCCCACTACAAAAAGAAGGCGCCCCTCTGCAAACGAGGAGCGTGCTCAAGGTTCGAACGTTGAGCGACTCTCTCAAGACGCCAGATATTTCCCATTCTCTGCAACGACGATCCGTAGGGTTTGACACCGTGGAGATTCGTGAATACGGTCTCATTCTGGGATGGTACGTGCGTCTAGTGTGTCATACATATTCTTTGCAATGGTGTATATACGTACGCGTGATTGAACCTCACATTGTGTCTCCCTTTCTTTACAGCAATCCGGCCGTCAGAGCGGGTCCGCCCACAACGATTGAATGGGCGTCCTGTAGCACCTCCATGTCCTCCCTAGAATCCTACGAAACGACGAGACCACCAAGACGATCCATCTTATTTTTACGAACTACACAAAAGGACCGTCGCGAGCTTTTGAAAGGTGACGGCTACACGAGCCAAGAGCTGCTCGAGGTCGAGTCCGAGATGAACCAGATTCAACTGAGTAGAAAAAGCTCTGCAGTTGAAAAGAGCGACTTGGCAGCCATGATGGCAGCGTCCAAGCAAAAACAAAGGAGAGCGGCCAGTAAGCCAAAAAAAGGAATCTTGGCCAAGCTTTTTGGAGGACGGAGGCGATAGTCTACATTGCTCGTTAGATAGAGCAGGCTAGCAGGCAAAAGCACGAAATGCTCGTGCCAGCTTTATAATTTTAGATTGTATGTATTGAGTCATAGATGCTGTCAACTATAGCTACATAGCACAGATCTCTCGACCTTCAATATTGGTCTAGAGCAGCAGATTAAGTTGCCTCTACGGTTAGAGATACCACACCCATCTTAGGGAAACGTAACCGTAGCCACTGATCTGGAGCTAGCACAGGTGACAAAGACAAGAGTATAGAGTTGATGGTCCGGAGGGTATGCGTACCGTACTACATAGGAATCGTGGGATGCGACTTCGCGAGATAAGATAATAATGTGGCGAACGCGGTTTATCGTCATCATCAGAATTTCGAAATTCAAGATCGAAAATCGGCGACGTTTGGTGTCGACTGTCGACATTCGACATCATATACGCTCATCACACTCGACATCCTCACCATTCATCCTCAGCAGGCTGCTCGCAACGCCTGTTTCCACCACATCCACCATCGAGTGCTTTCGATTCTTCCCTGGGCCCAGCCGTAACAGGCTGGAATGGCTGGTCCCGCCCGAAAACGATGACGCACACTTCAAGTCTCTTATCGCTGATGGCGCTACTAGTCGCCCCGCCACAACACTGGTTCTCATGGAAGTTGTGGGTGCCATGGGCCTCTCGACACAAGCCAAGACATGCATTGATCCTTATTGCATCGTGAAAGTCCGAAGCAAGCTAGTCCATCGCACAAAAGAGATTCGCAACGATGGAAATCCAATCTGGACCGTCAAGACGCAATCCTTGTGTTTGTTGGAGATTCCTGGAGAAACAAGTGACAGCACATCGTCGACTATTGAGGGCAAGCAGAATAAGTCGGTTGTAGAAGAATCGATACCGGGTGCAGGGGATACCGTGACGATTGAAATATTTCACGATGGAGGCGTGGGCGGCTTACAACACCAACGACTCGGTACCGTGTCAATCTTTTTCGACGAGTTGGTGGCAGGTACCGGTGAGCGCAACGAGTACACAGTGCAGCCCGCCGAAGACGCCAAGTTTCGCACTGCTCTCTTGGCGCTCCGCTTTCGTCGAGCCGTTCGGGAGGATCTGGTATTTCTGGGTAAGATCGGGCCCGACGAGGCTACCAGCAGAGATCGTCCCGCTGTCGTAGGTTCAGATATTGATTTTCAAAACGTAAATCGTAGGTCCATCTTTCAATCGACACGCAAGGTCCAGCACAAGCAAGAATACTTTCGAGTGATGCCATATCCCGATCCATCCCGTCCCAAGGAGACCGAATGGATGACGCGACGAGAAATCCACCAAGAAGCCTTGAAGCCTTCTGTGCGATGGGTGACGGCCGGATACGGTACCGTTGGCACAGTGTTCTTGGAGATAGTAGGATGCAACGACTTACCAAACTTAGACTTCGCAGCTGGCGACTTGACAGATCCATTTGTCGGTATCGCCTTTGAAGATACAATGGTACGAACCGACATTATTTGGAACGAGCTGAACCCACGTTGGATGCCCTGGACCACAAGAGCATTCGCTTTCAACGTTCAACACCCCACGTCACTCATCATGCTGGGCATCTTTGACTACGACGATACTCTTTTAGATCATCATGATCCTGCCGGTCGCGTGGTTATCAATACAGCCAATTTTGAATGCGATACGTCCTACTTGCTTCATTACAAGCTGCACCACGACCCAAGACAGGAAGATGTACGTGCACAATGCGAGTGCTATCAAAGTGGATGTTGGTGACTCGGTGATATCGTTGTTCAAGACTAACACCTTAGTCGTCTCTCTTGGTAATCATAGAGTCGAGGAACCATTATCATTCGGCTCCGTATTGAATGGAAGAACGAGTCGAAAGCCATGCGATTGGCGCTGACAGCTCCTCCGCGATTCATTATCAACACCGAAACCGATAAAGCTTACAACGTCCTGCGTTATCTAACGCGTGGGGCTGTGGACATGGAAACATCGTCTCTTGACAGCGTGAAACTGTACTCCAAAGAGCTCGCGTCGTATACGAAAAATTATTGCTTCGTTCTAGATGTGATGGTGGAAATATTTTTGTGGCGTGGGCGACTGAAGATCACCAAGACGCGCAGCATTTGGTTCCCATTGCATTCCATGGCACTCTTGTTTGCCGTCGTCTTGGCCTTTGAACGACCTCAATTCATTCTACCGATGTTCTTGTATGCTATTGCCTGGGTCATGTTATCGCTCAACTTTCACGCCAGTCGTCATCCGTATCCGTGGAAGAGAGTCAAGGCAAGTGAAAAGACCAACATGGTGGTGTTGCTAGGCCGATCGATTCATCCTCCCATTGTGATTGAACCCGGACAAGGCGTTGCCGGGGGACAAACGCTGCATAAGCTGGACAAGCTAAAAGCCGAACGTATATCTAAATTGATGCAAGAGCTAGTGGCGTTTGGTCTCAAGGTATCCGAAATTTACAGCAAAACGAGCGAATCAAGCGTCAAAATGGCAACCGAACGAAGGGATTGGTCGTTACTGGCGGAGCGTCTCTACTACGTACACACGGCGTTGAAAACACTGTGCGGTTGCATTCGTATGTTTCGGTCTCTTGTCAACTGGAAGGGATACTACGCACACCACTTGACCATGCATTGTATTCTTATTGCAACAATATGGATAACTTTCTCCGTCAACAAAGTCATGACATGGGTCCTTCGCCTTCTGATTTGGACGCTTCTCGGCCCACATATGAAACTGCTGGATATGTATTGGGTGCACAGCTTTTACAAGACCCGGGATGAGCTCTTACAAGACATTGCAGACGGTGTTGAAGCTACCGAACCATCTGTTCCAGATTTTGATGCGTGGTTGGCTAGTGAAATGTTTATCAAAATGGCTCATTCTGGCCGCATTGTGGGCGAAGACCAGTACAAACTAAAGGACATGCGCGAACGTCTCTACGGCAAGTACAGTGAAGTCATTCCTCGCTTTGATACTTCGCGTTTCCCCAGTGTGCCTCTCCCCGAGTCGTCGGCGCGAGCAAAAAAGAGAAAGCCCAACGTAAAAGAGCATTGGTATCACGTACCCAGTCAACGGTTGCAAGGACACATGATTCTCCAGCCCATTCGGGAGGAGATTATACCGGATGTCGCATCGCAAGGCACGAACGGTAACGACGGCGATGACTTTGACGATAACGGCATCTTTACAGAGTAAATAATAAATAAACCAATATATGTGTAACTGCGTTCCCTAATAGTCGACGATTGGGGAGTAGAGCGACCGCGCCGTCGTCGATATCGTAATGTAAAGGGAGTTTAGAAGAGCAGAATCATCCACCCCAAGAACGTGTAAAACAAAAACACTGGATAGAGTGCCAAGAACCGTCGTTCTTCCTTGACGTACATGCCAATAAAGATGGACGACGCTCGGATTGCCCACAAAAAGCCAACAAAGACAAAAATCATATCCAACCAAATCCAATTCTTCACGTATGGAACAATCTTCAATAGACCAATGACAAAGGCCGCCAAGGCGAGGGGAAAGATACAGTATCCCAATACACACATGGATTGAAAAAAACTGATCGATCCCCCCAGCAGTTGCGCATTCATGGTCACCACCGTACCACCGACCCAAACGGCAAAAAAAACCGCGGCAAAGACCAAGGAGGCTTGATCTTTGGGGGCTTTGGCGGACAGTGTCACGGCCAGAAACAAGCAAACAATCAAAGGACCCCAAAGATCCCAATCCTTGAGGGATTGAATGACGCGGCGATCACTTTCCGAAATACCAGCGACCGCTTGTTGCTGTGGCGTTTGCTGCTCCAGTGATGGGTCGACACCAACGGCGTCGCTTTCATCGCCTTGCTGTGGCACTGCCGATTGCGAGACTCCAGAGTATCCTGCATACGATAGAACGGCATTGCGATCCAGCGGCGACAGCACAATGCGTAATTTGGAACCCACGGCCCGAACGTCTCGCATAATGGTTTCTCGCACGGGTTCGTCGAGCGTGGAATAGGCGCCAAACAGCTCTTCTTCGTGCTGTTGCACGACTTGTTGCGTCACGACGGGTTGCTGCTGCGATGGATTGGCCCACGCGGGTGCCGCTCGCATGGGCTGCAATGAGGGAGGACCTCCCATCGTGCCATTGTTGTTGCTGTTGTTCATCATCGTGGTATGAAGTAGTATTGATATGGACTATGGACTGGACGCAAGAATAATGCACTACTCTGTATCGCGGTGCAGCCAAAAAAGGCAACATTAAACACGTACACATTCTATATAGCGATTTACCAATATTAACTATAGTCCAAGTCATTTGTCTTAGTGACTTTCGAAATGACCCAGGAACAGGAACGAACGAGGATACGTAATCGCATATATCGCATATCGCACACAACTATATTGCTGTCTCGGTCTCGATCGACCATGGCGAACATTGGAGGCCCCATCTTTCAACTGCAATGGTTTGGACTATTGTGTCCTTGCTTGGAAAAGGAGGACTCACGGACAGCCCGACAAGCTGTAGCGGCCGTTAATACGGCCACGAAACGAATTCTCTGGAACACGGAAAACAAGCAAGAAAATACACGTTTCTCCCTGGGCGCCTTGTTTGGAAAGAGCAAAAGCAACAGCTCGGTGGGGGACGATAAGAATGCCGTGGCTGTCTTGAGGATTCGAGACAGCGCGGAAGGATATCCTGAAATCTTTGTGGACCCAATGGCAGGAGCACAGAAGGTCGGATACAAGCTCAATATCAAATTGCGCCGCATCCACACGGTTCAAGTCGCAGGCGCGGATTCCGACGAGATAGTTCTGACAGCAAAGATTCCAACTGGTCAAAACAAGAATGCCAAGCCCAAGGAACTGTTAAGATTTTGCGTGCTACAAGACTCTGTCGAAGATGAAAAACTGGCCGTTCCGTCGGATCAACGCAACTTGGTGGTTCATCACTTGGCAGTCTTGGTGGAATGGGAACGACAACGACGGGCGGCCGATCCAGATGGCGATTGGGACGACGATGAAGATGATGAAGATCAACCCAATTTTTTGGCTGCCAGGGCGCAAAAGGCGGCGCACTTTGCGCAACGCGAGATTGAATTGCAACAAACCAAGCGTGAGCGAGAAAAGCGAAAGGCAAAGCTGGTGGAACAGAGCGGGGGTTTGAAATATACGGCTCTGGCCATGGCGAATCGAATTGATTGATGAACTAGTTAATCAAAGAACGTAACTACTAGAGAGCCATATTATAATAGAGACAAACGTCGCAACACGAACCGCTTCGCTTGGTAGTAGCAGTTCTAGATATCGGACAACACGTACTTGTGCCAGCCAGAGCCACTTCCCAACTAAATTTCTTCGCTTGAGTGCAGACTCACATTCCGCCGTATGGCGGTGCTTGCCATTGTCGATGCGAAAAATGGCCGATTCGATCAAGCTCTCACTTCTCTTTACGAGAACGGAATTTGACGTTTGGCGTTTTCTTTTCTCCTCTCTTTTTCTGATTTTCTCCGCTTTGAAGGAAAATACGACCATGGAGGAAAGGGCGGCTCGAGCAGCGCCGAAAGTTTAGACTAGCCACAAGCGACAACACAGTAACGGAATCTCTCGCACGAATACTGCAGACGCTTCACTTGCTGCTAGTGAACGTCATGATCAGCAATAAGCGACAGAGGCAACGGCTCCGACATCATCGAACCTTGAATATGCCGATGACACGATTTATCGTTTCCGTTGTCATGGCCGCCGTTTGCATAACAGCAGTTACGGCCGACTTTGACCCTTACGAAATGAACGGGGGCTTGGTAGCCGCCGTTGCGGGCCGCGATTGGTCCGTGCTTTGCGCCGATACCAGATGCTCGTCCGGATACAACATTCTGCAACGCAATCATGTGAGCAGTCGTCTGTGGGTGGCGTCTTCTGCTGCTGTCGGAGCAGATACCGATGATGACGATGACTCGATATCGAGCTGGATTAGCGCGGACGGTTCCATAGCGATGGAGTCAACGACCACGAAACCAGTCACCGACTGGAACAGCCAACCGAGCGAATCGGTGGATCAAGATTCGCACGTTTCCACCAGTTTGTTAAAAGAGGCTCCGGTCATGATTGCTTCGGCTGGCTGTCAGGCCGATTGCGAAGCCTTGAAGCGGCTCGTGCGAGCCGACTTGAGAGCCGCGCGATACTTTGGAGAAGGCGGAGCCGCCACAACGTCGCCCGATGCAGTTGCCACACTGCTCAGTCAAATGCTGTACAGCCGTCGAGGCTTTCCATTTTATTCTTTCTGTGTTGTCGCTGGGCTTGGTGAATCAGCTGCATCAGCAGGGCAAGTATTTGTCTACGATGCAGTTGGATCCTACGAACAAGTTGCTGTGGCGAGTGCCGGAACGGGGCGAGAGCTGTTGCAACCGATACTGGATCGGCAATTTCGGACGTTGCTCAAGGCCAAGCCGACAGCAGACGCCACTCGTTCTTCACGGCAGAGTAAAAATGGCTTGATTGTACAAACACCTCCCGGCGCGATTCCATCCGTTACTGTAGATTGCACAAAAGAAGAGGCCGTGTCGATATTAGCAGATGCGTACCGGTCGGTATCGGAGCGTGAGATTGGTGTGGGAGACCAAGTGGTCTTTTGCGTG
>Ga0307978_1002647_pt1 | contig 12533 bp, 8 predicted proteins | sample OrgLakmetage1056_FD_203151 | JGI IMG/M metagenome (GOLD analysis project Ga0307978, IMG submission 203151) | Saline water microbial communities from Organic Lake, Antarctica - #1056 | ecosystem: Environmental > Aquatic > Non-marine Saline and Alkaline > Saline | place: Antarctica: Organic Lake...
ATTTTGGTTTGAAAGTTCTAATTAGGGATCGGGGGGATATATCCTATCTTACTATGAATATTTTGTATGTGCTGCTGTATTGATGTTTGCTTTAGGTAGTAGGTATCGTGCACATCTGCTTCTTTGTATGTTTCTTTTGTATCTGCGCTTTTACATACCTGCATCAATTTCACATTCTGGCAGGAGAAATAATTAATCGCATGTTCCAAAATTTCCTTTTGCTCTCCCTTGTTGCGCATTGTTCCTCAAGAATAATAATGACTTCAGATTTAACCACAACGACGGGCGAGGTTTGTAGTTACAGTATCGTATGGTGGTACATTACATTTTACATTGTATGGTAAATTTGTTTTTTGGACAATAATTCAATAAAACTGTTAAAAAAGCTCGAATCAAACGTTAAACCTCGTTTCACAACATATCCTTTTTGTGAGTCACATGAAAACAGGTGACAACTCATTTTTGTGCTTCGTAGTACATAGCTAGCTAATGATTGATGATGATTGATGCTGTGTGCCTGCGATCGCACCAATATATGATGCTATCTAACATACAATCAATCCAGTCTACAAACAATTCATCTTATAAGTCAAGAACCAGTTCAACGAGGTTTCAGCAGTCCATCACTCACAGTTTTAAAACTGTTTGGTATAAAATCAATTCTATCTTTTGCATCAATCAGTCATCAATCATCAGCCATGAAGAGAATCCCAGGAGCCTTTCTTGTCCGTCAAACATTCTTTCATGGAGGAGAAACAGCATTTGTTCCGTCTTCATTCATCTCGTTTAATCAAGCACCACCAATCCAGCAATCTTTCTCATCGCTACTGACATCGTCATCATCATCATCAGAGTTACAATTACAATCACAATTACAATTTACAGATTCAGCAACGGCTACAGCCACGACTGTATTAACAGAACAAACAAAAACGTTTGAAGCAGTGGCACCTGATACAAATATTCTGATTGGTTTTGGGATTGTTTTTATTTTATCAATCATCGCTTCTTATGTCTGGGCAGAAGAAGTTGTTCCCGTATCAAGAACGAAATTGGCCCTATCCAAGAAAAATGGAGAAGTCAACCAATACTTACAAGAACTCAAACAGGGATCCATCAATACTAGTATTAATGCAGATGCAGATGCAGATGTACAAGATGGTACCACCACCGCCACTAGTACTAATATGAATACCATTAAACCAAATGTGGGCGATGGCAGAGACCTCGAACGCTGGCTTTTCTCTGATTGGTTGAATGATAACAAATCCGCTAGAGGTGGAAGGAAGAAAGAACCAGCTATCCCCATTCTGAAAAAGGCAAAGTGGAATAGTGGAGATAACCCCGTTGTCGTCACTGCTGCTATCATGATGGTAGGAATTATTATTGCGTCCGTCACTGAACGTGTTGGCACCAATGGTCTATAATTCCTGCCATATACTATCTTATACGTAATTGATTACAGAACTCACTATGTATAATGATTGATGATAATGAACAATTGAATGAACAAACATGTTACTAGATCATCAAATAAAATAAACTGTAATTAAATTAAATCATTCTCTGCAATATATTATATCATCCAACGACGAAAAACAACAACAACAACACCAGCACATGCTCCACCTATAAAATATCATTCCAAAGAGTTGCGAAGGCCATGACTGCATCATCACCTTCTTTCACTTTCACCAATTGCGCCTTGTCGTTAAAACGAATCAAACCCAATTCATCCACAGCAGCATCAATGATGCTTTACGTCTTTTTCTTCCGTTCTCGTTCGTCTACTAAATTAATCAAAAACTTGAACAAGTCTTCTGGAAAGCACCTGCTGCCGATCGCTAAATAGAAGAAGAAGAAAGTGATCCTGACTTTCCATTGTAAAAGCATAGCTGCCTACTTGAATAGGAGATTGAGACGCTTTCAAACTTGCATCATCTGCACCCTACTTTCACTTACCTAATAGTTTGCTGAAGAACTGTCTAACACCAGCCAAATCATAATTATTGTTTGTCACGAACTCTGTACTTATAAATAGATGTACTGTACGCACCTATGGTGTCAAATACTGCTGTTGGATTTGTGCCGGTGCGGCAGCATCTGAAGGCCCTGGTATGCCGCTTACGGCCCATGCTTATTATTTACAGTTGCATTATCATAGTTCACGGTTGCGATGCCTTTGTTGCTGTGCAGTCAAAGACTTTGTTGAATCCATGCACTGCATGCCAAAGACCGTTGAAATTGCGCCCCTCAAAATTATACATGGGACGATCAAATTTTTGGGAGGAAAACAGAATCAACGATGATTCGGCGATAATAAAATCTGCCGATGATCGTGAACATAAATCAAATGGAAAACTGCTGAAAATCCTAAATCTAATTGGGTTTGGACTGACAATAAATAGTAGAACACGAAACATTGGAGCTATCATTTGCTCAACTATAATCGCCAATATTTTATGCAGAAAGGTATTGCCTAGCCATCATGGTGATGAAAGGATAAGCTTGAAAACTAGGAAACAACAAAGAAAACAATCCATCCTGGAAGAAGATGAAAGACTTTTAGAAAATTTATTGAGTGATAGAGAGGCGGCGAAGGAGGTTTGCCTCAGAAAAGCCGCAAAGGAGAAATTGCGAAAGGAGTGGGTTAGTACCAAGTTGAAAGCGTCTCTCCTAGAAAAGGAGGAGATGGACCGAATCATAAAGATAAATACAGAGAAAAAGAAAAATGATGACGAACATGCAAGAATCAAAGGGATGATTGGTGAACAGGAAAAGATGAATATGTCGAGCGATGATATTTCGAGTAATGTTGCTCAGCATGGAAATAATATTCGTAGAGACCAAGCTCATACATTAGAGACAAGTTCACCCAATGATGATCACAATAGAAATCAAAATCAGAGTAGATTACCACTTCCCTGGATGCAAGACGTGGGGAATGATATAGACGAGGCTTCAGAATTTGGGGCTCCTGGAATTCGACAACACAATGAACGCATCAAAAGAAATGATGAGGATATGTCATATAGATTGAGAATCAAATCAGAGGAAAAGACTATCATTGCTAATCTAAAATCAAGACTCAAAGCAAGGCACCAAGCGGAAGTTAAACTTAAAGCAAGGCTTAGAGCAGAAGAAGAGGCCTGCATCGCATTACAGGAAGCTGCAAGATTGAAGGAACAAGTTAAATTTAAAGCAAGACTCCAAGCGGAAGAAGTGGCATGCGCTGCCTCAGAGGAAAATGCAAGATTGAAGGAGGAGATTAAAGTTAACAAAATATTCCAAGCAGAAACGGAAAAAGAGACCCGCGTCGCGTTAGAGGGAGTTGCAAGATGGAAGGAAGAAGTGAATCTTAATGCAATACTCAAAGCGGAAGAAGAGGTTTCCATTGCTTTAGAAGAAAATGCAAGATGGAAGGAGGAAGTGAAACTAAAAGCAAGACTCAAAGCGGAAGTTGAAGCCCGCATCGCTTCAGAAGAAGATACAAGATGGAAGGCTGCCGAGGAAGTTAAACTTAAAGCAAGATTCAAAGCGGAGGTTGCAGCCCGCGTCGCCTCAGAGAAAAATTCACGATGGAATGAATCCAAAATTAAGGCAGATAAAGAGATCCAAACAGCGACGATGAAAGTTGACAAAGCTAGAATGCAGCAAGAAGAGGAGGCTCGTATCACGAGAAAAAGTGCACAGATAAGTAGACCCAAGGAAGAGGAAGAGTCGCCTTACATTGCCGCAATAGAAGAAGCTGCAAGATTGAATGAAGAGGCTAGACTCAAGAAGGAAAAAGAAGCAGCTTACGTTACCGCCACGGAAACTACAAGATTGAAGGATCTTTGGAGCTATACAAATTTGCCAACAAGTAAAGCTCACAATGATGCGTATAGCAATGCCTATCGAGAGCACCACATTTCCATAAACAATAATACTGAAGAAGTCAACCTCGAAAAGGAGAAAGAAGCTCACATTGCCGCTATGGAAATGACAAGATTGAAGAATGTTTGGAGACATGCAAATTCACAAAAGAGTCATTCTCGTGATGATGCATACAGCATTGCGTATAGGGAGGCCTTCATTGCTGCAGAAAATGCTGCTGAAGAGGCTAAACTCAAGAAGAAGAAAGAGGCCTCCATTGCTGCCCAAGAAGGAACAAGATTGAAGAATATCTGGAGTCGTATACATTCACAAAAGAGTCAAGAGGCTAAACTCAAGAAGGAGAAAGAGGTTTCCATTGCTGCCCAAGAAGGAACAAGATTGAAGAATATCTGGAGTCATCTAAATTCACAAAAGAGTCATTCTCGTGACGATGCATACAATTCTGCGTATGCACGGGCCACAAATTTAAGTCCTACGAGTACATCAGCTGGGTCAGGAGCAAACCCTTGGCATTCTTACACCCACGAATTTAGAGGTCAAGAGACTAAAATAAAGGATTATGAAGTCGGGCATATGACGAATGAGAGTGCATACGCTCCTACAACCGCTCCTGTCTCTCGATTGCAAAAGCGTCAAACAAAATTTATTAATCAAGTTATCGAACTTGACCACAGTGCTATAAGTGGTACAACGGATCGTTCTTCTACAAAAAAAGGTACCAGGGGCTATATATCGAATTACGAAACGCCTTTTGCAAATCGTATTGGGGGCAGTACTGAAAGAACTGGTTGGGTTGCCAAAGAATCTATTAATAAAGATGTCCCTCAGCGAAAACATGTAGATTCTTCTCCAATCAAGAGAGGAACCAAAGGTTATATTTCGAATTATCAAGTACCCTTTGACCAGCGAATTGGTGGTAATCCTGATAAAACTGACAGTTGGAGTGCCAAAGAACTAGAGAATAAAACCGAATTAAAGGCGAAGAAAATGAATTATTCTTCGTCTGACAAAAAAAGCACAATAAGTTACATATCGAATTACGAAACAGATTACGCGGATCGCATTGGTGGTAATCCTCACAAAACTGAGCGGAGGGTCAGAGAGGTGACGAATGAACGCCAGATACCACAGAACTTGCTACCTTCTTCTCATGAGGAATTGTAATGGCTGGACCCGAGAAATTAAGACGTCTTTTAAGTACGACACATGCGAGCATGGTCAATACATTTATTTTCCAGTGTGCTAGTGCACAAATACAAGGATAAGCATTCCTAGTGGATTATGCTCTTCCTACAGAAGATGTACTGCAGCAATGACACTTTCGAGGTATGTTTTAAGAGGAGCCATTACTCCTTCATCGTCGTTTGTAATAAAACTAGTGGCAAACCCTTCCGCACCTGGTGCGGTTTCACCAAGCCTATGGCAGTAAGCATAGATACTTCTTGCCCTAAAAAAATCATGCTCGTCTTGGCTCTTGCCTCCGTTCAGCAACTTCTGTATGCTTCCTCTCATTCATAAAAATAATGGGGATAGCACCGTTTGGTGAATTATCTTGTTCTTCCCACCGCCCCCAGTGCCGCCAACGTTCACTATAGCTGGATGCCTCAAACACTTTCTTGCAATTCTCTGTACCTCTGCAGTAGGCATAGTTGTAGTGAACATGGCTGTCAATCTATGTATAGATACACGTTTAGTGATTCCATTTAAATCAGTTAATTCTTCTTTATAGGCTACTCATTTATTATCACTCTTTAGCAAATCTCCCATTGCATCTAAAGTAGATTCAACCTGTGGTGCGAAATCCAAGTCGATCATGCGGTCAGCTTCCTCGAGGACAATGTAGGAACATTGATTGAGCACGATATGCACTCTCAAGACAATCATTGAGCCTTTCTGGTGTTCCAACAACAACGTGCACGCCATTCCTCAACTCCATGGCTTGAACATGAAGTGGCTGACCACCCATCATGTAAGCTGTTTTATATAAGTTTGCCGCGATAACGAGCGCTTGAATTCTACATCAATCTGTATAGCATGCTAGCAAGTAGGAGCTATAATTAACGCCAGCGGTCCATTTTCTGCGACGGTAGAGAGCACTGCACTTGGAAGACTAAAATCAAGTGGCAAAGCGGAATGCCAAACGCTGCAGTTTTTCCACTACCAGTCTCAGCAACACCAATTAGATCTCTCCCCTGGAGCCCAATCGGAATAGATTGTCGCTGGGTAGGACTAGGCTCATTGTACTTGAGCACATTCTCAATAGCATCAATTAGGATCGGGTGGATTGGAGGCACGACCACCGAAGAGGACTCGCGAAAAGTTCAGAGTGGAGGAGGCGCTTTCCCTACTTTCACTGTGATGTCACAATTCTCTCGAACTTCTCCAATCTCTTGTTGTCATATTTCTCAGCGGCTTGGTGATAACATTCCTCATAGCTTCACCCCTTCCAGCTTATCGTTCAAGAATATGTTTAAATGTCCTTGCCTTCTTTCTAATACCCATTCCAGCGTAGAAGACAGGAAGGGAAGCAAGACTCATTGATCGTAGTATCTTTACTATCATACTATTTAAATTTAAACATAATGTTCTTTTTCTAACGAGCGTATTTCCTCCACTTGCTTCTTTTGCGAAATTTGTTCGTCGTATAGAGCTGTCTCCCCAAGATATGACTGTTTGATGGCGTTCAGTTCAGCAGATAAAGCTAATGCTTATTCCTTGTTTATTCGCGAGATGAGGTACTGGCACTTGCGAGTACACTTCCATTATTTCTTGGAAGCCTTCCTTTCCACGGCAAAATTGTTATGAAAAGAAGAATTTTGGAAGTAAAAACCCTTCGAGTTGACACTAAGAAAGTTATGTATAATCCAGGGAATGTAAAAAGAAGAGCGGTAGATAAAAAGCAGGGTATATACAAGCAGATTACTTGTTTTTCACAAGTGTTTCTTTCTCTTGCCTCTTTAGTGTATGCGCTTTGATTCGTTCTCGTCTCGTCTCTTCTGTTCCATTCCTTTGGCCAGGGCGTGTTGTTCTGCCCATTCATCGGCTCTTCTAGCAGTCGCAGAAGCACATTTTGTGCTAGTAGCTAGCTAATGATTGATGATGATTGATGCTATGTACCTGCGATCATACTGTCTAACATACAATCAATCCAGTCTACAAACAATTCATCTTATAAGTCAAGAACCAGTTCAACGAAGGTTCTGCAGGCCTGTTTGTTATTTCTTTCCATCACTCACAGTTTTAAAACTGTTTGGTATAAAATTAATTCTATCTTTTGCATCAATCAGTCATCAATCATCAGCCATGAAGAGAATCCCAGGAGCCTTTCTTGTCCGTCAAACATTCTTTCATGGAGGAGACACAGCATTTGTTCCGTCTTCAACTTCTTGTTCGAGTTTGAAAGCATTCATCTCGTTTAATCAAGCAGCACCAATCCAGCAATCTTTCTCATCGCTACTGACATCGTCATCAGCAACTTCAGAGTTACAATTACAATCACAATTACAATTACAATTACAATTCACAGATTCAGCAACGGCTACAGCCACGACTGTATTAACAGAACAGACAAAAACGTTTGAAGCAGTGGCACCTGATACAAATATTCTGATTGGTTTTGGGATTGTTTTTATTTTAACAATCATCGCTTCTTATGTCTGGGCAGAAGAAGTTGTTCCCGTATCAAGAACGAAATTGGCCCTATCCAAGAAAAATGGAGAAGTCAACCAATACCTACAAGAACTCAAACAGGGATCCATCAATACTAGTATTAATGCAGATGCAGATGTTGATGGACAAGATGGTACTACCACCGCCACTAGTACTATATGAATACCATTAAACCAAATGTGGGCGATGGCAGAGACCTCGAACGCTGGCTTTTCTCTGATTGGTTGAATGATAACAAATCCACTAGAGGTGGAACGAAGAAAGAACCAGTCATCCCCATTCTAAAAAGGCAAAGTGGAATAGTGGAGATAACCCCGTTGTCGTCACTGCTGCTATCATGATGGTGGAACCAATGTTTTGTAATTCCTGCCATCTACTATCTTACATCTACTATCTTATACCTACTATCTTATACGTAATTGATTACAGAACTCACTATGTATGGTGATTGATAATAATGGACTATTGAATGAACAAACATGTTACTAGATCATGAAATAAAATAAACTGTAATTAAATTAAATCATTCTCTGCAATGTATGATATCATCCAACGACGAACAACAACAACAACAACACCAGCACATGTTCCACCTATAAAATATCATTCCAAAGAGTTGCCAAGGCCATGACTGCATCATCGCCTTCTTTCACTTCCACCAATTGCGCCTTGTCATTGAAACGAATCAAACCCAATTTCAACAAATCATCCACAGCAGCATCAATATCAAAAAACAAAGGCTGAACAAGATCCAGCCTAGCATTCACTTTCGACAAACCCTCACTCACTATATCATTTCTGCAACGTTGTGTTGGCCTTTCGCCCAACACATGATCATCCACATACACATGCTCGTCCACTAACCACTCATGGACCAACGAGGCACGCCTAGCCCTTTGAACGGCTGCTTCGCTTGCTATATACTTCAATGCTCCACTGTTGCGATGTGATATACGACTCGTAAGGAATTTATTCACTAATAAATCGTACCGTGCAATCTTATTGCTGTATCGGAAGAACGTTCTCAACAACCATATGGATACAGCTCCCAACGCAAGCAGATCTAATTTGGGAGAATCAAATTTTTGACTTGCCAGAACTGCCAAGAAACTGAACGTATTTACGAGATCGAAAATGAGTGCGTCGGCAGGACGGAAAATTAGCTTGGTTTTGGGCAATACTGCTAGTAAATTTGCCATGGGAACTCCGTCGAACGTACGTATTTCAAGGGGTAACGGATCTGGATCAAGAATTGGCTCTGGAGGTTGGGGGAGCATATGTTCCAAGGCAAATATTTCTAGTATGTCAAAGAGGAACTTGGGAGGCATCCATATCCTGGGCGGAGGCTTTTGTTTGCAAGGGAGGGGGCGATACACAAGGACTACTTCTTCGTAGGTTGGTTCGACCAGTTCCGAGACTGAGAAGAGACTTTTGATCAATCGTCTTCTTCCGCCCTTTGAGAAAAAATCGACAAGGTTTGCAATGCTGACTCGGTTCAGCAAGTGAATGGGTGGATCGATGCTGGCGATAGTGGATGCCATTCGCATGTCATATTTGCAACTTAACGACCCGGATTCCACCCCCTTCAACAGATCTTGTTCCACATTCCGATCCTGATTGTCAACAATTCCAATTCCATTATCTTCACAAACAAGGAATGGACTTAAGGCATCTGTATTATCCGGTGAATCAACAAACCTTTCATCCCTATTATACCCATACCTTTCCAACTTGATACTAATCTTTGTTTTATTCAAACTCGTTCCTGTAGCAATTGAAGCATTCTTGAGCATATCCACCCCTTTCTCCAAGGGTTCCTTGACCTTCATGCTGACATTGAAAGCGCCATTCCTGTTGAAACCCTTTAAGCTATAGAACGTCCCATTATTATTTCTATTATCATTATCATAATCGTCAATTCCATCAATATCATCATTCCAATTGATATCATCCAAGGAAAATTCATCTGGAATCTGATCTCTCAAGCCATCCAATTTGGATTCCAGCAAGGATTGTATTTGCTGATAGGTGGTGGTAATGGAGAGAGTAATACCTCGTTCAATTTCTGCCAACCGTTTGACAATAGTAGCTGCTGATCGTTGGACGAGCGAGGATTGTAGATAATCGAATTTGGGAAGTAAGAGTCTTCCTGTAGTGATTTCTTGGCTGTATCCTCTACGAAAGATGAGAATTTTTCCATCAAATAGTAATTCTTGCAGTGTGGTGTCATCACCATAGTCACCATAGTCCCCATCACCATAGAATTCAGAATACAAGTTATCCAAATTTTTGAGCTCGGGAGCAATGGATAATCTCAATAGATAACCCTCATTGAGTGCTTTGCATAGATCTAGATCCCTTTGAGATAACAATTTGAATCCTGAGTTTTCAAGTGATTGTCTGAGCGTTTGGATAGTGGTTGCATTATGACGTTGTTGCATTTCCTGTGTTATTTTTGTTGTTGTTGTTGTTGTTATTGGATGAGACGGTCGTGTCGGCGGTGGTGACGATGATAGCGTTCTGGTTGATGCTAATGGTCGTGTTGTTGATGGTCGTATCGATGGTCGTGTTGATGATGGTCGTGTTGATGATGACGAACCACCAACAATACCATCACCATCACCAACATTATTACCAACAACAATACCATCACCAACAACAACATCATCACCAACAACAACAACATCATCACCAACAACAACATCATCACCAACATGTTGTTCAAGTCTATGAAGTTGTTTGAGATTCTGATTGTTGATGGCATTATATATGGAATCAATCTTATCTTGAATTACATTCAATTCCTTTTGCTGCCTAGATAATATTTTACCATCAGCAGTGGCAGCAATTCTACATTCTAGAATGGGTCCTCGTAACTTGGACTTTGTATTAGCTTGGGGCTTGGCTTTTGATTTCGACATTGAATTGGATCGCATTGCCATTGAATAAGTCTTGTTCTGATTGCGGATTGCAGTTGCAGTTGAAGTTGTAGTTGTATTCGATTTGTCTGGTTGGTTGGTAGCAAGGAATGGTGATGATTCATCCGTGAAATTTTTGATTGTGCTTGCATTGTCATTGATGAATGGTAAAAGATTCGAAAGGAGCTTGAGTGGCGTCGACTTTGGCATATCATTACCATCATCATTTTCATTAGTGTCATCATTAATAGGATCAATAACATTCAAATCCTTTGCATCACCATCAACAATAACATCAAGAGTAACAATATCATCATCATCAACACCATCAACACCATCATCATCATCATCAACATTGATGCTATTCTTCATGCAGAGTAGGTTCCTGTTGAATCTTCTATTGTATCGTGGACAGCTCTTGATCTTCATGATTGAATTGCAATGAGATGCTGGCCTAATCCGACAACAATGGATTCTATCAATACTATCAGTAAATGTGAATGTGAATGCGAGTACTGCATTCGAATAGTTGAATTGTAGCATTAGCATCAGAATCAGCATCAGCATCATGATTATTGATATTATGGAATGCATTGATCTAAATACCATGATCAGTACTGTTGTAGTGTGGTGTAATGTAATGTATTGTACTGGATGTATCATGCATCATTTATCATGTAAATGTATGTATCATACAACCTCATATAACATTATATGTTCGTACCCATCATCCATCATCATGATACATGATAAGTACTTCGTAACTCGTAACTCGTAACTCGTAACAAGATACGAGATCCAATGAATGTTGGAGTGAGTGTGGCTTTCAACCTCTTTCAACACTGCTACGATACTAGTTATTGCCCATGTATAATAGCATGCTAGCATGTACATGAAGAAAGAAGAAAGAAAGAGTAGAGAAGAAGGTTGTCATTATCAAACCGTCATCGAACGTCCATTGAAGTTATATTTTTTGTTGCTCATTAAATAATGCAATAGTATGGAATATGGAATGTTATGCAGAAGAAGGAGAAGAAGAATCATCATCATCAAGGATTTACTAAGATTATCTCAGTTGCCAGTACTTTACAATCAGATCAATGTCTCCCTTCTGATGAAAAATAGTAGTCATTTCATTCTTGTGTATGCTGGCAATAGTGGTTTTCACTTGTGGATTATGTATTATGTGTTGTAAGATTAGGGAAATACTGTTTATAGTATATATGTAGGTATGCAGTTCTTTATGTTGGCGATACGTTCCAGTCAAGAGAAAAGTCTCCATTTCTATGTATTACTTGCATTGGGTTATTCCCAACATGAAAACCAAAACACTCTAAAATCTAACGAGTACATTCTAAACCTCAACGAATCAAAACCAAATGGCAATAGCTAATAATTAGATAGGAATTAGTATCATGGGAAGTCTTAATTCTTAATAATATGCTAGATACCAACTAAAGGAACAAATACTGCGGCAATATTCATCTCAAACCGAACTGGAATGAATCCATCACTCGTTCGAAGGCGTCATATCCAACCTTGCCGAGTTTCAGCGGATGAACAACTCCAATGCTACCTTTGTTACGACATTTCCTAGATGCCATAAACTCTAAACCTCGCACTCCATGGAAGCTCGTACACAATTTCACCACGTGAACTGGCAAGGCGTTTGTTTGTTGTCGAATCATGTCAACTATTTGAGGCAGCGCACATTCTAACCACACCTCGTGTTTCAAGTGTAATCTTGCAGCCTCTGCAAGTTCGTCACTGTACTTGGTGGGGACGAATAGGAAATCAGCTTGCGTATAAGATGGAAATATGATAGATCCATCTTCTTCTCGATATTTTGCACTGTCAATGTCCTTAGCCATAGCCATGTTCCCTATACCGCTACCAGCTGATCCTGCACAGTAGGGCTGTTTAACCATACCCCATCTGTCAAAAAAGTTGGGAACTTTGTCCCACAAAGTATTTATGTCTCCAAATACGGTTTTATTCAAATCTGAGAAGGTTCCATTGGGAAATATTCGATACGAGACCTCGTTGGCCTGTTGTTTATCCTTGGCATTC
>Ga0307978_1002649_pt1 | contig 12532 bp, 10 predicted proteins | sample OrgLakmetage1056_FD_203151 | JGI IMG/M metagenome (GOLD analysis project Ga0307978, IMG submission 203151) | Saline water microbial communities from Organic Lake, Antarctica - #1056 | ecosystem: Environmental > Aquatic > Non-marine Saline and Alkaline > Saline | place: Antarctica: Organic Lake...
GAAAAGAAGAGAAAAAAAGGAAAGCGAGCGCGGAATGAGTCGACTGACTCGACTCAGCATTGAAAAGCTAGTTATATTAGAGGACGCTTATCGTCTCCCTCTCCTCTTTAAAAGTAGAACTACTCTATTAGTAGCTTGATTTTCAAACGAAAGTGCAGTATAGCGTTGGTCATGCCACTCATGTATTAACAAACGTTATCAGAGGCAGTGACGACACTGGTTGCCACAACAGGTCCCTCTTTGCAGATGCGCCGTGTTGGTGCAAAAGACGGTGAAGCCAATCGCTGGATTTTGCTAGGCTGTGGACCCACGCAACGAAGCTACCTAGTGCAAGTCTTCAATTTCCGTCGTCTTGGACGTGGAGTAGTGCTTGTAAATCTTCTGGGGTTGCCAAGTTGCATTCGAAAACGTCCCACAGTTCGCCTTTCCACAAAACATGGCAGTCGTCTATGGAAGTCCCTTGCACGATAACGTCACTTTTGCTCCAAAGCGCAGTTCCTTCCTTCCAGAATTCAATTGCCGCATCAATTGTCCATCCCGTCGAAATGGTGCCGTGGCCACCCTGCATACTCAGCCAGGCTCTTGCTGCTTCCAAGTCTCCATTTTCCACAGCTGCATCCACAAGCCCCACCAAAGAACCGGTACCGTCGGGAGGTTGACAGGGAACGCCTTGTCGCGACAAACAATAATTAAAGTGATTTCCTACCACTACAATCACTCCGTCTCCAACCTCACTGCCGGAAGAAGCAGCAGCTGCTGCTGACTTGCGCAAGGCCACCACGGGACCGTCCGCCGCTGCTCCAGGGAGACGCTCCCACCGTTCGCAGTAATATTGCTGGGCCGCATCGTCCGTGGCAAAGGCCCATTCTTTCCATAGATTTCTAGTAGTAGGCTCAATTTCCACCCACCACTTGTTGGGACGACTGCGACCCGCGCCACAAAAGTTCCAGTCAATGCAATGGTGGCGTGCATAGCAGGCATCAAAGAATAATGACGACGGCTTGTTATTGTTGCTGTCGTCAGTTGTTTTTACCGACGGAAAAGAATACCCCGCAAAGCAGTGCTGACGAGCGTAGTACCGCAACTCCACCGCTGTCAAGTCTTGCAACGATTGTGCTGGACTAGTACTGATGGCACCAAACAATCGATTCTTGGTGGTTGGGATGCGTAGATCAATAAAGAGCGTATGGGTTTGCACGTTATATACGCGTTCGTCTTGGTCGGTGGAATTCTCCCAACCTCCATAGAACAAGGGACGCTTCCAAGCTCCTACAATGGGATTCTTTGGCGTCTGGGTCTTCCATTCGTCAAAGACGGCGTGTGTGGTGGACTTCAAGAGATGGTAATGGGGCAATTCTTGTGCGGTAAAGGCAAAACCGCGCTCTACCGTATAAAAGGAGTCGGCTCTGTCATTGGCAGTCAATATCCGACGTTGCTTGTCCGACCAGTCCAGGTGGCGCTCGACGGTCGCATCTAGCTCTTCCGACGACGCCATGGTGCAGGTCGAGAATGGAAATGGTTTGATAATTGTGATTTGTGATCGCGATCTTTGAACAGTTGGAATTTTGCCAACCTTTTGGGCGCCAGGGAGCCATTTTGCCAACCAAATCCGTTGGCAAGAAAATTTTGGTCGTCGCGGTGTTTGTGGGTTGTAAAATTTTCTGGGGAATTTTGCCAACCTTTTAGTTGGCAAAACTGGGTCACGTTCACGAACGAACGACTCTCCTCCGTTTTATTGCTCTCTGTGCTACCGGTAATCCTTGCCTTTGATCATGTCGACTCGAAGCCAGCAGAAGTAGCAAGCCGCTGACAGAGGAAGAAATCCGCGTTGCTCTTACTAGCTTAGTAGAGATAGACTAACGTGTGATGTGACTTTAGACTCGTCGTAGTCTACAAGTCGCTCTCAGCGCGTTTAAAGTGTGTAGCTAGTACTAGAAAAATCATCATAGTACCCCGTATACGTGGCACCGAGCTTGCCAGCAGTAGAGATAGATCAGCACCACGTTTGATGGGACTTAAACTCGTACACCTTTTAATAATTGTAAAGTATATCTAGGCGGCACAGCATATATGTTGCTACTATTAGCAGGAGTGGTATAGATAGACCACCGTTCGTTGAGACTTTGGACTCGTAGTAGCTCTAGAAGAAGTTGCTGTCGCTGCCTATCCGTGCTGCGCCGCTGATGATAGAGGGAGTCTGATTTTTCACGTTATGGCGGTCTTCAGATATGCGGGTGCATCAAGGTATTCTAACTGGCCAGTCTACAACTAGAAAGAGGTTTTACGCTTTTCTCAAAATAGTTTTCCTATTGTTCTGTCTGGATCAAATAGAAAATCCACGTCAGGAGAAATGGCTTTTCATCACCAACTTCTCTAATGTTACTATGGTAGTCTAGTCTATACCAATACAGGTACATACAAAAGCACATAACTTGTAGCTTGCTTGCCTTGTCGTGTACGTTTTATCCGGGCTAGTTAGTACTGTAGTACCGACATTAAAAATAACGCCGCTCCTGCCCAAACAGCAACCATCGTATTGTGGGCCCCAGCAATCTCTTCAATACTGAGAGCAGGCGTACATTTGTTATGGGTTATGACATCGCTCGTCAAGGTGGCAACAGCATACCAACTGTATATTATATTGGCCAGCTGTGAGCGCGTGGAAGCCACCTTGCTGGGGGTTCTGCTTCCCAGTAAAATGTTGCTGCCTTGGTGCCGGTACGTCCGGTCCGGTATCTTGGCGCCTGCCTCAAGGACGCTCCTGGACTGTGTGTATAGTTCAGTAGGCACCAGAAGGTATTGCATTATGACGCATCGTCAGGCAGGTTGGTCGCAGGCAGCTTGAAGCCACAGCATCCACTCAGGCAGCCATCATGATAGCTGCTGTTTGCTTGAAGCTAGATCTCCCAGCATAGCTCGAGTGATCAATGAATAAATAGCTAGCCCAGTCAGGCGTCTCCACTTATAATGCCGAGCCGCCAAGGAGGAGGAGGGCACGAGCGCCTCCTATTTGACCAGATTGAAAAGAAGAGAAAGACAAATGCTAGCTGCTTGCTGTACTAGTATCCATACTGCCGGTCAATACAGTACGATGTGTGGTACTGTAGACTTAACGTATATGACATGTTAACGACAATATGACGGATCAAACCCAACCAACACAGTTTCTAAGGAGTACAGACCCCTATATCACATAGAAGACAGTTTTGCCAACTCCAAAGGTTGGCAAAATTCCGCTTGAAAGAGAAACGGAAAAATTTGAGAACCCCTTTTCGCGCCAAATTTGAAACTTCATGACGACGGCCGACGCGTTTCATCTGCATCATGTCATGCGCAGAACAATATAGAACGTCCATGACCATGGGATTGCGCTGCTCATAACAATGTTGTAGTCAGAACAGTCACAGCTTCATAATGGATACTTCCAAATGGTGGGAGGATCGCATGCAGGCCGCCTTGGACCGACGAAAAGCCAAGGGGACCCTCCGCAAGTTGCACGCCACACCCACTGACGAATCCAGCAAGAATGATAACAAGCTACTGCTGCTCGACGAGAAGGAGGAGCCCCGTGACACTGGCATATTGCAGCATCCCGTGGACTTTGCTAGTAACGACTACCTCGGACTCGCACATGATCCAGTCCAGCATGTTCTGGTCGACAAAGCCTACCAACAAGTCGCTTCAGCGATGAGTGATGGTGCCTCGCAACTCGTACCACGGCTCGGTGCCACGGGCTCTCGTTTGCTGTCGGGAGATTCAGCCACGTTTCACGCACTTGAAGCCCACTTGGCGGTTACTCACAACCGACAAGCCGCAATTCTTTGCAACTCTGGCTACGATGCCAATCTGGCTGTGGTTTCGACTTTGCCGTGCGATTGCATCGTCTACGACGAATACGCACACAATAGCCTACATATGGGCATGAGACTCTGGCAATCACAAAATGCTGCCAATAACAGCAGCAGCAGCAGCGGTCGGAAACAGACTATTAGTTTTCGACACAATAGTACGCGCGACTTGCAACGAACACTAGAGGCGATACAGACGACTGACAAGCGTATCGATGTTATTGTAATCATCGAGTCCGTGTATTCCATGGACGGGGACGTGGCCCCGGTTAAAGATATGCTGGACGTTGCTGGACAGTTTGGCGCACAAGTGGTCGTGGACGAAGCGCACGGACTTGGTATTTACGGAATACCAACAGCGAATCGAAACGCGAATGTCGCTGGAGGTACGGGTGTCTTGGCGGCCGAGCGTGTCGAGAGTCATGCCGCCTTGGCTTGCTCCATTCATACCTTTGGCAAGGGGGCTGGGTGTCACGGGGCCGTGGTTTGCGGGAGTCGCGTATTCCGCGACTACTTGGTCAATTACGGCTATCCTCTCATTTATTCGACGGCTCTACCATTGCACTCGCTCGTTTCCATTCGATGCTCGTACGATACCATGACGGGGACAAAAGGCGATCGCTTGCGCGAGACTGTATTTCGGCTCGTACACATGTTTCGGGAAAACCTCGAGCCATTCTTGCAGACCTGTCACAAGGTCCATCTACTTTCTTCCACGTCTCCCATTCAAGCCTTGATGATACCTGGCAATGCAGCTTGCACAGACTTTTGTCAACGACTCTTTGTAAAGTCTGGCAAACGCATTCAACTTTTTCCAATCAAGTCACCGACCGTCGAAAAAGGCCAAGAGCGTGTCCGTATTATTTTGCATTCTCACAACACTACCTATCAAGTTGACGTACTTGTGCGGCTCATTCAGTCGACGCTTCGAGAGACGAGCTTTGCGAGCGGTCTATCCAAATTATAGGAACGCGAGTACTTTATAGGCTATTTATGCTATTGTAGATACTGCCGACCACTAGAGTGCCAAGTACTTTACTCGCAAACTCTCTCTACTTTATAAGAATGAAAAGCTAAATCCACTTTCTTGACGGTCCTTGGCCTTTGCCATGACACTGGATTGGTGGTTAGCCCCATTGTCCTTGGACGCGGCTTCCTTTCGCATGATACCAGTGATTGGGATCTTCGCTTTGATTCCTTTCACGGTTGAAACACTCTGCCATGCATTGCAAGTCCAGTCGGGTTCCTTGGACGCTTCTTCGAGCCAGTCAGGGTGAAGATGCATCATCGTGTCTTTGAACTCAGCGTGAAGTTGCTCCGGCTTGACCGACTCGGTCCTGTCTCTGCACCCGCTCACTTGATCGCGCTTGGTGTCCAAGAAACGTAGCACATTGGCAAGGTTGCTAATGCCCACGTAATTGTGCGTAATGGCAATATTGAGCTCGTCCAAGTTGACGACTAGGTGCCACCAACCGTGCGGGACAAAAACGACATCTCCAGGCATGGTGGTAGTTTCCAATGGCACTTGACCCGGAGGTGCCGTCTTTTTGCGTTTCGTGTGCTCGTCCCAAAATTGAAAGAGCCACTCTCCCACAGATATTGGAAGGGCCACCTCGTCTCCGTCTCGACTGGGATGGACTCCAGGTGGTGCGACTCCGGGCGGATAAAAGATCCATCGTTTACGTCCACAAATGACAGCGTTCCAAGCGTGCGTCGCATTAGGGTCTATATGAAACACCGAGCCACTGCGCTGGGGACCAACAATGAGCCAAGTATGATCCGGGCGACGTCCTTGTCCCAGCACTTCAAAAAGATCGTGACCCGTCTCGTTTTGCCTTTCGACATCCCAATAAGGACAAGACTTTTGCAAGTCCGGCATGTAATCCTTCCATAGATGGGAGCCAGGTTCCAAGGCCGTACGGTCAAACAGATAGAGTGGGGCTTCTTCCAAGTGTGTAGATTTGCAGTAATTGTGGTAAGCCGGCAAGGTAAAGTCGGCGGACAAGGCCGCCGCGCCGCTTGTTGCGCGAAAGGAGCGACCCGTCGTGTGCTGCTGGCAATAGTCAGGATCTTGCCATTTCTCAAAAGCTTTCCAACTCAAAGCAGCCCCTTCAATCACGACGGGCTGATTCGGTTTTTCATATTCCTCCAAGAACTTATCTGTCGTCATGTCTTCCACTGGAACTCGATCCACAGAACCAGATTCGACAGAACACCAAGAAGAAGGAATCGCAAAGGACCGGCAGCTATGCAGCCGGTAGTGGTAGTCCGAGTAGACCCCGCGCACAGGCATGGGCTCGTGCGGTTTATATTTTTCAGCGTGAAAGAGCTGTACGAAGGTATCTTTCCAACTGGGCCCTGTCGTCGCTATCGCTGTACCTCCTTGCCTCCTTAGAACCAAATCTCTCCAGTGTTCGGGTTGATGACCGGCCACGTAAAAGTAGCGACAAGTCTGCACCATGCGACCAAGATCGGCTCCACTGCAAAATCCAAGAATATGGTTCAAGCACTCGTCTGAGAGCAGGTCGTTGGGTGATATGTGGGTAGCATTCGTCGCAACGTTGGAATCTTCACTTAAAAATCGATTGCCTCCTGGCAAAACGCCGTATGGATGAGACGAATCCAAATTCATAAAGTCCTGAGGCTTGACCTCCACCTGAAACCGCAAGAGCCGCCGTTTCTTGGTCAGTGAGGCCTTGATAGCTGCCATCGTCATCTTTAACGTCTACTTTCTTGCTTGCTAGCTAGTTCACCCAAGAGCCGTTGCAGTTGTGCAGCCGTGTTCTTTTTCGTCCACCCTTGTACTGTGGCCATGTTGATGCACGTTTTCGGAGGGCGTTCTGGCGGCGGGGATTTTTCGTGGCTGCCGTAGCGGTCCCAAAACTTTGGAGAAAGGAGGAAAATAGCGACTAAAGTGATATCGTAATTAGAAGAACAAAAGAATGTGGATCAAAGCGTTTTCGTCGAAAGGGGGAGGTTTTCGTCGAGAAAGAAGCGTTTTTGGGGTCCAAAATTTGCTTTTTCCGGCCGTACTCATCTACAGCGATGTGTATTATTGATTCAGAAAACGCACGCCTCCCGGATGAAAATTCAAGATTTCACCTCACAAAAACTGGGACCACATTTTTCAGAAGAATTAACCCAAGCAACGGGTGTTTGTTAACGAAATCAACGGGTCTTTCGCGGGACACTATTTGCCTGCTATTCTGCATCACCGGCTATCTGGGAACATACTTGTGTAGTCTATAGAGAAAATGCCTACGTTAGTCGCAAGCACCGGGAACAATGGTGACGGCAGGGATGCCAGCGGCACGGGAGCGCCACCAAGAGCAGATCTTCTGGGTGCTCTGGCAAGAGCAGCAATGGCACAGGCTTTAGACGAGTCCAAGAAAGAGCAAGAATTGAAGGATCCTGTCACTCCTCCTCTGCTCAAGTCGGAAGCAAGGCCTAGTGCCCACCTTTCTATCGAAGAGGAAAAGAAGAATTACTATCCTTCTTCTGCTCCGTATCTCCCGAGGAACACACACCCTCCTCGGGTATCTGAAGTAGGCATTTACTCTGGCTATCCGTCCTATCGCCCTGGATTTTATCCTCCCCCTCAGTACTCTCACGAGCATCCACCCTTTTGGTCGTCGTATGCGTCTGCCTACGGTCATCCACACGCTATTCCTCCCTACTCGTCATCGCCGTCATATCACCACAAGCAAACTCCTGATGGTATCCGTCGAGCATCTATTCCTCACAACGGAAACGAAGTCGTCAACAGTGACTCTTCGGAAGGTGAGCCTTGCACGGAACCCAAATACAAGGTGGTCTCTCCACCGGTTGCTTCCGCGCCGCATCCAGATTCACCAGCCCGTGAAATCAGCTCAGATTTGACCTTGACTCGCAGCAAGGCTAGCGGTAGGAGTAAGCAAGCTTCGGCAACAGCCCATGCAAGCAAGCCAACACCGAATAAGCGCCGGGCTTCCATGGGAAAGTGGAGTGAGGATGAAGACGAGTTGCTCCGTCGAGCTGTCAAGGAGTTCGGGGGAAAGAACTGGAAAAAGATTGCCAGCCGTTTGAAGGGAAGGACTGATGTTCAGTGCCTCCATCGATGGCAAAAGGTTCTTCGCCCGGGCCTTGTCAAAGGACCATGGACAGCCGAGGAAGACCATATTGTGGTTGATCTTGTCAAGAAGAACGGCACTAAGAAATGGAGCCTTATTGCACGCCAACTGAATGGTCGCCTGGGCAAGCAGTGTCGTGAACGGTGGTACGTGTGTGCTGCAATGGCTCTTTGACATTGGAATTCTCGAATGACATCCATCTCATCTGCTTCGCATCTCTCTTTATACTAGGTACAATCATCTCAGCCCTTCGATATCGAAAGAGTCGTGGACTGACGAAGAAGACGATGTTCTCATGAATGCGCATGCTAGAATTGGCAACAGGTGGGCTGAACTGGCCAAACTCCTGCAAGGGCGCGCCGATAACGCCATTAAGAATCGCTGGAACTCGACGCTGAAGCGTTTGGCAGCAATCCGAGGTATCGGTTCAAAATAAAATAAACAGGGGAGTCCACGTGAGATCTCGATCAAGGATGTGGTCCTTTCCAAAATTCGTGGGGACTCCGTATCTACGTATGCCTCCACCGGAAGTGCACACAAAGAGACTGACAAGAAAGCCGCCAAGGCATTGAGCGTCCTAGCTGTTCCTGCGAGGGACCGTAGTATTAGCAGTGCGGATGAATCTACGCCCTCTCCTCCAGAAATTAATCCCCGCAAGCGCAAGTCTGATATGCGAAGCGACGCGGACTTGCTACTCGAGTTGAATCGCAGCTCGCCAGCCCATTCGACGATTTCTTCCTGATGAAGATATGCCCTATTTAATAAGCTTGCATTCAAGGCATATCGGTTTACAATTATGATTATATCTTGCATCTGCCATTGATTGCGTAGAGGCCTTTGGCGGAGCCAACGACTATCCATTCGTGGCTTGGATGGACAGCAATAGCTGTTGGGGAGCCCTTTCGCTTCGAAAGAGGAATGCTTTGAAGACGTCCATCGATGGCTCGTTTCCATGTCAAAGTCGGTTTGATGCCAGATTGCGTGACAAAGCGGGGCTGAGAATCAAGAACGTACTTGTCGTGGTGAGGTATGTGTTTCGTGACATCCTCAGCCTTAATCCAACAGAAAACAGTCTGGGTGCTATCAACCACAGTAACTCCACCATTATAGCTCCACGATCGTTTGGATTCTTGAACGACTTCGCCTTTGGAATTCAAGCATTGCATCGGGTTGGTTGCATAGATTATTTGGCTTCGGCTCGTCCGCGTCGTCAAAGACTGAAGAGTCGTAGAGAGCAACCAACCGCACGCAGTCATCCATATTAGATTGCAGTGGCCCCAATTTCCGGTGCTCGCTGGGCAGTTTATCAGCCTTTCGACTCGAAGATGCTGTATCCCCATTGCAGCAGAGTTTGGTACCTCAAGGCCTCTATACGAAACCCATTCGTCCACGATCGTCGGAATCGGCTTGAGTGAAAAGGACGTCCGGTGCGTCTTCTCCCAATTGAGTAAGGCCAAGTGGCCTTGCTTTGAACCGAGGACAACCATATCATTGCACAACGAAACGATACTGGAAACGGCTTTCCATTGAAACTTCCACACCAAAGATGGCTCCGGCCCGACAGTGGACCAACAGCAAAGCACGTCGTTGCACGCTAGCACCAAACGCTTCCCTTTATCGACAAATACTAGGTCAGAAATCTGGCCATTTGACAAAGGTGTTATCTTTCGGCAAGGCGAAGGTCGTCCCGGGCGCTCATGATGGTGTGCCGATACTTCACCGACGTCGTAGAGATACACACCGTTGCCCGATCTGAAAGAGAAAGATTCGAAACGAGTCTGTGAGAAACACTTAACGGCATCTCCTACCAGCCAAAGTTCACCTCCGACTCTCTCATGGTCACTTACGATGTGCCAACTGCCAATTCATCTGGATTGAAAGGGTTCCATTTGAGAAAAGAGACAAGGCCCATGGTGAACGGAAACGCCAAGACGGGCTCAATCATAAAACAGCCCGTCGCAGCAGTCTTTTTGTCGGCTCCCAACAGCTGCATTCGACGATTTCGTCCCTTCAAGTCAGCTGCCAAGACCATGTCCCAGTCATAAATTCGAATGTATCGGTCGTCGCAGTATGCTGCGAGTAAGACGCCCATGTCGTCCCACGCTAGACGCTTGATTCCCAAATGTCGTGCCGAGGAGTGTCCTGGAGAAAGATCGATCCAGGATGGAATTTTCCACGGAATCGCCGGCATGGATACCTTGGCCTGCGACCCACGAAGTGATCGATTGAGCAATTGGTGTAGGATATTGCGATATGGCCTGGAGGGGAGTGGATCCTTGTCAGTAGACGCTCTCTTTTGCGTTGCCTCGCTATTTAAAGAGTCTTTCTGTAGCACGTCTTTATTTAGTGTCTCATCTCGTTCGGAATCCACAAGGTTTGTTGCGTCTGCTAATGCATCTTTTGTCTTTTCGTTTCCACAACAAGTAGTCGCGCTATGATCGGCGCTGCGGCTGGTGACCCTATCTCGTTTCGCCATCGCTTCGTCCGATACTAATGGCTCGGCTGCAGCATCTTGATGCGTCGTCGTTCTTTCCCCCTTCACAGAGGAGGTGGTATTAACGACAAGCGAACTTTCTTTGATACTTCTAGACGACTGTGTCTCTTTTGCGTTGCCACTGTCGCTGGTGGTGGCGGCGGCTTTTGTCGGTACGGCACAAGAAGTCGTTGCGAAATAACTCGTCAAAGGCCGCTCTTTTCGTTTCCGGTCCGTCTTGGACGTCAGCATTCTCTTTTCACTTCCAACTAGCAGAGGACTGATCCGTGATGACTTTGGTTGGCTTTGGAAACTTTCACTTTGTCTCTGTCGAGCATCAATCATGCAATCAACCATGTACCAAAAAGCAAATCATTAGCCGTACCGTTATGTCATTGTCGCGCGTCGTCTCTGGCTTCTTTCCGTTCAAATGAGAAAAACTTTGCATATTTTCTTCGAGAAGTAAAACATACCATTCGACATTTGACATTCCCTCCTTAATGCCGGGTCCCGCAGGCCGCAGCGACCCCGACGACCACGCCGGTTTTACATTACGTCGAAACAACAGTAGTCCATAGTATGACCCATGACCTCGCCCCAACTTCAACCTAGAGTACTGTACTTCTTGATTAAAGCATGCAATGATGCAAATTCTTTTGATTGGTCGTTCCGCACCTAATGACTACCGATCTCAATCGTTGCTGGCGTTGCTTTTACTATCCTCAAGGTGTACTACAGCACCTCACACCTCACTTCGACGCAATAGCAGTACTACCGTTACTAGGCCTAGGTCAATATTATTACTATGCACTAGATTACTCTTTGTGTGGTCGCAAAGAAGGCTGATTAGGCTGCAGCTGCTGGCGAGATGCCTTGCCAAATCAAGATGTTCATGCGAAAGACGACAAGAACGACTTCCATCATGGTGGGGCCCTGGATAGCGGCAAGAATGGGTCGCATCCGTTCGAGACACTGTTGAGCTTGTCGTGTTTCGTAAAAGTAAGAATGAAGACTACCCGCGTTGTTCAAAACTGCAAGAAACAAGAGACCGACGCCTTTATCAGACAGCACGGTGCACTGTCCGAGTATACTGCTCACCATTTGGTAGAGTTGCATGCTCTTGTTGAAAAACTCAGCTTTTCTTGTGGGGGTCTCAATTCCTTTTAGATGCTGGAGTAATCCCAAGTTGTACAAGATAACGGCGGACACGTGGTTTTGCGTTGCAGGGGATGACCATACCGTGCAGTCCGTAGTGTTCATGTAGAGCGCCTGGTAAAAGGGAGAGAAGGTGTGGTAGTCTTGGTAGACTGAAGACTTGGTGGAGAGAGTGTCTTTCAACAAAGGGATGCTTCGGATCTGGAGGAATTGGTCCGTATGTTCCTCTGCATGGGGTAGGATCGCCTTGTTGCCAACCATGTCATCGTCTCCGTGCTGGACGAGCCGCCGACGGATTTCGCTGAGAGCCGCCCGGAAAAGTGATGTGGCTTTTCGGAAGTTACCTGCGTGCATACACCTGATTGCCTCTGCGTTGAGACTGATGATGCTTGACAATTCCATTGTTAGGAGGTGACAAAATGCACAGGAAAAGGTACCGTTAGTTGCGGTGAATCCCTTTTGGAAATTATGAGGACCGTCCTACCGTACAGTACCTACCGGCAACCTCCCAGTATCCAGTATCATAGATAATGTGCTGGTACATTATTTCTTTGTTTTGTGCCCAGAAATACTAGGAAGTTGCGGTCATTCTGTCTTCATGAAAGTGCTTACTTAAACCGGTAGTCTTGGCCGGGCGTCGAATGGTCGATTGATTCGGTTTTGTACAGTTGATGTGTATACATAGTCAATTATTAATGCTGTATGTGCTGGCGGTCGCGTTTTGAGATGCAACGATGCAAATGCAGAATGAAAGACCAAGAACCAAGAAGGTACAGTAAGGCTTATTGTAGCGAGAAGAGAAAGAGAGGCCGCAGGCCTGATGACCATAACAATGACCCTGACGTATGCGCTTCCACCTTTCACAAACAACAAACTGCCGGAAGAAGTTCAGGGCCCAACAGCCTGTCAGTGTGTCTGTGGCTGTGTCTGTGCAAATGTGGTGAAAA
>Ga0307978_1002650_pt1 | contig 12528 bp, 11 predicted proteins | sample OrgLakmetage1056_FD_203151 | JGI IMG/M metagenome (GOLD analysis project Ga0307978, IMG submission 203151) | Saline water microbial communities from Organic Lake, Antarctica - #1056 | ecosystem: Environmental > Aquatic > Non-marine Saline and Alkaline > Saline | place: Antarctica: Organic Lake...
GAGCGTTTGAAACGAAAGCTTCGCAACCTTCACACTTGTAAAATTAAGAGCTGAGAGCCACGTAGACTCGAAGTGTTTCGAATCGCACAATGTGAAATTTCTTATTAGAGTTGAGAGCTTCGCAAAGTTCGCGTACGCCTCGGAGCATTTGAGACGAATGCTTCGCAACCACGAATTTCACACTCATTAGAGTTGAAAGCCTCGCAAAGTTCGCGTAGACCTCGAAGCGTTTGAGTCGATAGCTTCGCAACCTTCTCTTTAGCTTCGCAAAGTTTGCGTAGAATTCGAAGGCACTTCAACAACCCACAATTCAAGTTGACTTTCCTTAACACTTGCAGAAGGTAAGCCCCTTCCAAGAAGTCTAAGTCCACAACATCGTACACATTACGAATGCAGTAAACACATTGCTTCATCCGCATCATGTTCGCTTCGCGACCACTGCACAAACTCTCCTCGACTTCTTGTCGTCAGCTTCGCATTTTCATAATCTCCGGGAAAACTCTAAGAAACTCTCAAGACTTCGCATCCTTCACACAAACTCCTGTGAGATCTCAAAGACTCGTCGTAAAGACGACGGCAAGAATACAATACATTATAAAACATGGTTCGACATGGAAAAATATGGCAGTAAAAGGAATGGAAAATCAATCGTTCAATCACTCCGGCGTACACTTGTGTACACGTATACAATTCACTACAGTGGTCAGGCGGGAAGAAGCCATCGAGACTCAAAATTTGAGGAATGAGTAATTTCGAAAACGATTGAAACCAGAGCTGCATCAGAGTCGATGGTCAAAAGGTAGAGCACAAATAGTTTAAGAAGCCAACAATGATATTGTTGTTGAAAGCATCGTAGACCTGGCGAGACTAACTGCAATATCCACGACCTTGCAGACCTCGATGCACTCGATTGTAACAATCCACGGTTCAGGTCGACTTCCACCACACTTGTAGTTGAGGAATGAATAATATTGAAAGTGCTTGAAAGCAGAGTTGCATCAGAGTCGATGGTCAAAAGCCAGAGCACAAGAAGTTTAAGAACCGACGATGATCTTGTTGTTGAAAGCATCGTAGACTTGATGATGCTAACTGCAATATCCGCAAGCTTACAGATCTCGATGCATTCAGTTTTAATAATCCACGTTAAAAGTCGAATTTCCTTAACACTTGAAGAAGAGAAGCCCCTTTCAAGAAACTTGAGTCAGTAGTAAACATATTGCTTCGCCAGCTTCTTGTTAACTTCGCGAACACTGCACAAACCCTCAGGTATTCTCAAGCACTCGATGTGACACGATGGGACTATCAAACTCTCAGTAGTTCGAGTGTACAAATACTCTCATTAAATGTACTGCACTGAAATTCTCCTCGACTTCTTGTCGTCAGCTTCGCAACTTCGCCCTCCGGGTAAATTCTAAGACATTCTCAAGACTTCGCATCCTTCTCCCATGCTCCCATGAGATCTCAAAGACTAGACACTCAAAGACAACTCCTACGTTCATTGCTTTGAAACTCTCGAAGGTGACGACGTTGTCCTTGTTCATGGACAAATGGACAAAAATGTCCACGAACGCACGGACAAAAAACTGATAGAACGACAAACGACGAAAATGTCCACGGAGGAACGGAGACACGGAGACACGTACAATTAAATTGGGTAGAGTCCTACGGGGAAAAAGCCCCTAGAGAGGAGATAAAACTAAGAAGCTTTCGTGCTAGGATAGTCCTGTCTTAAACTACAACTCAACTGATGACAACCCCAATGAATAGGGCATAAAACATAACGCCGACCGCTTCTTCGTCGAAAGCGCAATTGAACGATATCTTCGAAATGGAGGCCTGCCATTAGTTTGGATTCAGTAGAGTATTATGATCAGTTAGACAACGGCTTGATTGTGGCGTACTCGTTTCTGAAGGCACTATACAACATAGTACCGGAGATACAACAGGACCCTTTTTCACCCTTCCCAAGTTTCAAAAGGAAGCATAGACTATGCCAAGAGCTGAAGAGGAAGAAGAGCCCCTCGCGCTGCGAGCTTCGGCGCCACTTCCAAGAGTGCCGCCCCGTCCACAGGCGCCGCCTCCGGCGCGACGTCCATCGAACATGACTAGTAGCTTCGCACAAGCTGGCTTCCCACCAAGAATGAAACCGACTTTGCCGCTTTTCTCTGCACCGCAACCCAAGCCGCAGCTGACCATTGGCCCATTTGGCGACGGGCTAGAGCTAGCGCCAGCTAGTCAAATGGTCCCAAGTAGCACCGTGTTGCAACCCCTTCCCGGCATGACGCAGGTAAGCAGTACTTACAAGAGGTGCGAGGAAGGTGACGAAAGGCTTCTTTTGGCTGAGACTAGGGTTTTGTTACACAATGCTAGACTGATTAAATTTCTCGATAATGCAACCAGGCCACTTACTGCTTTCATTATTTTATGTTGCCCAGGGCGCCGCTGAGGATTTAGACTTGGGCTACGTGGATACTTCCTTGTCCGAAGAAGGTTATACCAGTAGTATGAGCAGCCGCCAAAATACCACTACACCGAGTCTAGACAGCAGTATTAGTGCTTGGATGAGTAATGCGTTCCATAACACCGTTCATGCTGACCGTGAGAATGATCGAGCAGCCATGTTGAGTTCTCCTGATAGTGGGAGCAGCGGTGACAGCAGTAGCGGCAGCAGCAACAGTAACAACAGTGAGAGTGCTGGATGCAACAATGGGTCTAGTTGGAGTACTAGTGGGTTTAGCAAGCGATTTAACAGCACAAATCCGCCGCTGCCAGCCTACGCTGGCGCCTACGGCAAGCCTATCAAACGGCGACCGTCGCGGCGCCGGCCTTCGCCACGACAGCGCGACTTTCAAGCCGCTATGACTGCGAAGCTGCCACCCATGCCGGCCATCTACGTGATTGGCTGCGAATTTTGCGAGCGCTTCAGCTACTACGTGAGTGTTTATATCAATGAAGAATACACTATGGCCTGAAGTTATTTGCTCTTCTAGCATGGTCTCTTATGTCGCATTTCGACTGTTGTTCTTTCCTTCGTGCTGCATTTTTGTTTGTGACTTCGTGCAATTAATCCCTCCCCCCCCTCCATTCTTATTCTCCTAGGGCATGCGCGCAGTTTTAGGGCTCTTTTTCGTGCAGCGGTTGCACATGACCGAGCGGGTTGCATCAGAAGCCATGGCCCTCTTCGTGGTGGCCTGCTACGTGTCCCCCCTTTTGGGGGCCTATTTGAGCGACGCGCTGTGGGGCCGCTACACCACCATTACCCGCCTCTCGGGGGTGTACTTCATGGGGTCCTGCCTGTTGGCTGCCGCAGCTGCCTCGACGTCAGCGGGTGGAGTCTTCACTGCGCTGAGTTTAGTGGCCCTAGGCACTGGTGGCATCAAGCCCTGCGTTTCTGTAAGTTGCGCACAAGAGTTGCAATTGAAGGAGGAATTCGAGTGTGTCCAATTTTTGTGCCTTCTTGCAATTGCAAATTCATGGTGCTTTGATTGCTTTTCATATTACCAACAGCGCGGTTTGTGTATTCTGCACTCAACTTTTGTTTTAATGAAGTATTTGCCTATTTTTCCTTTTTTTACTATTCTTCACAGGCGTTTGGCGGCGACCAAATTGACCCTCCTGAGCCTGTTGCTGTACAGCGCTTCTTTTCTTTCTTTTACGCGTCCATCAATGCAGGCTCCCTGTTGTCGTCCGTGGCCACTCCTCTAGTGCGCCAATCCTGCGGCTACGCAGCGGCCTTCAGTTTACCGGCCCTTCTCATGGCCTTTGCTTTGGCACTGCTGGTGTCAGGCAGGCGCACCTACCGCCGGGTGCCACCGCGGGGCAACCTCTTTGCTGACGTGTTTGGAGCCCTCTGGGAAGCGCTGTCGGCGTGGCGAGGCGGGTTTGGCACCGTCTCCTGGCACAAGTGTTTAGATGCAGCAGCCCCTCGCTATGGGTTGCTCCTCGTAGCGGACCTGAGGCGAGTGGGGCGCGTGCTCTGTTTACTAGCCCCCGCGCCGCTGTTTTGGTGCTTGTTCGACCAGCAAGCGAGCCGTTGGACCTTTCAGGCCGCTGCCATGGACTTAAGGCTTGGGCCTTCCTTTATCATGGCCCCTGAAATGATGCAAGCCCTCAACGCGCTCCTCATTCTAGTCCTGATCCCCTTGTTTGACCGTGTCTTGTACCCTTTGGTAAGCTCCATGCTGGGGCCTCGAGCAGCCAATCACCACGTGCGCAAAATGGCGGCGGGCATGGCTTGTGCTGCAGGCTCCTTCCTTATGGCAGCTAAATTGCAAGACGTCATGGACACTAGAGCCTCTGCTGCAGCAGAGAGTGAAAGCGGCCTAGGTCTACTCTTCAATAGTACGTTCAATGCCTCTCTGATGGCCTACGCGACCTCAGAAGCAGCTCACAGCAACGACAATGGCAGCTACGACGGGAAAGTGTGGGTGCTTTGGCAAGTACCTCAGTACGTGGTAATGACCTGCGGCGAAGTGCTCTTCTCAGTAACCGGCCTCGAATTTGCTTTTCGGGAAGCCCCCGCTTCGATGAAGTCCGTGGTGCAGTCGTGCTTCTTGCTCACTACAGCCATGGGCAATTTGCTCACTGCCGTGGCCTTGGAATCCTGCACGCGTGGCCTCAGCCAAGCCGCCGAGTTTCGACTCTTTGCGGGAGGCTGTTTTGCGGCCTTGGCGGCCTTGCTCGTGATTGCTTGCGCGCTAGGGGTAGGGCCCGATGGGGGGCTCGGTGGGCTCGACGCAGCTACGCCTTATGACTCCGACGTGCATGACGACTTTGACGGGGAGTTCACTCTGGGTGGCGGTGTTACAGGCGACCAAGCAGCCGACAGTAGTAGCAGCAGCGCCACTGGCGGCCGCAAAGACAGCAACAAAAGCCCGTCTCGATGGGCAAATGCATGGCCTTCTTCTCCGCCGCAGAAGAAAAAGCCTGTCATAAATGGTCCATTGAATGGTCCTGACGATACTTCGCGACCCACGAGATTTATGGCCACTGCCGCGCGCCGCGCTGTGTTAGGCAGCACTACAGCATACAATCCTATGGGCGCAGAGGAAGAAGGAGACAACGGTAACGACCATAGATTCGATGACGATGATGACGAAGAAGAAGAGATCTCGTTGACCATTGGAATTACTGGCAGCAGGAGCAACAGCAGCAGCCGAAGCGGGAGCAGACATAGCAGTAGCAGCAGAAGCAGAAGCGGTCGGGATTACCGCGAAGCCAACACTCCATCCCCAGCGCAGAGTTCAATGTGGGCTGAAGTGCCGGGCGCCGAGTCTGACAATGATGACAATAACGATGGTGAGAACAATGAAAGTCATACCAGAAGTGCGAGCCAGTCTTTCGCGAATGCGGCTACGCTGGAAGACGACGAAGATGCTGAATTTCACGAAGCTTTAGGCGAAGACGAGTTTTCAGAGGAAGAACTGTACGTTAGCACTAGAATTGGTCACGCAGGAGGAGAGCTGGAGAAAAACGACCGCTTAGGCAACGACAGCCCTCTTAGTGAAAGTTCGAAGCGGACCGCATCTGAAGTGGTGGTCGATGTGCTGTAAATATAAATTCAACTCTGGGCTCCAAGGCATGAGCATTACTATCCACGACTTACGTAAATGATTATAATACCATTTGCCACTGTTATGGAAGCGAACACGAATTCAATGTCCTGCTATTTCAAAGTACACCCACAGTGCCAGTGTACGAAGATAGTGAAAGTACAAATAGCAGAGGTACCGAGGTACGTGCCAATGTGTCTGAAGTCAGAACGGAGATCAGCGATGGCTAGTTCGAATTTCTGGGCGCGGGATTCGAACTCGAACTCGAACTCGAGCTAATACAAACCCATATGGCATTAAGGCCAGTGCTACGTGTACGTGCCACGGGCTGCCGGGCTGCACAGTGTGCAGTGCTGCGGTGTACGCGTAATTAGGAAGTGTTTAGAAGGCAGAACAGTTGGGATCTTTGCTCCCCTTAATAGTGGAAAGTGTTTATGAAATAAAATTGGGACCAGACTTAGGTGTATGTCCTTATGTCCCTTGTCATTTCTGCTTCCACTGCTTCCACGTCTGTTTCAGTATCTTGGGGATTGCGGATTGGAGATTGAAGAGCAGAAGAGGGTGCGCAGTTGCTCCGTCACAGAAGGCTTCTCTAACTTATAAATTAGTCGAAGCCCAGTTATCCAGTCTTGGACATAAGTTCCAGGTAATTAAGTTAGGTGAAGTAAAATGTGGATTAGGTGGCCGGTCCGGCCGGTCGTTAAATGCATTGCGCCATTTAAGGTTTAAGGTAAGTCGCAAGGCACTTAGTTAGCTGTATGTCTACAAGTAGATCTCTAGGACTCGAAATGAAAGATAATACAGAATTAAATGGCGAAGGAATACTAATGAAGTGCGCAATTCTGAATGCTGCGGACAGAGGTACAGTATATTCGCGTGTGTTGCACAGAGAAGTCAGAGTATCCTATTTAAAGCAATAACAAGAACGGAAGCATCCAAGAAAATGCCCCATAAGTGTGGTTAATCCAGTTCCTTGATCAAGGTTTAACAACGAACAGCGGAGTTCCGCCAAAATAATGCACATCAATCACGCATCAAACAAGTTTGGCATGAGCTTTATGTCGAGCCCCAAGCTGAGGCCACCGACGGGGCTCGGCTGCAACGTGAGCCGGTACAGCAAGCTCTCCACCGTGTCTTTCACGACGTCGGGCTCCAGCAAATCGTCTCGCCCCGCGACTTGCCGCCGCAGTTCGGACGCCGCCACGTGCAGCACCGACGTATACGCGCTGGAAGCGTCGTAAGCTTCGATCACCAGGCCGTGGCCAGCTGCTTCCCCGGGCGCCCGGGAGTAGATGCTGACCAGCACTTCCGCCACCCCGCGCTGCGCGAGCGTGGCCCCCTTGACCTTGCAGCCCTTTCGCAGCACCAAATCCCCACGGGTGTTGGCCGGCACGAACTTGAGCGGGACTCCTTCCACTCGCTCGGGCGCCACCGGCACCGAAGGGTCCAGCTGCTGGTAGGCCGCCACCCAAGCCGGCTGCGAGCTGGGAGCCAGCTCGGCCCGCAAGTACTTCCGGCCGGGGTTCAGTGGGTCGTCGTCCACGCTGATTTTGAGCCGTCGGCAGAGCCACTCCACAGCCGTGGCCCACGGTTCCCCCGGGTCCAAATCAAACACGCTGCGCCCAAGAGACTCGGCCATTTGCACCGCTGAGACCACCACCTCGCACGACTCCTGGATGCGCGGGTAGTACAAGTTCAAGCTCAAATCGTTGCCGCCACCGCCGCCGCCACCGCCGCCAGCGGCAGCAGCGCCGCCGCCGCCGACGCGGAACGCTGACACCACCAGGTTGAGCTTGCACAGCTGCATGGAGGTGCGCAAAATGCGGTTCTGCCGCCCGAACACCCGCTCTTCGGGTAAGCGGCCCGACGGCCCTTTCCCCACGCGCCCTTTTCGAGGCAGGCCCGGTTTGCCCCCAATGCCACCCTGCCCGCTTTCGGCTTCCTCGCCATCGCCATCGTCGTCCGGCCCGGCGCTCGAGTTCACGTCCCGTGGCGCGGCCACGTCCCCCAGGAAGCCCACGTTGGCGCCCGACCACGGCAGCACCAGCTCTGGGGGCGCGTTGCGCGGGTATTCCAGCCGCAGCTGCTTCGCCAACACCTTGGCCAATTGCAGCCGTCGTCTGGAGGTTAACATTTCGGCGAGGCTCAAATCCCCGAGGCGCCCGTCGCCGCTCTGCGAGAGCACTTCGAGCACGGCTTCGGGCGGCACTACCAGCAGCGACTTGTGGCCGTTCTTAGGGTTGTAGCCCACGTACCGCAGGGTCGGCGGTAGCGGGTCGTCCTCGTCGTCGCCGAATTCCGCCGGCGGCACTTCGCCCCAGGCGTCTCCACCGCTGCCACCGCCGTCCGGTGCTCCACTAGCAGCAGCAGCAGCACCCGAAGAAGAGGCCGGGTGCGCCGCGTCTGGCAGTTCGAAGCAAGTCAAGTGCAGCAGCACTCCGTCCACCGACACGCCTTGCCGCAAGATCTTGATGCCTCTGCGCGTCGCGTCATCGATGAGCTTGTCCATGTTGGCGGCCCCGTCGCCACCAATCGGTTGTTGTCCCCCTGTAAGCCCACCGGAGGCCCCCAGAGGGGTTTCTTTGTGGCTCGCGTAGAGGCGGTCCCGCTTCACCACTACCGTGAAGCGGTCGCCCCGGGGCTCGTAACGGTCTAAATCCTCGGACCATATTCCGCTCACCAAGGTCATGCGCCACCGCACTATATGGTACAGCATTTCCGCTTCCTTCCCGCCGCTGCCTTCGCCTCCTCCCCTGGAGGGGGGACCGAACAAGTGCTGCGCTTGTGCTCCGACGGCTTCCCGAAGCGCCACGTCACCGACCAGGGTCACTGACTCAGCGCAGGAGGTGGCGGGGTTGTAAACGGCAAAACGCAAACTTCTTTGCACCTGGAAAAAGTTGGGGCGCAGAATGCAGAAAGCACAAGTAATTTACGTCATGTGAAAGCACTGCAGTACACCTCACAGCGAACAAAGCGCAGTTGCCAATAGGGTCAGGAACTCTTTTGAATATAGTAGTACCAATAATAGTAATAACAAGAAGAAGCTCACCTGATCGAGGCCGCGGCTGAAGGACTCGAAGACTTTGACCACCATCGTCGACTCGTACGCCAGCTCCGCGATCTCCCCGACGTGAACCTTCACCGCTTGGTTGAACATTTCCCGCTCGCCTTCTTCGGGCGCCAAGGCATTCGATTGGCCGGGGGCCAGCCACACCGCAAACTTCTTGGGCTTGGGGGCTAGGCTGCGGTTCACGGGCTCCGCAGCAGCTTTGCCCTCTTCGTGCATGGCCGCAGCAAGCGCCGAGGCTCCTCGGTCGTCCGGCGGCAAAGTGCCTTCCATGGCCGCGTCTCCGTGCTTGTCCAACACCACTTGATCGGCCCCCTGGGTCGTGGGCACTGCCAAATCGTTGAACTCCACCATGACACGCCGGTACCCGTCCGGCATGGTCCCGCCGCTGCCACTCTTACCGGGGCCACTGCCACCACCGCTACCAAAGTCGCCAAGAGCATCGTCGGGCGTAAGGCGGCCAGTGACGCCACCGCCGCCTGACGACGGTGGCGGTGGCGGCGGTAAAGGGCGCCATACGTAAGCGCCACTGTGGTCGGGCTTGTGCACGTGCTTAACGCACTTGGGCTGTTTCCGCGCTCGCTGAACGTCTTCGTAACTGCCACTCCGCACTGGAGCCGGCTGCTGTTTCCCAAACCCTTCAGTAGGCGGGGGTGGGTCGGACTCGAGGTCCAAAGGACGCGCCATGGCGGAGCAGCGCTTCACCCAACCCCCCATAGGAGCGGCTTCCCCTATCACATCGGTCACATGGGTGGTGACAATCACCCGCCCCGTGTCGAGGTCGGTGCGGCTCGTAGTGGAAGTGGTGACGCTGCCAGATGTGGCTAAAACCACTTGCGCTGATCCCTCGTCGTAATGCAAATGGCTCAGCAACAGCTTCAGCTGCTGCCGGCGCTGCATCATCAACGCATGGTGCCCGCCTCGACCTTTGGCCTTCCGCGAGCTAGTGCCACCGTTGCCGCCGCTTTCGTCCACAAAAGGACTCTGAGCCGCATACGCAGACGTCGACGGTGGCACGGGGGCGCCGCAGCACAGGCAATCTTTGATGGGGTCTGGCGTCGAGTACCAGTTCAGCAAATTTCCGACTTCGCCGCTGGTCAAAGTGAAGCTGAACTCCGCCTGGGACGAGGGCACCTGCAGCGCTATCCTTAAACCGTTGCCGGTGCCGTCTCCGTCGTCGAGAAAGACGAGAATGCCCACAATCAGGGGTGAATTCGAGAGCCTCTGCGCGGTACGCCCCACGAGTTGCGACAAATGCAAACCAAACGCCCCACTGGCCCGTTTCTTCAAGCTCAGCCTCGCGTCCAATTTGGGCACCCACACCCGCCACTCGTCTGGGGTGTCGGAGTCCAGCAAGGCTACCCGCTGGGTGGAGCTCAGCCGCAGTTCCCGCTCCACCGCGGACAACGGCTCGAAGAGCCGCACCCGCAGCATGCCCCGGCGCCCGAACTCCCGGATGGTCATCACGTGCTCCACCCCGCTGACGTAGCACAGCCGGCGGCACAGCAAGCGGCCGGGCCCGCCCTGGGCCCGCAACGCACCCGTGAAGCCCTGGCTCCGGGCCAAGGTGGCGGCGCCGGCGGGGTCTAACCCGGGTGGAGGCCTCGGCACCACGCCCATGTCTCGGACTTCGGCAGCCGACGGGCGAATTTCCAGACGGTCGGCCACCTAGAGCAAGGAGCAATTGTGCCATGAGTCGGATGCTAGAAAAGAGAGAAACATAGGTTACCGAGGTAGGTGAATTTTGAAAATACAGGATCTTGCAAGCAAACTCGGGCTATCATTAATTACCGGGTGCAACAAGCGCATCGCGTCCTGGCTCGCCAAATGTGGTTGCTCCCAGTGGGGGTCCGCCTTCGGGAACAAGTCCCTCAGCGCGTGGCCCCCACAGTCCAGCTCAATGGCGGCGGCATACTCCGGCAAGTACATGTGCGCGCGCAGCTCGCCGCGGCTTTCCTCGTACAGGGTGACGGTGGCCAAATGGCCGCTGACGCGGCGGGTTTCCCGCAGCAGCAAAGTTAAGCGCCGGCGGCACACCAGCTGCATGGGCTTCTTGGTACCACCTGTAGCGGCAGCAGCGCCGCCGCTCTTGTCGCTGGAGGAGGTCACCGTGCGCACGGGTTCAAGCGCTAAAAGCTCGACGAGGCGATGATACAGGGCTTCGGTAGTGGTGGGAGCGCCCTTGGCGCCAAACTCAGAGGCTTCGATGCTGTTGGGCTTCAACAACTTGTTGACCTGAGAGATGGACACCGAAGTGCTCCGGTTCAGAGAGGTGGTGGGGTCATAGGCGCTGAAGAAGACCCGGTGGCAGTCCCGGTACACGTTGACCGTGTGCAGCACGCCGCTCAGCTTAACGGCTTCGCGGTGCACCTAATATGTATACATTGAGAAAATAGAGATACACACAACGACAACAAAAAAGGAAGCCATTAGTTGGGGCGTCATGTGGCGGGTGCATTACAAATGAGTCTAATTATACAGCAAGAAAGTGAGAAAGGAGACCTTGCTTAGCAAATAAACTCGATAGACGAGGGTCTCCAGCAGTCAGGTTCCCACGCATTTGAAGGACAGTATACAACAGAGAAGAGAAGAAGCAAAAACCTCACCCGCATGTCTTCCAGTGCCGGCGCGAGCAGCGACACGCAAGCCGCTTGCCACCCTCGGCTGCTCAGCTCGTTGTCTTCGCCCATGCGGGTTTCCGCATCGCGGACGCTCACCACCGCCGAAAACAGGCCGGGTGGGGTGCGTTTGGTGATGGGTTTTGGGGGGCCTCCCTTGGTGGCCAGCTCGTCGGCAAACGACACGCACGCTTCCACCCACGCAATCAGCCGGGCGAGCACGGGGGACTGCTGCATGTCGCGGTGGGCGCTCCCCGGAGGAGGCCACGCCGTAAAGAGGGCCGCGGCCGCCGCGCGCCGCTTGTCCCCGGCGGGACCGGGCCCTCCGCTCCCAAACGCGTCGGTGTCGTAGCCGCTCCCTAAGTAAGCTCCACTGTTGCTGAGCCCCCCGACGCTCGCGCTGCTGCCACCACCACCACCACCGTGGTTGCTGTTGCCTTGAGGCCCACCGTTGCTGGACTGGTTTTGGCCGCGCTGCACCGACGGCTGGGCGCCGATATACGCATGCAAGACGTCGAGGTTGGCCGCAGGGATGGTGTAGGGGTCCACCTGATGAGAAGGGAGAACCAGGAGGAGAAGAAGAAGAGAACAAGTAAAAAAACATTCGATGGTAATTGATTCACCTCAATTTCAATCCAAAACAAATAAGAGGCCCCTTTGATAACTCTGTGTAATTTACTTCGTTTCTTCTTCCAAAACTTTTGATTGACTATCCATGCATGTGTGTTTTACTTTTACCTCCCGCAAGCGCTGCACGAAATCTACAGGGTCCGCCAAGAGCAAACGGCACGCAGCCCACGCCATCCCCGCGACAGCCTCCGAGGGGCCTCGAAATCGGTTGGTGGGGGTCATCAAGATCACTGCGGCTTCCAGCACCACGGCATGCGCGCGCGACGGAGGCTCGCCTAAAGTGCCGAGGGATTCCAAGGCTGCGAGGGCATCGGTGGAGCCTCCTAAACCGTGCACCGCTTCTGCTGCTGCCTGTAGCAGGACAAATTACAAAAAATCCATTGCATGAGCAACTGCAGTAGAACACTGGAGCTGGTGTACAAAGAAGCTTCTTTGCGTATGATGTTTCCCCTACACAATAGTGCTAATTTTGCCCATCATTTCGCTCGATCATCTCCTTGTAGTTCTCTTACCTGCAGGGTGCGCTTCATGCGGCCATCGGCAAGGGCGCGCAAGTCATCTTCAGCGCAGCCCAAGTACTCCATCCCCAGCTCGCCGCAGCGGTTGCGAGGGTCCCCGAGCGCCAGCACGCACACTGGGCTAGGCACTAACGCCCGCTTCG
>Ga0307978_1002652_pt1 | contig 12522 bp, 18 predicted proteins | sample OrgLakmetage1056_FD_203151 | JGI IMG/M metagenome (GOLD analysis project Ga0307978, IMG submission 203151) | Saline water microbial communities from Organic Lake, Antarctica - #1056 | ecosystem: Environmental > Aquatic > Non-marine Saline and Alkaline > Saline | place: Antarctica: Organic Lake...
GCAGATGTCCTGGCGCGCTTGCCAGACATCACCGTGTCACGCTTGCCTGAATTGCTCCCATGGAACTGGAAGGCCGAGCAGAAAGCTGTCAAGGCCGCGTGACCGCGTCCCTCGCCGGATGCTTACCTCCTTTCTGGGTTACCGGGATGTGTTGATTGCTGTGATAATCACGTCATGCTGCAACGCAGCATTCTCAAGGGGTGATCCGGAATCGGAGGGACGCAATCAAATAAATGCCAACCACACCAACCTAGATCAGTGCCGGCGCTGCCGGGATCGGTAATGGTTCGCAATGATGGCACCAGATTCGACCGTCGGTTGTTTGTTGCGAGTGAAGGCGAGGCATCCTTGTTCTGAAGCCGGCCCTCGTATCGGCTCGGCAGGACGCTCTGTCAGTGCGAGCAGGCTGAACAAGGATCAGGCTGATCGCTGGTAGACCAACACCGGATGTCTCCAGTCACCACCCCGATCCGAGCCTCTCGGCCACCTTTCGCTTACCTTAAGGATAAAGAACATGGACGAAGAGACCCCACAGAAAACGCCGACCAGCACACACACGACGATCAATCAAACAGAGGCCAAACCCACAGGTGGCAACGGTGTAATGTGGTTCCTGCTAGGGGGCGTCGTGGTTGTGGTTGCTATAATCGCGTATTTCCTTCTGGGAAATGGCGCCATGCCCACATTGGGATCGTCGGAACCGACAGGTGGCAATGTGTCGATCAATGTTGAATCTACTGGGACCCCTGCCAACGAAGCAGACCCTGCAGAAGCAGCACCTGCCGAGACTGCTCCTGAAGATGCTCCGCCAGCGGAATAAAGTCCTATATCCAGAACGAAGAAGGCTAGCGTATCCGGCGAGCCGCTAGCGCCCCAGCTGATGCAAGGTCCAGTGCAATCGCGCTGGACCTTGCCGGCGCACACATTCACTTGACGCCTGCTGACCTTAATCGATCAAGCTGTAGCATTCACTGTTGTAAAAGGCGCTCGGGCTTGCCGATCACACCGCCCAATTATACTGCGCTCAGCGCAGGCCGAAAAAGCTCAGTAGAAACAGGACAATGACGACAAGCCCCACTAGCCATATGATACTGTTCATTCTCTCGGGGCCTTTCGCTGACATTTCTCAGGTGGCTTGCCACTCGGCGCGAACATCGCCTGAACAGGCCAGTATATCAAGTGGTCGCACTGAAAGGTGGGCCGGTTCAGTTTGAGTCTAGAAATCACCTGTGGGTCATGCGCTTGATTGACGCCCGAAACTGGCACATGGTCGGCGGGCAGTCATGTCCCCTGAAACAGCTTGGCTGTTGTTACAGTCAACCAAGGCAGGTAGCGGCATGAGCGGATTACTGGCTCTTTTCGACGATGTGGCGGCGATCGCGAAGCTGGCTGCCAGCCAACTGGACGATGTCGCGGCACAGGCCGGCAAGGCTGGAACCAAGGCCGCGGGCGTGGTCATCGACGACGCGGCGGTGACGCCGAAATATGTGACGGGGCTGCCGGCGGCGCGCGAATTGCCTATCGTGTGGAAGATCGCGCGCGCATCGGCCTTCAACAAGCTGGTGATCCTGTTGCCCGCAGCCCTGCTGCTGCAGGCTTTCCTGCCATGGATGCTGACGCCGCTGCTAATGCTCGGCGCGGCCTATCTGTGTTTCGAGGGGGCCGAGAAGGTCTGGCACCTGATTGTCCCGCACAAGGAGCATGGCCCCCAGCAGGCGCAGACGCTGGAGGCGGCGCACCTGGAGGAAAAGCGCGTGAAGGGCGCGATCAAGACCGATTTTATCCTCTCTGCCGAGATCATGACCATCTCGCTAGCGCAGCTCGATATCGACGTTTTCTGGATCCAGGCGCTGGCGCTTGCGGTGGTGGCCATCGCGATCACCGCGCTGGTCTACGGGTCCGTGGCCCTGCTGGTGAAGGCCGACGATCTCGGGCTTCACCTGAGCGCAGAGGGACGCCTTGCTCCGACCCGCTCACTGGGACGGGGTATTGTCAGGGCAATGCCTTCAGTAATGGGGGTGATCGCCACGGTGGGCACGGTGGCCATGCTCTGGGTCGGAGGCAGCATCCTTGTGCATGGGCTGCATGATTTCGGGTGGCATCTGCCCTATGAGCAGATCACGCACCTGGCGGAGCTGGCCTCAGCCACGCTCGGGACCGCGCAGGGCCTTGTGACCTGGGCGGTGACGGCGGGGCTCGACGGCATCATCGGACTGGCCTGCGGTCTTGCGCTGATACCGATCGTCACCCGCACCATCGTGCCGATCTCAGGGTGGTTCTTTCCGGAAAAGGTCTGATCGCGAGTTCTGCCAAGCTTGCGCACCCACACCAGCACCTTGTCATCGCGAAGGTGCGTACGGGACGAGTGCGCTGAGGTAGCCGACCACATGGGTAATGTTCTTCGAGGCGATTTCGCCCGTTGCGGCCGAGGGTGGTGCTTTCGGGCGCGCGACGCCATCGGCCAGGGGAAACGGGCCGAGGCTCAAGGTCCCGTTATCGGTCATCCCCTCGGTGATGATCGCCTTGTCCCCCTCACTCCAGTCGCCTTCGATCTGGACGTCGGTGCCGAAGATGATCGAAGTCGGCAAAAGCGGTAAAAGCCGGTCGTTCCCGGTAATGCGTCCGGTGGAGTAGTCGCCCGTGCTCATACCCTGAACGCTCCATCCACCGACCTCGAACAGCGAAAAATCCATCCAGCCGCGGATAAGGTCGACCTTCAACGCGCGCAGCCGGATTCGTTTGGCCTTGCCGCTCACTGGTTTCTTCGACGAGGGTGATGACCGTGTGCCGATGTGCCATTCCAGGTCGCCGGATCCGTCGATGAGCTGGTAATCACCTGGTTTTCCCGATCCGTCGAGATCGATCACGATCTCACTGGCCGAACTCATGAGATCGTACCATTTCGCGGGGCCGGCATCGACCGGTCGCCAACTCACGGGGATCCCGGCCATGTTGGGGATCTTGTAGCTGTCAAAGCGCCTCTGCGCGGTGCTGAGCATATGCCGCGCCATCGGTGTCTGGCCGGTCGCGCCAAAGACCAGGCTGTCCCAGATATCTTCGACATTCTTGCCGCTGAAACTGAAATAGCGCGCGAAGTGGGGGACGCGGTTGCACAGAGTTCGAAACCTGTAGGCTGCCAGATAATCACCTGTCGGGTTCGATGCAGAATACGCATCCCGGAAATCAGAGAGCTCGATCTGTTGGGGAAAAGAGTTGACCTGCAGGACCGGAAGATCGGTGTCCCCAAGGCTTGGCGCCGCTGCCTGAGCGAGCGGCTGGGGCGAATCGGGCGCCAAGTTTGTCACGCGCCCGCGCTTCAATTTCATCACCGTGCCTGATCCGGGGCGCGGCATGCCGCGCCCCGGGCCGGATCCGGCGTCCTGATCGGTGAGTGTCTGGGCCAGGGCCGCCGCAAGATCCGACATTTATTCGGCCATCTCGGCGGCGGGCTTGTCCATGTCGGCCTTGGATCGCGTTGGGCAGGCCGGGATCACGCGGTTGACCCAGCCGATGATCTGCATCCCCGGAACCTTGAGTTCGCCGTTCTCGAAGCTGGATTTCATGTGCTCCTCTTCGTGCCCGTGGGAGTATTTGCCACCGACCGTGAACGGGCCGTAGCTGACATCGGCACCGGCTTCGATCTTGCGGCTGATGGTGTCGATCTCCTTCTGGCTGAAATCCGCCTTGATCCTGATGTCACGCGCAACGATGAAGGCCACCGGGTACATCGGCAGGATCTTGTCGGTGTTCGTGTCAGAGATCGTGCCGTCCGAGATGTATTCCACAGCATCGTCGGTGCTGAGATTCGTGTACCAGTTCTTCGAGCGGAACAGCAGCTCGTTGAACCAAGGGCGCACGATGTCGATCTTGCCGACATTGGCCGTGATCGACAGGCTGTCGCTGCTGGCGTCGGAGTGGAACTGCTTGAATTCGCCACTGGATTCCGCGCCCACCTTCCACAACCCGAAACCGTACGAGCCCTTGAACGAATAGCCATGCGTCGTCGTGCTGGTGTTCGAGGTCGCATTGCCGCCCGAGATCGTGAGTTCGCTGAAGTTGTCCGCGGCTGATTTGTCGTTCCAGTTGGTCGGGTTGGCATAGGTCAGGAACCATTCCACACCCGCAGTTCCGGTCTGGCCCGTCTGGACCATTGCCTGCGCGGATTTCAGGACGCGGGCGGTCGCATCGTTGATCGAGGTGTCCATGGTATCCAGCGCCATCTGGACCCACTTGCCATTGTCGGCGGTGAGATTTTCCTGGGCCTCCTCGATCTTGCGCTGCAGCGGGCGGGCATTGCCGTTCCAGTCTCTCTGGGCCTCTTTCTTGGCGTCGGCGTTATCGTCCTTCTCGGCCTTGGCAACCTTGTCGACGAACTTGTTATACGCGAACACATAGTCCTCATAGGCCTTGCTCAGGGCCGTCAGGTTCTTCTTGTACGCTTGATAGGCCGGGCTTTCGCAGGGGGTCTCCTCGTCGGTGAACGGGTTCTTCTCGGTCGCCTCGAGGTAGCCTTGCGCCTTTTCGTAGGCGGCGATGGCGGCTTCGGAAGGTCTTGCGTCCTCGGCTTCGTTGGCGCCCTGAACGATGGACTTGTAGGTTCCCGACAGGGGCTGGTCCTTGGGCTGCCATGCAAGGCCCATGCCCGAGACCTTGTCGACCATGCGCGCGAACATCTCCGACGCGCCGAGATCAGCATTGACGTTGCCGGGCGTCCAGGCGTCGTCGAAGGACTCGGGGTTGAGCGCCTCGTTGTTGGTGAACTGGATCAGCGTTTCCTTCTTCGTGAAGGGGTTCGTGCTGCCGCTCTCAGGCTCGTAGGTGATTGCCTGGAAGAGCCGATCATAGATCGCGCTGAGGACTTTCTGTTCTTGTTCAGGTGTCATTTTACCACTCCGGTCATTGAACGGGATAGCCTGGATGGCGACCGTTCGGTTTCGCATTGCTGCCAGGGGACATCAGCGTCCGCTGTCAGGGCATCCGGAGGTTTTCGTCCGGCCTGCCCCTTCTCACGATGAGCGAGCTGGAGATTTTCCGCTGTGAACCGGTTCACATGTCGGAGTGATTTCTAGATGGGCCGTTCCAGGCACGGCCGTGATCGCGTGCATGTTCTGAAGGCGCTCAACCGGGTCTCACGCTCGAGCCTGCACGGGCGGGTGCGTGAGACCCGATCTTGAAGGAAGCCGCGTCTCCTCCCTGCTCTGCACAGAACAACATGCAGCTTGCAAATTTTGCTAGCACAACCTACCTTGTTTCGATGAATAGCAAGAACCGCAAGACCCTTGCCGCCGTCTTTACTGACCCGGTGTCAGGCACCACCGAATGGACGGCAGTCGAAAACCTTATGTTGGCTGCAGGGGCGCGTTTGATTGAAGGGCGCGGATCGCGGGTGCGGTTCGAAAAGGATGGCGAGGTAGCGACGTTCCACCGCCCGCACCCCGCCAAGGAAGCGAAGCGATACCAGGTGCGGGATGCCCGCGACTTCCTGGAACGGATCGGAGTCAGACCATGACCAACACCATGACCTACAAGGGCTATGCCGCCCGGATCGAATACGACGATGAAGACGGGATTTTCACGGGCCGCATTGCCGGTATCCGTGACGGGGTTGGCTTCCATGCCGACACGGTGGAAGGACTGCGCGAAGCCTTTCATGAGGCCGTCGAAGACTACATCGAAACTTGCGCCAGTATCGGCAAGGAACCGCAGAAAACCTATTCGGGACAGGTCATGTTCCGGGTTAGCCCAGAGGTTCACCGCAAGGCCGCGCTGGCCGCGGAGCTATCGGGCAAAAGCCTGAACCAGTGGGCAGAGGAAGTGCTCGACCGGGCCGCAGAATGAAGCGCTTCCGCGACCCGGTGGGCCCTGAGCCCGGTCTACCCAGTCTCGCAGGCGCGCAGTATGTCCCGCGTGTCCGGCATCCGCTCCAGCGTTCTTTCGATCCTCTCACGCCACCGGGGGCCTCGTGCCAGGGCGTCCTCATACGCCTCCCAGATATCCGACGGACGATCCTCGGCCATGGTCGCGATAATGAACGCAGCCTGATGGCGGTCTTTTTCAGCCTTGAAGGACACAGATCCGTCCCGACGACGGTCTGCGACAATCAACTTGTGGATCGCGAATTTCTCAGGTCGTGGGATCTGCACAAGGATACCGTCACGATAGAGCGCAACCGCGTTGATCGGCTCCGAGATCAGGTAGTTCAGATGATGCAACGCCCGCGCCTTGACGCCGAGGGCAGGAAGGTCGCGAATGCCTTCTTTCTCGTCAAAGGAAGGCGTCAGGAATTCGACCATCATACCGGTTGCACCGCGTTGGCGCCACCGCCAGACGCTGTTGCGATCAAGCCCCTGAACGGGATCGAACTTGAGCGCTGAAAAGGTCTCGGCAAGGGATGGCTCGACATTGTCTTGCAGGGCGACGGACAGGCGTTCGAACTGCGCGATGTCGACATCTCCGGTGCTCGCGACGCTGCCAAGGGGAAGGGTTGTGCCGAGTTCACCTTCCATCAAGCGAAAGGCGTTTGTCCCGATCAACGTGCCGCCCAGCCGGAACGTTCCGACCTTGGCCATGGCGAGCAACAGGCCACCTGTTCCTCTATCGACCGGCGTCATGCCTTCAGCGCGCAGCAAGCGTGCCAGGCGGGCACGCTCTTTCCTGCGCTCTCCGGCCTGCACACGAAGTTCCTTCATTCGATCAACGCGATCGCGTGTTTCGGTGCTGTCCGGGCCGAGATACCAGAACTTCACGTCATGGCCGATTTTCTCAGCCGCGTACCAGTAAACCTTGTCGCCTCTTTGTTTGGTGACGAGCGAGCCACGGACATTTGCGACCATGTCATCCTTGAGGAGACGCAAGAGATCCCCGTAGGCAGACCGCGCCACAGAGCTCAAATTTGCCATTTCCGTCTCCGCCCGTTTAGCTTCGGTCAACCTAGATAAATTGGTTTACCGAGGCAATCGATAAACGGGTTCGAACGTCAGCAGGTACGTTCTCATACGAAAACGGCGGCCTGAAAGGCCGCCGTGCATCGTCTCGATCAAGCCTGTGCGAAAGGCCTCAGGCGGCCTTTTTCACGGCATCTGTCGCCTTGTCCTTGGCTTGATTTGCCGTCTCAGTCACCTTGCTGGATAGCTCTTCGCCGGTCTTGGACGCGAACTCGGTTGTCTCGGTCCCGAATTCCTGCGTGACGCCACTGAAAGACTGGGCGGTGCGCATGAAGAGATCCATTTGCTTCTGCACGAAGTCGCTATACGCCTTGCCGTAATCGGCTGGCTCGTCGCGCACTGCAGTGGCCTCGCGCAAGTTCGAGAATGCCTCCTTGGCGGTGTCGGACGCGATATCGGTCGACTTCGTGGCGGTCTCGACGACGATCGAAGTCATACGCTCGTTGGCGCTCGCCAGAGTTTTGAAAATATCTTCGTAGCCCTTCGGATCGAAGAGGCTCTGAATGTCGTTGGTGGCGGATTTCGTGTTTTGCTTGGCCATGTCTGGTTCCTTTCTGGTTTACCGGGATGTGTTGTGACTTTCACGTGATGCTGCACCGCAGCATTTTCAAGGGGTGGCTGCTCAAATCCACGTGTTCAGTCGAAAACGGGGCCAGCCCATCTCGGGCCTTCCTAGTTCAAGAGCTAGTCGTCGTATAGCGCAAGTCTCTGTCGCGCCAAACCCAGAAGCTGGGCATCACCCGCCAGGCGCTGATCAAGATATGGATCGCTGAGCGGTTGCAATGATACCACCCGACATGTGCTGGCCGCGCATGTAGCTCTTGGCAACATATGTCTTGATTTATCGCGCACTGTAGCCTAAAGCTACATGATGAAGCAGATCAGCTACACGAGAGCCGCGATCAAGGCTTTGCGCCGAATGCCCGCGAACACCGCCACGCTGATCCAGTCCAAGATCGAGGCTTACGCACAAGACCCGAGTTCGCAGGCCAACAACGTGAAATCCTTGAAGGGGCGAGAGGGTCTACGTTTGCGGGTGGGCGATTGGCGTGTGATCATGGATGATCAGGGCAATGTTCTGGCCGTCTTGGATATCGGACCTCGTGGTGGCATCTATGGCTGAAAGGACATGATATGAACGAGATGGTGACGATCCCTCGGGAAGAGTACGACCGCCTAAGGTCCGCGGCTGAAGATCTGGCCGACCTACAGACCTATGACCGTGCCAAGGCAGCTCTGGCAGCTGGTGAGGACGAACTGCTCACTGCAGACTACGCGAACCGCCTGCTGAACGGCGAGAAACCGCTGCGTATCTACCGCGATCTGCGCGGCCTGACGCAGGCAGAACTGGCAGAAAAGGCGGGCGTCAACCGCGTCACCGTGGCCGAGATAGAGACCGGTCGCAAACAGGGGTCAGTTGCAACCCTGCGCGCTTTGGCGGGCGCTCTCGGCGTCGCACTCGATGATCTGGCGGAATAAGCTCTGCCTGGAGTTTCCGGTTCGCCTGTGGCGCGGCATGCGCCAAAGCAGCCGCTCAGGCCAGGTTGATCCAACGCCACTCTTTTGGTGCAGGAAAACAAGCCTCGAAGATTTCTTCAAGCGATGCAAGAATTGTCACGTCAGGCGGACTCAGGCCGCCCCTAACGGTAAATGTTGAAGGGCTTGCTTTTTGCGACTCAGGCCGTAGATACTTTCAGATATACAGAGAGTGGTGCGATGATTGAAACCAAGATCCGGAAGGTTGGTAACTCTGCGGTCATGACCATGACGACCGAAATGCTGACGATCCTCGATGCCAAGGAGGGTGACACGCTGTTCGTCGTGCGGGGTGATGATGGCAGCCTGAAGATCACGCCACACGACCCTGCGGTCGCAGACGCATTGGCTGCCGCGGAGATCGTCATGGACGAGAACCGGGATCTGCTTCAAGCTCTCGCATGACCGAGCCGATCTGGGTTCCGCTTGCCGCCGTCCTTGCAATCCATGATCGCCAAATAACCCGTCACGGCGGCGCTCCTGGAATGCGCGACCAAGCGCTTTTGGAGATGGGCTGTGCCCGTGCGACGAACCTCGCCGCATATACCGGTGCCGGCCTTGCGGAGATCGCATCGGCCTATGCCTTCGGCATTTCCAAGGCACATGCCTTCGTGGACGGAAACAAGCGCACGGCCTTTGTGACGGCCCTCACATTTCTGCGACTCAACGGCTACTCCTTCCGGCCTGAGCCGATCGAAGGTGTCAGGATGATGGAGGATCTGGCCTCGGGGCGAGTCAGCGAGGCGGATTTTGCCAAGTGGCTTTCGAGTGGAGTGGATCCGATCTGAAGCCTCGAAAATTTCCTCGGGCGATGCGGCTGCCATGGGACCGTCACTAAAGGTCGTGACTCTTCTCGTGAGGAACAAGTTCAGGAATGCCCCAGTTCTTTCTGATGCCGGATTGCAAGGATGGTCACGTCGGCCTCGTCAACGCGGTACCGAACAACATATCCGCTGTCACCAAAGTCGATCAGCCATTCCCGGAACTCTTCAGGAAGATCATCGACCATTCGCCCGAGGTGAGGGTGCGCACCGAGTATCTGCACGCCTTGCCGAATAGCCTCACCAGCCCGACGGGCCGCATCGGCACTCTTGGGGCGCGGGAAATCCCTGAGCCGCTGCAAGTCCCGGATCGCCCGCGGGGCGAATATCACTTGTGGCATTCAGGAGCGGGTTCTTCGTCTTCAGATCCCCAGCTCGCCAGCCACTGATCGACCTCTTCAGCCGTTGCGCGCAACCCGGTTTCCCGGAACTCCTCCCAAGCCTTGAGGGTATCCTGGCGAAATGCCTCGCGCTTTTCTTCACGCTCGACATACTGTGCAATGGCTTCGCGCATGATCCAGTGAGACGAGCGTTTGCGAGAGTCCGCAATATGCTGCACGCGCTTTTTCATGTTGTCATCAAGCTTGATGGATGTCGGGGATGCCATGTTGGGTTCCAGCTAAAAGGTAATACCTTTCATGACTTATATTACGAACAGTCACTTGTCCATCGGGCCAACCCACAGCGCTGCACGCGCACCCGCCACATCCGGAACCGTCCCTGCCCTGTCAGTTCCTGGACCAGACCTTGCGCCTCAAGGGAAATCTGACCGACCGTCTGCCGCTAGTGGCCAGGCCTTCTACTCCTCGCAGGGGTGTAAGGCCAATACAGGAGTCAGGCACAGCCCTCTGAAATTGACAAAGATTGTCAGAATCTGCCATACTGACTTCAGGAGGTGCACCTATGGCAACCATGAACGTATCGCTCCCCGATCCAATGAAGGATTGGGTCGAGCAGCAGGCCAAAGGCGGCCGATACAGCAACGCCAGCGACTATGTGCGCGACCTCATCCGCCGCGACCAGGAGCGTGGCGAGAAGATCGCTCGCATGCAGCAGTTCGTCACGGAAGGGCTCGAAAGCGGTGCAGGCGACCGGTCCATGAGCGAACTCCGTGAAAGCGCCCGCGCACAGGTGAAGCCGAGCCAGACTTGACATTTTGCCTGACCCGGCAGGCGGAGGAGGACGTCATTGGCATCTACCTCTATACCGCCGAAACTTTCGGGATTCCGCAGGCCGATGCTTACCACAACAAACTGGAAGCAACCTTCAATCTGCTCGGCGCGCAGCCATACATGGCGCGTGAGCGCACCGAGATCGACCCGCCGGTGCGTGTTCATCCCTGCGGCTCCCATATCATCATATACACCGTTTCAGTCGACGAAAGCGTGCTTGTGGTGCGCGTCCAGCACGGAAGCGAAGACTGGATTTCCAATTACGAGGACGTCACAGATTAACCCATTCCCACGTCTTTGCTATGGAGAGACAGATCGGGTCGCCACCCGCCACATCCGGAACCGGCCCTGCCCTGTCAGTTCCTGGACCAGGCCTTGCGCCTGGAACCATGCGAGGTTCCTCTGGACGGCTGCACGGCTGGCCCCCGTGAGATCTTCGGCCATGGGGGCTGTCACCAACGGCCATCCAAGCAGAGCCTCGATCAATCGCGGTGGCGTCCGGCCGGACAGGCCTGCAACGCGATCTCGGGCAGTAACTTCCCATCGTTCCAGCTGATCGAGATGCCGCATCGCGCGGATGATCCCCTGCTCTGATGCCTGTAGCCAGCGCCGGAGCTTGTCCGCTGGCTCGCCTCCTCCCCGCAACCTTCCAGCCCCGCCCGTCAGAACCGGCACGAAGAGCATACCCCCCTGCCCGTCACTGGCGGAAATGCGCAAGGAGACCGCCCCGCCTTCCAGGATGTCACCCTCCGAACCGATCCCCGACAACGGCCAGAGGTGAAAGGCAAGACATGCGCGGACGATCGGATGCAAGTTGACCGCAGCTTGCATGAGAGCATTCCAGGCAGCAACTCTGTCGGACAAGGGGTCTTCCCCCTCAACTTCGCGTCTGTTGAGGAAACGTGCCAGATCGGGCTCGGGTCCTGGTCCGCCCGACAGATGGCGAAACGCCCAGCCTGCGCGCTGCAAGGCTTGCGTGTCGTCACCGGAGGCGCTGATGCGCAGGGCCTGCCACAGCCCCAACCGGTCCACGGAGACCCGATCCCCCGTCAGCCAACTGAGGTTGGAGGCCTCCATCAGCGCAAGCCGATGACGACACCCCTTGGGAGCAAGCCGCAGCCGTTGGTCCAAGGCCCCGAACCGGGCAGCCACCTGGGCCAGATGCAGAGCCTGCGCCCCCTGCGCCTTTTCCCAGGCCTCGATCTGGTCGTGCTCGCCTGGTTCACCACGGGGCAAGGGGGCAAGCAGGTCGGGTTTGTCCTCGGGCGGACCTGGAAGGAACCACAGATCTTCTTCTGTGGCCTCACCGTCATAGGGACCGGAGCTCGGAATGTCGTTTTCGGCTTCTCTATCGGGGAGATGTTTCTTCATGTGTGCAAAATACAATTACTTTGCACACTACCCAAGTGTTTTCTCCAAGTGCAGAGTCATGCCTTGAATTGAGGCCAACCAGGCATGCCCAATACGGTCGTCTCGTTGTGCTCGGCGCAGGGAAACAAAGGAAATTCTGGCGAACAACGCCACCGATCGCACCCTTGCATGCGTTTACAAACGGTCGTTTACTGATGACTTATGAAATTGCAAAACACCGCGCCTGGCGGAGATGTGTGGTCTCAAAATCCATGAAACAGCATGTCGAGCGCCGCGGTGACCTGATCTGCCTGTTGCGACAGATCGCCCAACGGAGCCTTCAGAATCGTAGCGGGCACGGCGGCGATGTATTGGGTCATCATCACATGCGCCGCACCCTTGATCTCGAACACCGGGTTCAGACGGCTTGCCGCGACGGGGGCATCGTCTTGCGGCAGCAGCGGCACCACGGCACGGACATTCAGATCGTCCAGCAGATCGCTTTGCACATCCAGCAGATAACCACCGCCCGCCGGGTTGTCGAACAGAGCGTATTGCGCCATCAGAACTGTCTGTAGTCGGCAAGTGGAAGCCCGTGCTTTTCCACCCAATCATTCGAGCTTTGCAGCGCCGCACGGTTCTCTTCCAGCCACTTCGCGGCCTTGTGGGCGCGTACTGCCTCGCGCAGGCTTGTCTCGA
>Ga0307978_1002654_pt1 | contig 12517 bp, 14 predicted proteins | sample OrgLakmetage1056_FD_203151 | JGI IMG/M metagenome (GOLD analysis project Ga0307978, IMG submission 203151) | Saline water microbial communities from Organic Lake, Antarctica - #1056 | ecosystem: Environmental > Aquatic > Non-marine Saline and Alkaline > Saline | place: Antarctica: Organic Lake...
ACGAGATTTGCTAAGTTCTAACTGGACGCCGGCTATCAAACCCGACTGCGGATGAAGAACCCTAAAATGCCACAGAACGATCCCACCACAGCCAGCGGGGTGATGCTGTACCAGATGCTTTCATTGTAACCTCTGCCCAGAAAGCAACTCCAGATCAGGTCGGATGAGGCATCACGCGCAAAGAAGCCCACAGCGCCGCACAGGAGGCACAGACAGGCCGTTAGTGCCCATCTGCGCCACTGCCCCCTCTGATGGGCCTCTGTGATGCCTAGGAGGTGGCGTGTGGCGCGATCAAACAAACCACTTCTGTCGTCCATCGCGCCGGTTGCCTTCCGGACCTCACTGGTCAGCTCGACAGCCCGCCCGCCCATGTCCTGCGCCGCCCTTGAAGCCGCATGGAGCGCGGTGTGATCTTTTTCGAGCGCTTTGGTCAGGACGGCGGCAATGGCTTTGCCACGCTTTTCCCAATCGCTGTTTTCAGCGAGGGTGCGCGTGTGACTGACCGCGTTTTCAGTCGCGGTTGTTGTTTTGGCAAATAGACTGCTCATCGTATCCAGCTTGCCGGAATTTTCCGAGATCATGCGGATCAGTTCTCTGGTCAGCTCTTCAAGGTCTGCTTTTTGCTTATCTGGGTCATTCATCTTGCGCGGCTTTCTGATCGAGGTCGGACAGGAGGGGTTGCAGCTCTTTCACATCGAGGGGGCGGGTGACCTTCTCGCGTAGAAGCGCCGCCAGCTTTGCAGCAGCTTGAGGGGTTTCTAAAGCGGCCTTGGCAACGACAGCACCCACAACGATTTTGACGCGGGTATCATTGGCCTTCTTTTTGGTGCGGAGCCTAGCGAGTTTTGATTCCGTTGAGGCGATTTGCTGTTGAAGTGTTTTCACTTTTTCTCTCCCTAGTTTTGGGCTAGTTATTAGGAAATTCAGTGTTTGCAGTAAATGCGAGTTATCACGTAAGTGCTCACTTACACAAACGTTGCACGTTTGTAGCGAGTAAAGGGCTTGCACCCCTTTTGAAACCCAGCCAAGATGCGAGCATGGCGATCTATCATCTCAATACATCCGCCATCTCCCGAAGTGGTGGACGTTCGTCCACCGCCGCCGCCGCATATCGCGCCGCCGAACGGATCGAAGATCGTCGGACTGGCGAGGTCCACGACTACACCCGCAAGCACGGCGTCGAGCACAGCGAGATCATCGCACCGGATCATGCGCCAGCGTGGGCGCATGATCGTTCCGCGCTCTGGAATGCTGTTGAGCAATCCGAGACCCGCGTGAATAGCCGCGTGGCCCGCGAGGTGCGCGTGGCCCTGCCGTCCGAATTGACCCTTGAGCAAAACGCCGACCTCGTGCGGGCGTTTGTGCAGGAGCAATTCGTGGCGCGGGGCATGGTCGCGGACGTGGCCCTTCACGCCCCAGGGCGTGAGGGCGACCAGCGTAATGCCCACGCCCACATCATGCTGACCACCCGCGAGATTGGCGCACACGGGTTCGAGGCCAAAAACCGCGACTGGAACGCCAAGGAGCTGCTGATGGACTGGCGCGGCTCATGGGCCGAGCACGTCAATGACACCCTTGAGCGGTGTCACGTCCACGAGCGTGTGGATCACCGCACATTGGATGCACAGCGCGAGGAGGCTCTTGAGCGGTCCTATACCGCCGAGCGCAACGGCGACGTACGCGCGCAGGCGGAGCACACGGCGCGGGCCGTGGAGCTGGACCGCCCCGCCCAGCCCGGCATGAGTGCCGGATCATGGAGCATGATGCGGCGCGGTTTGACCACGCCAGCCGCCGAGCGCTGGCAGGAGGTCAAGCAGATCGCCGCACAGGCCCGCGAGATCGCCGCCGAGTTCAAGGACTGGGCGCGAGACTGGCTTGATCGCATGGTAGACGGGATGCAGGAGCGCACACTGGCTGATGGCCCGTCGCTGCGTCAGCGCGAACCGCAGACCGCGCAGACGTCGCTTGAGCGCCTCAGGGCAGCCCAAGAGGAAGCTCGTGGAGCGCAGCGTGAAGCCACCACCCCTCAGACGCCACTCGAGCAGCTACAGGCGGCGCGGGAGAGCCGCAGCTACGACGTCAGCGCAGAGGTGGCCCGCCATGAGGAACGGGCGCGAGAAGACTTGCAGCGCGAGGACGCAGAGCGGGAACGCGCGCTCAAGCTTGAGCAAGAGCGCGTGCTCAAAGAACGCGCGGTTCAACATACGCGGGGATATGGGTTGGAGCGGTGAAGGCAGCGGCTTAGGGACGTTCCTTAACGGTGATTTTGGAACGCCCCCCACCTCTTGCTTATGATAAATAAGTACTTTATATAGCCCTATATAAAGTACTTATTTATCATTTAGGAGACGATCATGCAACGAATGGAAGCCTCGGTGGCAGTCAGTGTATCCGATCTAAAAAAGAGCCCTACGGGAATTATGGCCCGTGCTGATGGCGATGCTGTTGCTGTCTTAAATCATAACAGGGTGATGGCTTATATGGTCCCGGCTGACGCTTATGAAGCGATGATGGAGCAGTTGGACGATCTGACCCTCGCTGAGGTCGTTCGAGCGCGAGCCCATGAAAAGCCAGTGCGCGTTATGCTTGATGAGTTATGAACTCGAGTTTCTTCCCTCCGCGTTAAAGGAGTGGAGAAAGCTTGGCGGAAACCTTCAGGTGCAGTTCAAAAAGAAATTGGCAGAGCGGTTGGAGCAGCCCCGCGTTCAAGGGGACGCGTTAAGTGGGCTAGAAAGCCACTACAAAATCAAGCTGCGATCATCGGGCTACCGCCTCATCTATCGGGTCGCAGACACCGCAGTCACAGTGACGGTTGTTGCTGTGGGAAAGCGTGAGCGGAGCGCTGTATACAAGGCAGCGAAGAAACGGGCGGAAGAAGGGTGATCAGGGAAAACCTGTGGCGTTCAACAAACGGTCGTTTTTGGCAGGTTGCTAACTTGACTTTATTAATTTTTAGATGCTCTCTCTGGAAAATTACGTTGTTTGGATATCTTATGCGCAGATTTATTTTACTCTTTGTTTTGTGCAATATGCCTGCTTTGGCTTCCGCTCAAGACACAGCAGAAATCAGCAGCTGTCTCGGCATTAAAAGTGATATGCCCCGTTTAGAGTGCTATGATAGCTTTCACAAATATGAAGCTCCTGAAAAAACTGCAGCGTCTGGTGATAGTGATGGATGGGTGACTCTAAGTCGTACGGATGAATTTACAGGTAAAGTTCTTTCAAGGGTATATATGGAAGAGACAGGCCGAGCAGGAGAAAGAGATGCTGCTGTGCTTTCAGTAATTTGTAACGACAGTGGAAGCTACGACGTCCTATTTTTCAAGAGTAATTTTATTAACACCTCTGGACGTGTTAGTGTCCGATATCGTTTCGACAACGAAGAGCCTATAACTGAAAGTTGGATAGGTTCTACGGGAAACAACGGCGCATTTCTCCCAGATAATTATCAAGATTTTAGAACTCACCTTAAAGAAGCTGAGAAAGTAGTTCTAGAGGTCACGGATTTCCAAGGAGCTGGCCATCGCCATACCTTTGAAAATCTACAAACAAATAGTGACGACTTGAAATACGTGATGAGTGGCTGTGCTTCAAATTGAAAATAACACCGCGTTGCATGGTTTGAACAAGTTCAACTAACCCTCCTTTGTGCGCGTGCTTAGAAAGCACGACAAATTTGGCGCTCACAAGCATAGTCGATCAGTGCCGCAGCAAATCTACCACATCAACATCGAGCGCTACTGCGATCTTTTCCAATGTGTCGGTACGAACCGAATGCCGCGCGTTTTCGATACGACCTAAGTAAGCGCGGCTGATACCTGCGCACTTCGCCAGATTTTCTTGGCTCAAACCAACGCTTTTTCGGTGCTTGATGATGTTTTGAGCGATGCGTTCAGATAGTTTCATATCCGGCAGACTAGCCTTCAGCCAAGACCGGAAGCCACGTGATATATGCTACATTCGATTTCGCCAAAAACGCTCGTTTTTGGAAGGGTCAGGAAAAGTCCCGTTTTCCGCCACCAAAAAACCCCTTCAAAACCTAAAGGGTTGTTGAACGTTTTTGGAGCATATCAATCGTTAATGCTAGAGCATGGGTAACTGTTCGGGCCGCAACCAATAGCCCCGCCTTCTTTTGGCGGCTTCCAGCGTGATCAATGCGCTCTTTGCCTCATCTTCACTATTGAACAATTCCATGCGTACCTTGCCGCCTTGCCCTATGCGGCCCCACTCTCGGTAAAGCGTCCATTCGCCAAACAGGTTTGGCAGTACAGCCATATTGTAAAACCGCGCTTGATTTTTGGCGGCGTCATATTTTTCCAGATAGGATTGCATGGCTTAGGGCTTTTTCCGGCAGGTTTTTCTATGACCTTGTCGTTGGCAAGATGTGTGCGACGCAAATCAGCGACCATGGTATCAGGATCGTAAAGATCGGCTAGGGGGAACAGCTCAATTTTGTGGCACCCTCCCCTCCCCTCCCCTTCCCAATCTATGTAGTTCTATGCAAAACTGGTTCTACCGAACATGCAGAACCGAAACCTACCCCCTTACTTTATAGCTCAACAAGGTCGAGAACCATGGCAAAACTATCACTAAACAAAGCAGCCAAAGAGGCAGGTATTGCCAAGTCTACGCTTTTACAGGCCTTAAACTCAAAGAGAATGAGTGCAGAGAAAAATGAAAAAGGGCATTGGGAGATCGAAACATCAGAGCTTTTTAGGGTGTTTCCTAAGTCCGGTTCTACCGAACGTGCAGAACCGAAGACGACCCCCTATGAAGAACCTCTAAAAACCATCCAGAACAATGCTTTGGAGATCGAAGTTAAGATGCTGCGTGAGAAGATTGAAGATGCCAGCCGTGAGCGTGAGCGAGAGCGAGAACAGGCAAGTGAGCAGATAGAGAACCTGCGCGAACAGATTGAACGTCAGAGCGCTGACCACAGGCAAGCATTGGCGGCGATCACTGATCAACGCCTCCCAAGACGGTTTTTTGGTTTGTTAAAAGGGTAGGGTGCGCCCGCTTCGGTTAACGTTTGTATCCTGCTTCTTCCATGATCTTTTTGGCAGAAGCGGCACGTTCTTCACTGGTCTGTTGAGGCTTTTCTGTTTCGATTAGTGGTGGTGCTGTGCCGTCACTGGTTTTGCGCCTCGCGGATTTATGACGCTCGTTTTCTTCATCTGTCACACGCGCTTCATCAAGGGTTTTCCATGTCCAATCAAAGCGCACTGAACGCACTGAGCGCCCTTTTCTTTGAGGGGATGCCTTCACAGACACAGTGCCAAAATCGTTGATTTCTGTAAGGGCTGGGGTCAACACATAACGACTGAAATCGTACCATTTTGAGTATTTGCCTTCGAGCTGAAACAGGTGTTGCAACTCGTCGAGGGGATATTCCCACCACTTTTGGCCCATATTTTTCTTATCAGCTAAAGCCGCATAAAGGCGGCGAGCATGTCCCTTTAGTTGGAAGGCCGCAGTGATTTCAATCTTGGCAAAAGTCTTTGGGGCTCGAATGGCTTGAATGGCAGCAGGTGGAATAAGTAAGCGGGCCACCGTGCCGCCCTCTACGATCTCCCATTGTGCAAGAATAACTGCACCCCATTCATCACCTCGGTATGCCCCTTCTAACTTCATGCCCATGAGGCGATCAAAACAGTTTTTTAGCCAGTGGTTGTCGCTGCGGCCTTGAGGATTGCGAAGTCGTTGCGTTGGAATTTCTAGCCACTTAGCGTCTGGGGTGTTTTCAGATACTCGTAGTCTGTCTAACTCATGCGCTATTCCCCAAAGTACAGCCAACGTAGCAGGAGTAATCTCTACGTTTGAAGCCGACGGAATAAGCATTGAAGATGAGACGGTGAGTGAATCCATTTTTACTTTGTAGAGAAAATTAAAGCGGAAGGAAAGTGTAATTTTTCCGGTTTATTTTCCGTTTAATGGCCTCCCTACCTTCCGCTCTACCCCTACCAGTCTTCCGCTCTACCCCTACCAGTCTTCCGCTCTACCCCTACCAGTCTTCCGCTTTTACCCTCCCTACCTTCCGCTTTTACCCTCCCTACCTTCCGCTTTGAGTTCATAGTGTCAGTGTATGAGTGTCCAGTGGTAGGACACTAACACTGGACACTGGACACTCATACACTCGGCAAAAAGTAAGAAAGTATTCTAGATTGAAGTGTAATACTTATTGGTACATAATGGATCAGCTTAGAAAAGGATTATCGACATGCCACGCAACACATCCGTAACCCTTGGAGACCATTTTTCCGGTTTCATCAGTGAGCAAGTACAGGCTGGCCGTTATGGTTCTGCTAGCGATGTTGTACGGGCAGGCTTGAGACTTCTTGAAGAACACGAAACCAAGGTCCGTGCTTTGCAGGATGCGTTGATTGCTGGGGAACAATCAGGGACACCGCGTCCTTTCGATAGTGAGGCCTTTTTGAACCGTATGCACACGAAGCACCCTGCCAAGCATGCAGGGTAAATCCTACGCGCTTTCACCACTGGCCGAGATCGACCTTGAGGAAATCTGGTTCTACACGTTCCAGAACTGGTCACTTGCGCAGGCTGATAGCTATCACCGCGATTTGGTTGCGGCGTTCGAGGGCTTGGCATCTGGCACCAAGAGGGGCCGCGAGGTCGATGTGCGTCCCGATTATCTGAAATGCCCTCTGGGTTCACATATGATTTATTTCCGCGAGCGTAGAGACCAGATCGAGGTAATGCGTGTGCTGCACCAAAGGCAGGATGCAGACCTGAATCTCTGACACGAGATTTGCTAAGTTCTAACTGGACGCCGGCTATCAAACCCGACTGCGGATGAAGAACCCTAAAATGCCACAGAACGATCCCACCACAGCCAGCGGGGTGATGCTGTACCAGATGCTTTCATTGTAACCTCTGCCCAGAAAGCAACTCCAGATCAGGTCGGATGAGGCATCACGCGCAAAGAAGCCCACAGCGCCGCACAGGAGGCACAGACAGGCCGTTAGTGCCCATCTGCGCCACTGCCCCCTCTGATGGGCCTCTGTGATGCCTAGGAGGTGGCGTGTGGCGCGATCAAACAAACCACTTCTGTCGTCCATCGCGCCGGTTGCCTTCCGGACCTCACTGGTCAGCTCGACAGCCCGCCCGCCCATGTCCTGCGCCGCCCTTGAAGCCGCATGGAGCGCGGTGTGATCTTTTTCGAGCGCTTTGGTCAGGACGGCGGCAATGGCTTTGCCACGCTTTTCCCAATCGCTGTTTTCAGCGAGGGTGCGCGTGTGACTGACCGCGTTTTCAGTCGCGGTTGTTGTTTTGGCAAATAGACTGCTCATCGTATCCAGCTTGCCGGAATTTTCCGAGATCATGCGGATCAGTTCTCTGGTCAGCTCTTCAAGGTCTGCTTTTTGCTTATCTGGGTCATTCATCTTGCGCGGCTTTCTGATCGAGGTCGGACAGGAGGGGTTGCAGCTCTTTCACATCGAGGGGGCGGGTGACCTTCTCGCGTAGAAGCGCCGCCAGCTTTGCAGCAGCTTGAGGGGTTTCTAAAGCGGCCTTGGCAACGACAGCACCCACAACGATTTTGACGCGGGTATCATTGGCCTTCTTTTTGGTGCGGAGCCTAGCGAGTTTTGATTCCGTTGAGGCGATTTGCTGTTGAAGTGTTTTCACTTTTTCTCTCCCTAGTTTTGGGCTAGTTATTAGGAAATTCAGTGTTTGCAGTAAATGCGAGTTATCACGTAAGTGCTCACTTACACAAACGTTGCACGTTTGTAGCGAGTAAAGGGCTTGCACCCCTTTTGAAACCCAGCCAAGATGCGAGCATGGCGATCTATCATCTCAATACATCCGCCATCTCCCGAAGTGGTGGACGTTCGTCCACCGCCGCCGCCGCATATCGCGCCGCCGAACGGATCGAAGATCGTCGGACTGGCGAGGTCCACGACTACACCCGCAAGCACGGCGTCGAGCACAGCGAGATCATCGCACCGGATCATGCGCCAGCGTGGGCGCATGATCGTTCCGCGCTCTGGAATGCTGTTGAGCAATCCGAGACCCGCGTGAATAGCCGCGTGGCCCGCGAGGTGCGCGTGGCCCTGCCGTCCGAATTGACCCTTGAGCAAAACGCCGACCTCGTGCGGGCGTTTGTGCAGGAGCAATTCGTGGCGCGGGGCATGGTCGCGGACGTGGCCCTTCACGCCCCAGGGCGTGAGGGCGACCAGCGTAATGCCCACGCCCACATCATGCTGACCACCCGCGAGATTGGCGCACACGGGTTCGAGGCCAAAAACCGCGACTGGAACGCCAAGGAGCTGCTGATGGACTGGCGCGGCTCATGGGCCGAGCACGTCAATGACACCCTTGAGCGGTGTCACGTCCACGAGCGTGTGGATCACCGCACATTGGATGCACAGCGCGAGGAGGCTCTTGAGCGGTCCTATACCGCCGAGCGCAACGGCGACGTACGCGCGCAGGCGGAGCACACGGCGCGGGCCGTGGAGCTGGACCGCCCCGCCCAGCCCGGCATGAGTGCCGGATCATGGAGCATGATGCGGCGCGGTTTGACCACGCCAGCCGCCGAGCGCTGGCAGGAGGTCAAGCAGATCGCCGCACAGGCCCGCGAGATCGCCGCCGAGTTCAAGGACTGGGCGCGAGACTGGCTTGATCGCATGGTAGACGGGATGCAGGAGCGCACACTGGCTGATGGCCCGTCGCTGCGTCAGCGCGAACCGCAGACCGCGCAGACGTCGCTTGAGCGCCTCAGGGCAGCCCAAGAGGAAGCTCGTGGAGCGCAGCGTGAAGCCACCACCCCTCAGACGCCACTCGAGCAGCTACAGGCGGCGCGGGAGAGCCGCAGCTACGACGTCAGCGCAGAGGTGGCCCGCCATGAGGAACGGGCGCGAGAAGACTTGCAGCGCGAGGACGCAGAGCGGGAACGCGCGCTCAAGCTTGAGCAAGAGCGCGTGCTCAAAGAACGCGCGGTTCAACATACGCGGGGATATGGGTTGGAGCGGTGAAGGCAGCGGCTTAGGGACGTTCCTTAACGGTGATTTTGGAACGCCCCCCACCTCTTGCTTATGATAAATAAGTACTTTATATAGCCCTATATAAAGTACTTATTTATCATTTAGGAGACGATCATGCAACGAATGGAAGCCTCGGTGGCAGTCAGTGTATCCGATCTAAAAAAGAGCCCTACGGGAATTATGGCCCGTGCTGATGGCGATGCTGTTGCTGTCTTAAATCATAACAGGGTGATGGCTTATATGGTCCCGGCTGACGCTTATGAAGCGATGATGGAGCAGTTGGACGATCTGACCCTCGCTGAGGTCGTTCGAGCGCGAGCCCATGAAAAGCCAGTGCGCGTTATGCTTGATGAGTTATGAACTCGAGTTTCTTCCCTCCGCGTTAAAGGAGTGGAGAAAGCTTGGCGGAAACCTTCAGGTGCAGTTCAAAAAGAAATTGGCAGAGCGGTTGGAGCAGCCCCGCGTTCAAGGGGACGCGTTAAGTGGGCTAGAAAGCCACTACAAAATCAAGCTGCGATCATCGGGCTACCGCCTCATCTATCGGGTCGCAGACACCGCAGTCACAGTGACGGTTGTTGCTGTGGGAAAGCGTGAGCGGAGCGCTGTATACAAGGCAGCGAAGAAACGGGCGGAAGAAGGGTGATCAGGGAAAACCTGTGGCGTTCAACAAACGGTGGTTTTTGGCGTATTTTCCCTTTAAACATGAAGCAGCCCCCACTGCGTTTGCGGTGAGGGCTGCTTATCGTATGTTATGCTGTTTTTCCCCGTGGGCTTGTGGCTTTACGCGGGGGAAGGCGTATTATCAGAACGTGAAGTTATAGCCGATAGTCACATCCATGCTGGCCCCATCGCCATATTCGGCTTGTCCAACGCGGGTGTTGAAGTCCCAGCTGCGCCCTGGTGCTGTCTCAATTGCGTAGCCCACGTTCACGAAACCACGTGTGCTGTTGTGATCCAAGCTGGACGCGGCAGAGAAGTTAGCAAGCCCCGGGATTGTGCTGGTACCAGTCAAAACCACAGCGTCACGGTTCAAGTCGGTTTCCAGACCCGCACCAAAGCGCAGAACGCTGCGGCTGTCCAGAGTGATCTCTGCATCTGCCCCCAGTGTCAGAACTGTGCGGTTGACCTGCAGCGCGTCATAGCTTGCGGGTGTGTCGAGGGTGCCGGGCTCTGCATAGGCGCTGCGTGTAGTCTGCTCCCAAGCGAGGCCTGCATAGGGGGTCAGCAGCAGGGTCTCGGAGACCTGTGCCCCGTAGGAGGCTTGCAGGGACAGCGAGAGCGTCTCGAGGTCTGCCGATCCGGTGCCGTCCTGAACGTTCATCTCGTCAAAGCCGCGAGTAATGTCGGTCTCGCCGGACTGCCAGCTGATGCCACCGCGCAGGTTCAAGCCGGTGCGGTAGTCTCCGGTTTCGGAATAGACGGCGAAGGCGCCGAGGCCAAAGGTGGTGTCGGGATCGAAGGCATTGTTGTCGAAGCTGTAGGTATTGACCATCAATGTACCGCCCAGGGTGACATTGGGGCTGATGCCGTAGCCGAGAGTGGCCGTGCCGAGGAGATCGGTATTGGAGCCGATGTTGTATCCTTGGGATGTGGTGTCTGTGTTGGTCAGCAAAGAGCCTGTGATACGGCCGCAGGTGACGCCCTCAGCGGCGCTACAATGGGTGTCGCGCAGGATGCGGGCGGTCTGGCTCTGCCGGGCCACGACGATGGCGGTATCATTGGCCAGTTCGGGGACCGACAGGATCAGCGCTTCGGTGTCCTGCATCACAGAGCGGAAGATGAACGCGCGTGACACGGGATTACCAAAGCTGTCAGTGTCATCGGTCGCTGCAACCCCCACGATTGTGCTGCCATCGGCGCTCACGGCAAGCGCACCGGAGCTCCCGCTGTTATCGGCACGCAGGGTGCCGAGATCTTCCATGCCGCCGCCCGTGCCGCCGGACACAGTGACAACGTCGGGGTCGGTCCAGCGGAACGCGCGTGACAGAGGATTACCAGAACTGTTAGTGTCATCGGTCTGTGCGCTCCCCACGATGGTGCTGCCATCGGCGCTCACGGCAATGGCCAGAGAGTTCCCATTCTGAGTGCCGGTTTGCAAGGTGCCGAGATCGGTCATGCCATTGCCATCGTCGATCCAGCGGAACGCGCGTGACAGAGGATTATCAAAGCTGTCAGTGTCATCGGTCTGTGCATCCCCCACGATGGTGCTGCCATCGGCGCTCACGGCAAACGCATTGGATCTCCCATCCTGGGTGCCTGTTTGCAAGGTGCCAAGATCGGTCATGCCATTGTTGTCGTCGATCCAGCGGAACGCGCGTGACATAGGGAACACAAAATTACCAGAGCCTTCAGTGTCATCGGTCTGTGCACTCCCCACGATGGTGCTGCCATCGGCGCTCACGGCAAACGCATCGGAGCTCCCATCCTGGGTGCCTGTTTGCAAGGTGCCGAGATCGGTCATGCCATTGTTGTCGTCGATCCAGCGGAACGCGCGTGACATAGGGAACACAGCAGTACCAAAGCTGTTCGTGTCATCGGTCTGTGCAAATCCCACGATTGTGCTGCCATCGGCGTTCACGGCACGCGCGAAGGAGCTCCCATCCTGGGTGCCGGCTTGCAGGGTGCCGAGATCGGTCATGCCATTGCCGTCATCGATCCAGCGGAACGCGCGTTCGCCCCTATCATCAGTCTGTGAAAACCCCACAATAGTGCTGCCATCGGCACTCACGACAAGCGCATCGGAGCGCCCATCCTGGGTACCTGTTTGCAAAGTACCGAGATCGGTCATGCCATTGCCGTCGTCGATCCAACGGAACGCGCGGAACGGTGAACTACCAAAGCTGTTCGTGTCATCGGTCTGTGCATTCCCCACGATGGTACTACCATCGGCGCTCACATCAAACGCGAAGGAGCCCCCATCCTGGGTGCCTGTTTGCAAGGTGCCGAGATCGGTCATGCCATTGCCATCGTCGATCCAGCGGAACGCGCGTGACACAGTATTACCAAAGCTGTTAGTGTCATCGGTCCGTGCGCTCCCCACGATGGTGCTGCCATCGGCGCTCACGGCAAACGCACCGGAGCGCTCATTCTGGGTGCCAGTTTGCAAGGTGCCGAGATCAACCATGTCGTCGAGGGACACCTCTTGCGCGCTGATGGGGGCGATCCCTGCGGCGCAGAGCGCTAGGGTGAGTGCAGTGACGGATGTGTAGTGGCGCAAAGCAGTGCGTCGAGACATGAGCATGGGATAAGACCTTTGGTTGCGAAAATAGGGTTTCACTTGTGATACTGCTCTTTGCAACTCGACACAAATGCAGTATGATTTCCTCGGAGGGGGCTGTGCAATAAAGCGGGTTTGACGCGCAAAAGCCTCACTTTGGGCTTGTGGCGTATACCGTTAGAAGTGGGTGGAACGAGCCCTCCCAAAAACGCTCGTTTTTGGAAGGGTTAGGAAAAGCCCCGTTTTCCGCCGCCAAAAACCCCGTTCAAAACTGGTGGGGTTTTGGAACGTTTTTGGTAGC
>Ga0307978_1002660_pt1 | contig 12507 bp, 15 predicted proteins | sample OrgLakmetage1056_FD_203151 | JGI IMG/M metagenome (GOLD analysis project Ga0307978, IMG submission 203151) | Saline water microbial communities from Organic Lake, Antarctica - #1056 | ecosystem: Environmental > Aquatic > Non-marine Saline and Alkaline > Saline | place: Antarctica: Organic Lake...
TAAAGTACCGTCTTTACAAATTCCATCACAAAAGTTCATCGCTTTGTTTTTTCCCGATATCACAGTTATCATTTCTTTAATTGAAAAAAAAACAAAAAAAAAGAAAAAAATTAGTTTTATGATAAAAATTGAATTATTTTCAATCAACTACATCAATACAATAATAACAACAACAACAAAACAAAAAACAAAAACAAAAAATGGCTCACAATTTGCTCTCAGTATCAATGGAACACGTTCCTGTTATCAGCAAGCTGCACTTGTTGCACCTATCCTACTTCACTAAGGAGATGTGTAACAAGATCCAAACGATCCCATTGTGTGATGCATACGATGAATATCGTGCTTTCCATGTTCAACACGATGCGATCAACGTTACCATTGCTTTCTTCGTTATGAACGAGTTCAGGTTTGTGTTTGAGGAGATTAATTCAACGATCCCTAAACCTGACATTGTGACCTTCATTCAAAAGTTTGAAGGTAAGAAGTAAAAAAAAAAAAAAAAAAAAGATGGTTTTTAATAGGGATTTATAATTTTTATAGGTCTTCTATTAAAAACCATTTTTTTTTTTTGTTCCACAACAAAATTTTTTTTTTTTTTTTTTTAAACGTATATTCATTACGAATTAAATTAAATAAAAAAAAAAGAAAAAAATAGTAAAAGATCTTTTACTTGAGTTGTCTCATATATTTCAACTCTGCTTCTTGTAAATCAACTCGGCTTTTCATGGTCAATATTTCATTTGTATGATCCTTTCGTTCCAATTGTCTTTCAAATTCTTTACGTTCTAAGTCATATTCGTGCTCCTTAATTAATAACTTATTTTCGTACTCTTGTTTCTCTATTTGATGATTCAATTGCATTTCTTGCATTTGTTGAATTAAGTCTTTGTTGTTGCCGGAAAAATGAATATATATATCATTATAAAGTTCCTTCATTGTTAACCATTTCTTCTTGTCCATCACCACCAACTCGTTGTATCTGTTGTCCACAACAGTTGCATTCATATTCTCAAAATAATGTTTTAATTTGGTTTCCGCTTTACTAGCATTTTTTTCGTCAATGTATGAAAATACACTTAGTCCAAATGTGTTTCCTTTCAATTTACCATATGTTTTTTGATGTTCCCCTGCTCTTCCGTTCTTCCATACTTGTATACTTTTTCGTTGTCATTCTTAAAGTCGTCCAAGTTAAAATGTGTTCGCATTTCACCAACTCTTCCCACTTCAAACAAATAAACACACGGAATGGCTCTGCACGACTTTCTGAATAATTGAGTCACCGTAGAAACGTCCACATTTAATGCATCGGCTGCCAAAATGTCCTTATCTTCCTGACTTCCGAGATGAAGTGTGAATAATACATTGGATGCCCATTTTCGAAACCGAATTGCCTTATTTCCACGAGAACGAAACAGCAGCTTCAGAGTCCCCGAGTAAGTTAGATACAACTCTTTTTGAACGACGGTATAATTTATGCTGGCGTTAGAGATTTTATAATATTTGAAATCAATTTCATACAGATAATCACTTCCTACATTTAGTACGGTTTTGGATACATTATCGTAATCAAATGCCTTACCGATATCGGACGCTTTGAAAAATATACCCTCTTGTGTTTTTTCCCCTCGTGTTTCAATATCCATCGGAACACCGTACTCGTTTTTGAAGATCTCTTCGTCGTCCAAGTGGAGTAGTTCAGGTAGATCTTCAATCTCATTTTCTTCAAACTCTTTACGCTGCTTGTTTTCTTCAACACGCTTCTCTTTCGTTTTTACAAGGTTCATCCTCTTTTCTTTTTTGTTGTTCCTCTTTATTCAAAACGTGTTTGTGTACTCTTTTTCAATATAAACATCTGCTAATTTGTATCCAGCATTGTATTCTTTATTGTTTTTCATATAAATAATCTTATCGCTTGGAATTTGTTGTCTCACAATACATTTTTTCATCGATTTACAACCAATAAAATACACGACATTTAGTTCCTTCTTTTTGATGTCTTCCAAAAGGTAGTACGTATTGTTGTTGGTAACGTAAGTTGTTACTGCATCCATTATTTAATCGTCGTCCTTTTATATTTTAAACAGTTTTTTATGTTTTAACACCTTTTTTCCGTTCTCTTTATTATATACGCGTCGTTTATAATATTATGTCCTCATTTTATACCAAAATATCACAACAATAACAAAAAAACGCAAAACCTAAAAAATATTATATGGCGTGTTGATTTAACTGTATTTTCATGCTTCTTGTCATTGGGCGAGAAAGCCTATAGAAGGATCGTAAGATTTCTACATTCTCCTCTGTAAGAGGGTCTCCTGAAACATTTTCTTTAACGAAGGAGGATGAAAGTAAGTCAATCTCTTCACACTTTTCACCACAACTTGTGAAAAACTCTTCAGAGTTAAAGTAGGAACGAATGATCTTCTTCTTCTTCTTCTTCTTCTTGTACTATAAAGCTTCTGTCTGTTCTTCGTTCAACAAATTCATGATCCTCCACAAAATGTTTGTAAATCTCGTTAGATACGATCTCCGATAGAAATCCAATACAGCTTGGATTATTATTCTCTAATAAAATACACCCTAAAAATATCAAATTACGAATAAAGTATTTTTTAAATTTTTAAGGATATTTTTATAGATTTTGCGTGATTTATGATAAAAATTGATATTTTTGGTGAATTATTCTTTAAAAATATATATAATAAAAAAAAACAAAAACAACACGATGACACATGACTGTTCTATTTGTATGGATGCTTTGTGCACTGAACATATTACTCTCACAGAGTGTAAACATTTCTTTCACACAAAATGTTTGAAAGAATGGAATGTTTTAAACAGAAAGTGTCCATTGTGTCGGACTGATATCCTGATTGACCGAAGAGATGAATGGCCGTTTATTGATAGCCGACTATACATTGGAAAAGATTGGGATTTTTTCAACACTTTTGTACCATCACCAGTAAAAAGTGTTTAAAAAAAAAAATAATACACACAAAAAAAAAATAGGGGGAGGGAACCCTATTTTTTTTTTTTTACACCGAAAAAAGGAACACCATACACAAAAGACACGAAAACTTAAACTAAAAGTAATTAGAGAAGAGTTATATTAATTAAAACATGGTAACCGTTATTAAAAGACTTTTATTCTAAGATACTTTGCTTCAGTAAAACCGGACGATCCAATGCACACTCGTTGATATGCTTATAATCAAAGATTATATTATGAACGGCACCCTGGTGGAAGAGGCAAGTGCGCAAAAAAAGGCAAAATAAAAGTATGCTATAATGATCCAGTATATTGAAAACGAAAATTGGCTCTTATGAAAGAGAGACGAGATCCAGTTAAAGTTGAAAATCAATTTTTTTATCATAAATAAAGAATTTTTTGATTTTCTTAGTTTAGCTTAAAAAAAAAAAAAAAAAGAGGAAACTTGTTTTAGAAACTCTTTAAATAATTAAAAAATAAAAAATATTATGGATATAAAAGAATGTTTCTACAATGGGTGTTCAAACCTAAAATATGTTATCGAAAGTATTATACAATGGAAAAATTTAACAAAGAAGAATGTTCTTGTTTATTTATTTGTAAATATCCTCCGCCGAAAAAGTTAGCGCCAGTTTTTAATATCGAAGAGTTTAAAAATACAAACTTTTCCTCTCCTCCTGTTAAATATCGTATTCATTGAATACCATAATATTTACTAATTAAAATTTTGTAATAATTAAAAAAAATGGTTTCCTTTAAAAAAAAATTATATTAAAAACTTAATGAAATGTGTATTTATAAAACATAATATAATGGATACGATCATCAATAACGACATGCGAACGGATGCATTCAAAACATGTATTCGATTTATTAATTATGAGATTGTGAGAGGGGATGTGTGCGAGTTTGGCGTGTATACTGGTCGAAGCTTAGCATCTTTATCGCATTTACAAAACTTATACTTGACAAACGAAAATCGAGTAAATTCTAAAAACACACCTCTTCGTACGTTTTACGGTTTTGATAGCTGGGAAGGTTTACCTGTCGATAACGAATGTCATCCTCGGTGGGTTGAAGGATTATTTAAGAAAAATCACTCCTATCATCCAACAATTTCCGCGCAACAAAATGTTGAACCCGTAGATGTAATTGATTTCTTCCACTCGATGAATTTAAAGTCGCCTGTGTTGGTTAAAAGTTCATACGATCAACTCGTTTTACCGAAAGAATTGGAAACAATCGCACTTTGTCATATCGATTGCGATTTATATGAGAGTACCAAATACGTACTTAATCTTATCAAGTCTAAATTAACAAATGGTACTATAATAATGTTCGACGATTGGTTCAATTACAAGGGTGACGCACGTAAAGGAGAACAACACGCCTTTGCTGAATTTTTAAAAGATAACCCTCATATTCAAGCAGATGAGTTTGTGCGATACGCAACGTTTTGCAAAGCGTTCGTTCTCACAATAAATTTAAATACATATCTTTAAAAAAACAATGCTTTGGGAATACTTTATTGTTTTGTAAAAAAAAAAAAAAGTTTTTTTTAAAAGATATGTATTTAAAAGTTTAACAATCAGTTTTTTTGAATTAAGTAAAAAAATGAAAATAATACATATAAATGAAAACAATGAAAAGAAATCTTTTTGTGATAAATCCGATATGTATACGGTTTATCAATCCCATATGTCAAATAAAAAGGTTGAAATTTTATCGAATGAAGAATGGTTGAAAGAAATATATATTTTACAATTACATTTACAGTCATGGATGTCTGTTAAAGATGATGATATTTTGATGAATTGTGATGTGTTACCAAATTATTCCAATAAGCCATATTTAATGATTGATAAATCAAAGCATTCGTATTTTATAAGAAAGGATTTTGTAGTAAGTATATTACAATATTTGGATATTAATAACATTTTTTTACCCATAGATCGTCTTCTTTTTGAAAAAAACAACGAACATCCTTCCAAACATTTAACAATGTTAGTTCATGGTGGATTTGGAAACAGATTGTTTCATATTGCTATGGCTTATGGAAGTTGTAAGAAGTATAATTTATCATTTGATTTGTATCTTTATTATAATTCGCATTCTCAAAATAATTACGCAGATATATTTAAATTATTTGATAATGTGGTGAATTTTAATAAGAATGTTCCATGTATTAAAGAAGATGCAAATTGTACTTTTGATAAGGATCCGAATGTTATTTATGAAATACAAAAACATAATAAATCTGTAGTGTATGGATATTTTCAATCATCCGAATATTTCAGAGAGTATAGAGAAGATATTTTACAAATGTTTAAAATACCACCCAACATAAACGCACACATTGATAAACAATATTCAAATATAAACGAATGTTGGTTTATACATGTAAGATTAACTGATTATGTATATCATAATAAACGTGATATGCATTTTATTGATTTAAACGATTATTACAAAGAATGTTTGATAAAGATCAACCGTAATGACAGGATATACTTGTTTTCGGATGACACGTTAAGTAATGTTAAAAAGTATTATCCTTTCTTCGAAGAGTATGAACATATTGAACATGTTAACGAAAAAAATGAGCTTATAGCTTTTTATATGATGATGAAGTGTGGTAAAGGAGGAATATGTGCTAATTCAACATTCTCGTGGTGGGCATCTTATTTAAACGATAATCCGTTAAAAATTGTTTACAAACCCGATAAATTTGTTAATGGATACAAAGGTAACTTTAATATGTGAAACATTGTCGTCATTTTAGGTCTCTCTCCTGCTTTCCATAGAATTAGAAACAGCTTTATAACATGGACTTTTTTTTTTCATGCATAAATGGGTACATACTGAATATAAGTTACAGAAGAGATTTTTTGTAGAATAGCATTATAATATGCAATGTCTAAACCCTATTGAATATTATTTTTTATAGAATAGCATTATAATATGCAATGTCTAAACCCTATTGAATATTATTTTTTGTAGAATAGAATTTTTAAAAGTTTCTTTTGTATCCAATTAAACTTATTTATCGGGTTTATATACAACTATAAATAATGTACAACTATAAAAATGAATTCCTTAGAAGATATTTCAAGAAAGTATAAAACTGATAAGTTAGAACATGGTTACATACCAGTTTATAGATCTATATTTGAAAAATTTAGAAACGATCAGATTAAATTACTTGAAATAGGTGTTCGACAAGGTTGGTCTCATTTGACCTGGCGTGAATACTTCAAAAATGGAAAAATATATGGAATTGAAAACTATGCTTCTCCTGTGTTTGACATTAAAAAACAAGAATACAATTTTGATAATATAGAAGTATTTATAGGAGATCAAGAAGATGAAATTTTTTTAGAAAGTTTACCAATTTATGATTTAGACATTATTATAGATGACGGAGGTCATAGAATGTCTCAGCAACAAGTTTCGCTTGCTTTATTGTTGAAAAGACTTAAACCAGGTGGACTTTACATTATAGAAGATTTACATACTTCGAACGAAAACATGAAACAATATTGGGATGATAATGATCCAAAAAAAACTACCATTTATGTTTTAAAAAATCTTAAGAACTCAATCTATATCAGTGAACAAAACTGGCAATATTTTCTTAGTAGAATTGAATCTATCAACTTTTATACCAATGATAAATTATGCATTATAAAAACGAAAATATAATAATATTATATTAAAAAAAAATGAAAAAAATAGCAATCATATCCACAAAAAATCCAACTGATACAATTCTTCTAACAATTGAAAATCTAAAGAAGTTTTATTCCGATTTCGAAATAGTTGTCATAGATAGTGATTCAGATAACTTACAAACATTAAGTAAAATACCAAAAGATGTTACAGTACATTTTATTAAAAATAAAAATTATGAATTAGGTGCTTGGTATTATGCTTATGAAACATATCCTAATTATAATTTTTACTTGTGTATACAAGACACGTTAATACCAACCAAAAGAATACCATCTTTTGATGAAAAAAATTTAGGTGTATGTTACTGTATAGCTTGGACAAAAAAAATAAAATTAGATAGTGTAAATCATGGATGGTTTAAAAGATTGCATGAAATTTATGAAAATACAAACTTATACAAATATCTTAATAAAAGTGTAGAAGATATAACATATGGTGCTCTCCATTCTTCTTTTTTAACTGACAATAATATTATGAAAAATATTTTACAATTAGAAGAGGTATATATACAAAACAAAATTGTTAAAACTAAATATGACAGTTGTATGTCCGAGAGGAGTATTGCATGGATTGCAAATGAATATGCTGACAAACTTTGTGATGTTACAAATTATTTCAGAAAAGTACATGGAAGAAGAGCATAATTTTTTTTCATATTAAAAGTTTACCATTTTTGTCCGTAAATATTATTTTTTTATTTAAATCATCAATATAATCAAAGTGCCTATAATCGGAACACAACACAATTTTTGATGATGGTTTTGAGTATATAAAACCCATATCTGAAAAAGAACCTTGTCCATTTGTTAGAACTAAAATATCACTTTCAATGAAGTCTGTAAAATATTCATATATACAATTTTCTAATACAACATTTATTTTAATGTTATTTTCAATTTTCAAATTCATTAAATCTCGCACATCCTTTTCATCATAACCTTTCCATTTTTCAGATATAATGTTTATCACGAATGGTTCTTCAATTAACTTTGAAATATTTTGTATAACATTTACATAATAAGTTATATCTCTGTGATCAAAATTGTGAATGATTTTATTAAATACATCTCCTTTGCGAATATGAACGGTTACTGTAAATACGGCAGATTTGATGTTGTTTTTAGGTTTAAAAGTAGAAATATTATACAAGTGTTTTAAATGAAAAATCAGATTATTGTATTCTTTCTTATACCCCCAATTGTATAGTTGATTAGGTAGCAATCGAGTAGCGTTTTTAAATGTAACTATTACATCTTCTTTATATTTTTCAGCATTTTCTTTTATTTCAAGTAATTTTTTTAACTCCATACCGCTATATGCTTGGAAATTATAGACTATATTTTTCGGATTTTTACAATCTTTTGATAAAGTAGTATCTCTTATATTAAACATATTCACATGATTATTATGGTCGTTTACAGGAAAGTTCCAAGTTTTATTATATACAATGGGCCATCCAAACATAAAATGTACACAATAGGCTGTTAAATAGTCTTTCATTTTATGACCTGTTCTACCACCACTTGTTTGGTCGACAGAAACACAAATCATTTTTATATTTCATTTCAAACAATTGACATACTTTAAAGCAATAATCTTAAGTCTCTTTCATAAAGTTTTAATATTTGTTCAATTTCAAAATCTTCTAATTGAAAGTCGAACTTATCTGCTTTTTCATTAATCTTAGTCACGTTTGAATTGATTTTTATATTAATGTTTTTATCTTTTAATAAACAATTTAAACCATCTACAATATTTTCAATGTCAATCAAATAGGTTACCACTTGTTCGTCATCGTCATTATGTGTATATAACGTTTGAGGTCTAAAATGTATGTATAAATGATCCAAACTTATCATGTCGTAAGTAAATATTTTTAACAATTCATTTACACTCAACGGTTCTCTAAAAAAATTATATTTAATATGGTTAGTATATTCAACATAAGCGGATTTAAATCTTTGAACAATATCTTTTCTGATTATACAGAACGAAGAATATGATGAATCATAATCGTTAGGAAAAATTGTTTTAAGTTCATTCAAATTAATATGACTTATATCTATGACTTTTTCCTTTATCTTTTTAACACCATAAAAGTGTCGGTTAACATCATGTATTTGTTGTAAATACTTTTTAACAAATGAACCGGCATTCTTTGGTATATGGATAAAAATAAGCTTTTTACTTTTACTTATAATCATTTATGTGTATTATATACATAGTCATTATTTTTTTAAATACGTCTGTAATATTCAATCAATTCTTCTTTGGACATTCTTTTTATTTTTTCAAATAAATTATTATTATCTTTAAAATATGGATTATTATGACTGCTATTTGGTGTTCTAAAATGTTCTAAATGGTATACATTATTTTTAATTTCACCTTTTACATACCCTAACTTCTCAAAACGATAATATCTTTCGTTATCTTCTGGACCATAAGCTTTAAACAGTTCGTTTTCCCCACCGATTTCTTTATAAGTTTTTGTATCTACACAAACTATGAAACCATTTCCTGCAAAACCCGTGGTATCACCTTGTTTTAACGCGTATCCTTCAATATCACCCATTATGTTTGATTTATTTGAAGGATGAACATACACACAACCAGGTGGGTTACTAAATGGTTTTACAATTTGACAATACTCTAACATTTCTTCTACTTTAATAAATGTAGACACCGGTAGTAGACAATCAATATCATAAATGAAAGTATTTTTTGTATGCACACAAGCTAAAAGTTCGTTAATAATCTTCATTCTATGAAAAAGGTTTTCATCGTTGTATTGAAAAGTATATTCTATTAATTGTTTATTTTCTATTTTCATATTTTGAAAGTGATTTTGTTTTCCGTTTTCAATAACATAAATTTTCATATTACCACAATATTTAATTAAATAATTAAGAACAATTTCAGCATTTATGTATCTGTCGTTATGATCAATTCTGAGGGGTATGATTATAGAAGAACGAAACATGGTTTTTTTTTTTACAAACTTAAATATTATATATATATACCTTTTTTAAATATAAATTTACAAAATACAAACTCTCATTCCCCCCTTCCGTTTTTTTTTTTTTTAAGTTTTGAAAATTAGATTTAAGCTTATAATACACACACACACGGTTATAAAGTAATAACAAATATTGTCAAAAAATAAAGTTGTTTAAAGATGATCCTAATGCCTATTATCTTAATTAGAATATCATCCTACAAAAACAATACAAAAAAATAAACATTTAAGAAATACGTTTTAGAAAACCTTATTAACAATTTATCATTGTTTTACAAAATGATTGGTTCCTTTAGAAGATGATGTTTCATATAGGTTGTGTCTTCAAGTATTATTTGAAAAATATGATAAAGAATCAATTATGTCCAGTGTTAAGATCTGAATGGTAATTATGGTACAAAAAAAAGTTAAACGAACACTATTAAAACAAATTGTGTTACGAGATGTAAATGTTGTGCTTGTGGGTCCCCCTCCCCCCTCAGACGTCTGTACGTTTATTTTTTTTAAATTTCGTAAATTCCCCATATTAGTATCTCTATTTTTTTCTGTAAAATAATCTCCCACTTTGCTAACGTATGTGTCTCTTTGCTAACGTATGTGTCTCTTTGCTAACGTGTTACAAAAAAAAAAAAGGTGTTTAACCCAATTTTTTTTTTTCATATACACAAATTTTATTTTTTTTCATTTCTAAACATTTTCAAGAGGGTTTCTGTAAGACACCTTGAATTCATCCCAAAGGGTTTTTTTGATAGCATCTAGTTCCATCAACAAGATTTCATTTTTCCTTTTTAAATATGAATTGGTGGGTGATGACGTGACGATGAATTGTGTTTGTTTACAAACAATTTGCGCCCTACATAATGGACAATTTGTGTGACGTGAAGTGACGTTACGACAATTTGTATTAAAATTAGATGTCCAGTTTTCCAAACACTTTGTGTGAAAAACATGTTTACACTTCGTGATTGTTACAGGTAGCTTGCCTATGGCATCCATACAAATAGAACAGTCTGGTTCTAGTACACCTTGTTGAAAGTGAAGACCGCAAAAGTGTTTTCCATTGGTGTCTGTAATTTGGGATTTAAACTTACAAAAAGAACCGTCTTTGCAAATTCCATTACATATAGACATTTTTTTTGATATGATGGAGAAGAGTTTTGATATCTGTGATGTGGATAAGAGTTTTGATATCTGTGATGTGAGAAGAGTTGTTTAATTGAGACTTGGTTGTTTGATTATTCCAAATATCAAATTTTATCAAAAATTAAGAAAATTATGAATAAAATTTTGAATAACCGTGTGAGCGCAGACACAGTTCCCACGAACACGTCGTCGTTAGGCTAGGGTTCCATCCAAATTGATACTGGTGAGTGCCGTGAAGCGTTGCGAAGCCGTGTGTTGTGACGACAGTTTATCGCAATTTGTCAGATCCAAGTCAGTGATAATGAGCTTGAGAACTTCCAATCCCATCACACTGGAAAAACGAGATTGAATACGGAGCGTGGTGAAGGACTTTGTGAAGCCGGTCAAGTAAATGAAAATAGTCACCGTTGTAAGAAAGACTGGTTAAGCGTGTAGGGGGGCAAGACTGACCACTGCATTGGACCACACATAGTTCATGTTTCCTTACAGCCTTCAACCGAGGGAAACCTTCACATGGGATTATACAAAAATTGGGGCGGGATTTTGTTTAAACTCTTTTGTGCAAACTGTGTGTAATATATTACCGGTATGAGAAGATACAACAAATAAGATATGGTATAACAAGTTAAAACCAAACGCTCTTTTTTTTTTTTTAAATAACCGGGTGCAACTATAAGGATTTGCCTTTTAAACGAAGGAGATCCAACGTTTTATCTCTCGGCAAAATGCGGGGGAACGACGCATAAAACACACACAAGAATGGGTCCCCCCCCCCACAATTCGAATGAGGATAAAAATCAATTAATTATTTTTTTATAAAAAAAAACCTATCTTATCCTTTAAAGGTCCCGTCATTTTGTATCCACCACTTCCATCCTTATGTGGCGTCTAACACATCGATCCACTGCTGTACAAGAAATGGATCCTTATTATCGTAAAGACTTTTCACTGACAGTTCGAACATAGTCGCCAGCATAAGATCCACTGGTGCTTCTTCATGAAGACACGCGCTGTATTCGTTCCACAGATCGCGTCCGTCGTATTCGTAAGAAACTCGTACCCAACGTTCCACCATACGTGTAAATAAACACATATACGTCGGAGATGTGAAAGGATTAGTCATTTGATGATGATGTGTAACCCGCTCCACACACATGAGTTATAAAATGAATAAAACTTGTTATTTATGACCTATGTTTCGGTTCTCAAAACTTTTACAAGAGCAATACAAGATTGCCATAATAAAACAGCCTATAATAAAAGAAAGAAAAAATGACAATGATAACTTTCACACTTTTTGCAATACAGTTTCAAAAAAACATATAACTCAATTCATTAAAAAAACAGAATTGTATACAGACGTGTTGACACAATATTTGGTTGAACATCAAATTGAAAAAAATTATATGTTTTATTCGAAAAAAAAAGAATTTATACACACATTACAATGTAAAGATGATTTCATTTTGTTAAAAGATTACACCATAAATAAGCATGGAAATGGATATACATGTAAAACTATTAAAGGTGATTTAATTAATGTGCTCTTAAGGTGGAAAAATGGTAATGGTATCGCTTTCCCTGCATTTCAAATTTCAAGAACAAAGGAATAAAATGGTTT
>Ga0307978_1002662_pt1 | contig 12501 bp, 8 predicted proteins | sample OrgLakmetage1056_FD_203151 | JGI IMG/M metagenome (GOLD analysis project Ga0307978, IMG submission 203151) | Saline water microbial communities from Organic Lake, Antarctica - #1056 | ecosystem: Environmental > Aquatic > Non-marine Saline and Alkaline > Saline | place: Antarctica: Organic Lake...
CCAGCCTGTGCTGTTCTTGTGCGGGTGGAGGGACTTCCCGGTTTTTCATACTCTGGTACTGTCTGCACCGGGATAGACTTCTTGTCCCTTCACCAGCCTGTGCTGTTCTTGTGCGGGTGGAGGGACTTCCCGGTTTTTCATACTCTGGTACTGTCTGCACCGGGATAGACTTCTTGTCCCTTCACCAGCCTGTGCTGTTCTTGTGCGGGTGGAGGGACTTCCCGGTTTTTCATACTCTGGTACTGTCTGCACCGGGATAGACTTCTTGTCCCTTCACCAGCCTGTGCTGTTCTTGTGCGGGTGGAGGGACTCGAACCCCCACGCCGTGAGGCACTAGATCCTAAGTCTAGCGCGTCTACCAATTTCGCCACACCCGCTCACAAAAAAGTATTGATACAGGGGGTAAGAGCGCTACTTTTAGTGCTCGTTATACACCTCATTGTATCAAATGAGCGGCAAAGATAAGATTTTTCTTCAAAAAACGGTACAGGAAGCTAAAAAAATACTGTTCCTTACATCGCTTGGATGCAGTTAAGCAAACGGAGCTGGTTGAATAGTGAAAACGGGATTCTTTTTATTAGATTTGTAACGAGGCAATGCAAATGGTCTGCATCACTTTATCAAATCGTTCCTTTCTAAAACACCCTTTAATCCTAATTTTTTGCCAAAACTTTCCAGGCAACTGACCACAGAAGGTGATGTTGAAATATTCATGACTCGTCAGAGGGAAATGTTATCGTTTAGTACCGTCAAGCTGCTTACTAAGTAACGAGATCAGCAAAGTCCGGGTTATTGCTTAAAATGTGAAACGTTTTTCCTTGTATATCGTTGAATATTAAATATTTGTGAAAACGATGGTGCAGAGTGGACAATGGAGGTCGTCTATACGTTTATAATATAAAACTAAGAAATCAGCAAACCTGTGCGCGTGCAATAACAAATTACTAATCCAGCAGGACACACAAGATTATGGCAGAGGTATTAATCGAAAATAACGAAGAAAGGCAGCTCATTCAAGGGGCCTACCGAGATTTACTCCGGTCTATCAAGTCCAGTATGTCAAAAGAGGACCGGGTAAACATTCGGGGGGCCTATGAATTAGCTGTGCGTGCGCATGCTGAACAGCGCCGGAAATCGGGGGAGCCCTATATTTTGCACCCTATCGCTGTAGCTAAAATATGCTCAGATGAAATCGGCCTCGGCCCCACAGCGATTATTAGTGCCTTACTCCACGATGTAGTGGAGGACACAGATGTCACGCTAGAGGATATCCGGAAACAATTTGGTGGGCGTATTGCTAAAATTGTTGATGGGCTTACCAAACTGGATAGTGCTTATAATGCAGAGAGTCCGCAGGCGGAGAACTTCTGTAAAGTGCTCAGTACACTGGTCGATGATGTACGGGTGGTGCTGATCAAAATGGCTGACCGTCTTCACAATATGCGCACGCTGGGCGCTATGCCGCGCCATAAACAACTGAAAATTGCAGCGGAAACAAGTTACGTTTATGCACCGCTGGCTCATCGCCTGGGATTGTACAATATCAAAACAGAGTACCTGGATCTCTGTATGAAGATCACAGATTCAGACGATTACCGGGAAATTGCCCGTAAACTTGCGGAGACAAAACGCTCCAGAGAAGACTACATTGCTGCGTTTATTGAGCCCCTCAAGAAGAAATTGGACGATCTCGGGGCTCCTTACCAAGTCGTTGGGCGCGCCAAGTCCATCTACTCCATTTGGAACAAGATCAAGAATAAGAACGTATTATTTGAGGAGATTTATGACCTCTTTGCGGTACGTATCATCGTTGATGTACCTATTGATCAGGAGCGGTTGATCTGCTGGCAGATTTACTCTGTTGTTACAGATGTTCATACCCCCATTCCGGAACGACTCAAGGATTGGATCACCACGCCGAAGTCAAACGGGTATGAATCTCTGCATACTACTGTTATTGGCCCCAAGGGGCGTTTCGTAGAGGTACAAATACGTTCGGTCAGAATGGACGAAATCGCAGAGCGTGGTTTTGCGGCGCACTGGAAATACAAGGGGGTTTCCAGAAACCCGGACTTGTACGAGCGTTGGCTGGATAGCGTACGGGAAATCCTGGAAGACCCCCAAACGGATGCGGTGGAGTTCCTCGGTGACTTCAAATCCAACAATCTTTTCAATGAAGAAGTATTTGTGTATACCCCCAAGGGCGATATGCGCATTTTACCAAAAGGGGCTACCGCTTTAGACTTTGCCTTTGGTATTCACTCTGATGTTGGCTACCATTGCCAGGCCGTGCGAGTGAATAACCGCATTGTGCCTATGGGGTATGCGCTGCGCAACGGCGATCAGCTGGAAGTGATTACCAATAAAAAACAGCACCCGACAGAGGACTGGTTGAAAATGGTGACGACCGGAAAGGCCCGGTCTAAAATACGCTCTGCCATGAAAGAAGAGCGTCGCCGGCGGGGAGAAGTCGGCCGCGAAGCCCTGGAACGCAAACTCAAGCCACTAAAAGTGGATTTTGAGGAATCGGTAGAGCAATTGGTTAAATTCTATGATACCACCTCTCATGTAGATCTTTATTATGCTATCGCCACCGACAGCCTGAATGTAAACGATATCCTCAAAACCCATCAGGTTGAGGTTTATAATGACGGCTCCCGGCATTTGGTGGAGCGGCCCGATGAGCCGGTAGAAACCGAACGGTCTCCGGAAGATCCGCCCAAACGGCGACGCCAGAAAATCACGGATAAACCCCGATTGCTTATCAATGGGGAGCCTGCGGAGCGGTTCGACTATTCTTTTGCCAGCTGCTGCAACCCCGTGCAGGGGGATGCGATTTTTGCCTATCTCACTGCGAATGCCGGGCTGAAAATCCATCGCTCTAATTGTCCGAATGCCACTAACCTGATTGCACACTATGGTTATCGGGTGATGAAGGCAGACTGGGTATCCACTACCAACTCTACTTTTGTGGTCAACCTGAAAATCACGGGTATCGATGATGGACCAGGGGTGATTGAGCGGTTAACCCATAGCATTTCAACGAATCTCGGGCTGAATATCCGCTCTTTTAGTATTGAAGGCAACGAAGGCTACTTTACAGGGCAGGTTAGTTTATTGGTTAAAAATACCGATCAACTATATATGGCTATTCACGGACTCAAGAACTTAGAGAACATCTCGACTGTTACTAGGATAGATTAATTTTTAGTAATAAGCTATTTGGGTATGAGCGCGGGCAGAACACAAGAGGAAATCATTAAGGAGGTCAAAAATATTTTTGCTTCTCACCTGGAGCAAAACAACTTCCGTAAGACGCCGGAACGGTTTGCGATTTTAGAAGAAATCTATAAACGAACCGATCACTTCGATGCTGAAGCGCTTTATATCCATATGAAAAACCAGAACTACCGCGTAAGCCGGGCCACCGTGTATAACACCCTGGAATTACTGGTAAATTGTGATTTAGTCAAAAAGCACCAGTTTGGTAAAAATCTGGCGCAGTACGAGAAGTCCTACGGCTACAAACAACATGATCACCTCATCTGCGTTGATTGTGGGAAGGTCTTAGAGTTCTGTGACCCTCGCATACAGCAAATCAAGAGTATGATGGGCGACCTGCTAAAGTTTAAGATTACCCATCATTCCCTTAATTTGTATGGACAGTGCGATGGTGCCTGCCCTCGTACAGCAGGAGTAAAAGCAGACCCTGAGGCCGCCAAATCGTAAGAAATACCTACTGCACCCATGAATCTCAACTATTCCCTCGCCGAAAAAAACGGCATACAGGTACTGCAGATAAAAGATCTGCTCAGCGAGCACGCCAACCGTGAGATCATTAAGGCGGTAGACCATAAGCTCCGCGAAGGATTTGCCTCGTTTGTGGTAGACCTTGGTGCTATAGAATATATGAATAGCGTCGGGCTCAACTTCCTACTTACTATGCGTGCCCGTTCCAAAGAAAATGGTGGAGGGCTGGTCGTTGCCAACGTCTCTAAAAAGGTTAGAAGCCTGCTTGATATGACGAAACTGACTCCAATGTTTGTCATGAGCACCTCCGTAGAGCAAGCACTTCAAGAAGTTCGACAGAACTAAATACGCCTGAAACAGTCAGAGATTCCAAATCTTTCAACCTGTTGGATACTGGTATTCCATCAGGTTTTGTTAATTTGCTCCCTTTGTTAGAAAACGACACCAACCCGGTCTGCCCATAGGGCCAGCCGGGTTTCTAAATCAAAACAAATGGCGATTGATGTGATCCTCGGGCTGCAATGGGGCGACGAGGGAAAAGGGAAAATTGTTGATTACCTGGCATCTGATTATGATATAGTGGCCCGCTTTCAGGGCGGTCCTAATGCAGGGCACACCCTGAAGTTTGACGGCAAGAAATTCGTACTTCATACCATACCTTCCGGGATCTTCCGGACTGAGCAAAAAAACCTGATTGGCAACGGCGTTGTAATTGACCCGATTACGCTATCTAAAGAGCTGGATAAGCTGAGGGAGGCAAAGGTCACTTTTGCTGATCGGCTGCTCGTTTCCCGGAAAGCTCACCTGATCCTGCCTACTCACCGACTACTGGATGTTGCTTCCGAGCATGCGAAGGGTAAAGAAAAGATTGGCTCTACCCTCAAGGGAATTGGTCCAACCTATATGGACAAAACCGGCCGGAACGGACTGCGTGTAGGTGATATCAACCGTTCTGATTTCAAAGAACGCTATAAAGCTTTGAAAGAAAAACACCTCAGCCTGTTGGAGATTTATCCACCCGTTGATTTTGATTTGGCAGGAGAGGAGGCTCGCTGGATGGAGTCTCTGGGTGAACTCCGGCAGCTCCAAATGGTAGATGGAGAATATTATATTCACCAGGCATTACAAGATGGTAAGAAGGTTCTGGCGGAAGGTGCCCAGGGCTCTATGCTGGATATTGACTATGGTACTTATCCCTTTGTTACTTCTTCCAGTACTATTTCAGCCGGAGTATGTACCGGTTTGGGCGTTGCCCCGAGTCAGATTGGTGAGGTGATCGGTATTACGAAAGCCTACTGTACGCGTGTGGGGTCCGGCCCATTTCCTACCGAGCTGCACGATGAAACAGGCGAACGACTGCGGAAAGAAGGCAGTGAATTTGGCGCTACAACCGGACGGCCCCGCCGCTGCGGCTGGATTGACCTGCCACAGTTGCGTTATACTATAATGGTGAATGGTGTTACGCAATTGGTGATGACTAAAATCGATGTACTAAACGTATTCGAAGAAATTCAGGCAGCTGTGTGCTACGAGATAGACGGGGAAGAAACGGAGGGCATGCCTTACGATATTTGCGATCAGGATATCCAGCCAGTTTATGAAACCCGTAAAGGTTGGGAAACCTCTCTTGATGGTATCAAAACCTTTGAAGGACTTCCGGAAGCAGCCAAAGCATACGTGAACTACATCGAGCAGAAGTTGGGCGTAAAAGTTACAATGGTTTCTACCGGACCAGAGCGCGAAAAGCTTATCGTGCGGTAAACAGTTATTTCCTCGCAGTAATAATATATTGGTAATCGAGGGCGGTATCATTGGTTTTAATGGACCGGTACCCGCTCTCGTACATCATTTCCTCCAGCTCGTATAGCGGCAGCCGAATAGCTGACGGCGGACCGATATCTGTCCGCTTTCTTTTAAAGTCGACAACCATCAGCATGCCATTTTCTGACAAGCATTGGTGGAGGGTCTCTAGGTAGCTCTCTTTGTCACGGATATACATAAACGTATTCACAATCATGATAACATCGGCTTCTCCGGGCTTCAGGTTGGGGTGGTTAGGCTTAGCCAAACGAGTCTCCAGCCGTGCAGCAGCGGCCTTGTCCATTTCCAGGACCTTCACGCTGTCAATGTAGTTGAGAAAACGCTGATCAATATCAATAGCGATCACTTGTTCTGCTTTTTCAGTGAGCCGCTTAGCAAAAAAGCCCGTGCCGGCACCGATATCCGCAACGGTTTTATTTTCCAGGTCCCCCAGCATGCTTAAGATCATCTCCGGCTTTTGCCAAACCATCCGGTTGGTATTCTCATACATCTCTTTCTCCTTGACCCGTGCTTTGGTCGTCTCAGTGGTGGTATCTTTTATTGTTTCGGGCGCCTGCACGGGAGCCGGTGCATCTGCCGTTTTGCCTTGCTGTTCAGAAGGCTGGCAGGACCAGGTTAGTGTTGCCGTGAGTAGAAAAAGGAGTAGTCGGTATCGCATAGAGATTTTATTTCCACCAAAGTTAGTAAACCTGACTTAATCTGAACAATGCAATTAGTGGCTGCAGCTACTATTGACAGAGGGTAAGCAGAAATTTTTCCATCGCCTTACGGATTGCTCCCCCAGACCCTTCGTAGCGGTTCACGATTACTGAAAAAGCCAGGCGTTTGCCAGAGGAGGTAGTGGCATATCCAGTTAGTGCACGGACCCGTTCCAGCGTTCCGGTTTTAGCAAGTAACCTGCCCTCCGCAGCTGTTCCCTTTAGCGTGTATTCTAAAGACCCACTTCGCCCGGCAACCGGCAGGGACGATTCAAAGGCTTCAAAAACATCTGCCGGGCCTACTGCCATTTTCCGCATGAATGCTGCAAGGAACCTGGCAGGCACAGCATTCCCTTCAGATAAGCCACTGCCATCGTCCAGGAAAACGCCTTCCCAGTTAAGCCCGCGGCCTTCCCAGTAATCCTGCATCACCTGATGCCCTGCCTCCGGGCTGCCATTCTGTCTTTTTTCCCAACGAATAGTCCGCAGCATGGCTTCGCAGTAAAGGTTGACACTTTTCATGTTGGTTCGCTCTACAATAGTGGATAACACAGGAGAATAATGTGTATACAGCGTGGTCCGCTTTTGTGCAGACGGAGTAAACTGCTTGCCTGCCCCGCCCACCGGAATGCCTACACTTGCTAACGCCTGGCTGAGCGTTTGCGCAAATAACAAAGGAGGGTCTGGTAAAGCTCCCTTAATGGTAAAAGTACCCTTGCCAGCCGGTATACTGCCCCTGACATAGCGCTCCATCTGGTAAGGTGCACCAAAAATATAGGCATTGTCACCCGATCGGGGGCTGCCTGAGATAACTTCGTTTTTGAAACTTAGCCCTGGCACTACAGGGTCTGTACCAGTGATGCGTGGTTGCTGCCCCTCTGCAGATTGCCCGAAGTGCAGTTTGTACAAGTTCTCGTGCCAGTTCAAAGACCAGGCGCCGGCAGCGTAGTAATTGCCCATATCCTCCCATTGCCAGGTACGAATGTAAGCCTGTGATCCAAAAGCCGAAGCATCGCTAATTACTTTGCCCTTAAGTTGGCGGACGCCTGCCCGTTGTACCGCAAGACGGAAAAGCCGAAGGGTTTCTTCGGGACCAGTAGCTGCTTGAAGCAGAGGAGAGCCCAGCGTAGGGTCACCATCGCCATACAGGTATAGGTTCCCCTCAAGCACCCCGCTTTTATTGATGTTGCCATCGTATTGGAGGGCCGTTGAAAACCGGAAGCCGGGCCCCAGGAGCGCCAGGGCACTTCCGGTTGTAAGCACTTTCAGGTTGGAAGCTGGTTTGAGGCTGAGGTCAGGAGTGACCTGAGCTACGGTCTTGCCGGAAGCAATATCTATAACACAAAGGCTAATGCTACCGTGCTTTAGCGCCGGATGGGCAGCGAGGCGGTCCGCAGCCTTTTGCCAGTTGCCTTGAGCCGAGAGGCCCCACCCGAAGCTTAGCAAACATAATAAAAGAGAATATCGACCCATAATTTGAATTTAAGGTTGCGCAGGCAATACTTTCCCGGCGGCTTCGCCAAAGCCGATTCGTATGCCGTTGCGCTCGCAATAGCCACGCATCGTGACCGTATCTCCATCGTGGATAAACTTTCGTTCGCTGCCATCAGGCATCGCGATTGGTTTGGTGCCCCGCCAGGTGAGCTCCAGCATGGAACCATAGGAGGACTCTTCCTTACCACTTATAGTGCCGGAAGCCATGACATCTCCAACCCGGAGATTACAACCATTGACGGTGTGGTGGGCCAGTTGCTGTGCCATGCTCCAGTAGAGGTATTTGAAATTGGAATTGCAAACGGTCTTTTCTTTGCCGTTCTCCGGCCTGATCGACATGCTGATGTTGATATCAAAGGTATGGCTGCCCCCGGCTTTCAGGTAGGGTAGGGGCTCCGGTTCCTGTGCTGGTCCTGAAGTCCGAAATGGCTCAAGCGCATCGAGGGTGACGATCCAGGGAGAGATAGTGGAGCCGAAACTTTTGCCCAGGAAGGGCCCAAGCGGTACGTACTCCCACTTTTGAATGTCGCGTGCCGACCAGTCATTGAAGAGCATCATGCCGAAAATATATTCCTCAGCCTTTGCTATGTCCACCCGGTTGCCGAGCGCTGTGCTTTTGCCTACTACAAAGCCCATTTCGAGCTCAAAATCAAGCAGCTTAGACGGTCCGAAAACTGGCTGATCGGCATCCTGAGGGATTTGCTGGCCCATAGGGCGGCGGACCGGTGTGCCGGATACAACGATGGAGGAAGAACGCCCGTGGTAGCCAACCGGCAGGTGAAGCCAATTGGGCATTAAGGCATTTTCCTTGCCCCGGAACATCGTACCAATGTTAGTTGCATGCTCCCGACTGGAGTAAAAGTCTGTATAGTCGCCTATCTCAATAGGCAGGAGCATTTCCACCTCGTTTTGAGGGTGCAGAAAGTAGTCTGCCAGCTGGCTGGCATCCCAGTCTTCCAGGTCGTCGTCCAGCACTTCAGAGATTCGGTTGCGGACAGCACTGGTTTTGTCCCTGCCGAGCGCCATGAAGCTATTGATGGTCGGCTGGGCGAAGACTTCCCTGGAAATATCAAGGTCATCAAAAAATCCGTGTTCTGATAATACCTGTAAGTCTGCAATTTGGTCACCAATCGCCGTGCATATTCTAGGCGTTAAACCGGGCGTTTTGAAAACGCCAAAGGGCAGGTTCTGTATAGGGAAATCGCTGCCTTCCGGTACAGGTACCCATGATTTGAGCTTAGGGTCGTTTGCTTTTATCATTACAATCTGGTTTTGGGCAAATGTAGGAAAATTACTGCACCACCACTTTATGGACCTCTACCCAATCTCCCATTTGGATGCTTAGCCAGTACATTCCGGCGGGCAGGTGGCTCAGGTTTACAGGCTCTGATTTGGAAAAAGCTTGCCCCAGCACAAACTGTCCCTGTGGATTGTAAAGCCGGAGCTGAGCTACCTTAACCTCTGAGGGCAGGCGGACGTGCAATAACCCTGCAGTAGGGTTGGGGTAGACCAATGCGCTGCTCGCACGTTGTCTGTCTGATGTGGCTGTCACCGCCCCCTCTTTGAAAAAGGAGAAGACCGAACTGCTGTTTGCCCCGCAACGGTTCAGTGCGATGACTCTCCAGTAATACAAACCTGCATCGAGCTCAGGAAAAAGGGTGAAGTAAGATTGATCAAAAACCTGGCTAAAGGCTAAAGACTGAAAAGCGGTATCCGTACTGATCTCTAAGCGAAAATTATCTGCACCTACGGAGGGTGACCAGGAAAACGACTGCTCCCCCTGAAATACTGGTGAAGCGTCATCGGGGCTGAAAAGCAGAGGCGTATTAGGCCGACTGCCAATCTGCAGGTCTAACTCGCAGAAGTGGATGGTATTGCCATCGCCGCCGTATATGATGATGTTGTTTTCTGCAGGGGTGTACATGCTATCCAGGGTGAGGGTAGCGAAGGTGCCCGGCTGAGCTATTTGTGGTTCAAATGTGGCGGCAACACCATCGGGCAGACCGGCGATGCCAAGCTCTACCGGCGCTTCGAACCCGGAGCCCACGAAGACCTCAAATGCTTTGGTTTGGCCTGTACAGGCTTCTAACGTTTCGCTTTCAGGGAAAATTTCCGGCGCTGGAGGGTAAGTTGTACAAACCTCCAGTGCCCAGTTCTTTAGTTGCCCACCATCCTGGCTAAAATTATCAAACAGGATCAGCTGCCATTCTCCCGCTGCAACTTCGCCAATGAGCGAAGACAGGGGCGTGCCAGGTTGGAAAGCACCGGATATGGCAGGCTCATTACCACAGGTACCTTCCAGGTCAAAGGGGCTTAATGCAGCCTCATCTGAAAAATCAAGAAGGAGGTCGTCGCCGGAACAGCCAAACGGAATTAGCGGAAAACCAGGCCTGTCAAATAGTTGCACTACTGAGCCTTCCGGTGATCTAAGTATGCCTGAAAGGTCGCCTACGTAGGTATGTGCTATGTCAATATTGCGCACCGCAATAGAACCGATCGTGCCTTCGATGTCGAGGCTCAGTGCAGAAGAAATACTATTGGGGCTTGAACTGGATATGATAAGTGGAACTTCAGTAGCGGTTATAGTCTGACAACGGATGGCTGAAGTTTGGAACCGCACCCCATCAGACCACTCGCCCGGGCCACAGAGGTTTCTTGCCCGTACCCTGTAGTAATAGCTGCTGTAAGGTTCCAGATTTACACCCTGGTAGACCGTAGCCGACAGATTAGAAAGGGAGGCAATGAGGCTGCTGAAACCTGGATCCTGGGCGATCTGAAAATCATAGCTGGTGGCGTTGGCAGAGGCAGACCAGGAAAAAACAGGGGCCAATGGAACACCCGCTTCTTCGGGCGCCGGGTTTTGTGTGAAGATAGCCTGAGGGGTATCTGCTACCAAAAAAATGGAGGTCGACTCCGTTACTGTACTGTACTCGTCCGTGGCAGTGACCGAGAAACTAAGCAATCCTGTAGCGAGGCTGCTGCCGTAGGCATTAAGGGTTAGCGTAACCGTACTTCCGCCATAGATATCTCCGGGGCTAAGGCTATAGTCTACACCAGCAGGTAGTCCATTGACCTCCAGCTCAACCACTCCGGTAAACGCTTCCGCTATTTCGATTTCAAAACTGGCAGTACCGGGTATACAGATAGCAGACACAGCCGGGTCTATAAAGATGGAAGCATTACAGCTGGATAACCACCGGCCATCCAAAAAGAACAAACTCTCCCCGTTGGGGGCCAGCCAGTCTTTGAGTCGGGAAGTCGAGGTGCCGCCCCCTTCCCAGCTGGACCGGATCCAGCCGAAAGAATCGTATTCGTTATTACTGCAACTGGCTCCTCCGCCGTGCAGCTGACCGGTAATTTTTCCTTGTTTATTGAATAGAGGGGCTCCGGATGACCCCACTTCTGTGCTGCCCACGCTCCAGTCGGGCACGATAAGGTGATTGCCATTGGGTACTTCCTGGTTGCCATTGCCCCAAAGACCGGGATAAAGGTCATTAAAGGCAAAACTGATCCTCTTTTCTGCACCGTCCGGATGGTGGATGCAAATGACGGTATCCTGTGGGGGTGTTGCCTCTCTTGACCAGCCTGCAAAGTAAGCCTGTGAGGAGGCCGGTATCGGATCGTCAAGTTCCAGCAGTAGAAAGTCTGTTGGCTGATACCCGGCGCGGTAAGTAGCTCCTGTGTTGAAGTTGTTAAGCGAGCCATTGCCGGGGTTGCTGCTGGCTACAGTACCCGGCTGTCGGCAGTAGGCGTTTTGAAAATTCCAATACACAACCACAGAGGGGGCTTCAGAAGGAGTGACGTTGCAGTGAAAGGCAGAAAGGAAATAGGGCCGGCAGTCATTATCCGTGTTATTGATCAGTGCGCCCGTACAGAAGGTATCTCCACCAGTGCCATATACCGCTACGGATTGTATGATATCCCGGTAAAGGTCTACAATGCCCCATCCATCCGATTCGCCACAAAGTACATCAAGGTGGCAGGCACCAGTCGTCACACCATAAAAATTAAGAAAGTCATGGTTAATGCTGGTCAGGCGCAATCGGAGATTGGTACGCTGTATTGAAGGGACAATCACTTCAAGGACGAGCTCGTCGCCACCAAGTACGGGAGTCCAAAGCTGTTGGTGCCCCTCGTTATCGGAAGGCGTGAACGGTCCCAGGACATCAGTTTGCAGCGGGTCGTACAACCGTAACTGACCGCCCGGGGGCATATAGTATTCGGTAAAGCCGAGGTTGAGGGAATGGGCGTTAGGGGATTGGATACGCAGCCGCCACAACTCATAGCCGCCGGGCAGGCTCTCCCAAAGGCCAGCTTCTGCCGGGCGTATATCTACAGCTCTGCGCTGCGCAAACCGGGGCGGTCGGTTGGGGCTGCGGCTATCCAGTTCTTCCTGTAGGAGCGCCTCGTTATTCAGAGCAGAGAGGGCTAAAACAGGCACTCCTGATAGCGGGGATGCGCCCGGTACCGGTAGGGGGCGTTGTCCAAATACCTCAGCTGGGAGGACCAGTAGCAGTAGCAGTAGGATTAGCAGACGATAATGCATGCTGTGTTTCTAATATTTTCCCGGAGTATGTTGAATCGTGTTCCCGAACCAGGGTCAAATTACTTTAACTAGACTTTGGACGTGCGGAGTTTAGGGGAATTTTTTTTCCAGCCCTCTGCCAACCCGCCCTGTTATAAAAAGAGCCGTTCAGGCTCGCTTTTTCTTTGCCTTTTTACGCTTCCAGACGACTTT
>Ga0307978_1002666_pt1 | contig 12491 bp, 10 predicted proteins | sample OrgLakmetage1056_FD_203151 | JGI IMG/M metagenome (GOLD analysis project Ga0307978, IMG submission 203151) | Saline water microbial communities from Organic Lake, Antarctica - #1056 | ecosystem: Environmental > Aquatic > Non-marine Saline and Alkaline > Saline | place: Antarctica: Organic Lake...
GAGAGAGACCACACACCACACACACCTTGATAAGTAGGTAGGTACATACGAACATGATACATGGAATTACGTATTACAAATTACAAAGCACATATCACATATTATCACATATCACGTATCACATATTGCATATTACATATTGCACACTATAGTACTACTGTACATCCAGTCTATCACACAGTAGTAGTACATCCTTACAGTACGGAATGAACATTCGAAAGGAAAGGACAACGGCGCACCATTCAAAACATAGCAAATAAATCCAGCACTCAATGTGGACCTCTTATCTGTTTTCAGGTTGTATATGCTGGATTACATTACATAGCGTTAGCTTGGGCTTCATTCTTACCAAAGTAACATCGAAAACAAACCATGTTTATATTCAGTCTCAACGTCGTAAGAGTGATGCTGCACGTTCAACTCTTTGGCAGGCGGAGGATTTGTCTGAGACCAATGAACCATTATTTGAGTATAGCGCAGATCCAATATCCGACTCGTCTCAATCTGGAAATGTGCTGAATGGAGAAGATTTTCCTTCCAATGAAGAATTGTCGCGGTTACCAACGGGGCAGAAAGGCGGATACAAAGTAACAAAAAAATATCAAGTATCCAGTTTGGCAGGTGATCTGATTCACAATCCTATTCTAGTCCAAGAAGCTTTAACGCTGCTGGACCCCTCGAATTATTCGTCCTTAACAAGAGCTAGAAAAGCTTGTCGAAAGGGTTCCATCCTTATTCACAATGGCCCAATTGAGGATGGAAATCTTGATATATTTCGTTCCGAACACTGTCATAGAGCAAGGGTCGGCGATTTGCTTTGCGAAGGAGATGTAATCGGGGTACAAACTATGATGGGAACCTTCAAGAAAAAACGATGTTACCCTAATATTACTTACAGTCGACCAAGTTTCACACTACCAATATTATACGAAGATGATCACTTGGCAATAGTTGATAAGCCAGCAGGAATCAGCATGTACGGTCATCGTCGTAGCCGCTCGGGTTCACTGAGTCGTAGAACAGTGCGCGATATATTGCCATATTGTTTAACCCCGCCAGCTAATGGTACACCAGGGCAGGCTCTGAAAAGGCCAATGGCAGTGCACAGACTCGATACACCCACGTCTGGTATAGTGGTGGTTGCCAAAACGAAGTTGGCAATGGACTCATTATATGAACAATTTAAAGAACGACGTGTAGTAAAAACTTATCATGCCATCGTGAATGGAGTCCCAAAGAATTGCGTTCCAGAAGATGACAAGGCATCCGTCGAAACGGGGAAATGGAATATTGTTTATTTTCCCTTGGGAGGAAAGATGGCAATGACAAAATGGAGGACGGTGCGATCAGCAAGTTCTCTCAACTCCAAGGATGGAATATTAACGCTTGTCGAAGTTCAGCCAAGGACAGGTCGTTATCACCAGATAAGAAGACACATGGCATGGATATGCCGAAGGCCAATTGTGGGCGACGCCTTATACGCAGGTAAATTGCAAGCTCCGCGGTTTCTTCGAAATGGACTTTACCTCTGCTCAAACGGTGTCAGCATAGATCATCCATACTATAACACGCCAGCAGGTAGGCTCGCTTGGGAAGAATTAGATTCTTTTCAAGATCAGAACATTCGCTTGTTTGTAGACCAAAATAAAATTCTAGTGACTGTTCGGAAGGAACTACCAAAACGATTCCACAAATTGCTTGACGGCGAGGAAGCTTGGGCAACGAGGCAAGGATATAAAATGTTCAGAGTATTTTAAAAGTTAAAAAATCTAGTCGCAGGACGAAGATTCGTAAACTTTTAATTTCTCTTCGTAAGTATGATCAATAACCACAGCATCCTCACCAGTAGAATAATTTTGAGGTTTTGGCAGATTCAATTAAAATGGTGCATCTCCAAAGAATGCTAAGATAAACCTTTTACAAAATTCTTCTTCCACATTCCCCACTGCTCATTGTAAAGGTCATTCTAGCATGTTCTATCAGAAGAAATGACTCAAGCGTCCCATTGATTTCATAGCAAATGTGGCTAGCTAGAAGGATAATAGAATTGCGCATCAATATCAGGTACAATCTAAAAAGTCTCAACCATAGTCTTTCAAATGTTTTGAAATTGGCCTCTTCCCATCCAACCTAAAAGTTGACTAGGACCTGATGCACTTCAGAGCTGAAGATAGGGCTGAAATTGATGCTACTATCCACTATCCGTAATCTTTGTCCTGGGGAGAAGATAGCTTAAAAGTGTCCTGTCTTAAAACATCTGCACAACGCAACCACCGCTGCACATAGACATGTGATACATGAATGCTTGTGTTATTCATTTCGCAAGTGATACTATCCTCATAGATAGATCATTCGTAGTAATACTCCTTCTGAACCCTCATCGTAATTCGTAAATCTAAATCGGATGGAAGTATTTATCAAAATTTCAAAAAGTACATGAATTGAAGAAAATGCGCGAATAAGTTTAACCTCCGACGATCGACCACCAAGAAACCTTTCTCCTCTTCTGACGATACACGATACATCAACCATCAACAGACAAACATACCTACGGTGGTACCTTCCTTACCATTCCTTGCCAATAATAGTCCTCCAATAGATTGAATGACAAGTCACACAAGTGTAACTCTACTCCTTCAATTACTCTTAGTTATCTACAACACATATTTATTCAGTGCATTCATTCCAGAATCATCCACCTACAAGACTTTATCGCTTAGAAAAATGTCTGTCGATAGTAATGAAAAATACCTCACTCTCATCACTCCTGACCAGGTCAAGCTTGAAATCAAAGACCCCGTAGACCCAACTGCTCTTGTTCAAGCCAAGGACATAATCAAGGAACTCAGAACATCTAGTGATGAATCTATTCTCAAAGGAACTATAAATCCTGCACAACTCATGAAAGTTGGAAAGAAATTGGGCGATCTTCCAGAGGATTCTACTTCCTATATTGCTACAAAAGAGGAATGCAAAACCGCCTTTGATGGACTTAATGACGTTGAGAGGAAGTCGCTTATCAACATTCATGCTAGAGTCTTGGCATTTGCTACTGCGCAGAGGAAGAGTGTTCAGGATTGCGAGATTGATATTCCCGGAGGTAAGGCAGGACACACTGTTAATTCCTGCTCTGGTAAGTACATCTCACAATGGTTTTAGTATATGTTCCCGAGCTTCCTGGATATCACTCATATTTTGTATTATTGCTTGACCACTAGCTGCTGGATGCTATGCTCCTGGAGGAAGGTATCCACTCCCTTCATCCGTCATAATGACTGCTGTAACTGCAAAGGCGGCAGGGTGTGATACTGTCATCCTTTCTTCTCCTCGACCCGCTCTAATCACTCTTGCCGCTGCGCATATTGCTGGAGCTGACCTATTTCTAAAAGTTGGGGGAGCACAAGCAATTGCAACCATGGCGTATGGAATTGAAAAAGAGAACGAGTTCGGACCAGCCGTTCCACGCTGTGATACCATCGTAGGACCTGGAAATAAATGGGTAACTGCCGCAAAAAGTATCGTTCAGGGTTATTGCGGGATCGATATGCTTGCTGGGCCGTCTGAGGTATTGGTAATCGCAGATGAGACTGCGAATGCGGAGATTGTTGCTGCAGATTTGATCGCGCAGGCGGAACATGACGTTGTCGCGAGAGCTATCCTGTTGAGCAACAATCAGGCCACTATTGATAAAGTTGAGGAAGCTATAGGAGAGCAATTGGCATGCTTGCCTGATCCGAATAAGAGTACAGCCAATGAAGCGTTCAAACTTTCATTTGCAGTCTTGTGTAAGGATGTAGATGAATGTGTGACAATTAGTGATGACATTGCCCCTGAGCATTTGGAAATCCAGACAAAGGATGCCATGGCTGTAGGTAAAAGATGTGCAAATTATGGAGGCCTCTTTGTAGGTGAACATGCCGCTGAAGTATTGGGCGATTATGGTGCTGGCCCTAACCACACTTTACCAACTGGGGGAACTGGAAGGTATACTGGTGGTCTCAGTGTATTCAACTTTTTGAGAATTAGGACATGGATGAGAATTGACGACCAAAAGGCAAGTCAAGTCATGGTTGATGACTCCATCGTCATGGCTAGATTGGAGGGATTGGAAGGACATGCTAGAGCCGCAGAGGCAAGGAGTTTGAGTGTAGAGCCAGCATACAAGAAAGCAAAAAAGTAATTTTGCTGATCAACAGAGCTTATAAATAAATTTAGACCTAATTCAATTTTCATAGTCGTTGATCGGAAAGACACACACGTCTACGAGCACTCGATGACTTCCAGGAAATTGACGGCCATGAGACTAGTACAATGTCTTCTAAAACCATCAATGGCAATCTTCACCACAATTACCATCATCTTCTCCAGCAGCATTAGAAGGCACTTCCAAAGAAATTCCTATTTTGGTACTAGATGTTGCCCTTTGAAACTTCCTCGGAATTGGATTAGAATCGTTTCTTCTCGGAATGCGGTGTCTCATATACCACGCAAGTCCCTCGCTCTCTACAGAATGTTCTTCTACCTTATTCAATTCTTCAATGTCATTAAAATATGTGCGCAGTTCGTCATGATCCTGCGCCAACGCAATATTTTGACGAAGATCATTTCTACCTGTAAGATCTTCATGTAGAATTTTGTGAATGTGGGCTCGCACACATTTGATTCCATTGCCTTGTCCTCCTAATTGAGGCGGGTGCTTGTCAGCTGTTTCAAGATATTCTTTCGCTAACTGCATCCTCCTTGGACCTGTCCTCTTTCCTCCTACCGCCTCAGTATTTGTATCAGTAAATAGTGCAGGATATTCTAAAATTGCTTCGCTCGACATGACACCATCAACGCCTGTGTATTCAAGGCATTCTCTGACATCATCTAAATTGGAGATACCTCCATTGGCCATAATCGGAATTTTATCACCAAAAAGCTCAACAACCTGTTTGATTGCGTCCCAATCTGTCTTTCCAGTTTTGAGACCCTTTTGCATACGGTTCCTTCCATGAATCGTCAGCATGGAAGCGCCGGCATCTACCAATCTCTTGTAGAGTTTCAAACTATCTTCAACACCCGAGGGTAAGATTCGAACCTTGACTGAAATAGGAATCTCTTGTCCTACCTCCTCAACCAGTTTCTTCACAACGTCAACAACCACATTACCATCTTCTTTCTCAAGCAAATAGGCACCGTAATTTCCGCGTTTGGCAATAGTTTGAGGACACCCACAATTCAAATCGAAGCCATCGACGCTCCCTTTGCTGCTCAAAATATATCTGATGGTATAAATAAGACTCGTAGTATCACTACCACATAATTGTACAATGAGAGGTCTATCTCCAGGAGGAGTGCCATTGACATACGACCAAAATTGTTTCTTATAGGCTTCCTTCTGATGAAACATTTTTGCATGAACCATGGGAGTAAAGCACAAATTTGTTCCATACTTTCTACATAAGAGGCGAAATGGCAAATCAGACTGATCTACCATAGGAGCAACAACCAATGCTTTGTCTTTGAGAATGGGGTATTTTTCATGCAGTTCAGCGTAGTATGGAACGAGACGAGGGTCAGAAGAATGCTTCTTCAGAAGTTTGAGAAGCCATTGTCTATCGACCTCTGGTGCACTTTCCATATTAACGTCATTATCCTTTTCATTGTCATTGTTACCATCATCCTTGGTGAGCGCTTGATTCGAATCCTGTGATGCAGCCGTCATGGGTCCGACTTTTTTTGACAGAATCATATCAATGATGTCAGCAGATTGAGGAGTCGATGATCGATGTAAAGAAAATGATGTTTTTTATATAATTTATTTTTGCTTCACCGACCACAGCCATTCAAATTCTCTGTATCTTTTTTTTTAGTGACGTCATTGTGGGGAACAATCCCGTTGTAGATGCTATTTTAACGATTACATGACGTCGAATACTAGACTTCCGAAGACAGAAGAAGTGCAGAAAGCAGAAAGCGTGACTCGTATCCACTTGAGATTGATCGTTACTTGCTTGCTAATTGGGACTAGTTGTCTTTGTATCATCATACTAAAATGGGACTAGATGTCTCTGCATCATCATGTTGAAGGGTGTCAGCATGATTGTGGTTCACTCAACATCAATAGCCTTTTTTCGAAGATTCATTTCCTTGTTGATAGATACTTCTTGATTGATTTAGGCCATTTATAGAAAAAGCATCTGTTCTAGCCATTTTAGAGGTCTGGTCACCATCCACATTTATCAAACTTTCGACTGACCTTACTCCGACACAGCAAAGCCAACTCCACACAAAACCTTTTTAGTCATTAATTAAACAGTGCTCTGCCTAACAGTAGTAGTAGTTAGCAAGTCCAACTACTCCGCACCAAACCAGAATAAAGAATGAGCCCTTCATCACCTCCGGGAAACTGCAACAGCATAATGGAAACAGATCAAAGGAGAGGAAGTAGCATCCATGATCGTCTCAATCTATCGCCCAAGAACGGCATCCCGATGCCTGACTACCACATCCAGCGAACTGAATCAGAATTGCAGTTAAATGAGGATATGGCAATGGCAGAGTATCGAGATAAATGCATGTTCAACCGCTTGGTAACAGGCATCCAGCAAAGAAGACAACATCATTTCGACTCGCAGCAGCATCAGTTATATTACACACAAGGTGGTCATAGCACCAATACCAATACAACACGGCGTTTCCGAACGAAAGCTGATAATGCTCGTACCCCATTGCCACGATCCATGCTGATCTCTTCTCAGACTGATGCAGATCAAGGTCTGTCGGATCGGGCCATTGCCAATATTCTTAACACTCGCAGCTTATCCTTTACACAGAAAAAGGATTCGTCGACTCATGCTATTGTGAACTCGAAGGCATCTAGTATGATCACACCAATGACTTCCGACGGAGAGGATGCTAGGCCTGAAGCCGATGCTGCTGCTTCAGACGATTGGGCAATAGAGGGCTTTGGTGACGGCATGCCTTCGCCAACGTATTCAAGGCCAGTCGTCCGCGATCCTTGGTGGCAAGACAGTCATACCCAATTTTCATCTACCCATGCTACCTCCAATCAATCAGATAATAATCTCTTTGATATGGACTTATGATGCACACTTGCTCGCTCTCTTAGAAGTTTCACTTGGAACTATTTGAAAGTTCCGGTATATAAATATGTAAATAGACAATCGAACATTTTTACTGAGCTTGGGATCGCTCTAGAGAAGATAAAATAGATAAAATCTTTCTAGTAGAATGTAAACAATTAAAATTACTTCTTTGGACGCCTTGGATAACAACAAGTCGATTAGCAGAGCCTTCACAGGTAGTATCTACGAAATGCAAACGAGATAACGGACATTCATACTCTTCAAGATGCATTGCAAACCACACATATTTGGAAAAATCCATCTGGGGGCCTGACACCGTGTCAACATGAAATCACATTTCGAGACTTTTAATATTACTTATGACACTTATTTTCTTGCCATGTCATGTGAACGATCCCTTATCTATCGAGCGCATGCAAAACAGAGCCCGTGACGAGGATACTTAAATGAAAATACAGCAGTACGTGCATAATGTATGCTCCATGATCCATTTCTTAGATTTGAGAAAATGACAGCATCTCAGAACTTCAAACTATCGAAAACCAATAAAGAAGACTGGGGAGATTCAGGCTGTGGTCAGCAACAATGAGCAAGTGATCCTCTATTACTGTTGTAGCTCGTAGACACTCTTAACAATGTCGTTCATTCTCTCTCTTTCACTGATCGAGTGTATTTAAATACTGGTGCCAAAATCAATTTCCTCCGGGTATCTTTACCTTGAGGCACTTCAAGGGAATGGTACGTTCAAAGTGCAAATATGACTTTGAAGCAGAGTAACTCCGGCCTTTATTTTTTGATACACGTGCCAATAGTTTGGGCAGAATGATTGGCCGGCGGTGGGTGGCCGATCGATTGATCATGCCTTTGCTTTCATATGCAGAGAGTCCAAATTATCACAAGACTAGCTAGCCAATTGAAACAGATCGTGATCAAGAACAGAAATCAAAGAGTCAAGAAGAAATACTAGATTCTGTCATAGGTTTTCGAAAAAAAGTGCAGTGGCTCTTTCTAAATCAATAGACTATTTTACTAGACAAGTCTGCTGAATGAAATTGCTTTAAAGGTATCCGGTGTAGATAATAACCGTAGTGTACAGGAATCAATCTCTATATCCGGCGGCTCGACAATGTCTGATTTGTCAACATCTAGAAAGCAGCATCTTCAAAATGAAGGTTCGGCGGTATCTGCATCTACTCCCATGCCAATTCCAATCAACACAGGGAAGCTATCGCTCAGGAGACGCCTCGAGGACTACTATTCCCTTATTGCCCCTGATGTCATCTCGAAAGAATCAGATTGGAGGCGAAAGTACGAACTCATATATGATAAATACGGGTAAGAAAATTAATTTAATTCAGTCTTCATATGCCGTTTACGTTACTCATTTTAACTTCTTAATCGCATCAGTGGAACATCTGAGAAGGAACTTGCCCTATCTAGAAAGCTTGCCAAGAAATATGGCATCACCGTACGTCTGAAATTGACAACACATGATGAGAGTGGCAGCCGAAAAAGTAGGAGCCCACTTACAAGACCGAAACAACGAAATGTTGATGTTCGATCAGAAGAATACTACGGCATAACAAATTTTCAGGACGGTAGTGGTATTTTCGACTTCACTTCAGACACATTTGATCCACTCGGCGCGCTTCTCGCACCAAACGCCAAGATTTTCGATGCCAATCCATTTGCTGCCACTGCACCATTATTGAACTATGTCGATCAATTTAGAACATTGCTTCCTTTCTGCGATCCACAAAGAAGAGAACCTGTACTGAGATCTCGCCACATAAGAAATCAACTCGCAGACAATGGACAATCTATCAAGACTGAACAGATGAAAAATAAAATTCCAGTGTTTACAAGTTTGGCAGCACAGTATGAAAATTCTGGACCGCTTTCGTTGCTCCATTCAATCCATGTTAAGCGACAGAGAGTTAGAGTATTGGTGCGCTACGTTGACTGTATTAGGGGAACGTTGACGGGGTATCTTATTTCATTTGATAAACACATGAATTTGTTACTCAGGGACGTTGACGAAGTGTACACTTCTCGAATAACGATGGTTATGCAAGACGTAGGGCTTACAAAGAGCGAACTTGAACTTGAAAGGAGAAAATGTTTGGAAGGAGCGAGCAAGGGAGACGCAAAGCCGCACAATCCTCGAGTCAAAGTCGGCAAACGACACATGCATCAGCTCCTTGTTAGGGGGGACAACGTAGTATCTATTTGGAAGGCAGGGGGTGATCGTCCACGTAGTTTATTGCACGGCTAGCCATTCTGAATATAAATGGGATTTTCTCATTGGTAATAGCATTATAATTATTTGTATTGAGGGAGTCGGAGTACCTCAATTACTGTCCGACATTATCATACGAATAGAAACAAAACCGGTTCATATAATTTTAGATTTCCACTTGTATTCGTGCCCTTTCTAATGCACTTCCACCCTTTTTGTATTGGTCTATTCAAAGGGAGGAGGCGAAGATGGATTATTCTTGTATTCACTACATTATTTGAAATCATATGAAACGAAATAGCTCGCGCTCTATCAATACTCTCTAATAGCTAGCGACTAGCGCTAGAGAGAGAGAATAGACTACCATAGAATAATCTTCATCTGCTGAAAGCTGAAAGTAGATTTATTAGAATTTGAAATTGTCCGTGTCCTCAGTTGACCCATAACCTAATTCAATTCCTAAATTGGAAGGGGGACATAAATAGAGAGCATCCCATTTGACCCCTACTTCCAAGTTGAAGTAAACCAAAGTGCGATCGAAGGAAGAAAAGCAAGCGAAAGCAAGAAGCAATCGCAAGGTGGTGATACACAATCAAGACGACAGGAAGAATCTTTGCTTGCTCCAACTACCATACTATTGCATTTTGCAGGTACCTCTACAATCAGTTCATTCAAAGCCGAATACTTTTCAAATCGCATTAAAGCTGACTAGAAGCTATCGAAACCTACACATCAATAATCATGGAGATTTCGAAACTAGTGTTTTCACTTACACTACTCACATCGGTCTGTGCATTCTCACCCTCAAGTGTGCAACCATTGCATCAATACTGTAAGTTCTACATCTCAGTGTTTCCATTTTGTTGGTTGAAAGGAGATTTGATACCAAGATAGCCATCGTTGGTTTCAAGGGCATTATCTACATTATTTGTAATGTCTTGAGAGCTCACCTATATTTATGTTCATCTATTTTTATTCGTGCAGCTTCTTCGTCTGATACATTATCACAACGATACTCAACAAAAGTAGAAGTAATCGTCGACGATACGAATAAAGTGGTCGAATCTGAGAAATGGAGATCAAACAAGCTTGAAGACATTCGTCTCTCTGTAGAAGAAAAAGCTAAAACAGTTGTCACTGTATGCAACTCGGGAACTCTCTGTACGAAGTCAAATCACGATGGCATAGAAGGTGCACCATTTGGGTCCTTCGTTGATTATGTCCTGGACGACGACGGTAACCCCGTCCTTCTCATGAACGATATGAGTATGCATACAATCAATATCAATAGCGATGCAGATGGTTTGGTAACCCTGTTTGCGCAATTAAGTGGAAAGAAAACCGGGGATGGCTTAAACAAAGGCCAGGATGTTTCTCGTTGCTCAATCACTGGAAAGGTAGAAAAAATCGACCTTGCAACTGCGGAAGATATAGATATACTCCGCATGAGGTATTCTATTGCGCATGCTTATGCTGACCAAGTCATGGATTCGCCAAGATTTGCTTTTTACAGAATGAAGCCAGAGAAGGTTTATTTTGTAGGAGGATTCGGTGTATTGGCAAAGTGGGTTACAGTTGATCAATATAAACATGCAGCACCTGACATCTTGGCAATGGAAGCAGGAGACATCGTTTCCAAATTGAATAGAGAGCACATGGATGACTTACAATTAACTGCAACTCATCTGCTGGGATGCACAAAGATTGAGAAGATTCGCGTCACCAATTTTGATCGCCTTGGATTCGATGTTCGTGTGACCACGAGAGGAAAGAGAAAGAACAAGTTGATTACTGACGAGTTTCGTATTGGGTTCCGTATTCCTGTCATATCAGTAGAGGATGCCAAAAGTGAGGTATTGAAAGTTTTCCAAGAAGCCTGGGAAAGGGCCAATGGGTACGATTGGGGTGAGGAAGGCAATACTGGAGATGATATCCCAATTGTGAAGATTGCTGCCGATAGTTTGGACTAATTATACATGCCAACAAATAGATGTACTTCTTTCTTTCAACAATTTTGCCATCGCGTAGACTATTTGCTATAGCTTTTGGAGGGATACGAATTAATGCAAATGCCTGTAGACTCTTTCTCCGAGTATATAATATCAGCGATATCGTGACACCTGATGGTAGGGAAATAGCACCCTGGGCAATGGAGGGCTCAAGACAGAACCACACACATCTTATCTTTCCTTACCAAGAAAAACCCCATACTTTAGCGTGGCAGTCCTGGCGAAGACAGCTTCGGCATACTTACCTGGTCCATGGCCTTACATTGGAAACACCATTAACCATCCCAGCAGAGGAGGCATTGGATGAGAACCAATGTGACACATTCCCACAACTACTACTTAGCCTACCCCAACATGTTCAACAAATGATGGGCAACATCGAAAATCTAGAGGACGATGGACTATCAATAGCAACGTGCCTTCGCGAAGGACACCCGCTCTGCGCATGGAAAGATGGCTCAGTGAAGGATGCGATCGGATCACATGCATGGACAATTAGAGTCACAGACGAACGAAATTACTCCGCTACCAACCCTGAAGGAGCGGCTACCACAGCAGGTAATCCAGCCACCCTGGTATCTCTTAGAGCTGAACACAGTGGCACCTTAGCCATATTGTACTTCCTCCAGGCAATTTGTACTTATTACCGTATTCAAACATCGCTTACTACTGTAAAGATCTGGATTGATAACTCGGAAGTCATCGATAGAACTAACCAAGTGATACAACAGCACAACCATTCACAATTCAATACGCTGGACTATGACATGTGGGCAGAATCTCAGGTAGTCATTAAGGGGTTACCTTGCACAATTACAGCACACCATGTAAAGAGCCACCAGGATGATCATATTGAGCTTGACGATCTGACGACAGAAGCCTATTGGAACGTTATGATGGATAGAAAGTGTGAACGACACAGGGAGCAAAACCTATAACCTTCCCTCCCAACTACTGAAATCATCTACAATAGCTCTCAGAATTAACAAAATGCTCATTGTGGGCCCAGTAAAGCAAGCCCTGGCGATGAAACTCTCCCGACCTGCTATGATAAATTATCTATGCAAGAGCAACAAATGGGACACAGAGATGCTGGAAAAAATTGACTTCGCCGCATTCGGCCGATATATGAAATCATTACCAACTCAGAGG
>Ga0307978_1002667_pt1 | contig 12489 bp, 13 predicted proteins | sample OrgLakmetage1056_FD_203151 | JGI IMG/M metagenome (GOLD analysis project Ga0307978, IMG submission 203151) | Saline water microbial communities from Organic Lake, Antarctica - #1056 | ecosystem: Environmental > Aquatic > Non-marine Saline and Alkaline > Saline | place: Antarctica: Organic Lake...
TCACACGACTACAAAGACTACAACCATCTGCCAACACATCTTGCAGCAGCTTTCAGTGGTCTTTTACACTACTTACCCATAAACTAAGTAGTTCATCTTTAGGATTGACATCGTTTCATCAATAGTTTTACTCAGTGCGTTCAGCAAGTGTTGGGAATCCGTGAACCCAATGATATCTTCCGACCTGAGAGCCAGCTTCCGGTGGAACTTTCTTATTGCTATGGCCGCGCATCACACACCACCATCACCACAAACACGCAAAGGCACACGGTAGGTGCACTCCAAGAGGCCGACGATGATGGTTATTACTCGACCCTCTTTCCTCCTCGTCCTGGCGTTTGCCAGTCTGTTTCTCTGGGAAGTGACAGAGGCGCAGGGGGGAGTTATTGAAGCCTTGGATGGACCGTCCGAGTTAAGGGACCGTCCGAGTTCAATAAGACATTCACAAGATCAGCACGGACGACGGCATCCGCTAGTTCGGTCAAGTCATTGCTTCCGACCAAAAAACGAACGATAGTATCATCACCGACATCCTTCTTGCCTAGGTTTCAATATCGTTTTTCACCGTTCAGAGCAACCATGATCCGCTTTTCCATTTCGAAGCTTCCAGCTTTACTATCTACCGCCACATTGACCATGTTGTGACTGTCCTTGTTGACATGGTAGCCAGTCACCTCGAATTTGTTGGCCACATCAACGTTGACGACGACCATGGTCTCGTCAGAGTTTGGAACGCTCCCATCGGACAACTGGACTTCCGGCCGCGCGCAAAAGTTGATAATACCAGTGTTGGTGCCAACGCCAAGATCCCAAAAGGACGACCCAACAATGGTTTCAAAGTTCACATCGATCATGGTGACGATGGTCTCGTCTGTGATGATTCCATTGTTCACGCGGACCATGCCCGAGTTGCTGTCGATCAGATCAGTGTCGATCAAAGTATTGCGATAAACGTCATGGAGTTTGAGAAAGCTTCTAATACCATGCTTCGAAAGATCAGATGAGATGAAGGATACTATGGATACTCTCCTCACCAACGACGAGTTCATTCCTCACCTTATCGACCTTCTCCTCTACCATGTCTTGAGTGGGGCCGTGTTTCCCGCCAACTTGTCCGATGGCTCGCTTATTTCTGCATTGAATAGCGAAGACATTTGGTAACGCTCCCCCCTATTGCCGTCAATGGTGTCAAGGTGAAAGTTACAAACACGGCGGCTTCCAACGGTGTCATCCACATCATTGCTGACGTCTTCATTCCGTGTTGGGTCACGAACAGTATCACCGACCGCGTTGCGGCTCACAGCGACTTGAGCACTCTCTTAACTCTGGTTGTCTTGGTGGATCTTGATGGTGTCCTCGCTGGCGCGGCTGAAACAACTCTCCTGGCACCGATTTATGAAGCCTTCACCAAGCTTTCTGCTGAAGTGTTCGAGTTCCTCAGCAGCGAAGAGGGTATTCCCAAGTTGACCAGGACTCTTCTCTACCATGTCTTCCCTGGTATCTTCGTCTGCAACACGTTGGCGGACGGTCGTGTTGTCGAGACTCGTCAGGGTGGTGTTATTACTGTCTCTGCCGGCACCGAATGAATCTCCTTCAACAACGCCAAGGCCATTGCAGTTGACATTCTTGCCAGCAATGGGGTAGTCCATAAGATTGACGCTGTCTTGGACGAGAACGAGGGAAACCGCAATTGGGACTTTACTCTCGACCCCGTCAACATTGACTTTATCGACAACGCTGTAAACAACGAATTCACCTTCACATATACCCACGATGACGGCAGCACGGTCCTCAGACTCTACGACGTTAGTTGCGACATTTTCATTCCCCCTGGTCTGGTCAATAGCGACTCCGGCTTGCTGCGTGTAAGCAATGGCATCTTCACTGATAGTACAATTACTGCCTCTGTCAACATCAACTTTGAAACCATCGTTGGGTCGCCTTTTTGGGATCCTGGCGTTGACATCAACACTGGCATTATCAAGTTTTGCGCGCGGCTGGAAGTCCAGTCGTCCGATGTGAGCGTACGCAACTTTGACGAGACTGCGGTTGTCGGCAACGTCGACTTGAAAACTTGACCAATGACATGATTGAGGTGACGGACTTTGACATCGAGAGGGATGCCGTCGGAATAGCTACCTAGCTCGTGGACGTGGGTGTTGCGTTTCCGCTTACGATGTTTGCAACGACGGGGTGGAGGTTCTAAACCCGGAAGGCATCAACCCCGGCGAGTCCGTGCAGTTCTGTGTCCAGTCTTCAAGTGAGGTCGCCGGCATTACAAGCACGACCATTCTCGAGGCAACTATCCAGCAAGAGGAGACACTGTTAGAGTTTCGGCCCCTTGTGAATGATCTGACTGAGACGTCTTTCGTCACAATAGACTGCCGCACTCGTCCAGGTGTCTGCTGAGTAAAGACAACACTCCCCATACCCTTCTACGACGCCGACGACAAGAACCTTCGAGTGATTGGAACGGCCATCATTGGCTTTGGGCGCCGTTTGATACAGATTCCCGTCTCTCCAATGACCGATATTGGTGGTGCCTCGGCAACTCAAAATGGACGGCACATGTCAAAAGGGTATGGCTCGTTTAACCTCCCTATCGTTCTCGGTCCCAGCAATACTTCCTCTTCAAGTGGGCCGGTGGATGATAGCGCCATATCTATTCCTGTCGTTTTGTGGATTATCCTTGGTCTTCTGGCGCTACGGCAGCCTGTGTATGTCCTCTCGAGACTGCTCCTTCGATGGTATTGGTCTCCAAGAACCAACAAGTCTGGCGCTGACACTTCGGGCGAGTGGAAGGGGTTGCGTACCGACGTCGTGTGAAAGCAGGTAGTCCAGTATTATATTGTAAGGATAACCTCTCACAGGCTTGGAGACTTACTGATTCGACGACAACTCGATTTACCACCTGCATACCCTCCACAATGCCTCTCCATTTGTTTCAGGTGTAACTAACGTTGGTACGTTTGATACACAACCTGCAGTGCTGACCAACCCACCGACTGGTCGAGAACTGGGTTGCCGTTAGTACTAGCTATTGTAGCTATTACGGTTCCGGAAAAGGAACCAGATACAGGAACTAAGTACAGTACATGGTACAGTTCAATAGTACTTTACCATCAGTTATTGGATCTACTATACTAGCTTATTAGTCCGAGTCAGTCCCGGCCGACAATTTTGGTCCCTCGATCGATCGAATGAATGAGTGTGAATGAATCTATCATCATCGAATCGATTAATATCTGGCGACTGGGCTCCGAACCAGTTCCTCTCGAGGGGTACTGCTTCTGCCCCTGTCGACATTACTTACTTACTGTAGCACTAAGCACCTGATTTACATATTGATTGACCTCGCCAACGCCATCCAATGAATATACAGATCCGTAGGGTATATAAATCGAGAGTGTCCGTTGAACTCCACAACCGGCAAAACGGCCAACTCCGAAATCTCAAAAAGTGAAACGGAGCTGTCTTCTTCACAATAATTTGACAATGATGTCTGTCGAACCGTCCATCGAATCGCCCTCGGCTGTGCCCGTGGCATCAGAGATGTCACCTCACGCCGCAGACGCACAGGCTGCTTTCAATGGAACGATTCTCGAAGCCGCTTTTGTCGATCCCGCTTACTCGTGGCCTCCGTCCGATGGCGAGGGCAAAAACGCGATTGAACTGCAAGCTTCGTTGGCTCTCTTGCACCAACTTGGCGATGACAACGACTCTGTGGGAACAACCGAGTCGATGAAGGATCGTATGCGAATGCCACGGAGACCCAATATTGAAGAGACCAAGTGGTGGAACTGCTGCAAGAGTCAGGACGCCGTTGCGAGCGCGCAGATCAGAGAGTATGAAGCGCAAAAGCTCGCGGCCAAGCAGGCGCGTCAAGACTACCGCGAGATGAAGAAGGACAAGACCAAGACGCTAGAAAAACTCAAGCGCAAAAAGGAAAAGTACAATCGCGTTCCGGAAGGCATCTTGATCTACCGCTTGGATACTTCCACCCGTACCCTCTATCTCATGTCATCTCCACACAGCAAGACGGACATGGCCAAGCTTGTGGAGGAAATGGTTGTTGTCAAGGCCAAGCCCAGTCCTGACAGGTCTCGTCGCGGCTTGGTGTTGATCGGAGCGGACGGTACTGAGACTAGCTTGGTGGCTTGTGAGCAACGCACTGCAATTTCCTGGTTGGAATCCATTAACCTCATGCTTGCAAAGCAGAACCGTGGAGTTTTCGGAAAGAAGGTGAGTTATAAAATGAATTAATTGACAGTGTCAAACCTGTAACTCCTACCCCGACTCCCTGCATGATCAACTCACACACATAAATCTCATTCTTACGTTAAAGGGTCGCCAGTCGAGTGACTGGAGCAAGGAGAAGTTGAAGGACACTGAACTCAGTACGATTGAAGATCAGTACGTCAACTTGGCCAACTATTCCAACAAGCTCATTCGCGCTGGAGCTTTGCCCAACGGAAAGAAGGGCTCGGGAGGTGCCGGCGGTATCTACTACTCGGTCGAAAAGGCCAGCAACGACCCCTGGGAAGAACAGGAAGATGAAGCCCTCGAAGCCATTGCCAAGAGACGCGCAGTTATCAAGGACTCGTGGGACTTTTACCGCATGATCTGCAGTCTCTTGCGCGACCGTAACAAGTACGACGAAGTCTTTCGCAAAATGCAGCTGGACCCCGTCTACCCCTACCTCAACTCCATGACGGGATTGAACGATCCCGGCGACACTGGGTACGAGAACGCGGACAAGGCTGTCATCCAAAAAGACTTGCCGGAATATGCCAGCATGACCAAGATGGGTGTCGCCCAGGCTCTTGTTCTCAAGGCGGAAGCTGCCATGCCCAGTTTGGTGGAAATCTGCAAGGCCTTGGCTGGAAGCCTAGGTATGGAAGAAGTCGGCGTTGGCCCCGTCAAGGATATCTCGAGTGCTTTGCGCAAGGCGGAAAAGAAATACGACGGTGACTTGCTTCGCGTCACGGACTATTGCCGTGCTCTGTTGGTGGTCAAGGACTTTCCCAGTCTCTTGGCACTCCTCGAACTGGCCCGTGATTCGTTTGGTCCTTTGATTCGTCGCGTGAAAATGTGCACTCTCAAGTCGGACCACCAGGCCAAGCCCGGAGGTTACCGCGATTGCATCATCAATGTGGAGCTCAAGGAACACATTTGTGAGATTCAAGTCCACCTCTGGCCCATGTGGACAATCTGTGGCGTTGACGGTTTCCGTCATTACCGCCACTGCCTCGAATACAATACGGATTCCTTTGACGTCGCCTTTGACGCGTTGGATGGCTTGGATCGCAAGACTATGGCCGAGTTGATTGTCATGGCGGAAGAAGCCGTGGCTGAAACGCCGCTAGACAATCTCGAATGGTACCACGAAAAGTACATTTTGGACTATTTTGCCGAGGCTGGTCTCTTTATGAAGCACGGTTTGGACATTTGGGCCGAAATCACCTTTCGTCATTTGATTCGGTTGCGCACGGAATCTCCCGACATTGGACCCGGCCATCACGAGACTGTCATCTTGTACAAGTACTTGGGACAGGCACTCCGCGCTCAGGGCAAGTACGAAGAGGCGACGGAAGTCATGAGCAAGGTCAAGGCTTCGGAAGAAGAAAAGTCAACGGAAAAGAAGGAAGCTGAAAAATCCCTGTGGGATTCGTTCGTAACAGGTCCTTCGGAAGCTGTTGACATGCTTCTGGATCCGAACCGCAAGGAGCGCGAAGTGGAAGAAGAGCTTCGCAAGGAGGTCAAGGCTAGTAAGAAGGCTTGGCGTCGGATTCGTCACGAGAGATTCCACTTTTTGGACGGTGAAATGGAGTCGGGCGCCGAGGAAAAAAAGGTGGACACGGAGCGTCCAACAGCCCAGTTGTGATACCGTACACAAAAAAATGCTGCATATTTCTTGTCCGGAGCGCACACTAAGAGTGAGCCTTCGTGGAACCAATTCTATAATACTCTACTAAAATGATAAATCGTATACGTGACACCACCTTTTTACATATTATATTTACTCTCTCTATGAATCGTCAGTAGACTCGTTTACCACTGCAAGCTCGTCAACCTCAACCACTGCTTTCTGTTCCGTTGCTTGCTGTTGCTGTTGACGTTCTTGTTGCACGACAGCTTGCGCGGCGGCGCGTTTGTATCTCTCGGCCGCGCGTCGCTGGAGTTCCTTGGTGGAATCCCAGATCAAGCGCGCGTTGGGAGACTCTTGGCCGGCCCGGACGAGTTCTCCAAAGAATTGCACAAAAAAGCTAGTCTTTTGCGCCAGCAGTGTCGCAGCATCTTCCGCAGTGTCATTTTCCCCAGTGCCATGCCCCCCACTATAAGCTGCATCAGCCAGAGCAGCTGCAGTGCTCGGCGTGGTCCAGTCGAGATCCAAGTCGGGCCAAGCCATTCTCAAAGAGGTTCGTCCCAACAGTTTAGTTGGTTTTTGTTCGGGCACGGCAGCAACATTGTTCCACACTTTCGCCGTGACGGAATACCGTTCGGTTTCGACTCGTTGAATGGCAAATGCGTGCTGATTGATCGTTTGCGAGAGTCGTCGCGTCATGGCCAGCACCTCGGACAAGGTCCACGTGACGGCCTTGTCGTCATCCGCTTGGTTGGCCAGTGGCGGTTGCTGTGCGGCAATGAAACTGGCGTACGACTTTAATGCTGCATCAATGGAAGGTTGCTCGTCCACCAAGAGTGCCGCAAAGAGCGTGGCGTCAAAGTCTTGGCCGTCGTCCGATATATCCGTGGCCGTTTGGGTACTGTCGTTGGAAAATGTAACGGGCATATGTTCAGTAGTCTACTAACTGTAGTGAAGCTAGCGTAGTTCGTTCGATGTTCAGTAGCGCTTGTCAAGAGTTGAGAAGGGTATCAATATAAATTTGTATATAAGGTGGGTGTGACTGAATGGAGACTTTGGATTGTGGATTGTAAATAGTAATAATCTACAGTATAATCTCATTTTGTGACCGTCTTTTTCATTTTCCATCAATTCATCTTTCATCTTCGTTGGTTTTCTGTGGGGAGAAACGGACGGTTCTCAAAAAGGGCGCGAAGCGATCCATTTAACCTCCGGGTTATTCCCAGAACGGATAAAAAGTCACACACACTAATTCGTTGGGAGCCCGCTGAAGGATAGGAGCGCCCATACATACGGTATATACGTATTGCACATAATATATTGCCTATTGCCTGCACTCTGCACTCTGCACTTACTTGAACCTTCCCATATAGTCCTGCCAACATGCTGGCTCTCAAGAAGAAGCGAGAAGCCGAAGCCAAGGCGGCAGCGGAAGAAAAGGCGACTGAGGCCCTACAAGGAGTGGAAACGCCGTCGGCGGATGGAACCAAAAAGGTTTCCTTGCTGGGAATTGGCGGCAAGAAAAAGTCGACCAAGAATGGCGAAAGCAAAGCCTCCAAGCGCAGTCCAGGAGAGATTCGCATTCAGAAAGGTGCGTTCTGACGAATTTATTACAGTCACGCCTATACATCTATAGCGTGTTAGTGTGGTGTCGTTGTCGTTGGTACCGTATACCATATACATCCAGCAATCCATTCATCAATCCATCCGTACTCACCCGCGCAATCATCCTTCTCACTATTCACACACATACACACACACAAACAGACATTGCGGAACTCGACGGCGGCAAGGTGGCGACCATTTCCTTTCCCAACCCCAACAACCTGAGCAACTTTGACGTTGTCATTTGCCCAGATTCAGGCTACTGGAAGTCCGCCACCTACCACTTTTCCTTTGTCATTCCACCCCACTATCCCCATTCCCCCCCAAAGGTGGAATGCCAAACCAAGATTTACCACCCAAACATTGACCTGCAAGGCAAGGTGTGCCTCAACATTTTGCGCGAAGACTGGAAACCCGTCCTCGACATTAACTCGGTCATTTACGGACTCATTTACTTGTTTTACGAACCCAATCCGGACGATCCCCTCAACCACGAAGCAGCCGAGCTCTTTCGAAAAGACGTTCGCCAATTTGAGCGATTGGTCTCGCGGACCTTGCGAGGTGGTATTCTCGACGGAGTGCAATTTGAGCGACTGGTTTAAGAGACAACAAATAATGCTGGAACAACTGAGTGGGTTGTTGTTGTTGTTGTTGTTGTACTGGTACCTGGTACTGTAAATAGAAAAAAGGAAACGAACGAGTAAGTGAGTGAGTAAGTGGAACAGGAATCTATTGATTTGGGTGGTGGGTGGTGGTGCCGTTGGCAGTCGTCTTGGAAAGAATGTTTGTGCGCAACCGCCGTACATTACAGTACAGCACGACAAAACAGTCAGTCCATCTAGACGAACGTTTGCTCTACAGTATCTCTATATGTGATTCAGGGTTGGTGTGTACGATATGGGATTATTAGTAGCTAGTCTATTTGCTTTCAACTACAAGCAAGACGGTAGCAGCATATTAGCATAGCAGGCTGTTAGCTTTAGCTAGCACTGGTTGTGTTTCTAGGAGATGGAAAAAAAACATGGTCTCTCATAGCTCAGAGACTGCAGTAGTAGCTGCAGCAGCACTCAACGTGTACTCGTCACTCAAAAACAACAGGTTCAGTAAGGCACCAAGCCAAAAGGCTGACATGGTGCACACCAATAAAACAACAACCGTCTCGATACCAAACAGCATCCAGTTGCTATCCAAAAACCGACTCTTCCACACACCCAGACACCACATGATACAGGCCGTCAAGCTCACCACCACGCTCACGGGAGACAATAATATGGGATCCTGTTCTTTCAAAGCATCGTCATCGGTATTGACAGCAGCAGATGCAGCAGAGGACATCGCCGTCGATAGTGTTGACGAGTTACCCGATAGGACGGGCGCGTACAAAAACATTAGACTCGGCAAGACGGCAAAGAGACTGAATCCCAGCATCATGAAAAAGGATTCCCGTCGCGACTCTTGGACAGCGACATTGATGCCAACAGCTTCTGGGTCCATTTCGTATTCACTCAATCGACCGTACGAAGTAAAGCCGTGATTCTGCATGTGATTCTTATTGTCGCCACCCACAAACGGCGGCAGGTCCGATTCTGAGTTGGAATGATCCGCACCATCCGCCCCCACGGCATGACCCGACGACAACGACAATAACGTATCCCCCGTCAAGGCACTAATAAACAAATCGGGATACCCTTCCAGTGTATCTGCCAAGCTCATGGCATCAATCTTGAGCATGCCCTTGGCCAGTAACATGTCCACCAATGCGCCCTTGGCGTCTGCCTTGGCGTGCCGCAACTGGTGTCGCACTTGCTGCCGATCCCGCGCTTGGGCGCTGCTCAAAACATGCGTGGTCCAAACGTGCCCCAGCGCCATGCAGACACTGTCGGCAAAGCACGTGGCAGTGGTAAAAACCACCACCATGGACCGTACCGACGTGTTGCTGTTGGCCGAGAGCAGTCCGAGTCCACCAAACGTGGCCGCAATGCCACTGCCCGTTAGCATGCCATCAATTGCCCCGTAACAAAAGGAGCGATGCCAGGCTTCAGCCGCCATGAGACTCTGCAAGGCGTGTACCAGGGGGTCCACGAGGCAACAGCACCTTTTGCAAGCAGCGTAAAAGCGACCGTCTATTGGTTCTGTAGAGTTGGTGGTGACAAAGGGATCGTGATAATCTGGATTTCCGTAGATAAAGTTGTGTTCGCGAGCCTGGACGTGCATGGATGGTGGCGTTGCTGCTGGAGGTGGAGGAGGCGGTACATTGGATGCTGTAGTTGTAGTTGGAGGTAAAGCATTATTGGCAGGCTGCAGTGTTCCGTAGGAAGGCAAGTGTGTCAGCGATGCCATGGTGACGGTCGATACCGAGTGTGGACCATTGTTGTTCTTGTGTGTATTCAAAGCCAATGGACTCTGTTGCTGCTTTCGGAGATGTGCCCCTTTAGAGGATAGCGAAGGAGTGGAGAAAAATAGGGTTCCTTGCCCCACGCCGTGATCGGGATATTCGGTCCAGTAGCTGCTGCGATTGGTAGCATTACTGCTGCTGCTGTTGTTTTTTCCATTGCTGTTGTTGATGGTGTTGTTGGGTGCTTGACTTCCCGCCAAGGCATTCATGACGGCCGACGACAATACGCCGGATGTTGCAGTCGTCGCGGTAGTAGCAGTAGCTTGCGCGGCGGAACGCTGGGCACGCTCTCGTTGGGCTCGAGTCTCGCGTTCGGGTCTCACTGGTAGCGATGAGGGTGGCGACGGTGCCAGCGCCGAGGGATGTGGTGGCACTGCTGTTGCTGTATTGATGTTCGGCTGCGGTCTCTGGTTGTCGGCATGCTGTTCCGCGTCTATTTGCTTTTGCTGCTCGTACTGGAGATCAATCATGTGCTGCATCTGTGCTTGGAGGTCTACGGCTGGCATGCGGCGACGCTGCGTCCTTGGAGGCGTCTCGGACACGGGTGTGGACATGATGCTTTGATGATGTGTGATGTGTGTAGATCTACCGGTAGTAGACTGTATTTGTATATTGTATATTGTATGCTGTATACTGACTACTGACTACTGACTACTGTATGCTGTATGCCACCACCGACGAAGGACAAAGGACAAAGTGACGAGGCTCGACGTTCGACAATGATGGAGGCGCGAGGTTCCGTAAAAGTGGCTCGACGTTTGACAATGATGGAGGCGCGAGGTTCCGTAAAAGTGGAACAGCGAGAAGAAGCAATAGAAGCAACGCGGTCGACGGTCGACACGACCAACGTCACCGCGTCGATCGGTGTCAATATCTTTCTCTGCGGGGACCAGATGACACCGCGCGATTTGCGCGAACGCAAAAATCGATCTGCATTATTACTGTATTAGCCCGTATCCAGTTATACTGTAGACAGGAAAGAGCGCGAAAATCAGACAGCAGAAACAGCAGCATGGCAAATAAAGCAACAGGCATCATCAGCAGCGGTAGCAGTAACAGCAGCAACACCATGAGCCAAACAACTAGTCTAGACCAGTAAGATGAGTAGCAATTTGGAGGCGGCTCTTTTCAAGCTTCGGGGGTCTCCTTTGGAAGATCTCCCAAACGTCCGCGATGATCCTGTGTGGAACAATATAAAGGAAGAATGCAATATGTTAGCAATTGAGTTGTCTGCGCTAAAGAATCATGTCTTTCAAACCGCTGACAGGCAGCAACATGGTGAGTTCCTTTGTTGCAACGACAGTAACTTTATTGATGGTATTCCTTTCGCTTTGGTCAGCCAGTCAACAATGTGATTACAGACGCTTTACAACAGCCGCCCATGATGGTGTTGTTGGTTGTTTTCGTATTGTTGTATTCTATTTGTTGTAGGAATACGGAAATGCTCGGTTCTTGGAATACGAGAACTCGAATGATCCCATATTTTATTGAGGGTGATGAGCAAGATGGCGATGGACCGTGTGTGGGTTTGCCGCGTCATCACTGTGACCACTTTTCTAACAAACACCTGCAATTTGGAATTCGTTGCCTTTCAGACGGTGCCAACTTCACACTGGCGAATGCGCCACCGCAGCAGCAAAATGGTAAGTTTCGTCGTTGTTGTTGCTTGTTCTTGTTGTTTTGTACGAGAGAGTGCGCCGTTGGAATACGGAAACTGTTGCCTATTCTTTCACTGAAAACAAGATTTCATATTGAATATGGTATTGTTTTGCTTTTAACGTGCATTTGATATGTGACCAAGCGGTGTGCTCACTTCCTGATCCCGACCCCCTCCAGCTTCTACACAGGCGTCTTCAAAAGCCATAATGGAATTCTTTAACAGGAAATTACATGAGTTCAAACTTAATGATCGATGGTTCAATGTCCCTACTATGGCATGGACGGACACCCCACTGAACTCGTGGTATTGGAGAAAGTGCTACTCCTACTTGCTTTGCTCAATTGTTGGCGCGTTTGAGGATGCATTTACTGCCTCTAAAAAGCCGATACCAAGTGGTCAGGTCAAATTTACTCCGTCTATACATAAATTCGCTCTCACTGGAACACAAGGGACGGGCAAGTCGGTGCTGGGGGCCTTCATTGCTTTTGTTCTTGGCTCTTGCTTCGGTTGGAAAGTCACATACATATTTGGCGACATTAAGCACACATTTGGGGCAGCATGTGACGAGTTGAAAACTATCACTGTGTGGGACGCCAGCGCTACAGTGATTCCACCTCCTATCGGCGTCGGATTTGCTCTGCTTGTCACTTCCTGTAACCACAAAGTGTGGGAGGGAGTCGCACAGCAAGGCACCTGGACGACTGAGAAGGGCAGCTGGGTCTTCATCGATCCGTTTCAGAATGATGAACTCAGCTGCCTGAAGGAAAAGGCCGTCGACGAGAGTGTTTCTGATATCAGCAAGAACTTCTCGATTGCGGGAGGCGTAGCCCGCCTTTGCGTTTGCTCTCATCCGGAAGTCAAATCGACTATCGATGCTGCTTGCGATATTTATCTTCAGAATGAGCAACTTGGGAATACTATTAAGAAGTTGGTCAATAACCAAGACAAGGTGGACGTGTCCGG
>Ga0307978_1002671_pt1 | contig 12481 bp, 5 predicted proteins | sample OrgLakmetage1056_FD_203151 | JGI IMG/M metagenome (GOLD analysis project Ga0307978, IMG submission 203151) | Saline water microbial communities from Organic Lake, Antarctica - #1056 | ecosystem: Environmental > Aquatic > Non-marine Saline and Alkaline > Saline | place: Antarctica: Organic Lake...
AATATTATCTATAGCTATAATATTCTCCATCACATTAACATCATTTAAAATTATCGTATTATTAAGTTTTCCTGCATTAAAATTATTATCAATATTGATAATAGATGCTGAACTAAAAGTCAATAACTCATAAATTATATTCTCATTATGATTAGATGTTACAGATGTAAATGTAATATTATCTGTTTCAATAATAAATGTATCATTTGCGGATAGCATTGTCGACACCAGAGATATACCTTCAAATGAATTTACACCCATATTAAGTATATTATCAATTTCTGCATCTCTATATTCAACATTATTTTTTATATTACCATTATCAGAATTAATAGTAATATTTGTTGAATGATTAACATCATTATGAAAATTAGTATTTCCTGTTATAATTGAATTTTTATTCATGGTTAAATTATTTTCAACTGTCAAATTATTCCCATTTACATTTAAACCTTTCATACTAGCAAATGTCTCGCCGTCAAATGTAGACGTTCCCGTTACATAAAACCCATAATTAGTATCTAACAAAGCAATATAATTAATTTCATCTATATCTGGTAATTTAATTAAAAATCTTTCACCAAGATTATCAGTTAAAATATATCCGTTTGATATATCTCCTTTTATCTCTATCCCTGCATTGTTCCCAATATCATTTTCATTCTGAAAATTAAGAACAATATTTTTGTTTAAAATATCAACTTGATTTGTATTTTTATTAACAACATTACCAACAAAAACAATTGATGAATCAATATTTCCAATATTGACAATCTCATTATCAGGAATAGATACGTATAATTCACTATCACTTTTGATAATATCCGCATAAATCTTACCATTACACATTATGTCATTGGTTGTAGTCAAAGTTTTAATATTAATATTCTCTGTACAATTTACTGTATTTACTCCCTCTATTTTACTGCTAACAATAGCATTGAATGATGTTACTGTCAATAGATCAGTTGTATTACAATCGTTAGAATTAACTAGTTTATTGACAATAACATTAGTAGAATTGGTAATAACATTACTGAAAAATAAAGATACAGATGATATATTGTATTCTCCATTGAGGACTATACCACCATTAATAAAGCTTGCAGTATCACTGTCTAAAGTCAACGATTTATCTATAGATAGATCTTTATTGATCAAGACAATATCTTCATTGCTAAAATTAAAACTTACATCAGACGATTTTTTACTCTCAAGAAAAGTTAATCCTACTAATTTTCTATATTTTTCTCGTTGTGCTATTTCTACTAAATCAATAGACATTATAACAATATAATATTATTAAGATAAATAAATACCTTAAACAATAAACTATCTACTTAATATCTTTCTCACAATAAATTGTCTACTTAATATTTTTTTCACAATAAATATTATTTGACTTAATATCTTTCTCACAATAAATATTATTTGACTTAATATTTTTCTCACAATAATATTATCTACTTAATATTTTTTTCACAATAAATATTATCTACTTAATATCTTTCTCACAATAATATTATTCGACTTGATAATATTGTCTTGAATAAAATTGATAAATGTTTCATTCGTTATTTTCCTTTTTTCTTCATATATGGATGTATGACGTTTAAAGTCAAAGGTTTTAAATACAATTGCATCCTTAAATCCTGTCTTTTTGACAACCTGATAATTTTCATCACTAATATAAGATTTTATTGAAAAATTATTATTTAATAATTTCGGCATAGATTTTATAAAATCTAATATATTCTTTGTAACATCAGTTTGGGCTTGAATGAGGAAACATAGATATAAAGGTAACTTGTCATGACTCCCACAAAACATATTCGATGCATATAACCATGCAATATAACCCAATTGTTGTTTTGTCCTCATATTATCAAAGAAAATTTCTGAATATACAGATGTAATTAAAGTCACATAAGAATAATTCTTTGGTGTATTTGCAAATGGTATTACAACTTCAATACAATTTGTTTTTTCATTTTGATTTATATGACGATATGTTACACTTTTCAACAACGGATATTTTATAAATTTATTATCATCCTTAAATTTTGTATACTTTATATATTTATTTATGATATTCCAGTTATTTCCATTGATATAAAAGACAATCTTTTTATCAATAAAATTATTCTTATAATAATTAACAAAATCTTTATATTTTAACGTTGTACTATCATTTATTAGTTTATCAACACTGTTTTGATAAAACACTTCATATAATTTATAATTATTGTTTAATTTATATGGAGATGAATTTAAACTATCTTTTATCCTCTTTATTATTTTATTTTTATAATTATTAAATTGATCTTCTAAAATTGTGTTGGTTAAATTGTTTATAATTTTAAAAAACGTTTCTAATAAATCTTTGAATATATTTTCATCATTAAATCCTTCTATTGTAATAACAAATGATTCAGTTTCATATACATTCATTTTTAATATCTTATAACTGATACTTATAAATTCTGACAATGCTACATCAATTTTTTCAGATAAAATATCATTTATAATAAAAATAAACATTTGGTGATATTTAATTTCTCTAAATATAATTGTTATAATACATCTATCACTATTACTATACTTGAACCATATATTTTTGCTAACTTGTTTAATATATTTAATGTCAAGATTATTATATTTAAATTTTAAATTTATCGGTTTCCATTTTATACCATATATTTTCTTAACTATACTTTTATCAATATTATGTTTGATTCTAACTTGATAATAATCCATATTGAATCCTCTAAATTTATTTTTTTTATAATCATTTTCAAATAAAACAAAAGTATTATTAATATCTGTCACTATCTCTTTTTTTGCTCCTATTAAGATAGTAACATTATCAATAATTAATTTTTTTATTTTACTAAATTTAATCTTGCTATAAGCATTAAAAAATATATCTTTGTACATATCTTTAGGATCATCGTTGTCATTTAATTCATTGTAAATCAACCCTAATTCTTCAGTTAACATATTAAAATCTGAAATAAATAAATTATCATATTGGAATTTTTTTATCTTGTCTCTTTTGCTGTAGAATTCTTCAAGATATTTTATGTTATTAATAACAAAAGTTAAATATGACATAATATAATGTGTAATTATATTGATATTGTAATCGTACAATATTTCCAGCGAAATATTTAATATTCCTTCTCTATCTGTAAAACAATGCAGATCTATATTTATATTGTTTTGAATAAAATAATAAGATAACGAATTTTCCAAATCACTGTTCATGTATGCAGAAAGTATCCCAAACACACTAAGAGAATCTCTGTCATTCGGGATTTCCCAAGAATATGATATATGTTTTTTTTCAGTTTGAACAGGTATATAAAACTGTTTATTTTTAGGATAAAAATTAGGTTCAATACATAAAGGAGAATATTTTATTGACGTTTTATTGTTAGATAATCCTCCAAATAAATCATCAATAATTTTTATTATTTTGTCATGATTATAACTACTGTATATTGAGACACAATAATTATTAGGGGTATAAAATGTATTATAAAAATCTTTACAATTATCTATAATATTATCTAGTATGGACTCATTATTACCAGATGAAAATATATTGGTTAATGACTTTTCATCTGCTATCTGATTTTTTAAATGTTCTATAATAAATACACCTGTAGTGTACTTATTAAGAAATTCATTATTAACTGCATTTATTTCACGTTGTACCGAATTCTTATTAAATAATGGTGAAATAAAAAAATGGGCAAAGACATCAAAGATCTCTTCAAAAACTCTGTTGAATGTAGAAAAATGATACATTGTATAGAACCCAGTTGTGTATGCATTTGCTACCCCACTATTTTGACTAATTAGTTTATCAAAGTAATTTTCTTTTGGATATTTTTTGGTTCCCATAAACAACATATGCTCAACAAGATGAGCTATACCTTCATTCTTATATCCCTTAATCAGTTTTTCATTATATGAACCAGCGTTAACAGAAAAATATACACAACAATCTCTGAGACTACTATCTTTGATATGAATAAATTTCATTTGATTGGATAGTTTTCCTGATATTATACTACGATGATCTATTAATGGAGTTTCAATTTCTGTTATTTTCATACCTATATATTTATTATTGATAATAAAAAGTCATCAATAATAAATATTATTTTCGAGCAAAGATACAAATTATTGGTACAAAAATAATACAAATTATTGGTACAAAAATAATACAAATTATTGGTACAAAAATAATACAGATTATTGGTACAACAAAGATAATATTTATTATATAGACAAGGAAGCAGAAAATATCTGCTGTATGAGAAGCAGAAAATATCTGCTGTATGAGAAGCAGAAAATATCTGCTGTATGAGAAGCAGAAAATATCTGCTGTATGAGAAGCAGATATTTTCTGCTGTATGAGAAGCAGATATTTTCTGCTGTATGAGAAGCAGATATTTTCTGCTGTATGAGAAGCAGATATTTTCTGCTGTATGAGAAGCAGATATTTTCTGCTGTATGAGAAGCAGATATTTTCTGCTGTATGAGAAGCAGGAAATATTTTTTTTTGTAGAATAAGAATAATTATGTTGACAAATGTAAATAAAATTATCAGATTATTTATCAATAAATAAATAGTAATTATAGATTATCCATGAAATTCTCGTTAGTAACTTACCTAATAAACGGGTTAATCCATGAATCTTTTCATGACGACAATAATGCTGTATTATTTTAATTTTCTTAGAAAATGATTTTAAATCGTTAATATTTTCATTATTAAGCAGCGATATATTATTCATTTCTATTGTTTTCCATATTGTATTATCTACATTGTCTGCAATATAGATATTTATTTTATTAAGTAATAAAATAATGGTATTATAATTTTCTTCACTGATGTAAGAGAATGGTTTTATAATATTTAATTTATTATCTGTTATTTTTATGTCAATGAATCTAGAAAGAAAATGAGCAACATTAATTTGATTTATTTCCAAGGTATGACATTTATCCTCGAATAATCTTCTGAGATATGGGATAAGATATGAAATGATAATGCTGTCACTGGAATATCTTAGTTTCCAGTTTAGATGGAGATAATTATTGTTATCGGGATAAATAATATTATCATTTATTTTTAATGAGTTTTTGATATTTATAAAATTAGGATATATCATTTTTTTATTGTTTAGATCATTTATTGATTTTTTTAAACTTGTTATATTATTTTCTGTTACAGATCTAACCAATACATTTTCTATATTTGAACTGTTCTTTTTTAGATTGTAATTACTTTTTGCTCTTTCTTTCAGATATGAAGTTTCATGATTAGTTATATTATTTATAACTAATTGTTGTGCGTGTCTTATGCCGTAGATGCCGTCATTTAAATCGCTAATATTAACTTTTGCTATATCATTTTCATATAACTGTTTAATTTGATTGAATGAAAAACCCATAAATATTACATTTCCTTTTTTGTCAAGTCCTCTTCGTCCAGCTCGACCTATCATTTGACGGAAAGTTATAGGAGAGAGTATAGATGATTCTGATTTTATAATGACAGCACTCTTAAATGGCATATTGACACCATATACCAATGATTTATCGCTGATTATTATAGTTAATAATTTTTGGGATGCTAATGACTGTATAATACGTAAATATGGATCCGGCATTCCTTCAATATAGAGACCAATACCTCTCCATAACATTTTTATCACAAAATGATAATTTTTACTTTTTGAAGGAAAATATATTTTTAATTTTTCAACTAATTCTTCTATATATGCTTCAGAGAATGTTTTTCCATTAAAAATAAAATCTTTATGAGGTTCTCTTAAAGATACGTAACTTATATCATTAGATATGATCTTTATTTCTCCTGTTACAATCTTTTTAAAGTCTTTTGTATTCTTTTTATCATTAGTGTCATTACTGTCGTTATTTGTTTTCACTATATTTTTTTTCTTTTTTAATTTATTATTATTAGTATTGTCATTAGTGTTATCATTAGTATTGTCATTCATTTTGTCATTATTTTCAATAATAAAAATATCATCTGTAATTGAGTTATTACTATCTATTCTATCATGTGTTAATGTTGGATATTTATCTTTTTCCATTGCTTCTATTTTATTATAAAACTCTTTGAAATATTTAATGCATTCTTTAGTATCATTACAAAAATATATCCCAGGAAGGTCTTTATCATCTCTTAAAGTAAAGCTTAGAGATACAATGTCTATTTTATTCTCATTAGTATTATCATCATTATTATTTTTTATTTTTTGTAAAATACTTTCCTTTGTAATAATATTATTGTCAATTAATGCAGAAAAATATTTATCTATTTTATCTAGTGATAATCTTTCATATTTACCAAAATACTTATTAACTGAATATATATCATCTTTAATATCTTTTACTATCTCCCATATATCCAATGGTGTTGGTTTTAATTCATTCAATTGTAACGGGATATTATTAGAAATTAAAGAAAATGAATTAATAGAATCAATTTTTTTAGTATTACTATTAAACTTATATTTTTGTAAATTAAAAAACCTTTTATTGCATATAACAGTATCAATATTATTAGCTTGGTCTTCATCAGAGACAAGAAAATATAAATAATTATTCAATTCAGTTAAATTGTCAATTGTTGCAGATAAACCTAAAAAAGGAATCTTATTAAGTGATTGAAGTATAAATCTTATCTCATAACTAGTTTCAGTATCTTCAATGGTATGTATTTCGTCAAATACTATCCAATTAAAGTTACAGTTTATTAGCGGTAAAAGATCAACGATTTCTTTACACGTTGCAACAACAGCTTGAGATTTATTTATCAATTGTATTAATTGATCTCGTATAGGTGAACTCTGATATGTGTCTGTAATTATTGGAACGTTTTGTTTTATCACTCTTTCGAGATAAGCAGACATCTGCCATGTAAGAGCATTGGTCGGAACGATAAATAAGACTCTATTATCGTTAGTTAATGTATAACTTGATAATACTGATTTACCTGATGATGTTGGAGCGCTGATAAGTGTTGATATATTATTTTTTATATTATTAATCACTTTAATTTGCCAATCATCTAATTTACTAAAATTTTTATTATTTAGTGGTGGGAGAAACTGATAAAGTTTAGTAAACTGGACTTTGATCAAATCTGCTTGGGTGACAATATCCATCATTCTAATAATATATTTTCTATATTCTTCTATTATTTCTTTTATAAATTCATTATCAATATCAACACTGAGAATATCATTAATATCAAATATATTTTTTGTTTCATCTAACAACTTTAGATAAATGGTTATAACCATATCATCATTTTTACTAATAATATTACTCTTCAGCAAGTTCATTAATAGCTTTATTTTCCCTTCTAACGTCTCTGGACTATTAAATGTTAATGTATTATCATTAATTTTATTTATTTCTTCTTTTACTTTAGTATTATGTTTATCTACAATATTGGTGTAGATAAATAATTCTCTCTTTGTTAATTTTTGTTTATTCTTAATTTTATCTTCTAAAATATCTCTAGTATTATTTTTAGTAGATAAAAAATCATCTATTTTTGACAGAGTAATATTGTCATTTGGGTTAAGATCAATTTTAATTTTAGATTCAGATGTAGGATCGAAGAACTTTTGATAGAAACTGAATTCCCAATTACCTTTATCATATGACTTTGTGTCAGTTTTATAATTATTAGAATAAAAATTATCAGTGTAAGATTTTGAAGACATATTTTATATTATCAATGCATGCCTTTTAATCAAATATAGAAATATTTTATCAACAAAGATATAAAGATTATGACATCCAGTAGTATTTCCAATGTTTATGATCGTAACAGATTTTTAAATATCTTTGATATTAACAAAGCTATATTTACTGTTAATTTTGTCATAGAAAAAGATTTATTAACAAAAGATCTCACAGTTGACATCTTAAATGCAGATAATATTTTATCAAATGAAAAAACAATATTTAATTCATCTATATCAAACAGTATTACATCAAATAATATTGTTTGTGATAATGTTATTGTAGTTAATTATAATAACGATAATAATCTTTTTATAAATAATGCTATCAATTCTACAAACATGAATCTAGATAATATTATTGTTGATACTATAAATATAAATACAGTATCATCTAATAATATTGTATCTAATAATATAACTACACAAAATATATTTTTAGATAATTCTTATTCAGATGATTTTATTATAAATTGTGAGATTATTGAGTTCAATAATCCTGTAAATATTTCGCCAAAGAAATTACAGATTGGGACGAATAATTCAACAAATTATGGATTTAATATTCCAGACAATCAAAATCCAGTAAATTTAATATTTATTGGATTTGACATCAATATCAATAAATTTGTTATTGATAATAATACAGATGTAAAATTTATTACTTTTCTTGATGAAAATGACTCAATGACAGTATCAAACAATTTATATCTAACAAATATGAGCTTGATGAATAATGTATTTATTGATAATTTTATTGCTAATAATATTGTTTCAAACTCTTTATCTGTCAATGGAGATAATGTAACATATGAGAATATTATTGCAAACAATATCAATTGCTATGACGTCAATGTAGATAATTATACATCTACAAATATAATCATTGATAACTTGACAACTTTTAGTATAAATGTTGAAAATAATTTAGTTTCAAATGTAATAAAAACAACAAATATCACTGTTAATTCCATTGCTGTAGATTTTATTACTGCTAATACTATCCATACAGAATCTATAACAAATAATTCTGTGATTGATGCTGGTAATATTTCAGCGAATACGTTAATTACTAATTATCAATTATCTGATGCTGTATCGAGTAATAATGTTTCAGCGCTTTTTATAAACTGTGATAATATTACTGTTGGTAATGATTTCAATTGTGATAGTAATCTTACCGTCAATAATACAATCGAATGCAATAATCTTAGCACAAATTCAGTTATATCACCAGAATTAAAAAATTATAAATCTACAAAAGAAGCATGGAGTAATGGTGTTCCTTTAAATACATTATATAGAACTGGATCAATCGTGAGAATATGCAACAATGTATATAATCCAGTAATAAATATCATTGGAAATGAAAATTTATTTGTTAGGAATGATACCATAGTAAATGATTATATTGATCCAGGTATCGAGATTCTCCCATATGATAATAATATTAACACACTTAAAATTTATATCTCTGAAATCAAAGATATAAATAATAATGAATTTATAGTAAACTACAAAAACGTCATTTTACTTGGTGAAGTCTTATCAGACAAAATCAATATTCAAACAATAGAAAATATAAATACTAATATTTTGTTGTCAGCGTTTACGATAGATATAGTTTATATCATTACCTATCTCATAATTGATTCATATTACAACATTTATAAAATAAATAGAAATTTTACAATTACAGTCTAGTTTAATTTATCTAATAAATCATATATGTCCATAACAGATAAATTTTTGAAAGAAATTTATAGAGAAGTTTTTGGATTAAATTTCATTGATATTTTAGAGAATAATATCGCTATTAATTTAGATACATTTATTGATGGTAATTTAATTGTTAAAAATAACAATGTTGATAAATCTACGTCCATCAATCAAGCTAATAATATAACTATTAATAATAATATTTTGGTTAATTTTGGAATAATAGATATAGCAAATGTATCTAATGTTATAAATAACGCTGTTGTAAAGAGTAATACTATAAATGCAGGATTTATTACCGCTCAAACCATCACCATAGATAACAATATTACTCTAACCAATCATATTAATTTTGAAGGCATTTTAAATACCAGCAAAGATAATCTGTTTAATTCTTCAATCAATGTAGATAAAATGGTCTGCAATAGTATTAATGTAAATGAAGTAATTGGAACTAATTTTATCAGTATAGTATCACCTATCATTAATATTGGTAGCGATGATAGCATCATCAAGATTGTTGGAACTAATATTTCTGCTTTAATTAGTGATATTACAATTAATCAAGATAATTTATTATTGTTAAATATAGATCAGATTAATGAAGGTCCATCTGACAATGGATCATTATCAGGGATAGTTATAAAAGCAGCAGATAATAAAGAGGGATATATCAGGCTATCTAATGATTTAAAAGAATTTGAATTTAAAGCTCCAAATAATGAAAATAAATATTTTGTACTAACATCTAATCTAGCGAATGATGGTATCTATATATCTGGAAAGTCATATTTTGAAAAAGATATTGAATCATTATCAGCGTATATATTTGATGTAGCTAATATTAATTCTGATGTAATTGTCCATAATGATTGTATATTTAATACTTCTACTCTTGAGGGCGATTGTTCATTCTTGACCAAACTGGAAACAAATAATATCAATTTAATTAGCGATACTATTATCATTGGAAATGAATTTAATGGAAATAATGAATTAAAATTATCCAATATAGAAAATATTGATTTTACAAATAGTATTAGTATAAATTCTTACTCTATGAATCTTAAAAATAATAGTTCTGTCAATCCTATTATTTCTTATAATAGTACAGTTGTAAATACAGATAATTGGATTGCTGAAAAAAATGTAACTATAAATAATACACTTTCTATCTATGGAGAAGCTATAGTAGAAAATAATTTAATTACTGATAAATATATAGAATCAGAAAATGACATTAATTGTTCTGGTAATGCTGATTGTAATATTACTAATAGTATAAATTGTACAGTTGAAAAAGATCTTGTTGGAGCAAATGAAGCAAATATATTAGCTTCAAACAACAGCATCTTTGGAGAGGATAACAAAAATTCTAGATTACAGATATCCAATAATATCGATATTCTTTCAAATAATGTTATTGGATATTTAAATGAATATACATCTAATGAAGATGCATTAAGTAATGGTCTTTTACCTGGAGAATTATATAGAATTGGTGGGATTATTAATATTTGTATTCAAAATAATTCGATATAAATATTTGGAATTAATTCCAGATAATTCGATATAAATATTTGGAATTAATTCCAGATAATTCGATATAAATATTTGGAATTAATTCCAGATAATTCGATATAAATATTTGGAATTAATTCAAAATAATCGGCTAATAAATATTTGGAATTAATTCTAATTAATCGGCTAATAAATATCTGGAATTAATTCTAATTAATCGGCTAATAAATATCTGGAATTAATTCTAATTAATCGGCTAATAAAATGAAAATATATAATTATGCAATAATATCAATATAATTACTATCCACATATTTATCAAGATAAAAAAGATATTATCTGCATACAATTGCAAGATAATATAAATATATACTTATTGTTATATATAAAAGCAACAAATAAAATGGGAATGAACAAATTTATCAGTTTTATTTTCAAATCATTATTCAATAAAAAAAACTATACCATTAGCAATGTTCAAGTAGATAAAAATTTCATTAAAAATATATCTAATATTGTTTTATTCGATATTAGTTTTATCATATATCAAGAAAATAATAAATTTGAAGAACAAGTAAATGACATTATCAAACTGCTTAATTTGATAAACTATAAACAGATTGATATATATTCGTTTGTAACTAATAATAAAGATAATAAATCTTATTGGGTCCAAAGTGGATTGAAAGAATCTGATATGGGTTCGCAGAATTCTTTCATGAACTTTATAATTAACAACAATAAAATATTATTATTTAATAGAATTACTGGGAGAATTGAATTTCTAATAAATCAGATATATAATCCTGTTTTTATCAAAGAAATTGTTGTATTTTTTGACGGCATACCTAGTTTATCAAAGATATTAGAGCAAAAAAGAAGAAAGATTAGAAACCAACTGGAATCATTTGAAAGAAAAAAATTATACAATGAATTCAACTTGACATATGACATCCAGGATGAAAGAGATATCACCACAGATATTGTTTTTTATAAGAAATATGAGATTATCAACTTAATAAATAAATATGATACTAATGATAATCATAAAAAACATAAATTTATTTACAAATTCAGCAATTGGAATAATAATCGTTTTATGAGCGATATTGGTATTTATCCAGGATCTGTTTTTATTAATGAGTTTGAAGATTTTATCAATAATTATACAATTGCTATAGAAAATGAAATTGTTTTTTTTAAGCCCAAAGATAATAATTCGGCCAGAAGTAAGATAAGTTTTATTATTGATTCAAATAAAATTAATGGTGAAGCAGATATTAAAGTCTTTAATTACATTAAAAATAAATTAGATATGGAAAAGTTCGAATATATTTATACAATTCATTCAGTGGATTCTGATCTCATATATCAAATGTTGGTGCAAACATTAAAATATAGGGAAAAAATGAAAAAAGTACATTTTAATTTTATAAAACATT
>Ga0307978_1002672_pt1 | contig 12476 bp, 12 predicted proteins | sample OrgLakmetage1056_FD_203151 | JGI IMG/M metagenome (GOLD analysis project Ga0307978, IMG submission 203151) | Saline water microbial communities from Organic Lake, Antarctica - #1056 | ecosystem: Environmental > Aquatic > Non-marine Saline and Alkaline > Saline | place: Antarctica: Organic Lake...
CACCCGACGCTTTTGCTTCGGGATCTTGGCGCGACGATCAGCGTTGAATTTGTGCGGCATTTATAGCACCCTCAAGAAGACAGGCCACAACCGATACCAGTGGGGTAAGGGTCCATGCAACAACGCCGGTTTCGATCCAGATCGAGGCGGAAGCCATGAAGATGGGTTGATTTGCGGGACAGGGTTGAGAGGTCCGGCCCCTAACTAAAGGGCCAATGTCCCAATGCTGCCTCCACCGCAGACATACAGTGTCTGACCCGTGACAAAGCTGTTCTCCGGGTCACAAAAGTATAGAAATGCGTTGGAAATATCACGCACCGTGCCAAGCCTGCCAACCGGTATGCGTTTGGCGAGCTCTTCCTCGCGCGCGCTGCCTTTCTCGATGATGCCCCAGAAGTTATCCGTCTGCACAGGTCCGGGGGCGACAACATTCACGGTAATGCTATGCTGTGCCAATTCCAGCGCCCATGTGCGCGCCATGCCGATGATGCCCGCTTTGGTCGCCGAATAGGCTGTGCGCGTCGGCACCCCCAGTGCGGCGCGGGAGCCATTGAACAACACGCGGCCAAAGTGCTTTTCCTTCATGGAGGGCAAGCAGGCCTGAAGCAGCGTCAGCGCGCAGCCCAGATGGAGTTGTGTCAGGCCCGTCAGATCGCTCGGCTTGGCGTCCTCCACCAGATTGGGCCAGATCATACCTGCATTGTGGATCAGGTGGCTGACCTCGTGCTGTGCGACAATCGCGGCTGCTGCCTGTTCTGTCGCCTTCACATCCAGCAGATCAACCTCCACATGCACCAGCCTGGCATCACTCCAGTCCGACGCACCGCGCGACAGGGAAACAACGGTGTAGCCTTTTTCAATCAACCGCTGGCCAAGGTTCGCGCCGATGCCTTTGCTGCCGCCGGTAATAATGGCTGTATAATTGCTCATGCTGTCACCAATGCCAGAACGCGCAACGGGCTGCCTGTCCCGCCTTTGATCTTCAACGGAGGTGCTATCAGCAACGCGCCGGTGGGCGGCAGGAGGTCCAGATTGCGCAGACATTGCAACCCGAATTTTCCGGCACCGTGCAGCAAATAATGCGCAGGATAGGGTGGCATATAATGCGCGCCTTGCCCCGCGTCTGTGCCAACGGTTTCGGTACCGAATCCGCGTATGTTGCGCTTGAGCAGCAGCTCGATCGCCGCAGGTGTCGGTCCTGGAGAATGTGGACCGTCCTTGGCCATGTTCAGATAGTCGGCGCCGCTTTTCTTTGACCAATCCGTACGCATTAGAACCCATACATCGGCTGGGATCAGCCCGTGCTGCGCCTCCCAGTCTTCGATGATTTCGGGCGTTAGTTCATAATCATCGTTCTGTGCGGCCCCCTTGGAGCAATCAATCACCACAACAGGCCCGATGAACACAGACGGGTCAATCTCATCCACAGCACCATTGGGCACGTCTTTGCCCGACACCCAATGGCTGGGCGCATCAAAATGCGTGCCTGTGTGTTCGTTCATCGTCAGGTTGTGCCACTTCCACGCGGGCCCGCGGTGATCATAGGCGCTGACTTCCTCCATGCGAAAGCGCGCGCATTGGCCAAATTCGGGTGGCAGAACGATAACGGGGAAATCAGGGTCCAGCGTGTGGGTCAAATCCACAATCCGCGCTGCACTGCTTGCCAGTGCACCGGCCAAAGCCTCGATGATGTTGCTCATGATCCTCCTCCAGTGATTTCACGTTCCAACAGCCCTGCGTCGTTTTGCCAACGGGCGTAGATGTCTTTTGCAATATCGCCGCAGGTAACTTCTTCCAGCCCGCCAACCAGCCCTTGCACAGTGGCCCGCGCAATCGCGTTTGGCGTGACTTTGGGCGGCGGAAGTGTGCTAAACCACGGATCCCCCTCGATCGCGCCGATGTAGACGTTTATCACGCGCAGGCCCGATCCACGAAACTCGGACCGCAGGCTTTGCGTGATGGAGCGCGCAGCGGCTTGTGAAGCACCGAACGCGCTGTAGGCTGGATCAGGCATCAGCCCATGCACCGACAGGATGTTCACAAAGGCCGCAGCCGAATTCACCCCGTCCTGTACCCTTGATGCCATTGCGGGGCCAAAGCCTTGAGCGAGGCGCATCAGCCCCAGCGTGTTCACCTCGAAGGCATCCCGCGCAAATGTTGTGTCATTGCCCATCACCCCGCCCGGTCGGGTGAAGCTGGCGGTGTTGACCAGAATGTCTACCTTGCCGCCGATTTCTGCGCTCAGCTTGGTGATAGAACTCACATCCGTCACGTCCAGCGGAACGATCGAGACGTTCTCCATCCCGGCATAGGCAGCACGCTCTGGCCATCTGCGCCATGCCTCCGGCTCCCCCAGAAACACATGGGCGGCGCCTGCGTTCAACAACGCCTGCGTCAGCGCCAAAGCCATCGGCGCACGCGCATCTGTGATCAGAACTCGCCGCCGCTTGGGATCGCATGACATGGCGCGCAGCACAGGATCATCTTGCATGTTTTCGCTTCCTTCCAGCTGTAGTGCGATCAAAACACCCTGCCCCGCCTTATCCAGTTTCAGCGCCATGCGCACCATATCGCCGCGCCCGACTTCGCCGTGCAAATGACAGTTTACAACTGGCCCTGCGTTCAATTTTACAGACCCCATGCGCCACGGCATCCGCTCGCGGAAATACGGCTCGGGCGAGACGCGGATGGTAGTTTCGGCCAGTACCCTGCCGGTGGGATCAACGTCCTGCCATGGCAGATCATCGTTTAGACATTTCAGGCAGGCATCTCGCGGCGGATATTGCACAGCCTGACACTGCGCACAGACCTGCAAACCAAAGCGACCCTGTGCGGCCATCACCCCAAGCCCAAGTGCGGCGCGCGACCGTACCATTGGTGGCACGGTAGGTACTTGGGTAGGCTTTTGAGGGTTTCTCTTCGGAGGAAAAGGCAGCGATTGTGTCATGCGTTTGCCCCCGTAATGATTGCGGCCGATGAACACAGCCCGCGGTCGTAGTTGATGACACCAAAGCCCGACACCAGCGCGCGGCGGGCATTTTCAACCTGCGTGCCGCCTGCTTGCGCTGTCACCTGACGGATCGCTTCGACCAGACCCAGATAACCACCCGCAGCACCCGCCTGCCCCACCGACAGTTGCCCGCCAGAGGTGTTATGGGGAAAGTCACCGCCAATGGTCAGGTCGTGTTTGCGCACAAACTCTGCGCCCTCGCCCTTGCCGCAGAACCCCAAATCCTCGAATTGCATCATGCTGATCACAGGGTAATCATCATAGGTCTGCAGTAAATCTATCGCCTCGGGGCCGTGACCCGCCATTGCCCACAGATCATCGATATCAACCGCCCAACCGCCGCGCAGCTGAATCGGATCGTCGGGAAAAGCATTGGTCCGCTCGATGGTCGAGGCGATCCGCGCAAACGGCAGACCTTTGGCAATTGCCATATCCTCGCGCATCATTACAAAGGCCTCGGCGCCCGCACAGGACATTACACAATCAAACAGCCCGATGGGATCGGAAATCATCCGCGCATCCATGTATTGATCCAGCGTGAGCGGCTTTTTCATCATGGCATGGGGGCAGTGCAACGCATTAGCGCGCTGCGCGACAGCAATGTGGCCGAAATCTTCGCGGGTTGCACCGAACTCCTGCATATAGGCGTCTTGCAGCAGCGCAAAACTGGCGTTTGGCCCGCCGAACCCATAGGGAAAGGTCGCGTCCATCGAAAAACGCGAAAACGCGCTCAGCAGGTTGCGGAAGCTGTCGATCCGGTTAGTATCGCCCGACACGCAGGCGACGACGTCAACATCGCCGGCCTGCACAGCACGCGCCGCACGGCGCATCGCAGCAACCCCGCAGGCACCGCCCGTGGGCACCGTATCCAGCCAGCGCGGCGAGATGCCAAAATGTTGCGTCAGCCCTACCGGCGTATCAGGTGCAAGCGTGAAACTGGAGACAGAGAGGCCGTCAATTTCCTGCGGTGTCATCCGGATGATCGCCAACGCTTCGCGCAGGGCTTTGGCAATCCACCAATGCGCCGTCTCGTTTGTGTAGCGCACATAGGGGACGGAGACGGGTGCCGTCAGAACGACGCCTTCATAGGAGCGCCGCATCATGCTGCGGTCCGTTTCTTAAGGTGGCGTGTGTCGATTGTACCCGGGTCTTTCAACAGATCCTGCGCAAGCGTTTTCAACGTGGCCCGTTGCAATTTTTGTGTGGCAGTGACGGGTAGGCTGTCCACAAACGCCACGTACCCCGGCGCTTTGTAATAGGCGAGCTGGGTCAAGCACCACTCGGTGATCTGATGGGCCAGTTCCGGTGTCGCGGATTGCTTGGGCATGATGCAGGCAAAGACCTCCTCACCGCGCATAGCATCCGGCACGGCGGCAACTGCCACACCTGCAATCGCAGGATGTTTTGCCAGCGCGCTTTCAACTTCCACCGCAGCGATGTTCTCCCCGGAGCGGCGGATCACGTTCTTCTTGCGGTCGACGAAATACATCGTGCCGTCTGCTTCACGGCGCACGATGTCGCCTGTGTGAAACCAGCCACCCTCCCACGCCTCGGCTGTGGCGGCATCGTTTTTGAAGTATCCTGCAAAGAACCCCTTTCGCGGATCAGGTCCAGCAGCGCGGACCAGCAATTCGCCTTGGTCACCGTCTTTTCCGGCATCATCGACAAGCCGTGCCTCAACCGCTTCGTCGGGTGAGCCAATCGCACTTTTGCCAATAACCCTCGGTTCGCGGTTGGCGCAGATTGTGCCGCCCGCACCTGTCTCGGTCATTGCCCAGGCCTCGATGACGGGGAATCCGAAACGCGCCTCAAAACTTGCGTGCAGTTTTGGATCAATGCCCGCGCCAAAGCCGAAGCGCACGGTGTGGTCGGTATCATCGGTGCGTGGCTCTGCCCCCATCAACATGGACGGCATCACGCCGAGATAGTGCAGGCAGGTCGCATTTGACGCGCGAACCGATGCCCACCATGTGCGCGGGTGAAACCGGTCCAGCGCAGTAAGGCATCCGCCCACCGCGACCATTGCCATAAATGAAAACGCCATCGCGTTCATATGGAAGATCGGCAGCGGGGTGATCATCCGCTCACCAGTAGTGTCGAGCGCGCAGATGCCTGTAGCTGTCGAGTACCAGCGGCCCGCTTGAATGAAGTATTCATTTGTCAGAATACAGCCCTTAGGATTGCCCGTAGTGCCGGAAGTATAGAGTAGCGCCGCCTCCGGATCGTCATCCTTCGCGGCGATACAGGTATGGGTTAAAGCAATTGGCAGAGCACCGCCCAATTCAATGACCGGCACTGAACGGCCCGCCAGCAGCGCCGCCGCACGCAGCTCGTCACAACGTCCTTCAATCGCAATCGCCAGAACCGGCTCTGCATGCCCGATCATATACGCAAGTTCCGCCGCGCGCAGGTCAGGGTTGATCGGCACCACCGAAATCCCCAGCGCATTAGAAGCAAGCCACCAGATAAAATAATCAGGCCGGTTCTCAAGCAGCAGCATGACCCGCTGACCTTTGAGATATCCGGCCGCTTCAATCTGCGCGCTGTAGCTTTGAACGCGCGACAGCGCATCCGCATAGCTGATCTCACCCGCCTCAATGCCGTAAATCTCTGCCGTCTCGGGCAAAACATTCAGAAACGGCCGCTCGGGCCAACGCGCAGCACTCTCTGAGAACGCACCAAAAACCGTGTCCGGCGTAATCATGGCAACAACTGAATGTTGCGGAACGCCGCGTCGCAGTTGAGGACATCCACACGTTTGTTCGCGATCCTCAGCTTGCCCTCCACCAAGGTAAGATCGTGGCGTGCCGTTAGTGCCAGCAATTGCTGCTCGTCCAGCCGCGTCTCGACGTAGTGCATCGCGGTGTTCGTCACAAAACGGTCGCCATTCATCTCGTCCACAAATGGGCGCTGGATGACATGGTGACCGCGGCTCTTGGGCTTCTGGCTGAAGGTACGCGCGCCGTTCAAACGCTCGACCCGCAGTTTGAGCATGAACATATCTTCATAAAGCAGCGAGGTCTGGTTAATAGGATCGTCTTGTTTATAGTCAAGCGGCATCCAGTAGTGCCCGTCCAGCAACCAAAGTGCGAGCCATTCGGTATAGCGGCCTTCATCAAGCATGCGCGTTTCGTCGTAGATGAAATCGATCAACTGATCTTTCGAGACACTCATTCCGCTGCCTCCTGCTGTTCTAGATCAAAGGTCATGAACTTACGCCATGCATTGAACTGGTTGCGCATCTGGCGCTCTGTTGTGCCGTTTAACACGGCCTCCTCCGAGAAATCCTCGTCCTCTTCCAGCAGGCGTTGGACATTCACCCACTGCATGCCATCCACATGCAAGCCTTCCTGCGCACGCTCGTACATTTCCAGATCATCATGGCCCACAATCGAGGTAGGTGCGTTGATCATCCGGTTGTACATCGCCGTGCGCGCCGTCAACTCGTCCGGCGCGCCGACAAGGCGGTAGATATAGCTTTCCACGATGGTCTTATCCGCAGCCAGCGGGATGAAATTGCGCAACTGCTGGATGGGCCCCTTGATCATGATGTTCGGGAAATAGACGGTGTTGTGGCGGTTTTCATCAAGGATTGCTTTGGCCTTCTCCTCACCATAAGCCTCTGACATCGAATCGAAATAATCCGGAACGTCGGAGTAATTGGAGTGGATCGAATGGTTCACACCCGTGTGCCCGTGCCCGTTTGGCCATGTGCGGATGCCCATGTCTTCAAAGAACTCGTAAGGTGACATGAACGGCGCGATGATCTCCATTGCTGGTGGCTTTGGCGATCCTTCGGGCAGGTTCAACTCCTCATAGAGTTTGACGGCAGTGCCCGCGCTGGATTCATGCGCAACCATCGGGTGGCAGGTGTCGGTCTGGTTCTCCACCAGCATTTTATAGTTGCAATGATGCAGGTAGCGCAGCGGCGGTCCGACCACCTTCAGCCGCCCTTCGGGAGAGCGGTCCACCATATTATCAAGCGAGCTGAGACTGTCGCCAAAGAACTCCTCAAAGCTGATGCCCTCTTCTGCCAGACGCGCAAAGATAAACCCGCGATAATTATGCACCGCGCCCACGGCTTTCATGCCCTTGCCGCTATCCGTCTCCTCAAGGCCCGTGCCCTCGTAGCCCTTTTTTAGCGGAATGGCGAGCAGGCACCCATCGGTTTTGAACGACCATGCATGATACGGGCAGCGGAAGAATTTGCCGGTGTTGCCTTGGCGGTCAATGACAATCTTGGTGCCTTTGTGCGGGCAGCGGTTGTACAGAACATGAATGTCGTCCGGCTTGTGACGCACCTGAATAACCGGCTGGTTGCCGATCTGCGTGGCAAAATAATCGCCCTTTTCAGGGGTCTGGCTTTCGTGGCCGACAAACACCCATGCATTGGCAAACACATGTTTCATTTCCAGCGCGTAAACGTCCTGGTTGATATAGACGTCACGGTGGACCTGATTAATCTGTACCAGATCAGCTGCCGCTTTTGGATTGCCAGTGTAGTGTCCCATCTCCGCTTCTCCCTAAATATCCAGAACCAGCCGCGCCGACTTGGCCCTGCTGACGCAAATTTGAATGACATCCCCTGCGTCACGCTCAGCCTGAGACAGAACAACATCGCGGTGATCGGGTACGCCGTCCAAAACATCGCACTGGCAAATCCCGCAATCGCCACGCTGGCAATCATACATCACATCAATGTCGTTTTCTTCCAGAACCTCGATGATCGTTTTGCCAACGGGAATCGTAAACACTGTCCCGTCATTGATCTGCACCTCAAAAGGGGCATCGCCGCTAGCAGATTTCGGGGCCTCGAACAGCTCAAAATGAATACGCTCGGGCGCGATGCCCGAGTCTTCAGCCTTGGCGCGCGCCGCATCGATCATCTTGCGTGGGCCGCAGACATATAGGTGCGCGTCGCCCAGCTTTGCGATCACGCCGTCCAGATCAATCATGCCGGATTGGTCATCAAAATGCAGGTGGAGGCTTTCGCCAAGTGTATCGCGTAGCGCGCCGCAGTAGGCCATGTCGGCCTCCGTGCGGCCCGCAAAAACCAGTGAGACATCCTGCCCCACAGCTACAAGTGCGCTGGCCATAGAAATCATCGGCGTGATGCCGATACCGCCCGCCAAAAGAACCGCAGGCGCGGAGGCATTAAGCGGAAAATCATTCTTTGGTGGGCTGAAGGTAACCGGATCGCCGACAGCCAGTCCGTGCATGTGTTTTGAGCCACCCTGCCCGTCATCCTCGCGCTGAACCGCAACAAGATACTGGTCAGGCGCGTCAAATTTGGCATCGAAGGTGATCAGCGAATAGGACCGCGTCCCGCCATCAGGCAAGTCAAACTCCACATGCGCACCCGCTTCATAGTCCGGCAATGCCGCGCCTCCGATGCGCAACGCTGTAATGCGGGCGGTCAAAGGCTCCACCGCCAGAATCGTACCTTGAATTTTGTCCATCTTGCCGTCTCCCACATTTAATATGAATTTTCATATAGTTTCGGTCAAGCAATTTTTCGCATACCTGATTATTGACTCTGCCCGCGCCACGCCATGGCATGTGCGGACCAGAACGGGGAAAACCAGTGAAGCAATCCGGCACATTCGACATCGACACGCCGAAAGGGTTTGTCGACGATTATCTGTTGTACCTCCTTGCCGCTGCCAGTGACGCGGCAAGCGCGCAGTTCCATGCAAAGGTGCGCAAAGCCGGACTGCGCGTTCCCGAATGGCGTGTACTGGCCTGCCTGTATGACAGCGATGGTGCGATGATCACCCAACTGGCGCGTATCGCTCTGGTCGAACAATCCCGCCTCACCAGGATCATTGCGCAAATGGAGGTGCGGGGCTTGGTTGCCCGCAAAGGGGATCCTGATGATGGCCGTCGCGTGCGGGTTTACCTCAGCCAGGACGGACGCGCCCTTGTCGGCCGCCTCGTCCCCAAAGCGCGCGACCACGAAGCGGACTTACTGGCGCGGCTTAGCGGCAGCGATGGTCAACACCTGAAATCAGCACTGCATTCGCTTCTGAAAGCGATCAACGCCAGACAATCTGATAATATCTGAACCCTGACACCCCCAAAAAAACAGTTTGCAAAATCGGAAGGATGTGTTTGCATTAAAACGCATATAGTTTCGACTGAGTCTGGTGAACCGCCCGACAAGCAGGAATGTAATCAACGGGAGAATGATCTTATGGGCGAGCTTACGAATTTTATAGGCAGCGCTGCGCTGGTGATAACCACAGCGTCAAGCGCCTTTGGGGCTGACAACCTCATCATTTCAACGTGGCTACCACCAAGCCACCCGGTCAACGTCGATATGTTTACGCAGCTGACCACGATGATGGCGGAGGCCACGGGCGGTGAAATCACAACCGAGCTGAAAAACGGACTGTCGTCCCCGCCTGCGCAGATGGATCTGGTGCTTGATGGTGCAGCAGATATTGCAATCTTGTTCCACGGCTATACACCGGGTCGGTTCGTCGGCACCAAGCTGATCGAGCTTCCAGGTTATGAGGGCAGCGCAGAAGCAGCCTCGGTCGCGCACTGGCGCGTGTATGATGCGATGCTGAAAGACCTTAACGAGCATCGCGGGGTTAAAGTCATCGCTTTGACAACCCATGGTCCGGGGCAAATCCACTCCAACAAAGCCGTGAGCACACTGGCTGATTTGAAGGGCCTGAAGACCCGTCTTGGCGGCGGTGTTTCTGCCGATGTCGGCGCGGAACTGGGCCTTGTCGGAATTCAGGTTCCTGCTCCGAAGGTCTACGAGACCCTCGATTCCGGTGCTGCGGATGCGGTTGCGATGAACCTTGGCGAACGGATCAGTTTCAAACTGAACGAAGTTGCAAAGAACGTCTACGAGATGCCGGGTGGGCTCTATCGTGGCTCTTTCGTGGTCATCATGAGTCAGGAAAAATTTGATGGCCTGCCTGCGGATGTTCAGACAGCGCTCGACAGCAAGGTATTTGGCGAAACCGCGTCTCGCATGATGGGGGCCGCCTGGGACACCAGCGACGAGGCCGCACGCAAGCTGACGATGGCTACTGCTGACAACAAAATCGTCACAGCCAGTGCTGAAGATCAGGCCGCCTTCGCGGTGATTGCGGAAAAAGTGCGCGCCAAGATCATCGCCGAAGTAACCGATGCGGGCATCGACGGTCAGGCTGCCTACGAGATGATTGTCAAGGATATGGCCGCCGAATCCGGCAACTGATCCCGCTCTGAAATGCGGGCGCGTCGCACCCATGAAGCGCCTGTTTCTTTATCCAAACGCGCGCAAGGGTAGCACCATGTCGACCGTCATCCGGTTTCTCAAATCCCTTTCGCGATTGCCGATGATCGTGGCGTCTGTCGCGCTGTTTGGGCTGATGTGCCTGACCTTCGCTGATGTGTTGATGCGATCGGTCTTTAATGTTCCAATTGAGGCCGCTACAGAATTGATCCGCATGGGCATCGCGGTAATTGTTTTTGCCGCCCTTCCTGTTTTATCCGCCCAAAACAGTCATATCGCCGTTGATCTGCTGGACGGGCCTTTCCGCAAGCTCGGACTCGAGCGGGTGCGTGATACTTTTGTAGCTCTCGCTTGTGCTGCAATGCTCTGGTGGCCTGCGGGACGAATTGTCGATCTTGCCCAGCGTGCCAGAAGTTACGGGGATGTTACCGAATATCTTCAAATTCCCACATTCTATATGGCCTATTTCATTGCTGTGATGACCTATCTCACAGCTATAGCACTGATCGGGCGCGCAGCTTTGCATATCTTCGCGCCGCAAGCACTGTTTCCCCGAAATGATTGAATCTGCCATTGGCTTCGTCGCCGTCTTCCTGCTTGTCCTTTTGCGCATTCCGATTGCTTTTGCGATGGGAATTGTCGGCATGATCGGGCTCACCTACGAGACAAACTACCGCGCCGCGATCTCCATGGTCGGACGCCTGATTATCGACACGTCACAAGACTATGGGCTTTCGGTCATTCCACTGTTCATTCTGATGGGCCTGTTCGTGAACAAAGGTGGCATCAGCCGTGAACTTTATAATGTCTCCAATGCGTTCCTCGGGCATTTCCAGGGCGGCCTTGCCATGGCAACAATCGTCGCCTGCGGCGGCTTTGCGGCAATCTGCGGGTCGTCGCTGGCAACGGCGGCAACCATGTCCAAGGTAGCGATGCCGGAGATGCGCAAATACGGCTATGAAGACAGCCTCTCGACAGCCTCTATCGCCGCTGGTGGGACGTTGGGTATCTTGATTCCCCCGTCTGTGATCCTTGTGATCTATGGCCTGCTGACCGAGACGTCGATTAGTAAGCTTTTTGTTGCAGGTATCATTCCCGGTTTCCTCGGAATCCTGCTCTATCTCGTCGCCGTGGAAATCACCGTGATGCGCAACCCCGCCGCCGGACCCGCCGGCCCGCGCGCCACATGGCGTGAGCGCGCAGGCGCACTCAGCCATGTCTGGGCGGTGCTGCTGCTGTTCGGACTGGTCATTGGCGGACTGTACGGCGCGCTAGATTTCTGGCCCATCAACCTTGCGTTCTCCCCGACAGAGGCCGCCGGCATGGGCGCAGCGGGTGCCTTCCTCATCGCGCTTGCACGCGGTGGCATCGGCTGGAGTGGCATGCGCGAAGTTCTGGAAGAAACGACCCTAACCACTACTTCCCTGTTTGCGGTCCTTATTGGCGCATGGATCTTCTCCAACTTCGTCAACCTTGCAGGCTTGCCCGAAGGGTTACTGGCTACTGTGACCGCGCTGGACATGGGGCCTTGGGTGGTGATGGGTCTGATCTTGCTGATCTATCTCGCGCTGGGATGCATATTCGAGAGCATGTCAATGCTGCTGCTGACAGTGCCGATTTTCTTTCCTTTGGTGACCAGCCTCGGCTTTGATCCGGTCTGGTTCGGTATCATCGTCGTGGTTGTGATCGAAATCAGTTTGATCACCCCACCTGTGGGCCTGAACGTATTTGTCCTGAAAAGCGTTGTCGGTGACGTGACAACCGGAACGATTTTTAGAGGTGTGACACCGTTCTGGATGATGGATATTGTGCGTCTGATCCTGCTGCTAGTCTTTCCGACACTGGTTTTGTTCCTGCCTTCACAAATGTAGGGCAGATAGATGCTGCGTTTATAGCGCATATTTCTGGGTAATTTTACTGCATGAATCATAGCCCGATCAGCCTCGACACACTCGGTCCCGAGAACTTTGTGCCCTACCTGATGAACCTTATCATAGGGCGCTATGGCGTTGTTGCATGGAGCATGAAGAGGTCGGAACGCGCCCTACCCGAGACGGATTTCAGGCGGTACGTTCGAACTTGGGGCGGCCAAGTGCGGTCATCCGGTTAAGGATCCGGACGCCAATCTTGGCCTCTGTTTTCTGATTTTCGAAGCTGCGCGCCTTGAGCTTGTGCCCGACTACGGCCTTCCAGCGGCCCATCTGCGTCTCAATACGGCTGCGCTGATTGTAG
>Ga0307978_1002675_pt1 | contig 12465 bp, 13 predicted proteins | sample OrgLakmetage1056_FD_203151 | JGI IMG/M metagenome (GOLD analysis project Ga0307978, IMG submission 203151) | Saline water microbial communities from Organic Lake, Antarctica - #1056 | ecosystem: Environmental > Aquatic > Non-marine Saline and Alkaline > Saline | place: Antarctica: Organic Lake...
AAAAATTCGACTTTTGTTTGTTCTTCTGGAATAAATTCTATAATAAGGGCTAACAATTGTTCACGGAAATCACTACGACGATCTTCGATAGCTTGTACGGCAGCTTTAAAGCGTGCTACGGGGGTTTCTTGTCTTAAAGATTCAATTTTAGATAGGTTTTTACCTATAACTTTACCTGAAGTAGCAGCATCAAAAACACATTGGGTTTGATTGGTATTTAGTTATCTAGGTGCTAAATCAGCTTCAAATTTAGCTTTGGTCCTAACAATAGCAATAGCCATAGGTATTTAAGCCTCAGTATAGAGACGTATTTCCGTAGCTGGGATATTGATAACTGGCGACGGCGCCGGATCTTGCTTACCTTTTGAAGACGATAAGAAAGTGGCAAGATATTGTTTGGAAAGAGAAACTAACTCAGGAGTTAGTTTTTTGGGGCCGATAAAATCGGTCTTGCCCGCGGCAATGTTTAATAATAGACCTTGAATAATTCAAGTCCTTTCAGGGAAAAGACTGCAAACGGTTTCGGGTGGATAAGCTTTTAATAAGAAAAGAGCTTCATCAGGAGTTAAGAGACTATTATCGGAAACTGCGGGATTGCTGAAAACTTTCAAACTTTGTTTATCAACATTATTTGAAAGTAAAGAGTCAATTAAGGACAATTTTCAATCCAGTAGGTTGTAAGTGTAAAATTCCATCTTGAAAGTGGCTGGATTATTAAAAGGTGGAGAAAAGTGAGCGAATAATGGAGCTGCACGCATAGACATATTTTTGCTAGTGGAAGTGTCTTTTTTGCTTTTTTGCTTTTTTCCTTTTTTATTAGTGCGCTTGTAAGAGATAAAAACGTGGAGTTGATTTTTCAAAAGAAAAGCTACGAAACGAGTAACTTGAATGGATTCGAGGTTAATTTATAGTTCAGAAATACGATTAAAGCATAATTGGATTAATTCCTTTTTGCGATCCTGCTCTAAATCCACAAACACGATTTCAATATGACGTATTTGAGAAACATTAACAATGTTTAGTTTTCTTTTAATTTCAATTCATTAGAATTTATATATAAATTTAAATAGCAATTTGCGGTATTGTTCCGCAATTACATCCGTTCAAAAAATTCTGACCTTTTTATTGGGAAAATCGTGCCAATAAGGGACAGGCGCTATAGCGCCGTGTGGGATAAGGGGGCTAACCCCCCTATACCCTATATAAGGATGTAAAACGTAAAACAAATTGCAAACTGCAAAACGCCCCACTCCTCTATATAGTATATAGAAAGGGTTAGTCACGGGATAATAAGCATAAGCCCCCGGGACCCGTGAGGGCGCCGGGTCGAAGCGATTTCAAATCGAACTTTGTAGGATGTTACTGTCTGAGCATAGTCTCAGCATTCCTTGTAACGGAGTCTCTCTAGTCTACGTCAGAAGGTACGGACAATAAAGCCAGTAATGGCCGCTTACTTTAGACTTGACACCATATATATAGGTATATGGGAACAGCCTGATCAGCTGTTCGTATCTTTGTTGCATCAAACTGTGGTTCCAGCTTTGAAGCCTTTCCCCTTTTGCTGGGATTGTGTGGAGCATTCTTCAATGCGTAACTTTTTCTCGTATTCTACCCCCTTTTTTCTTAATCAATTTCCCTAACAATCTTGTTTTCCTTTTTGCCTCTTGTATATTTAGTATTGCTCGCCTAGTCACACCCCTTTTCACGCTCAGCCCCTGCTTTGTTTCAGTTTGTTGTTTCTCTGCCTGAAATCTTGGTGTTCTATTTTTGGCATAAATCTTTAAACTATTATTGCATATGAGTACTATTTTAAATAGAAATTGTTTTGTTCCTTTAGCGAAGAAGGGTTCTTCTTCTTCCGCAGCATCTTCTCCCCCACCGGAGAAAGGTGCGAAACAGGCTTTGGTTCCTAGTGGTGAACAGGTTCCCGTGAGGGGGCCCCTATCGCGCAGCCCCCCTCACGGGGGCGGTGGATCCTGGAGACGCTTATACGACTGATAAAACTTCTCTCTCAGCGGTTGATGAGGGGGATACAGGATCCTCTTCTCCTTTTGAGGAGGTAGCAGATCCTGTTCCTTCGGCAGATTCTGAAGTCCCCGAGGGGGAAACTAGTGTGGATGCGGACCCTGATGAAGAGGAGTCACCGGAAGGTGAATCTTCTTCTCCGGAGGTCTTTATTACCCCTAGTGCTATTCATGAAACTGTACATAAAGTAAAAGGTAAAATCATTTTCCCTGGCGACTTTGGGCTTGCTGCTCTTAAGTACGTTTACACTTTCGTAAAAGCTCCAGGTTTTTCTGTCCTATTGGTGTGCTTCTGCGGGGTATGGCGGGCACTAATAGACTCGACGGCTGCAACCTCAATGCGCTATAAGAAAGATGTTCAGGGTCTTCCTACCAACAAATTGATTGCTGCTAAGATGCTAACTCGTAAATTCTTACGTGCTTGATTTTCTCCTTGGTTTAGCCATCTTTAGAATGGCTTTCTACTACGCCCCTAGTTAAGCAAAGCTTGAACCCTCTCAAAGATCAAGTTTTATGGAGGATGTATTAGATGGGGTTAGGGATTCTCGTGGTCCCAGCAAAATTATGGCTCCTTATCAGGTTTCGACCGATGAAGAGGCCCACACGTGCTTACGTGGTGTTGCCGCTAAAATCCGCGGTGTTTGGCAGTGGGACCCTGTGTTCTCACCTGGCAACATAATAGCAGGTCACTCCATCAATACTTTATCTTTTGAAACTTTATGTGGGTTGGTGCATGGGCTTTGCTCATCCATGGGGGTAAACTTGGTGGATGTACTTTATCAGTTCGTATGGCAACAGGGTCATACTCTTGGCTCTGAAAACCAATTCGTCGAGTGCTGTTCGGTTTTCATTAAAAGTCAGATTGTATCTGATGAAAACCCTATTGTTTTTGCTGACGGCTTATCTGTAGGTCCCCCTCACGGGTCCCTTATAAAAGGTAAAAGGTATATGGGACCCGTGAGGGGGACCTACAGAATCTTTACGCGCTTTCGCGGTCTATATGACGGTTTCAAAGAAGGGAGCTAGGTCCCATATATATGGTATATGGGGGCTTGTCGGAAAAACGTCTAAAAACGGTTAAAGTTTATGCGGATCTGATTTACAAGGTGTGGTGCTTGGTTAAGAAGCCGGAAGCTTATAAAGCTTCCCCGCTAAAGCGGACTCTTATCCCGAAACCTAAAGGCGACCCTATATATAAGGCCAATCTATGTCCCCACTTACTTAGATCGCGCCTTACAGCATCTTTATCGGTTCTTCTTGGACCCATATATATGGGTATATGGGTATATGGGTATATGGGTATATGGGTATATGGGTATATGGGTATATGGGTATATGGGTATATGGGTATATGGGTATATGGGTATATGGGTATATGGGTATAAGGGTCCAAGAAGAACTTGCTGACATTAATAGTTTCGGCTATCGTCAGTATAGGTCCCCAGATTAGGCAAATAAGGCTGTTGTTATGTGTATTTGGCAACGAAAAGGTTTTGGTCCTCCTAAGTTTATTATTGAATTCGACGCCAAGAAATGCTTTGACACTATTTTCCACAAGTCTATTCTTGAAAATGTCGCATCTGTTAGGTTCGAGGGTACGAGGGTACGAGGGTGGACATCATTTCTTCTCACATCATGGATCAGTGGCTAAAATGCGTCTATGTTTTAGAGGAGGATCTTACTAATATCCTTCCTACAACAGGAGTCCCTCAGGGAGGTCCCATTTCGCCTTGTGTTTGCAACTTAGTTATGAATGGAATTCAGGAGCACATCACGGGCCGCATCGCGTAATCTGTGAAAAAGCCCTCTATAGGACGCGGTCGTAGGACTCGCGACACCATCAAGGGTTTGTCTTATGTTTTCTCATTTAAACATAAAGAATTATTCTGCAATCTACCTAGCGCGACAAATGGGGTCATATCCGACGCAATTCAGTCTTTTGGGACCAACCTGGGCTTCTATGCAGATATATCTCACGTTGGGCTATTCTTAACTGACTATAGCGCTAAATGGCATGTCTGCGCCAGTTGGCGTGCTCGACCATTGGAAAAAGTAGTCACTCTATATGATCTTTACCGCCCCGTGAGGGGGACGTTAATAAAGGCTGGTCCCTCCTGGCACGATTCGCGGATGACTTTGTGGTTATGTGTAACACTGAGGAGGCTGTTGAAGTTGCCGACCTCACGGACACAGCCGCCGCATAATTCCTAAAGCCCAGAGGTTTGGATTTAAATGTGAAAAAGTCGCTAGTTCGCCGCATCCCAGATGATTCTTTCATTTTCGCCGGTTTTAGAACAGGTTTTAAAGTCAAACACGGGAAGAATAAGGTTTATTCTTATATATATACGTGCCTCAAGAAAAATTGAAAGGTTTTGTTTCTATAATCGACGCCCAACTTAGGACTATAGAAAGGGGCGAAAGCCTCTTTATGAAGTTCAATTCTATGTTGATAAGATGGTACAACTTTTATACCACGGCAAATACTTAAAAACAGTTCAGCCTTATTGGCCCAATGCTTTGGCAGAGGCTCTATAAATATTTCTATAGGAAATATCGTGTTCTACCCCAGTTTCGCAAGAGCTCCACTGGTGTGTACGCTCGTAAGCTTAGTGCTTATGTCTGGCATACACATCTTAAGAAGCACAACGGCGCAAGCAAGTGGTGGTATCTTCCGGGTAAAGCTAGAAGAACACCGCGTACTTATGGTATTGACTTATTCCTACACATGCCGCAAAAGACAAAAAACGTTTATCCACAAATTCTTTTAAAGCGTCCAGATGGTTCTGGATCTTTAAGTTGCTATTATCCAGAGGATCGCAGACTACTGGCTCAAAAGGCTGTCCACTGGAAGCCTGCGTTGCGTGGGACGATCTTTCGCCGCGCAAACTGCAAGTGTCAGTGTTGCCCAATATATATGGGATCTGGTAGGATCGGATGAGCGTTTCGAATTCTATCACATTCGCCCTTAGATACTTAGATACTTAGATACTTAGATACTTAGATACTTAGATACTTAGATACTTAGATACTTAGATACTTAGATACTTAGATACTTAGATACTTAGATACTTAGATACTTAGATACTTAGATACTTAGATAAAGGGCGGTGATTCAAGTTATACTAACTTGATCGTGCTTTGTCTTCATTGCCATAGAGACATCACTCGTGCGTGCAGATCAGGCGATCGTGATGCGATCATGGACTATACGTACAAGGGTCTCTTAAAAAGGCTATTATCAGCTCTTTGAAAGTCACTTCTCCGACATACTAGAATAAAATTTATTAATTTATCGCTTATAATCTCTCTTATATATAATATATAAGGCGTCACTGGGTCTAAGACCTGTAGCTCTTGGGTCTGTAGGGGATAAGCTGAATACGCGGAAACGTGTACGTTCGGTTCTGTGGAGGGACAACCTGGCTGACAGGTATGTCAATACTTGGTTATTGATCATATTGCGTGGTGTCAAGGTCTACCGACTCCAGTACATAATGGTGGTCAACACCAATGGATTGTTGTGGCAAAAACAAGTTATAAAAATTTTTTCTTTTTTCTTTTTTATAAAGTCGCCGCTTAATTAGATTTAAAATTCCGTAGGTTGTAAACCTAAACCAATTTTACCAAAATACCAACATACTTAATGTAGGAATGTCAGGGAGTCGTGTTAGGTTGGGTTAAAGCAAGTGAGATTTTATTTACCACAATCGTCCGCTTGAACGTTTCGACCCCCCTCCTGCGGGGGGAGGGGCACGAGACTCCGTCCGCCGGTACCGGCGGGTCCCGTGAGGGGTCCGCTTGTACGAAAACAGGTGCGGATATTTACATATTTGATTTAACAAAAAGAAAACCAAATAAGGTGAACCCGTGAGAGGGGCTTATTTTTACTCCGCTATATAATCTATTAAACAATGCATTTTTTATGAGCGCAAAGTATCCATCAAAAGACATTTTAAGATCTAATAACCATGTAATCGTTATTAGATCTTAAAACCTGACATACGAATCTTAAGCATAAGCATATACTGTTCGCGCATTAAATGAATGGGTGCTAACTCATAAAAATTCTACTAAATGTATTTATAACAAGTAAAACTTTAGGTCCGCTCCCGTATACCTTATACCTTATATATGGGAGCGGACCATTCCAAGCCTTTAATTGGGTCGGATTTAGCCTACGGCTAAATCCGTAGGTCCGGATCCCCTTTGGGGATCCGGACCTACCTATAATTTGAAAATATTCGAGTTTATAGAATAAATTTATTATATAGAGACTTATTTAACGAAAAAATTGCGGCTGAAAGTGATATGGGGAAAAGCAATGTAAAGCCTTTCGATCGGGACATGTATGTAAAAAAGCCTAGTTCCTTTTTCTCACATTATTAGGTACCTTTTTCTCTTTTTCATCTCCCTTTTCTTCACCAACCCATTATTAATCAAGCCAAGGCTCTTTTTCATCCCCCTTTTCTTCACCAACCCATTATTAATCAAGCCAAGGCTCTTTTACATCCCCCATATATACATATATACATATATACATATATATGGGAGACGTATATACATATATATGGGAGACGTATATACATATATATGGGAGACGTATATACATATATATGGGAGACGTATATACATATATATATACATATATATATACATATATATATACATATATATATATATATACATATATATATGTATATATGGGATACGAATATACATATACATATAGATACATATAGATACATATAGATACATATAGATACATATAGATACATATAGATACATATAGATACATATATATACATATATATACATATATATACATATATATGGTATATGGGAGACTAATATACATATATATGGTATATGGGAGACGAATATACATATATATGGTATATGGGAGACGAATATACATATATATGGTATATGGTAGATGGGTATATGGTAGATGGGTATATGGTATATGGGTATATGGGAGACGAACCTAAGTCCCGGAATTCGTCGTATTTGTTCCACCCTTACATTATACCCTTACATTATACCCTTACATTGTACCCTTACATTGTACCCTTTCATTATACCCTTACATTCTACCCTTACATTTAACGCTTTCATTTTACCCTTTCATTCGACCCTTTCATTCAACCTTTAAATTACCACCTTGTGGGTGGAATGAAAGGTTGGAACAAATCCGACCCAATTAATTATTAGTATTAGGCGACCCCCTCACGGGCGGGGACAAGACGATAGACAAATCTGATAAATTACGACAGACGCTTCGCATAAAAAGAACCGTTCTATTTGTGTGTACATAAGAAAAGGAATAAGAAAAGGAATAAGAAAAGGAATAAGAAAAGGAATAAGAAAAGGAATAAGAAAAGGAATAAGAAAAGGAATAAGAAAAAGTAGAAGTTTAAAATATCTACGAGCGGATTTTTGTAGGTCCCCCTCCCTTATATATGAGGTCTCCTGCCCCCCTCACGGGCCCCCTACGGGGGGTCCCCGTGAGGGGGTCGCGTACCCCCCCTTCGGGGAGGGACGCGCCGCCCCAGCGTCCCTCCCCGAAGGGGGGGTAAGGTCGCTTCCCCCGCCCCTGGCGGGACGGGTACGGAGCGCCCCTCACGGGGTCCTGTCCCGAAGGGACCCGTGAGGGGAACTCGCAGATCTTCGAGGACGGCCCCCCTCCTAAAGAGGAGGACGGCCCCCCTCCTCCTAAAGAGGACGGCCCCCCTCCTCCTCTTTAGGAGGGGGGCCGTCCTCGAAGTCTGCGACTGGTTCCCCCATCCGCCGATACCGGCGGGTCCCCGGCGGGCGGAAGGGTGGAGTCTTTTAGCGTATGACGCGAAAATATCCGGACGGCCTCCCCCGCCCCTGGCGGGACGGGTATCCGCAGCCGTCCTGTAAAAGCGCTCCGATAAAAAGGGTATAAAAAACAAGGGTACTTATAGGAATAAAAACGAAAAAGATGGGAATTGACAAACAAAACAATTCTGATAAATTAGAAAGCAAGGGAATGTTCAAAAAAAAATGTTTTAAAAGTCGAATTTTTTCCCCCTTCGAGGGAGAAAAAATTAGAGTTTTCTCGAAGAAAATTATATATAATATTCTTAGAGAAAAGAATAAGGCGTCCTCCGCTCCCATATATATGGTATATGGGAGCGGAGCTCTACTCGGGAACCTACCCCCCCTATATATAATATATATAAGGGGGGAGCGATAAAAAATATCAATGGAGAGTTTGATCCTGGCTCAGGATGAACGCTGGCGGTATGCTTAACACATGCAAGTCGTACGGGAAAGGTTTAAATTTTTCCTAGTGGCGGACGGGTGCGTAACACGTAAGAACCTACCTTTTGGAGGGGGATAACATCGGGAAACTGATGCTAATACCCCGTAATAGCTGAGGAGTGAAAGCGGTTTACCGCGCCAAAAGAGGGGCTTGCGGCTGATTAGCTAGTTGGAGGGGGTAAAGGCCTCCCAAGGCCACGATCAGTAGCTGGTTTGAGAGGACGATCAGCCACACTGGGACTGAGACACGGCCCAGACTCCTACGGGAGGCAGCAGTGAGGAATTTTCCACAATGGGCGAAAGCCTGATGGAGCAATACCGCGTGGAGGAAGAAGGTTCGTGAATCGTAAACTCCTTTTCTCAGAGAAGAAGATCTGACGGTATCTGAGGAATAAGCCCCGGCTAAGAGATTGGCCTCCTTTCTCGTGAGAGAAAGGGAAAATATCGGCTCATAACGGTGAATCCCAAAAATTGTTGAGGACAAGTAACAACAAATAGTCCTATTAATATAGAATTAATAAGATTCATTAAGTCTCCATGACACTCTATGACACTTCATAACACTCCATGACACTCCATGACACCCTAAAAGGGGTCGTCGGGTGTCGTCGGGTGTCGTCGGGTGTCGTCGGGTGTCGTCGGGTGTCGTCGGGTGTCGTCATCACTCTGATAGGCTTTAATGAACTGTATTATAGGTTCGCAGAACTGTTACAAAATTTCTAATAAAAAATTGGGCAATGCCGTGGGAAGTCTTAAAAACGTAGTCATTTAAAAATCATTTAAAAATCAAAAAAATTAAAAAAAAATCAATTATGGTAAAACTAACTAACGAAGAAAAAGCAATATTAATTGGCGGCATATTAGGTGATGAAATCATTTCGAAGAAAATCCTATATTTATAGGATTTTCTTCGAGATCTCCGCGTATTTTCGGAGAAAAACGCGGACATTGTTAAACGCGATGGTTCATATCGTTATCGAGTTCAACATAGCTCAGGACAAGCTGAATATGTTCATTGGAAACATAGAAAGCTGAAATCCAAGTGTACAAGAACTCAGCCACCTAAAAACTACCCTAGCAAAGGAAGATATGAAGCGACGGAATTTTATACTGATTCAGGAATGTATTTAAAAGAAATTCATGACTTATTGTATAAAAAACTTCCTAATGGAAGATATAGAAAAACAATAACGAAGGAAACAATTGAACATTTACCTGTTGATCCATTGGTAATCGCTGTATGGTATATGGACGATGGTAGTATTCGTAATGATTGTTATGTAGGTCCGCTCGCAGAGCGGAGCTCTACTCGCGAACCTAGACTCGCGTCTAGCGAGGCTAGTCGCGAGTACAGGAAAAATTTCAACTCAAGGTTTTACATACGAAGAGAATGAGCTTCTTTGCGATTATTTACGAAAATTTAATATTGATTGTCATGTAGTAAAACATACAGAAGAAAGTGATCAATGGTATATAACTATTCCAGCGCATACTTTTGGTCAATTAATTAGTACAATTGAACCTTTTGTTAAAGAGGTACCTTCTATGATTTATAAATTAAATGAATTACGTAAGACCCTGTAACGACTGAGGAAAAGCGTAAAGCTGAGTACAAGATGAGAAAAGAGTTTTATAAACTCTTTCTTATAACACGCCGACTGCTTTTCAAAAGAAAGTAGAATGTATAGTCTATGCCGAAGTGATAAACTTTGGGTTTCATGAACTCCGTGCCAGCAGCCGCGGTTTGGCTAAATTGCCGCAATATACTTAAAGGTATATTAAGAATTCTGCTTATATTGAAGAAGCCTTACAATAAGCAATAAGCAATAAGTATGGTAATTTCAAGGGAAGCTTCTCTCTAACTTGTTTATGTTTAAATAAAACAAGGACAAGGTTAAAGAGATAGCCCCTTAACGACTGACCCGAAAGGGGAGACTTATTATTGTTTATCTATAATATTTAAACAAAATGGGTAACACGCAGAACCTTAGCATAAGAAAAGAAAAAGAAGTCTAAGACTGTGTAACAAAAAAACTGGAGAATAATTTTGTCTTGATAAATAAACAATTCTAAATTTATGACTATAAGTATTAATGAAATCTTTTATTTAATGGGTTTAACCCAAAGTGATGGTGGTTTTTATGCTCTCGTAAGAGGAATTGAACCAGTATTAAAATTAGAGATCTTTATATATAATTACACATGGTTGAACAACCTAAGGATTCTTGCTAAGGATAAGATATAGTCTGGTCCCTATTGAAAAATAGGGTTTTACCGAATACGGGGGGGGCAAGCGTTATCCGGAATGATTGGGCGTAAAGCGTCTGTAGGTGGTTTTTTAAGTCTACTGTCAAATACGTTGGCTCAACCAACGGCAGGCAGTGGAGTACTAAAGAACTAGAGTTCGGTAGAGGTAGAGGGAATCCCTAGCGTAACAGTGAAATGTGTAGATTTTAGGGAGAACACCAGCGGCGAAGGCGCTCTACTGGGCCGATACTGACACTGAGAGACGAAAGCTAGAGTAGCGAATAGGATTAGATAAATCCGGGGCGCTATATAAAATAACCCCAAACGTGTCCTCACTTCACTGAAAGGTGAAGTGCGAACCTAGCTGTATCGGGGAAGGACATGCTTTTAGCATGTATGATCCCGAGGGAAGTATCAATTTTAGGAATAAAATCTTAGAATGATACCCCTTAGAGACTAAACACTCTGGAATTATAAAACTTTTAGATGAAGTTTTATACAACTTAAAACCAAAAAAGGCAAAAGGTTGAGAAAAAGTTTGTTGGAACCAAAAAAAAACTTAAGAAAACATTAAATTATAAAACTTATACTTATACTTATACTTATACTTATACTTATACTTATATTACTATGACAAAAGAACAACGTGACCAAATCCTCATGTCGAAGAAAATCCTATATTTATAGGATTTTCTTCGAGATCTCCGCGTTTTTCCTATATATAGGAAAAACGCGGATATGGATTTTAATCGAAAATTTGTTGAAAAATATTCATTTTACGTGGGCTCTATTAAAAAAAGTCTGTAGGTCCGCTCGCAGAGCGGAGCTCTGCGAGCGAACCTAGGCTCGCGACTAGCGAGGCTAGTTCGCTCGCACCAGAAGCAATATATCCTTCAAATATTCAAAATTTAACAAACACATCAGATAGCATAACTCAGCTTAACATACCAGAACCCCAAAAATCGATTCTTTTTGGAACTATCCTTGCGGACGGCTCAATTAGAATTCCAACAAAATATAAAAATGCGCGTATTCAAAATCGACATTCAACTCGACAATACACGTGGTTTTTTTGGAAATGGTACGAGCGAACTAGCCTCGCTAGTCGCGAGTCTAGGTTCGCTCGTAGAGCTCCGCTCTGCGAGCGGACCTACTGGTGGCTTTAGAAAGTTTTACTAATGGTTTAGGTTCAATTACATATCAAGTTACTGATGGCTATCAAAAAAAAACAGAAGCAATGGAAGGAGAAGTATTGGGAAAACTTCATATTAATTCAAAAGCACGTCCAGATTTGACAAATTTATATAGAATTATTTGTCGAGATGGCAGAGAATTTATAGATAGATCATGGTTAAATCATATGTCTAGCTATTTTCTTATGTGTGTTTGGCTAGATGATGGTTCTTTATATCATTCTTACCAAGGTTGTATTTGTCTTGATTTTTCAACAGATGAAGAACAACAAATCTTTTGTGATTATCTTAAAGAAGCTTGGTATATTGAAGCACATGTAGCCCCAACTGGTTATACAATGACCGATGGCCGTGAACGTATGCGAATATTTGTATCGAACCAAGACAGTTTGTTAAAACTTTTGCGCCTTGTTGCGCCGTTAGTACCTGTAGAAGAAATGATTTATAAAGTATTGTTTGTTCCAAGAAACAATCCAGAATTGTTGCAACGCTGGGCTTCCGAAATAAAAGAACTTGTTCAACCAGAATTCCGCGAATATGTGGAAAACTTTTATGTCCGCGTTTTTCCTATATATAGGAAAAACGCGTACGAGCGAACGATCCCCTTAGGGGATCGTCGCTCCCCCCCTTCGGGGGGGTAGGTTCGCTCGTAGAGTCGGAATTGGCGTACGCCAATTCCGAGCGCGTAATTTGCGTACGCAAATTACGCGTCC
>Ga0307978_1002679_pt1 | contig 12450 bp, 3 predicted proteins | sample OrgLakmetage1056_FD_203151 | JGI IMG/M metagenome (GOLD analysis project Ga0307978, IMG submission 203151) | Saline water microbial communities from Organic Lake, Antarctica - #1056 | ecosystem: Environmental > Aquatic > Non-marine Saline and Alkaline > Saline | place: Antarctica: Organic Lake...
AGTTGAGGGAGAGGTCAATCAATCTTCGCTTGTAGATGCTACCGTGCAGGCCCAGACCGATAATGCTGTACCTGAGATAAGGTATGATAGGCAAGGTGATACTGTGAGAGGAGACTATACTCCTACTGATGACGTTGGTCTTTTTGCTGATACTTTCGAGAGACATGGCGTCTACTCTCCAGATGGCAAATTTGACTCAAAGCAAAGTCTTGAGAATTACAAAGGAATGCTAAAGAGCAGCCTTGAGGCATTGGATGGCGAGTTAGGAGGATCATCCATCGGCATCCTTTCTTCAGATGATGAGGATTCAGACGATGTTCCCGGAGCTAGAGCAGTTAAGTCAAAGTCGTATTCGGCAGGTATTTCTTTGCAAGAGGACCTTTCATATCCAGCCTCTGACGAAAGCAGCAGCGAGGTAGATAGCTTGGCCTTTGACCACATGCCTTCTGAGGAAACCCAAATTGATGTGGACAGAGGTAGTAGACATCATGCAGATTACGCGAATATTCCTCTGTATGTTCGTTCTGAAATTGAGCGATTGCAGGAAACACTAAAGCAATGCGTGGGCAGCACCAATGAGTCTGAACTAATCACAGAACTTGCTCAAGACAAGTTTGGCATTTCAGATTATTTTAACCCTGACGAAGAGCCGATGATGGGAACTATAAAGCAAATGACATCACAAACTGAGGCGCTTCAGACATTTATCGACTCTACTTTGGACCAACTTCAAGAATCACGTATGAGTGAAAGTAGTAAGCAACTAGAGATCATGGAGACAAACTCTAGATTAGAGGAGACGCTTGATGAGATTCAGTTTCTGCGATCCTCAAATAGACAATCACTTGATCAGATTAATCAAGATCATTTGGACATCTTACAAGCAGAAAAAGAAAAGGAGGCCCGACAATTTGACAAAACAAGGGTCAGCCTCAAAACTGCAGCAAAGGAAGAGATGGAAAGAAAAATGGACAGCGCCCTATCTGTGCAGCAAAAAGAAAAAATTGTCTTACAAACCGCGGTTTCTTCTTTTGAAGCACAGATTAAAGAAATGAAAGAAGAATTAATGTCATTAAGTGAGGAGCGCAGCAGAATGACGCAGTCTCATTCTAATGAAGTAGCATCTTTGGTTGAAGCATTGGATATTAAAAATTTGGATCACAAGAGTAAAACTTCAGAACTTCTCATGTTAGTGAGAGAACATGAGTCCCAGTTTCAGAAGCAGAGTTCACTAAGACAAAGAGCAGAGATTTCACTTGAGTCCGAGAGAGCTCTAACTTCTAATGTTACTGACAGACTTCATTCAGAACACGAAACTCAATCAACGCTAAAAGAAGAAATTGAAGATTTGAAGGCTCGTTTGACAGACACCATATCTCTTAGTAAGGATGCCTCTTTGGGCCTGAACACTGAAATGGAATCAGCAAAAGAAAAATTACATCAAAAGAGCAAAGCCTATGATGATCTTTTACAAAACATAGAATCGGTCAAGTCTCTTTACGAAAAAGAATCCCATTTACAGCAAGAAACATCCAAGCAAAAGATTAGAACTTTGCAATTCCGCCTGGGCGAAGAAGAGAGGAGCAAAGACATACTTGAAGATAGGCTCACAGACGAAGTAAACTCTTTGCAACAGGTTCTGGATAGACAAACAAGAGCAAATGCTGATCATGGCGAAACTCTTCATTCTTTAAAGTCTGAGTTTCAAGCCAGAATAAAGAGCGAGGGAGACGACAAGCAGCATCTACACGAGGAAATAAATAAGCTGCAGGAGCGTGCCGCAGGCAAAGATGAGTTATCCATACACATATCACAACTGAAAAAGGAGCTTGATGGAAAAACAAATTCAAATATGAAGTTGGAATGCATTCTTGAGTCGACAAGAATTGAATTAAACGCACGTTTGAAATCTGAAAGTGAAGAAAAATTATCTTTAAATCAAGAAATTGTCTCAGTTCGGGAAGCGCTGGAAAAAGCGAGCCGTGAAAAGACCGAGACAGTTTCTCGATTCAATGCGACCATATCAACTCTAGAGAATGATTTAAAAATACAGAACCATGCTTGCGAAACCTTGGAGGAGGCTTCGACACATTTCAATGAGCATTTGGAATCGGAGCGTAACAAAAAATACAAGCTATTAGAAAGAATAGACGAACTTTCGGAATCGCTCAAGGATGCAGAAGACCATTGTAATCTTACAAAAGAGACCTCAAACATGCAGGTTTCAGAATTGCAAGATGTCTTGATTGAAAAGAAGATGGCCAATTCTGAGCTCGTAGATATTCTAGAGGACGTCAGAAGTCAGTACGATAAAGAATCATCCTTGCATGCGGAACTTCAACATACTGTTAAGGATTTAGAAGAGCGTTTGTCACAAGCAGAATCAGTGAAAGACAAGTCCGACTCCGAATTGATGGAGAAAGTGAAGACAATGGGAAGCGGCCTCAAGGTCAAGAGTGAGGAATATGCATTGCTTCAAAATAAACTCCAGTCAAAAACAAACGAATATGAAGATATGGTGAAACTAGAGGGCGTCGAGAAAGCCTCTCTTAAAGACGAGATCAAGACTCTAGAAAAGCGTCTGCAAGACGAGACCGAAGAACGGGATACTGTTAAAGCGCGGCTTTCAAACAAAGTGACTAGAACAGAAGAGGAGCTTGCTTCAAACAAGAGACATAATGATAATTTGAGTAATGCTTTAGAAGAAGCCAGGATTGACTTTGAATCAATAACGCAACTTTTGACTTCTGAGAAAAGTGCAAATGCTTACCTTGAAGATGGTAATTCAATACTCAAGCAGCGCATGGAAAAAGAATCGAGAGTAATGGAAGATCTGAAGTCAAGATTATCCGAAGAACTGCTCGCCCTGGAGGAAGCTCTCCAAATGAAGATTCAAGAAAGCAAGGGTATCACAATTGAATTTCACGATTTACAACAGAAAGATGCTGAATTAAATAATCTCTTGGAGTTCAAGGACAGCGAGATGACAGCGCTCGAAAGTAGACTGTCAACAATGCAGCTTCAGCTTGATCAAGAATTCAGGAACAGGCAAGAACAAGAGGAGATGCTGCGACAAAACATCAATTCTCTCGAAAATGACCTGGAGGACAAGTCGAAGGAAAACAGGAAGTTTTCTCAACACATGGAGTCACTCGCGGTAAAACACGACCACCTTCAAAGCGAACTTGTAAGGAATTCGGCTGAGCGCGTTAAGGAGAAGGCATCATCAGATGCACAAATGTCATTTTTTGAGCTGGAATTGAATGATCGCTCTGAGCAAATTGAAGAGTTGGATCAAACTCTTGCTACATTACGCAATGACAATAAAGGACTGAAGGATTGCTTGGAAGCCGAGATTGAAAAAATATCATTAGAGCTTACTGAGAGAATGAAAGAGAAAGCATCTTACGAAGCCGCAGCCGCTACTATTGAAGCTATGCTGAAAGAATCAAACCAGGAAAGGGATAGACTGAAGGAGGATCTTTTTGTTAGCAGGAAAAACATTGCTAAATTGGAGGACAGCTTGGCTGCCGAAAGTGCAGAGAAGAATCGTCAAGGAGTTAGTTATGCAAACCGCATTGAATTTATCGACAATGCTTTGAATGATTGCCGCGAAGGAAAGGAAGAGCTTCATAAAGGCATTCACAAACTTGAAGAAGAACGAGAAATTCAAGGCAGACTTGTTGTATCTCTGACTTCCGAAAGAAATGCTTTACAACAGCAGGCAGTTGATAGCAGGGACGAGGTAGAAATTCTAGAACAAAATATCTCATACACTGAAAACATGCTTGGCGAAGTCCAGAATGAGTTAGGATTGGCACGTGAATACCTCGCAAAGTTAGAGGCGGAGAACGATATTACTTATGAGGGATTTGCAAAGAATGCTTCAGAGAGGGAAAGTAAGCTTACAGATCTATCTATTAAACTTGCACAGGAGATAACAACTAGGTTGGATGAGAAAACAAATCATGCCAAAGAAACCAGAGCGGTTACTATTAAAGCTGACGAGCAAAGGCAAGTTCTTATGCGTAAAGTCAACGTTGCTGAAGAAAAGTACACCCTTTTACAAGAGGAGACGAAGTCAGAACTGGGGCGGATGCAATCTATCTGCGCTAATGACGAAACTGAGATCTCAGATCTTAAGGCTAAGATGAATGAAATGGATGGAGAATATAAAGAGATGGAGATCAAATTTGAGCAATCATGTAACGAACTTTTGTTGCTGAAGAAAAGATTGGAGGATGTGTCAGAAGAATATTCTAAAGTCAATGGAATGCACACAGAGACAATAACGTCACTTACCTATACAATCCAACAACATGAAGAGAAGTTAAGTGTTCAGGCTGATGGTACTAAAGATTTACAACAAGAGATTGAACAGTTACATCGGAACTCAAAAGAAGAGCACGAAAAACAAACAAAGACAGGGGAATCTCATTCCGCCGAAGTGTCGAATCTTCAGCATCTTGTTACAACTAAAATCCAAGAAATTGAGGAAATGGCCATTCAATTGACTGAGGAACAGTCTGATATGGCGAAGGCAACTGATACATTGGTAAAGGAGACGGAAGGCAAGAAAAAGTCCGAAATTGCTTTGCATGAAGCTCAACAGACCGTCAAGAATCTTCGCGATGAATCTACGGACCTTCGAGAAACAATACAGACTCTTCATAAAAGTCTTATTAAATCAGCAATGGAAACTGAAATTCAGCGTGAGGAAATGAATAAATGTAAATTAGCATTGACGGATTCGAAAGGCTCTCACGAAGTTGAAAAGAAATCTTCACAAGAAGCTCTTGACACAAAGGAACAGGAATTGCAGCGACTTTTCAAATTAGTGCAAAAGATGGAAAAGTCTGCAGAGAGCAAAGGAGGATTTATCGCAGACCTCGAGAATACCGTAGACGAATTGAAAGTTCTGCTGGAATCGGAAATTACCAAAGTATACACTCTCTCTGCAACCAAAGCTTCCAATGACGACGAGAGGAAGCGACTCGCGCAGGACATCAAGACACTAACGGACCAGATATCAAAAGAAAGGAGTTTAAAGTCTACAGAAATTACAAAACTACACACCTCTCTAGATTCAAAGGCATTAAAGAACAAGAAATTGAAAGACATGCTTGATAATACGTACCAAGATAACGAAGATCGAAGAAAGGCAATGGAAGAAGCGCTGGAAGAGAGCAATACTATTCGTAAAGAGGTATCTGAGATGCTTCAGCGCACCAAGGAAGATTTGACAACAAGAATCAACGAGCTGGAGGAGGACAAGAGGTGTGGAGAAACAACCACCCAGAAAAGGCTCGAAGAATTGTCTACCCGTATTTCTGATCTCTCGACAATGAAGGAGAGTTTGCAGAGCGAGAATATGGCTTTGATGGTGAAAATCCAGGAAGATAAGCAATCGACGGAGCAACTGTTCAAGAAGAACAAGCAACTGAAGATGGCTCTATCTGGAAACGAGAAAAAAATTCGGGAAGAAATGAAGGAACTAGAATTCGTCATGAATACAACCATAACCAAGATAGAATCAAAGCAGAAGCAATCTATTGAGGAAGAAAGAGTTAAAATTTCATTATCAATTGATAAACTGGAAGATGAGAATGATACATACAAGATCAAAATCACACAGTTGGAAAGTATTATTCGCCGTCTGGAACGTCAATCTTCAATGGGCATTAGGGGGCATTCAGAAGGCGGTGCTTCGAGGGAAGAAGCAGATGCATTGCGTAATGAAAACGACCGCTTACAGAAACGCATTAGCAACTTAGAGAAGCAAAATTCATCATTTTCGTCCACAACCGAGGAATATCGCCACCACCACGGGGGATCACCTGGTCGCGGAGACAGAAGTCCAAGAACGGGTGGTAGTGGCAGCGACTACTATATAATTGAATATCGGTTGGAGAAAGAGAGGAGAATCAAGGCTGAAGAATTTGCTGCAGCAATGGCGGCACGCGCCAAGGCTGGTTTCGAGGAACGCAACGAGGATATTGTAGGATTACGAATGAAAGTTTCAAGTTTAGAGGCAGACAAGGAAAATTTTGATCACCAGCAACAGTTAATGCTTCCTGGCAGTGCGACTTTGCAGAACCCTACCGAGCTTGTGCTTGCAATGCAGGAGCGTGATGAAGCTGTTGATGAAGCAAACCGATACAAGTCAATCGCAAATAAGTTGAATGAACAGGTAATCACGATGAATCAAATGATTGAAGACGGCGAAACTGAGGCAGTTCGTCTTGAAACGACAAGTACGGGGTAGTGCGGAAGATGCCAATATAAACAGTTTAATTTGGGGCATAAATTACAGTATAATTGTAAGTTATCTTCAAAAGTATTGAAAGTAATACCAAAGATGAAATGTTTTCATGTGTCATGTTGTATTAATCTATTAAAATCAATCCCTCATCAAACAATGAAATTGTGAACACATCTTATCAATTTGTTAACGGACAATTAACCCCCACTCCAAAGGGCAATTATGATGTAACTGCACCACCCGATCCCACCATCATTAAAAGTTAAAAGAGGAACGACTTTCGAACCCTCTTTCTGGCGCAGCACCGTCTGCAACCACGCTTGACGCACGCTGATACCCTTTGCTATAGAACCAATACCCATTACCAAATCTATCGCCGCAAACACAGCGTGTCATACGACCAAAAGCAAGCTATACCTTGAACTGGTTGCGTTTGCTGAATTTCTTTTGGTCTCTTGTCATAAACAACAGGCTACTCGCAGTCCAACATCTTGCCGCATCGATCCATCGATTCATCGATTCATCCATCGAGTCACGCAACTAACAACTGATACCTAATAATTAAATAACTAACAACTGATAACCATGGAACAGAAAGAACCATCCAACGACAACCTTGACATGACAGATGACGATTTTGCTCCTCCTACACCCAAACAACTGTCGACGAAAGATAGCTTCACCCCGCCGTACCCGAAAATAGCTGTATCACCAGAACTCCTCGCTCGCCGCGCCGCAGCCGCAAGAGCTTACGCCCTATCATCCACGCCCTCTTCTTCCACTGGTGCCTACAACCCTCCTCGAGCCAATACACCGACAAGGGGAAAAAGTCCTAATGAACCAAAGACTCTAATTGCGAATCGTCAACCGCAGCTGACTGGCATGACTTGGCATCTCAAAAATCGTTTAAAGGAGTTGGAAGGCGTCGGGGAAGAAGATTATGCTAATTTTATGAGAAGTCTATTAGTGGATGATCTGGAAGATGGAATTATCTCAGAATTTGGAATGGATACGGAAGATGATGAAGATTATAACATTGAAGCAGACGATCTGGAACCACTAGATGATTACGACGATGAAGATGACAAGTCTCAAGACACGGATGCACACAAGAATGGAGTAACTACATCTCAAGACACCAAAGACATGGCTGGTGAGAACAACCTGGAACCGACAGTCGATTATTATGGCACTGATAATTTCTTTCTTGATCCAATTGCCCTGGAAGAAGAATTAGGTGGATTGCTTGAAGAAGATATGGAGGCAGCCGTGAATTCACTACTTCAGCAAGATGACAATGATGGTGGAACGGAGCCGGGCCAAATCTTTCAGCGGTCACCCCCATATTCATCTCCTCAATCAGATTCAAAATCTTCTACCACTCCGATAGATACACATACCTCAAATATAGCGAGTGGTACTGTCATCAGATTCCCTTCGCCAACTGATAGGCAGATACTCCATCTGCAAAAACTCATGAATCAACATTACCAGATACTAATAGAACAATCAACGCTTGCTGTAAGGGCTGCTCATGGGAACAAATTCAAAGATAATGCGAGAGGAACAAGTAAGAGAAAGAGAACTGAACTTTTCTTTTGCAGTGGAGAAAATCCCGATGAATTGGCTGGAATATTGGATGGGGCCGTGACAATGTTACAGGATCTAGATAAAAATCGTAAGGATGCCATTCGATATTCTATTCAGATGAGGAGGGTAAGATCAAGAATGACTTCGAATGACTCTGCAGCAGCGAATACTGCAGTGGTAAACGTAAACACACATGCATTGTATCCATCAACTGCTCCTTCCGCTGCAAGAGCGATCCTCGGCGGAACCAATGACGAAATGCTAAATGAGGAGCAAGGAATACTGACAAGATCAGTGTTTTCTCGAACATTGCGAGAATCCGACTGGAAATCAGAACCTATCAATCCCACCCATGGGTTTGGAACACCAGGAGCAGGTCAGCTCGAGCAGCACGTGGTTGTGGAGACGTCGAATTCTAATCTTGGAGCAAGTACTACATTTGGTGTCAGGGGATTAGCCAGGCTGAACGAAACCTTTACTGCCATCGATAATAGCATTAAAGCATATTCCGACCAGGGTGTAGGCGTCGATAGAAGTAATGTGCAAATCATACCTGCAGCCAATGGCCTAGACTCTGAAAATATCTTTTCAGATCAAGATCATGGCCGCGCTTGTGAAATGCTTCTTCGCTACGCTAGAGCTGATTATGATAGAAATCTCATTCCTGGATACAGGGATATGACTGACCTATTAACATATCCTTCAGAAGTCATTGGGGAAAATACGGGTATGGCAATGACTCAAGAGCAGCAGAGGCTGCTGAGACATAGTAGACTTCAATTTACAGCAGCAGAAGATAACTTGCTCCTAAGAGGTGTGGTAAGTATCAAATGTATGAATTTTAATGTCAATGCAATACAATTCATTCATACGATAAAGTCGATCTAATTTTTTTGCACGTTCTGAACATGAAGAATCTATACGGTGAAAAGGAATGGGTCTTCATTTCAGATCGTTTCCTTCCTGACAGAACAGTTAGTACCATTGCGCAAAGGTACTGGAGACTGTGCTTGCTCATCTACAAAGGGCATAGTATCGACATCGATGAAAAGGGCACGTTGCAAGAACGATCTACACCAAATGGTGTTGAAGACCTCGATGAAAAGGCTATCAAGGCAGCGCTTAAACCAGTACAAAAACCCGGCGTCTATGGGTTGTATAGATGGAGCATGGAAGAGGATCTCCTTCTTTTGAAAGCTGTGCCACTGATGGGAAGAATGTTTGCAGAGATCGGCAAGCGCTTTATTCCCTATCGAAATAGAGGAGCGCTCAGAAAAAGATACCAAGTCCTTGAAAGACGAGTTAAAGGTGCAATGAAAAGGGACAAGAAATCGGTAGTTGAAACAAGGAAAAGGACAAATTCCCTTTCAAAACCAAAGCCTTATACTCCCCAAAGTCAAAGTGCGCCTGCGACGATGTACTTGAAACATCCTGCCTCTGCTCCTTCAACGGCCGCACAATCGTATCAGCCTGGATATTATTCTCGACCAGTTATGACCAACAATAATACTGTTCCTCCATCGTACGCCGCAGTTCACACACCATCCGCAGGTTATCCTCCATTGCCTGGCGCTCCTCCTCTACCAGCCGCCATACCGCCAAAGAATGGAAATGAAAGCTATTGTGCTTTAAGGGGTGTAATTGAAGGAGAGATATCTCAACTTTCAAATTTTGATTCAACAAACAAGATGATTGAAAACGACAGTGTAAAAAGACCTCAAGGCCCAGGTCAAAGTAATCCACCACCATATCCTCAAACACCACAAAACTGCGCGCCTGCGCCGTCACAATTCCTTCCCAGCATGGATTATAACAATGATTCTCTTAGCGGTTTGTCAGTGCTTGCGGGAGCAGAGAGCAATGCCGCCCCAACTGAAAGAAAAATGGGTGGAAATATTATGAAGTCTGTGATGGAAAGAACAGCTGATTCTTCCACATTACAAACATCTAGAGAAACTGCAGCTGGAAAAGATTACGTTCACACACAAGAATATGGTAACGAGAGTAGGTATGAAAGGGTTTTACCTCCGTCAAGTCAAATAAACAGCAATATGACCTTTTCAGGAAGTAATTTGAACATGACCCAACCCTTTGAGCACAGTCTCATGGCACCTCCAGAACTTGAAGCAGTGGAAGCAGCAACTGTATTAAATCAAATGAACATGAGCAATTCCGGTGTTGGTTTCAACCCCCCCAATAGTTATAAGAAGGCGAAGACAGGCAAAAAAGAAACATCGAAAAAGACGACATTTTTCCAGAAAGTTGTGGGCAACAAGAAGAAATAATGCCTGCCATTTAAAATTAACATCTCCACTATCTTACTGTAATCTTGCACTCTTGAATGGAGTTGCCCAGAACTGAGCGAATACTCACAAAAGTATATAAGCACTAGGAGATCTGCAATTCCCTACTTTAGATCTATCTGGGATGATTGTATTGCCATCCGCGCCAGAAATTGACAAGGATATGTATGACTATGATATTATTAATTATTAGAAAAGGCTGTTTTGGGGGGATTGGCCAAGGCAGTGTTTAGGGCCCCCAACCAAGCTTGCAATGATCAAATTCAAATGGGAAAAGATGGGAATACTACAAACGATCCACGATACAAATCTTGTGGCTATCAATGCTCATCATCCAGACTGTAAATTAACTTTCTTCTGCTTCAGACATGTGTTGTACAAAGTTCAAGTAGCGGCAGTTAAATCGTTTTGTACCAGTTATTTAGCAGTCTAACTAGAGCAAGCCATAGGATTCTGAGGTAGATCCCAAATACTTACAGAACAGAGATAGGAGAAGTCAAAAGTCAAGAGCTGTCAAGAATCAAGAAGTCAGAAGTCAGAAGAAGTCAAAGCAAAGATCAACCTTCTCATGTTACTTGCGATAAGTAGCTCAGGTCCACAAACAAACAATCAGCAATCAAACAATTGTTGGATATCACAAGGCCAATAAAAGGACAATGATGCAGTACTTGCCCAAAGTAATGCACTCGCAAACGGTTCCTTCAGAACAAGTATACTCGACGCTTGATACAACATCAGGATTCTTCCAAACGCTAGGAGTATTTACTCTCACATTGGTTATATCAGAGGGAATATGTCTATTATTCCTGCATCTGGTATCTAGAATAACATGGTATTCTTTCTATGCCGACTTTCCGTCACAATTGTTCATGATGGAAATGACAGCAGCTGAAGAGTCATCAGCAGGTATTAAAGAAGAACAAATGCTAGCCGTGGAGAAAGAAGAGTTAGATAAGATCTTTGTCACAACTAGATGGAGCTGCGGTAGTAATATGCACTGTTTATGTTGTCATAATGATAGTGGAGAATTCGAAAAGCAACAATGCGCCATTTGCCTATGTGACTACGGTGAGTTGACTAAGGAGTTTGTCTAGGCAATGATGGTTTGATTTCAATGCTAATCCTCTGTGCCAACTATTAGAACAAAACGACAGCGTCAGCCAATCAAAATACTGCGTGCATAAGTTTCACACTTCGTGCTACAAGCAGTGGTTGATGAAAGGTAACGGACAGAAGCTCTCTTGTCCATATTGTCGATGCGATATTCTTGGAAGTCCAAGTCGTTTGAAGGAACCCCAGGCTACAAATGCAAATTCAGAAAATCTATCAGCGTTTATATGGTTATTTGAAATATATTCATAAGGTGATGACTAAGATTACAATACATATTTCGAAACCGTTCATAAGTCCACGTGTAGTAAACTATTCAAAATGTTCGCCCAATGATGACGAAGGACATGCACACATCAAATGTAGACACCTCATTCAACAACTGTGAATATTGGCTCTTCGCTTGACCCAGGAAAATCAAAGCTATCGTCAAACCTTCAAATTTGTGGTTTTAAAGGAGAGGGCCCTGGCAATTGATCAACATTCAAACATGGATTGATACACAAACAAGATAAGACATTTAGTGCTTCATTTCATTTGAGATGCTCCATATTCGTTCAACAGAATCCTTAAGTGGCTTGTAAAAACGATATAATCATGTTATATTTCATTCTTATTAGTCCGCATTGCAAAGGTTCGATAATATTACATTATTATATACGATTGGACCCAGTTTGTTGCTGTCCCGTGAGCCCCCACCCAAGGGAATCTCTAATCCTGTCTAATCTCTTCAAATTGGTATTTCTATCGCTCACGGGCTGAGTCAACGGGTACACAAAATTCGAAGTCCGACTTGCACTCCTATATAACACCACATTGTCTCCAGCCTTGAGCACAAATTCCAAATCATCAAAATAGTCTGAGCCGTCCCCCGATGGAAATTCAGTAGGTATTGTGACATGAACATAGGTATCGGTTACCGTGACCATTTGTGCTCTGGGGATTTTGTTGACAGTTGTTATCAATGAATTCCAAGCTACGCCAGGATCAGATGTTTCGGTGAGATAGCTCCATGGGGGAGAATACCTACTTGGGTTCCTGACACTGCTTGTGGAAACACCATTTTCCGTTGCTGATATCTTTGAAACCCGCCCTTCGGGATTCTGGGCGTTTGCGAGAATATCTCCAGTGCAAGTGACGATTGTGTTGGATGGCGTGGTGACAGTTTTGCAACCTCGACGACCA
>Ga0307978_1002685_pt1 | contig 12444 bp, 9 predicted proteins | sample OrgLakmetage1056_FD_203151 | JGI IMG/M metagenome (GOLD analysis project Ga0307978, IMG submission 203151) | Saline water microbial communities from Organic Lake, Antarctica - #1056 | ecosystem: Environmental > Aquatic > Non-marine Saline and Alkaline > Saline | place: Antarctica: Organic Lake...
TTCAGCAAAAGAAATATATTGCTGATACGGAATTGCGGAGAGGTAGGATTGTCAAACTTGAAAAACTCAAGATGGACTCGAAGGAAGAAGAAGAGAGCAGGTTGAAGGTGCAGGCAATGATGATTCCGGATGGACATGTTGATACGGAAGGAGATATGAAAATGCTCGAAGGTGGGGCACAGGCTGATGATCCTACCGGTGATGATCAGGCGATAGGAATCAGATTACCAAAACTGCGATCGTGTTATGTTTGCAAAGTGAGATATAGGGATTTGCACCCTTTTTACGATCAATTGTGCCCCTTATGTGCTAAACTTAATTTTGAAAAAAGACACTTCAAAGTTGATTTGACAAGGAAGGTTAGTGTCGTTACGGGTTCGCGGGTAAAGATAGGGTATCAAGTTTGCCTAAAGCTTCTTAGGGCTGGGTGCAAAGTTGTCGCAACTACTCGATTTCCCAACTCAGCTGCCGCAACGTATAAGAAGGAAAAAGATTTTGACGATTGGAAAGACCGTTTATGCATATATGGCCTAGATTTCAGGGATGTGATCGGGCTGGAAGCGTTCACTAGATTCCTCAAGATGGAATATGGGGAACAAGGAATCGATATTCTAATCAACAATGCCTGTCAGACTGTGAGACGACCAACTGGATATTATCAACCTATTGTTGAAAGAGAAGCTAATTTATGGAAAGAGGCTGATCAATCACACAAAGATTTACTAGAGAATTGTCTTGAGTTTGAGAATGTACGAAGGAAACTGTTGATTGATGAGCAGAAATCTACAAAAGGGTCTATCGGACTTCAACAGTCGTTGAAATCCCAAGAAGGCGCAAGTAGAAATGTGGCAACTGCGGAAGAAGATGATGACGTTTCTCTCAAGATGCCCGGAGTGAAAGAAGTTCACGATGAGATCGAAACTTCTGTTGTCATGAGTAAAAGGGAAGGGGTCACTGCTCCCTTTGAAAGCACAGGCATTTCGCATTCGGCAGCAATGTCACAGATGGTCATTCTGCCAGATGATGTTGGTATATCCTCTGATATATTACCACAAGGTCTTTCTGATATTAACGGTCATCAGATCGATATGCGCAAATCTAACTCTTGGCTATTGAAGTTGGACCAGGTGTCAACGCCAGAACTCATGGAATGCATGTTCATCAACGCAATTGCGCCATTTGTCTTGAATTCGAGGTTACAGCCACTCATGGCAACACCGCATGGAATTGATAGGCCTGATAGGTATATAATTAATGTGTCTGCCATGGAAGGAAAATTCTATCGATACAAGATGCCAAACCATCCACACACGAACATGGCAAAAGCGGCATTGAATATGTTGACGAGAACTTCATCAGAGGACCTGGCCAAGAAGTATAGAATATTTATGAATAGTGTTGATACAGGTTGGATCAACGATGAGAATCCACTTGAGAAAGCAAGCAAGATTGCGAAAACAAATCTTTTTCAGACTCCTATAGATGAGATTGACGCAGCAGCTAGAATTTTAGACCCTGTTTTTGTTGGTGTAGAGATTGACAACAGTTGCAGTGGTGGTGAAAAGAAGAAGAAAGAGTATGGTAAATTCTTCAAGGATTTCAGAGAAACAGAATGGTAGTGTAATTTGAGAATCTTTTTATCAAATATGCCTTATTATTTGAATTATTTGAATGAGGACTTCCATCACGCACTATTCCAACACACTACATGAACATGAACACATTATTTAAAATTTAAACTATTGCCAATAAAAGTGGAGGCCGTTAAATGACGGCTAAAGTCTCATTTTTCACGAAACTGTCTTCCATTTCCCACCAATAATGTTTCAAATTTATAGACTGTAAAACTGATGAGAACAACAGAACAACAATTAAAGGCTCGATTGATAGCATTCATTCTCTAGATCAAGTGATGAATATTTTCATATTATGTGCTGCAATATGTGGCGCATCGCTTGGAACATCGCATGCACAAGATGACGAAAAGAAGCATCCGTTCCATCGCGGACCTCGATTGCTGCTGGGTAGGGACAATGAAGTGTCACTATACAGCAGAATAGGGTATACGTGCGATCCAACAGAGAAATGTCATGATAAAGTGGCAATTGATCATAACGGTGATGTAAAAGAAGTTTTACCTTTCGAATTGGCTCCAGTTCATGGAAAGGTTGAACCTTTTCCCGGAATGCTTTTATACGTCCAAGAAAAAAGGAATGAAAAAGTTGTTCAAGACTATGGTATTGAAAGGAGGGCAACAGGAAAAGTTAATATTTATCATAGGCCATGTTGCAATCTGTATGGATCAAGTGGTAGCGCAGAAAAAGTAGTTGGACGCTACGAGTTGATTGAAGTTGTCGGGGGTGAGCTAGGAAGTACAATAGTTCACAAGCATGATTTCGCTTATCGCCCAGTATTTGCTTTATCATCTGAGGCTAATAAAGAGTGGGGAAAAGGTGGTTATTGGTGGGATAATCAAATGTTTCATCATCATGAAGAAAACTATGAAAGAGAAGGCCACCGTGCATTCGCTGGAGGCAGTCATGGAGAAGTGTGGAAAGCAAGAAGAAAGTGCCATAAAATATTAGTCAATGTTGGGAAAAAGAATCAAGCCTCCGACCATCATTCGCATTATGACCGAGATCGAAAACTACCTTGTGATGTTTACGAAGATTTGATCATGAAGAGATTGCTGGTAGGTAAATCATACGACTTGCTGGAAGCGGGTTTGAGAGAGATATACTTTGGTGAAATTCTATCTCGCAATGAAGAATCCACATCTCTTTTCACATCATATGTGGATCACTTTTTCCATCAAAGTCCTAGGAACAATATGAAAGACCTAGAACTGTGGGTTGTCTTTATAAATGCGGGTCCTTCACTTCGATCTCTTCTTTACTCTCCCGTTGAAAATGCGGAGTTTGTTATGTACCAACACTCAGCATTTTGGATACAATTGAGAACAGGAGGACCAATAAAGAAGCATGGAGAGGAAAACTATTCAGTTGCACTACGTGAGACTTTGTCTTCAGATAATAATGATTTTGCAGGTATTCATAATGAAGATGAGCCGGATGATATGAGAAACGAAGAAGCTGACGAAGTAGTCGATGGACAAGATCTGTTGAAATCCGTCCTACGGCAGCTCTTTACATCTGCATCAAAGTTGCATGAGCGAGGAATTGTCCATCGTGATATAAAGCCTTCTAACATCATGTGTGATGTGAGTCTGGGTGTCTCCAAAATTACTTGTAGACTTGGAGATTTCTCGTCTGCTTATGATGAATACGCATCAGAACATCTTTATTTGAATGGACCTTCTCGAGCCGAACAGACTGACGAATATGCCCCACCTGAATCATTATTTGGCGATGACGATTGGATTCCTTTTGATGCATTAAAACCGGAAAGTTATGATAGCTGGTCTCTAGGAATTGTGGTATTAGAATTGCTACTGGGTACACCTCACGTGTTTTCTGTGGACAAAAGAACCACCGCTATTCTGACAAAGAAACTAACTGATGAAGGAGCATCCGACGAGGATATTCGAAGAGCCCTTTATCTGTCAGCCTTGGCTCAATTTTGTATTTATCAGCCGACATTTTCCAAAAAAAAGAAGTGGCCCTTACGGGAAGGAGATCCCCTGTTCAAAACTGTAAGTGAATCGTCTTAATATGATGATAATGGGAATTACGTGTTTCTAACATATCTTATAGTCAATGTCCAGAACGACTTGTGACATGAGAGATTTTCACAGCGCTTTGCGAGCACGAGATCCACTTGGAATTGGGTTCACTGAGGCATTAAATCCATTGTTGGATTTAGTTCTTCGTCTACTGGCATTTGACCCAAAGGAGAGATTGACCCCTGATGACGCACTTCATCATTATTATTTTAATGAGGTCGATATTGATGATGAGTTCAAAGCCCTTGAGCCGCAAATGCTAGATCCGAAACTTGATATGAATATGCACGACGTTGAACTGACAGAGTTTCATTGTCCATGCGGCCGTACTTTCGATAATCTTCAGTCTTGTCATGTACACGCAAGAAGCCGCAAGCATGCTAAATTCTGTACTTATGATAGGTCCAGCCTCCCTAAATGTCTCAATGCTCATTCTATGCTCCCCTCTCACCCGACATCCGGTAAGAAGCATAGATAATGTTCTTCACTTTACAAACTTGCTTGTATTTCCATCAAACAGACTCAAATCATGTTGATTCATTCTCTAGGTTACTGCGACATTCAGGGTAGAAGACGAACCATTGAGGATTTCCATACTGTTCATTTGAATGATCATCATCAGTTTTTTGGTGTGTTTGATGGACACAATTCTAACTTTGCGTCAAAGTATGCCGCCTCGGCCTTGTACAAAAGGATCGTGAAGCCACTGTCAGATATGGATGTAGATATTGAAGAAGGGCTCGACTGGAAGACTGAGGTGGATTATGAGATGAAGCAAGCCTTCAAAGACCTCCACAATGGGTACTTGGAAGCCATGAAAAATATTCCAAGCAAATCTATGTCACAGTCTGGTACGACGGTAACTGCTTTATTCGTCACAGACAAGGCAGTCACAATTGCAAGTGTTGGTGATTCAAGAGCTGTACTTTCCATGGGAGCTTCTTTCAACACGACTACCAGTCGTATTGATGCGCTACAATTGACGGTCGATCATGTAGCATCGAATGTGCTGGAAAGGGAACGCGTGGAGGAAAAAGGTGGATTCATTGAAGAACGTGGAGGAACGCAAAGAGTAAACGGTACATTAGTTCTGACACGATCAATAGGCGATGCGCATCTTGCAGAGTATTTGTCAAGAACGCCACATGTTGTCTCTATGACGAAAGAAGAGGTTAAAGAGGTGTGCCAGCCCTCGTCCATAAATTCGCATGTAGATGATATGCCATGCTTCATAATTCTGGCATCAGATGGACTATGGGATGTATTTTCCAACCACGAGGCGGTCGATATGGTATCACTAACACTCCAACACTACGGAAACGATTGGAAGCAACGTGGTGCGATGCAAGAAGCTGCTGAAATATTGACCCAAGAAGCTTATGTTCGAGGATCTACAGATAACATTGGTATTTGTGTTGTCGCAGTAACATAAATGGAGCTATCTTGATGATAATTGTAATGCTCTCTTGCTCTACACAGCAACAACATATGAATATAGTTACAAGAATAATATTACTAATATTTATACAAGGACAAAGAGGAGAAGAGTCGATCATTTAGATGCGGTTGCAAAACGATTCAGCAAAAATGAGATAAAAGTCAAAGAGAACAGACGCGTTTCAAGACAAACTATTCGCTAATGATAGTTGATACCAGAGCGCTTAACAAGATCGTAAGAATTGTAGTGCTTATCAACAGCCTCTTAGCTAATAGAGATTCAATGGAAACTGAAGGACAGGACATGGATGCGGCCTTGATAAGTAGCAACACTACCACAAACCGTCTGCAAGGTGTACAATAACATTTTCCGCAGGGACATATTATCCAAAGGCGCATTGGCAAAGTTACAAGATCGAGTGAGCCTTCTGAACTGAGATACAGAGAGCTAAGCCGTACATGAACCTTCTTCGATCATCATGACCCTGCCTCGTATCAACTACATATCTGCCATTCTTTCCAATGCAATTGCACAAAATGGCTCACTCGTGATAATGTATCATCATGTGTGTGGCGATAGAGAAGGGCAACCTAATTTATAAATTATTATAATCACGAATACGCTCTATATAACGACTCCTCTTAAACCCACGCTACACCATAATAGCTGATTTATGGTAAGTGGGGATGTGTCATGTCTGCTTTGACTTTTTGGTATCCCCGGTGCCTCATTAATCGGTATGGTGGTACGGTAGTTCATTTACTGGATACACTTGGATATACTTTGATACACTTGGATACACTATGGTTATCATTAGTAATACATAGACAAAAAGAATATTATGGACCCACCAGTGAAGATTTCAAAAATACCAAGGTCCATTAGAACCAATCTACCACATTCTACATAAAGAATCCAAGCTAATAGAACTTTTGTATCAGTGCATTAGGAGGACTAGTAATATGACTTTTCAGAAGGAAGATTTCTCAACTAATATGATTCAATGTTTTCAATTATAATGACAATTTCTGTACTTCTACAATGCTATATCTAAAGTGGTAAGTGGTGGATCATTAAAAGCGAAAACACGCAGTAAGTTGCGTAATTAATGATAATTGACTTGCTGTATAGATTTAAACCTATCTGCAATTGATAAAAAGCACCTATCATGTTACTCGATAATGAAACATATTTCAAATGATTTCATTGTCGAATTCTTGTAAATGTCCTCGTGTCGAAAAGTTAGGATCAGCCATGACAATTTCTCTTTCCCTCGTCAATCCTACTCTTTTCCTGTATTGCACAAACTTTACTAATCCAAATGCAAATGATCCAGAAAGACACAAGTATAAAATTGTCCTTCCAGTTTGTTTCGGTTTTTCTTGGCCTCCTTTTGGAGCTCCTCCATTTTTAGAATTGCTATTTGGTACCACTTCGATTGTTGGGGGCTCAGTTTGAATTCGAGATGGTTTGGAAGTTGTCTCAGCTTTGCTGGCAGTAGGTAATCCACTCTCACTTGGTGAGTTACTTGTTATCACACTTGGCAATGCAGAAATCGACGGAGTTGTAGATGGCACGTTGCTGACAGAAGGTGAGCTGCTTGTCTTCGCACTTGGCGATGCAGAAATCGATGGAGTTGTAGATGGCATTTTGCTGACAGAAGGTGATCCACTGGCAGAAGGTTCTGCACTTGGTGATGTGCTGATGATACTTGGAGCCTCGCTATCGGAGGCGGCAGCAGCATTTTTTTCTCCTCCGAATACATCAAACTCGCTAGTTTTTCTCAAGCCGTTTTCATTAAGTTTGTACCCTCTACTAGCAGAAGGTAAACTCAAAAGTAAGAAAGTTAAGTGATGATAGATTCTCATGCTGCTTCGATTCTTACAGTTTTGTGATGCTGTTGGATACTTCTTGTGATGATCATAAGTGAGCGACGAGCGAGCGGATAATTTCTTTGCAACGGTAAATTTGACGACTGCTGGCGACTGGCGACTGGCGACGTTGATTTTACGAAAATGGCCAGAGTGTCCGTTGGCAAATCTCGCATTTGAATTATGGCCTGTTGGCACCGACGAAAAAGGAACCTCATAAAAACAAGTTTCTGTTTATCCTGTTTTATCTGTGTTTTATCACAAGACACAAGAAGATGTTGCACCGTCGACCTATGTCAAGTACGGGTATAAGATTAGACAAGCAGGGTACCTATCACATGGCATCAACAAATTCAACAAAGAGGAAACCTGTGGGAAGTTATAATGCCTACTTTAAGAAAAGGTCTTTCAAAATCATCCGGCTGTTGCTTCTCATTTTAGGGATCTGCGCCATGCAGCAGACTGCCTTCTTTCCTATAAAAGATTCATCACCTCCAACACAACATGCTAATGCCGCTGATAATTTGTTTTCCCATAATGAAGAATTAATCAGTACTGATACACAAGGCATCGATGGACATAGTGCCATTTCGTTGACTCGCGTTAACGGTGAAAGAGATAAAGAAGTTTTGGAGATTCAAGTTGATGAGAATGACGAAATACTGGCAAAGCCGTCTGAAAAAGATGCAGATAGTAGATCAGCCTATTCATCGACGAGAACAGATACCAACGATAAAACCATCGAAGCTAAGGACTTCAGAGAGGTGAAATCAGACAAGGAAGAAAAAGTGGAATACGGAGGTAATGAAGACGCCAACGAGTCAAAAAGAAAGCCTTGGGCTCCACCTCCTGATGATGGTTTGGATCTTGATAACCTACCACCACACACCACAGGAGCATTTGCGAACTGCACAAATGCATCTCTCACAACCGCACCACCACACCATGATCAAAAAAATATAACTCTTTCTTGTCACACTCTTCCCTATCGCATCCCTCAAATCGTATCAAGTGAGAAAATTTTCATTGGAGTTTTATCAGAGGCTGGAGGAGATGGTCCCGACAGAAGACAATCCATTAGAGATACTTGGGCAACAAATCACTCAGTGTATTTTTTAGTTGCAGGTCCATGGAAAAATGTCGAGAAAGAATACAATGAAAACCAGGATTTGATTTGGCTCGACGAAGATGAAATATACGATGGAGAAAGGTCGGTTCTAACGTACAAGACAATGGCACTCATGAAGATTGTTCATCACCTCTCCACATCTCAAAATTTGGAGATAAAATACGCCTTCAAGACTGACGACGATAGTTTCATTAATGTATCGTACCTTCACAAGTACCTGTTGGAGACAAATCACGATGAAGAATTTGATTATTGGGGATGGTGCCAACGAAAGATGTTCATGCCGCTGAGAGGTTCAAATGACAAATGGGCAGTGAGTAACAAAACATATCCTGAGCCGCGTTACCCTCGGTACTGCCAAGGTGCAGGGTTCGCACTTTCATGGAAATTTTTAAGTTGCGCAGCAGGACCTGGAAATCATATTGCTAATTCAAGGTTCATGCCATTTGAAGATGTAGCTACTGGGCTAATTGCTCAAAGGTGCGGCATTGTGCCTACCATGGTTGAAGATCCCAGACTAATTCATATGTACAGGACAGATAGAACTGAAGAGCGTGAGAGGGTGAATCAAGGGCTGCCAAAGATTAGCAAGAAGAAGTTACCCATACCAGACATGGAGGGTAGAATTGTCCAACATCGAATCTATGATGCGTGGGACATGAAGGAACATTATAAGCAGGTATTTGATCCTGAAGGCTACAAGAAGAATAGCGATTTCGAATGGTACTATAGAGAAGAGGAGGAGGAATAAGCCAATTTCATTCAATTTGTTACTATTATAATATTCTTTTGTGATAGGATACCCAATAAACATAGGTAGGTATAGATTTAATATTGAATCAGGTTTCAACAGACTCGTTGGATTTTTATCAACTTTAGCGTACTCTCTAGAGCGTTGATCTGATCTTTGTCTTATATCTTACAGAGCACATGAAACAAGGAGGAGGTAGCGGTAGAAATTGTGTCTGGAATGGTGTGAGTCTGCGAGTAGTATCTATATCTATTGTGAATACAATTTCCGTAACACAAACATATTCATCGGCAATCCCTCTCTTTGCTATACTTGTTTCAGTCGTACTTTTTCAAACTGTTCCTCGCTTCCTCCCTTTTGCAATTTCATCTTAGCCTGAGGAGTAACGAGGTACTCCTGTCTCGCCAATTGCCGTCTCTTGAATTCCGACATTCGCCTAGTATGCTCTTTCTTAATCTTTTCCTATGGTCTATTCATCACGAATTGGGTACCGATTAGATCTCCGATTTTACCCTACATAATTGTCACTTGCCTTGTATAGCCTTGTATGCATTCCCAAAAGCTTTGAACCAAATTTAGTCAGAATCATTCCTACGAATTAACTTTGCATGTGGTCTAGTGTACACAAAGGTGTGGATGCCATAGAGAATGCCCTAAAGATACGAGCAAGAACTATAATCTGGAATGGGATCGCAACCCATTGCGGTACTATCGACGGAGGCGAAGAAGCTATTCATGCCACTGTAAGACTGACGTTGTTGAGGGAGCTCTCAAAATTCACCTATTCGGTGATGCCTGCCCCAAAATCTTGTCATGTGCACTAGAAATATTGATCAAAAACGGCCAAGATATTGGGCATTTGGTCGTCCCTGAAAACGAAGAACTGGCAGATGCAGTGAATCAATTTTGTATAGAAAATGGATGTAGGGATAAATTCATGATGCAGTAATCAATGTTGTGTGCGATTCAGATGTTGACATTTGTAATCGTAGAAAGCCAATAATATTTTGAATGCCGCTGACAGATCATGAGGGAAAATCAATTGGATTGGTAGGTGTCCAGTTGGACGAATTGCCAGCAGATGCGGTGTGTCGAATTTTTGCGACTCATGGATTGTTTGAGAGAGATTGGAACGTTGGTTATGTCATCAATCAAATCTGCGAGCTCGGACAAGTGCATTGTAAAAGACGGAGGGCATTGAAATACTACGAAAAATCATTCATGATGGGAAAGGTTGATATTGGGCCTCTACTTGTTTGGAAGATGAAGAGGTGATTCAGGGTGATTGGCATCCTTTACCGCAAATGAATTGACCACAATCTCACTCTTCGTGATCAAATCGAATCATTCAGTAACATATGCATCAAGCGAGATATCTACTGTGAACGAAGTCGTGATATTGAGTATGAGTTGAAGGATATTAAGAACTATTAAGAAGCAGAATTTTGAAAAGTATGAAAATGAGACATGTATCAGAAAGTACATGGGATGGAAGTTCCTATCATCGGTGACTGCACTTTAGCGAAGAATGAATCTCTTGAAATTGTGCGTCATCTCTCAACTCTTTGACCAATTTTGCTGACAAAATATGGCTAACAATCTCAACCCTACAGAATGCAATACATTAACTGTTTCCGATCCTCTCTTTGGTATCCTCCATGTTCCTAGTCCGCGTCATCCTTAGGCTCGCAAGGAAATCAATGCAAATACACGGTGGGCACCATATTGCAATATATGCATTAGCTTTACTTCTCGTGCGCATGATGCAACCAATTCTGGTTGAGCTTTGCAATAAACTCGACCGTTTGATGCATTACCATGAGGGTAAATTACCTGACTTACGTATTCTGGAAGCCAAGAACCCGTAGACGCTATTCTTCAATGGGCAAAGGCAGCTAGTACAGATCGCTATCCAATCGTCAGAGAGCCTATACTGGGATTTGATTGAAAAGAAGTGCTTGGAAATTAAGAGCGTCAAATGTGCGAGAAAGAGAGCTTGGGAATACATAGATATGGGTAAGATCACAGTTCATGGTCAGATCTATGAAATTGAACTCTTCAACCCTTCCGTAGATCCACTGGCAGAGTATCTTTGTAAACTTGAAAATAAAAAGAGAAGACTCTGTGTAAGTAGACATGGTTATTCAAGACACTTGCGCAAGGATCGTTCCTCCTCTTATAAATTGTGAGGAGGATTTGATCGGGCACATTTCAAAGCAGCTCAGTGATTATAACAAAGCAAGATTGGAGCAGAAGGATGCCTTTTTGAAACTGGGACTGTTAATGGACGCTCCACAGGGCGAGTTTTTTCCAGCAGCAGCTTCGATCATTAACTCAAGAGGAATGAATATACCCCAATTCAAGCGTGTGGATAATGGTACAGAAACTTATCCGACATGAGATATACACACAGCACAGGCGTTCCGCATCATGGACAATCACCACAAAGTCAAAGACTTGGCGAGTAGAGTTTGGTACGATAAGCCTTGTACCCCTTACTTCGGTAGCGCAATGTGCGCAAAAACAGATGCTGATGGAAATATGATGATTGAAGTATGAAGATAACAATAAAGCTGTACGCATTATAATTTGAATTGGCGGGCTGTGAGAACACGTATATGCTCTCATTACCAAACAGACAAAAGATACATATAAAGAAGTGTTCCTTCTATACTTCCTCCTACTTCCGATTTAACAGTACCAAAGGCAGTAAAGGATACTCTCCACTTGGTGAAGGAGTACAGACAAAATTTCTCTCCGAAGAAAGCGGTGACGAATCCCTATGTTTGCCAAAGGAGTTGCTAGGAAAAGACACATTCAAGAGTGCATTTGCGAAGACAGCGCCTTGAGAAAGGGTCAAGAGAGGTGGCACCGAAACATGTGGGAGATTGAGAGCAGATGGAATTTCAACGTTGTCGGTTTGTAGACGTTTCCAATTCCACACTCTAGCAAAGAAACCTTTTTGTGAACCAGTCTTGAGCTTCACCGTATGAGTATGCTCTTTTCTGAGAGTTTTTAGGTGACCCAGCTCCTCTTTAAAATCCGATGGTGTGGCGTTGCACTCCATCATGTGTGTGTGAACGCTTACTAAATTTGATTCAACAGCATTCATAGATGACCAAAAGAACCTCCTTTTATCTACTTTGCCTGCGCAATGCTTGTACTCGACTCCAATGCAAACTACATTTTTCAGTCGTCGTTTGTTGCGATCAGCTTCAGTGAATCTACACGGCTGGAGTTCGTTCATTACAAGGTATTTGAATTCGGCAATTTGATCCTTGTCCGCAGGTAAAACTGGCGGCTTCAAAGCAGTTGTGACATCAGTGGCAACCTGAGCCAAGATATCCAAGGACAAAGCCTTCTCAAGAGGAATGCTGGGATCACCCTCAGAACGAATGCCTTTACTATTATTAACCAATCCACGTTATCAAGCAGAGGTGACCTAGTATTATCCTTTACATTAGGAGGTACCATCTCACACTCCCCCATGTGAAAGCATTAAATATCAGCAATGGACTGGTAATTCTCCAATAGAAAATGGAAAGCAGACTGGTTTATTCGATCTCTCTTGTG
>Ga0307978_1002690_pt1 | contig 12420 bp, 8 predicted proteins | sample OrgLakmetage1056_FD_203151 | JGI IMG/M metagenome (GOLD analysis project Ga0307978, IMG submission 203151) | Saline water microbial communities from Organic Lake, Antarctica - #1056 | ecosystem: Environmental > Aquatic > Non-marine Saline and Alkaline > Saline | place: Antarctica: Organic Lake...
AAAACACGATTTTTAATCGTCACAAATTTAAACTAAGTGGGTTGACCCTATTATTCCCTATTTATTTTTTTTACCAACAGCTGCAAATACGAGTGTCTCCCGTTCCATGGGCTGCAAAGCAAATGGGCGAATTTAATATAACTATTCAGCCTGTCAATAAAGAGGCCCCCTATGCACATGATGCTGACTGGTTTAAAGATTTTACGGTTTTTATAAACGAAGGTAGTGTTGTCCAAATTCGCCAAGCATATGCAAACATTGGCATAGCGCCTATTCCTATTGAACAATTGCAATTGAATGATATTGGTTTACTGCACGGCAGTAACTTGCTTCAGCATGTGCACGCTATATCTCCTGTGCATATAGCTGGCAATGACAAGGTGTGGATCACTATCCAAACGTGGGATGGGATTATTTTCACGCAAAGTTGGCAGGTGAACGATTTGCTTAAAATCGATTAATTCGAATTTGACCAATGGTTAAGTATTATAAATTATTAATTCGCGCTAATGGCACCTATGAACGCAATTGTAAATGACTTAGTAGATTGCTTTTGCAATTACGCTCAAGTATCCATTATGTACAGACCACAAACTACGTTCTACGCATATTGAGCTATTAGACTGCTGCGCTCAACATATGTTGTTAGTGAGTATGGCCAATTTGTCGTGACCGCTTAAGCAACTCTTTGGTCGCATAAAAATATTGGTAGGAGTTGTCCATTGTGCTTTTTACCAGGTTATTCGCAGTCTTTGCAAGGGCTGTGGGATCAACTGCCATTAGAATGACAACTTAACTTATTGAGAGACTTAGTTTTGTCGTTGTCTTACTGCAAATGGTGTCTTAAAAATAAATTCTCAGCATCACACCATTCGACTGACTCAGCCTTGGCGAATGGCATCTCTATTGATGCCAACACAAGGACGACTACTAAGTGGTTTATTCGTCTATTCATCGACAGTTTGTTTTGCACACTTGCTCGGCTGCCAACCCGTTCGCCCAAATGCATAACTGACTTTATGCGATGCACTTTCAGCGTGAATTATATCCTTATATATTGTTCGGAACTCTCCAAAATTGATAGTTAAGGGGTTCGAGGATTCAAGTTGGGTAGTGAGACCATAAATTGGTTTTTCATTTTCAGCTTGATACGTTCCAAAAAGCCTGTCCCAGATTATTAAAATACCGCCATAATTTTTATCAATATAGTCTGCATTTGTGGCATGGTGAACACGATGCACTGATGGCGTGTTAAGAATGCCGTCGAGCCAACCGAGCTTGCCTACCTTTTCTGTGTGGATCCATGTTTGATAGAGAACCACAGCGAATAATGACGCTAACACTTGTATCGCATCGAACCCGATAAGAAGCAAGGGAACAAAAAACAGCCATTCATATAAACTCTCAAGCCAAGATAGACGAAGTGCGGTAGTTAAATTGTACTCTTGAGACGAATGGTGGACACTATGGACAGCCCAAAGGATCCGACGTTCATGTTCAATTCTATGCATCCAGTAATAAGTGAAATCGACAGCGATAATCACAAGTAACCAACTCCACCAAGTCACGGGAATTTTTGAGACAGCGAACTGTTCGGTAAACAAAAATCCGATGACGAAGACCGCACTGATCACCGTGTTGTCTAGAATACGATTACCGATTTCGATGGCAACATTCGCCATAGTTTCCTTCCACCCTAGCCGTCGCTTTGTTGAAACGTCAAAGATTGTTTCAATAATTGTCAGTACGTAAAAGATAATTCCGATGATGGCTATAGCAGTGAAAAAATCATTGTATTGTGATATTCGAGCGTCAATTTCGTTCATAAGTGGTTCCGGTCCTATAATTTAATTTGATGGTTAGAGGAGCTAATGAGCTCTCTTGCTAATAATTTTAGTGCTTTGCTAACTAGCTTGGTCATGAAACTGTCGCTGATATAAATGATAATAAGCACCTTTCATTAATAATAATTCTCGATGAGTTCCTTGTTCACAAACACACCCATTCTCCATTACTAGGATCTGGTCCGCATTCTGTATCGTGCTAAGCCGGTGAGCAATCACGATTGTGCTTTTGTGTTGCTGTAATTTGGATAGTGTTTGTTGGATCATGTGTTCTGACTTAGTGTCTAGTGCTGAAGTTGCTTCATCCAGAATGAGTATTGGAGCATCCCTAAGGATCGCCCTGGCAATCGCGATACGCTGTCTTTGTCCGCCAGATAATTGGCCGCCATTCTCTCCGATGTAACTGTCTAATCCAGCGGGTAACTTTTCAGCAAAACCCCAAACATCTGAAACTCTCGCTGCCTCTTCAATCTGGCCAGAGGTGACCGGACGATTGCATCCATATGCAATATTCGAAGCGATGGTGTCGTTAAACAAAACAACTTGCTGAGACACTAGCGAAAATTGTTGCCTTAGATTATTCAATGACAATTGATTTAAGGGAATATCATCAATGCTAATTTGTGGCTCTTGAGCAATATAAAATCTCATCAGTAGATTTGCTATGCTCGATTTCCCGCTGCCAGACTCCCCTACTAATGCGATTGTTTGACCTTTAATTAAAGTGAAATTCACATTTTTTAGTACTAACTGGCCATTACTTGGATAACAAAAGTTGAGATTGCGCACTTTTATATGTTTACTGAAAGACGTAATCTCTTGCTTTGCAGAATCAATTTCAACGGGCTCATCAAGCACATCAAAAAGACTACTAGCGGCGACTAAACCTCGTTGTAAAGATTGATTGATATTGGTCAGTTGCTTTAACGGTCTAAGCAAAGAACCCATAGCGACTAACGTAGTGGTAAACTCTCCCGCACTAATTTGTTCAATTACACCATCAAGACTTGCCAACCAGAGCACACCAGCTATCGCTATAGATGCAATGAGTTGAATAGCAGGATTACTTATCGCTGAAGTTGTTGCAAGCTTCATATACTGTCGGCGGTTAATGTTATTAGCGTGACTAAATCGTGAACTTTCAAGGCTCTGTGTGGCAAAGGCTAACACTTCTCTGTGGCTACTTATGGCGCGTTCTGTATGACGGGTTACTTCTCCCATTGCATTTTGCATATGTAAACTGATGTGTTTAAAACGCTTCGATACAAAACTAATTACTAATCCTATTACAGGACCAACAATTAAAAATATCAATGATAGCTGCCAGCTTGAGTGCAACATTATGCCCAGTAAAACCAGAACAATTAAGGTTTCTCTAATACAAACAATGAAGACTTCCGACGTCGCTTTAGAAATTTGCTCAGCGTCATAGGTTATTTTTGATATCAATTTTCCAGCATTGTGTTTTTGGAAAAAATCCAATGGTAAATATTGCAGGTGATTAAATGCCTCTCGCCTAATAGTAAAGGTAATCTTACTTCCGATATAAGCCATACAATAGTTAGATAAAAAGCTAGCAACACCGCGAAGTATAAAAATAACGATGACCAATAGAGCTCCAATCTTAAGTACTTTTCCGTCAGATTTAGCTAATCCATCGTCTATTAGCGGTTGAATAAAATAAATCATTCCAGCATCAACAACGCTAAAACAAATAAGACCAACAATAGCAACACATAGCATTGCCTTGTGCGGCGCAAAATACGTCACTAGCCTAAGCAAGGTTTGATTGTCACTGACTGAGTTTTCAAAAAACATAATTTACCTAATTCGAACCTATGTATCGTAGTTAACATCAAAAATGACATTGGCTGATCCAACGCTATTATTAATCAATCGCCTTGAGTCAAATTCTGAACGCATGATATACAGAAGAAAGTTAACAATGAGTTAATCTCTAAAAATGAGGTTAGTTCGCTCAGTGAGGCGCATTTGAAGCTAACTCAAGGAAGATCTAGTGCTGATATAACTATTCGCAGAGGGAGGTGTGTTCTTGTTGTTGGGCAGAATGCTCAACGCGGGATACTCTATTCAGTTTTTAACAAAGCATATCCACAACGCTAGTGTACATTTTGTCTAATGATCCTCGCGCCTCACCGCTTCGAGCTCTCACAGCTAAGCTCTGCAAAGTGGCATGCAATAATTTAGCGACCATTACTGGATCTCTGTCTCGGGGCCAGTTACCCTCTTGCTGCGCTCTGAGTAGCCGCTTCTCAATAACCACATCAATGCTATTTATAGCAACATTTAAATCTTTTCTAATTTCAGAATACGTCGCTGCCTCCGCTGTTGCTGTGCATGTTACAAAGCAACCCAGCGCTTGGTCGCCACTAAAATAAGTATTCAAGGCCGTGCTGTAAAATAGTTTCATTGCTCTTTTTATATCCGGCTCATCGAACAATATGAGGGTCGACTGTGAACCAAGTTGAGTAAAAAAGCGTGAAAAAGCCTGACGATAAACTGACTCTTTATCGCCGAATGCATTGTAGATACTTGGCCTATTCATACTCATTGCATTAGCTAGATCATCTAAGGATGTTGCTGTAAATCCTTTTGACCAAAAAACCAAAATAGCTTTATCCAAGGCTTCATCGGAATTGTATTTTTGTGGGCGGCCACGTTTTTTTATCATTTTGTACTCATTCGCATAAAAATAATTGACATCAGTTATTATTCATCATACATTAATATGCGAACCAGTACAAAAATATGAGTATTATTCATGAAACTGACAAAAATCAAACCATTACCTTCCAAAGCCTGCTTATTGTGCAGTTTTGTATCATCGGATATCAACAGTGCTTTTCGGCGAGTCCGCAGATTTGTTTCGGGTGATCACATCCAGTATGTTGCAAAAGAAATCTATCAGATACCGGACTCTAGCAATTGCAAAAAAGCGCTGGACATGGTGATTCAACATAGCCCCGATTATCTGGTTAATCATTGCCTGCGAAGCTACGCTTTTGGTTTGGCCATGGCACACAGAGTCAAACAACCCTGTGATAAAGAGGTGTTTTTTCTAGGATCAATAATGCACGACATTGGATTATTGCACCCGTTTGATAAAGGAAATACATTTGAACTTGATGGGGCAACGGCCGCAAGGAAATTTTGTATAGGGCATGAGTTAAGCACTCAGAAAGCTGATTTGGTTCATGAAATGATTGTTCATCATAACTCTGTTGGCGTCGCTCACAAATTAGATCCAGAAATTGCGCTGCTACATTTTGGCGCAGGCGCAGACGTGGCAGGCCTTTGGCTTCATGATATTCAGACAAAGACACTATCAGAAGTACTAACCGCGTTTCCGCGATTGGACTTTAAACAAGGAATATCAGCGCTGTTACAAGACCAAGCCAGCAGAAAATCACAAAATTTTATGAAACCACTAATGCAATTAGGTTTTTTAAAAAAAATTGAAAACGTGCCTTTCTAAACTAGAAAGTTAGACAAAACCGAGAATTTTGATGGTAGTAACCATGTTTTTTTAATAGCGCACAACGCTTAGTATATCAAAAGTAGGTGATTGCGAAGCCCCAAACTTTTGATTAAGAACCATGTTTGATACAAGCCAAAAGCTGTGAATTTGTTACTATTTCGCCTATTTTTTGTATGTATTGTTATCTGCTGGCTTTTCTCCAGTCTTTAGTATGTACATCGGGATCATTTGGTTTGGTGGTGTGCTTTTTCCATAAAGTGCATATGAATTGTAATTTCCGCCCATAAACACTGTAATCATATCCAGTTCGGGCCAAATATTGATTTTTTGTCCACCGTTACCCGAAGCTAAATAAGAATTATATTTTTGTCCATCAACTATGAAATATTTATGTTCCCACAAATACCCATAGTCTCCTTCGTCCATATCAACTGTTTTATCAATCCAACTTTCGGAAATTATTTGCTTGCCTTTCTATTTACCGCCATCTTTAAATAACGTCGCCAATTTTATCAAGTCTCTAGGCGTAATATACATTTGACTAAAATGAGTTCTACTAGCCTGATTGGGCTCAAAAGTCCAAGCGTAATTTGAGATCCCCAAGGGCTTAAATAGGTTTTCTTTTGCAAAATCTTCTATATTTTCATCTGTTGCTATCTCAACTAAACTGCCTAAAGTCAGCGCACAACCTGTGCAGTAGGATGATGATTTACCCGGCGCCGCGACCATTGGTAAATCCAAGGTATACTTGACCCAATCCTTGCTTTGCATCATTGACTGCTCGTTTCCTTTGCTTTCAGGGTCATTATTTTCACAGTCCATACCGTGTCGGTACATTAAGAAGTTTTCGATAGTAATTTCTTTACTTCTGTCATCCAAATTGGCGATTTCTGGGTAAATCGAATTGAAATAGGGCAAGAGTTTTTCTTTTTCACTTTTGATTAATCCTTTGTCAACGGCAATTCCAAGAATTCCGCCGATGAACGGTTTTGTGGCAGACCTTAATTGATGCGGTGTGTTTTCATCATAACGGTAGAAATACTCTTCAAGTACCAATTTGTTATTCTTGTAAATCAAGATACTGTGAACATCGGGAAATTTTCCTTTTATGGTTTCTTTGACCATCTCGATTATAGGTTCAGGATTTTTGAATTCATCTTCTAAACTGCCGGTTTCCAGTCCATCTGTGGTTTTTTTTGGCTTGTGATAAACGTATTTATCAGGATTATGAAATAATTCTTTTCTCGGGAACATTTCCATTTTTTCAATTTCAGACGTAATTAGTTTAAATTTGAGTCCGTCAGTTGTGTAGCCTTTTACTCGATTGGATTTGTCTCGCTCAAAAACCACAGGAACACCTTGAATATTGGTAAAACGATCCAAGGCGATATGTTTTAAAGGGTATTTCGCGTTATCTACAATTGCATAAAGTGTTGTGTCAAGTTCAGACGCTACAATATCCAGAGTGGTTTGATCTACATATTCATAGTTCCCTTCATATTCCAAAAGTTTTTCATAATCCGATTTTTCTTTCGGTGATGAACATCCAATTAATAAAGGGATCAGAAATAATAATTTTTTCATATGATTGTTCTTTGATTAATAACGATTGGATAATTTGAACGTTACATTTTTTTCCGCTTGCAGGTAACATCCACACAAACCCTATTCGGATCTTTATTAATAGAATCTATAGCTATTTAGGCGTCGTTTTATTCTTGTTTAACGTAACACTTTCACGCATTTTTTCCAATTGACTTTGCTCGTGCGTTTAATCTACACATTCCCTTTCACATACTGGTTTTACAACGTGTATTGAATGAAGAGAAGCCAAGCAACACCAAGTTTACGCGTATCAAAGGGCCTACCGTTGACCTCTCTAGCACAAAAAACTGTCAACTGGGACGCATCGCCTATTTATTGGGGTTAAGCCGTGTCTTTGTCAACTCATGGAATGTTGGTGCTATTTAAGTCACTTGAACAAATAATGTCGCAACCGCAAAGTCATAAATGGGTCGCACCATTTCACTGTTTTTAAGCAAACTTGTTGTGACCATGACGCGAGCATGCTTATGCACTTTTGCGATTCTCGACCCAAATATTCAGATAATTTCCCGCAAATATAATGCTGGCGCCAACAAAAACCCATATATCGATGGCCTCGTTATAGATAATCATTGCCGCAATGGCGATGATCGGTAAACGCACAAAATCAAGGGGCGCTACAATTGTTGCCGGCGCTATAGTCAGCGCTTTGGTGATACAGAAATGTGCCAGTAATCCACAAGCGGCAACTAGTCCTAACAGAGGTAGATCGGTAATATTGGGCAGTGCGATATCGCCATCGTATCCCGCTGAAATCAAACCAAAAATCAGTTGCAGTCCAGACAGATAGAGCATGATAGCGGCAATGCTCTCGGTCCGAGTCAGGCGTTTAGTGAACACGTAAGTAAGCGCAAAAAATATAGCACAAGATGCCGCCGCTAGAATGCCCGGATGCAAACTTCCTATATCAGGACGTGCCACAATCAAAATACCGATGAATCCCATTAGCGCTGCGATGACGCGTATCAATGTGAGGCGTTCCCCCAATAACAATGGCGACAGCAAAATAACCCATAATGGCGAGGTAAATTCTAGCGCAAAAACCTGTGCCAACGGGATCACGGTCACCGCATAGAACCAAAGATTCTGGCCAGTGAAATGAAACACGTTCCGAATGAGATGAGTGCGCCACTCGCGGATACCTATCTGGCGCAACGTTCCGGTAGCATAAGCAAGTATCAGCACGATCATTAAACCTATAGCAGAACGGTACAACATGATCTCGAACGTATCAAAACCAGCACCGAGTTCACGCCCTGCAATAGCCATAGTGGTAAAGCTGAATATCGCCCCAAGCATCCATAAAGCGGCTTGCATGGTCTGATTCATGACATACGTTCTATATTATTTTGGCACACAAGGCTGTTGGTTCTCTCAATATTTTTCATATCAGTATGATATCCTAAATGGTATCGGCATTTATTTTCCCTTTATGCTCTTCAGTTATCGCCAAGGCTATGTAATTGTTTTCACAACGATACCAAAATATCGTCAAGTTAGCGCTGGCAAAATTATCAACTGGACTAAGTTCCCACAACTGACGTATAAACTATACTTTATCAACGACAATCAACGAGGTTTTTATATGTCGCATTCTGACCCCAACGACCTTTCGTTTTTCGCAGCGATGAGTGACGTTAAGCCGTTATCTCAAACTGATAAAGTTGCATTAACCAACAAAACCACCGAAACGCTAGCTCAGAGACTCAAGCGCGAAGCCCTCATTGCTGAAGTTGAAAAGGATGACAATGGATTGACGATTGATAACGTTGAACCTATTGATCCCTACGACTTTATCGAATACAAGCAAGATGGGGTGCAACATGGGGTTTATAAAAATTTAAGGTTGGGCAAATATCAAATCGACGTAACGTTCAATATGACGCAAATGAAATTTGACGACGCGCGCTTGGGCTTATATAAAACAATAAAAGACTGTCATGAGCAAGGTATTCGAACCTTATTAGTACAACACGGGATGGGCGTAAACAGTAAACCCTTCCCGGCGTTTTTAAAGAGCTATGTCAATCAGTGGTTGCGCCAAATTGACATGGTTATTGCTTTTCACACAGCGCTAAAACAGCACGGTGGCTTAACTTCGGTTTATGTGTTGATAAAAAAACATCCAGATCAAAAGTTAATCAATCGCGAAAGAAATCGGCGCGTCGGCTAGCCAACAAACACCCGCGCGTTTCTGAACATCCGCATCCAAGGACCATCTTCTTTCCACTCATCTGCGCGCCACGAATTGCTAACGGCTCTGAATACGCGCTCTGGATGCGGCATCATAATAGTGCTGCGACCATCTAACGAGGTTAAGCCGGTAATGCCTTGCTCCGATCCATTTGGATTTGCAGGATAATTAGTGGTTACGTGCCCGTAATTATCAACATATCGTAACGCGATCTGATTGTCATTTTTCAATTTTAATATTTGATCGTCTAAAGTAAACTCTGCAAGACCTTCAGCATGAGAAACCACAATAGGCATGTGCGAACCTTGCATTCCTGACAATAAGACAGAAGGCGAGTCAGCGACTTCAACCATGGCGACTCGAGCTTCAAAGCGTTCAGATTGATTGGTCACAAAGTGTGGCCAATGTTGTGCTCCCGGTATTAAAGACTTGATATTAGATAGCATCTGACAGCCATTACATACGCCTAAAGAGAAGCTGCTGTTGCGTTCAAAAAATGCTTTGAAGGTAGCCTTGACCTTCTCATTGAACAAAATTGATTTGGCCCAACCTTCTCCTGCTCCCAATACGTCACCGTAACTGAAACCGCCACAGGCGACCAAACCTGCAAAATTCTCAAGGCTACGTCCGGCCAACATATCACTCATATGTACGTCAATTGGTGTAAAACCTGCACGATGAAATGCGGCCGCCATTTCAACATGCGAGTTGACGCCTTGTTCACGTAAAATAGCGACTTCTGGTTTTACTCCTAGATTGATAAAAGGGGCAGTAATGTCCTTATTTATATCAAACGTCAGTGAACTGTGTAAGCCCGGGTTTTGTGTATCGCTTTTAGCATCGTGTTCTTGTTTAGCGCAAGCAGGATTATCGCGCAGCGTTTGCATCGCAAAGGTAGTACTCGACCATAGCTGGCGATAATAAGTGCGGGTATTTTTTGCAATGCATTTGCCCTCGATCGAAAAGCAAATTTCATCTTTTTCAGACACTGTGCCGATAGTATGCATTAATTCGCTTAAGTCATACTTTTTAGCTAAGGCTAATACAGCCTCTTTATTACTGTCACTGACTTGAATGACGGCGCCCAATTCTTCGTTGAATAAAATCGATGCTGCATCGTTACCTAAACCAGTAATATCGACATCTACACCTGCTTTGCCTGCAAAAGCCATTTCATTAACAGTCACGAACAAACCGCCATCAGAGCGATCATGGTAAGCACTAATTAGCGCTTTCTGTATAAGTTCTTGCATCAATAAGTAGAACGATTTTAATTGCGCAGCCGAATCAACATCCGGAGTCGTTTGGCCTAATTTGCCATAAACCTGGGCCAGACATGAACCACCCATTCGATTTTGTTTGTTACCTAAATCGATTAACATTAAACTGCCGCCATCCATGTGACGCAGTTGTGGGGTAATCGTTTTACGCACGTCTTTGACCGCACCGAACGCGGTAATCACTAATGATAATGGAGACGTAACGGCTTTATCCTCGCCATTTTCTTGCCATGCTGTTTTCATCGACATTGAATCTTTTCCGACCGGGATGGTTAAGCCAAGTTCAGGGCACAACTCCTCACCGATCGCTTTGACCGCGGCGTATAATCCAGCATCTTCACCGGGGTGATTAGACGCCGACATCCAGTTTGCAGACAACTTAATGCGCTTGATGTCACCAATATTTGTCGCTGCCATATTGGTCAATGATTCAGCTACCGCTAAACGCGCCGACGCGGCATGATTTAACAATGCCACTGGTGTACGTTCGCCAATTGACATTGCTTCGCCGTAATAGGTATCAAATGTAGAGGTGGTTATGGCCACATCTGAAACCGGCACTTGCCAAGGGCCTACCATTTGATCACGCGCCACCATGCCAGTAACTGAGCGATCACCAATGCTGATAAGGAATGTCTTGTCCGCCACCGTTGGCAACTGTAAAACGCGTTTTATCGCGTCTTCAATATCAATTCTAATAGTATCAAATACATCGCCTTTGGCGCTTGTAGAAACCACATCTTTACTCATTTTAGGTGGCTTACCAAGCAATACATCCAAGGGCATATCAATCGGTTTGTTAGCAAATTTTTTGTCAGTTAGGGTTAATTGTTGTTCACGCGTTGCTTCACCTACAACCGCAAAAGGCGCTCTTTCACGCTGACAAATTGCTGCAAACACAGCCAGATTTTCAGGTGCAACAGACATCACATAACGTTCTTGGGACTCATTACACCAAATTTCCAGTGGTGACATGCCTGGCTCGTCATTTGGTACATTGCGAAGTTCAAATACACCCCCACGTTCAGCGTCATTGACCAATTCAGGGAAGGCATTAGATAAACCACCTGCACCCACATCGTGAATAAACTGAATAGGATTGTCATCGCCTAATTGCCAGCATTTGTCGATAGCTTCTTGGCAACGTCTTTCCATTTCTGGGTTTTCGCGTTGCACAGATGCAAAATCAAGATCAGCATTACTTTCACCAGAAGCGACTGAAGAGGCGGCTCCGCCACCAAGGCCAATATTCATTGCCGGTCCGCCCAATGCAATTAACTTTGCACCAAGCGTAATTTCAGCTTTTTGAATATGATCTTTCTTAATGTTGCCTAGTCCACCAGCCAACATAATAGGCTTGTGATAACCGCGTACTTCTTTGCCGTTAAAACTATCTACTCTTTGTTCGAATGTTCTAAAGTAACCCAATATATTAGGGCGACCGAATTCATTATTAAATGCTGCGCCACCTAAGGGTCCTTCTAGCATTATATCAAGCGCCGTGACAATACGTGCAGGCTTACCATAGGCAACTTCCCAGGGTTGTGGGAGCGTCGGAATGTTAAGGTTAGATACGGTGAAGCCAACTAAACCGGCTTTTGGTTTCGAACCTCGCCCAGTGGCGCCTTCATCTCGAATTTCGCCGCCTGAGCCGGTCGCTGCGCCAGCGAACGGGGATATTGCCGTTGGATGGTTGTGCGTTTCGACCTTCATTAAAATATCAATATCTTGATGATGATAAGCGTAGGCTTGAGTTCTTGCATCGGGATAAAAACGCCCAGCTTTCCAACCTTCCATCACAGCTGCGTTATCTTTATAAGCGCTGTGCACATAATCACTGGATACTTCAAACGTGTTCTTGATCATCTTGAACAGTGATTTAGGCTGAACCGATCCGTCAATTGTCCAATCGGCATTAAATATTTTATGACGGCAATGTTCACTGTTAGCTTGCGCAAACATATACAGTTCGATGTCATTCGGATTACGACCTAGCTT
>Ga0307978_1002692_pt1 | contig 12418 bp, 8 predicted proteins | sample OrgLakmetage1056_FD_203151 | JGI IMG/M metagenome (GOLD analysis project Ga0307978, IMG submission 203151) | Saline water microbial communities from Organic Lake, Antarctica - #1056 | ecosystem: Environmental > Aquatic > Non-marine Saline and Alkaline > Saline | place: Antarctica: Organic Lake...
CGGCACGAGTTCCTGACGATTCCTCGACAGTCCCTTTTCCCGTCAAATTGACGCAACATTCTTCCGCCGCCCCTCACATTCTCCACCCAGACACGGCGGCCGACACGGCTCTGGTCGACGGCTTGCTAGCTCACACTCGTCAAGTCATGGGAGACGTGGGATCGATACCTCACCACATTATTGCCTACTCTGGAGGCGTCGATTCATCTCTGGTGGCGGCACTGTTGTTTCAGAGTCAATCGTCCCACACTGTCAACACCACGGAGACGGTACGAGCCATTTTGGGCATTTCACCCGCCGTTCCCATGGAACAGATTGAGCTGGCCCGTCGTGTGGCGGCGCACATTGGAATGCCCCTAACGGAAATACCCACGGCCGAGGGTGGTGACGAAACATACATTGCCAATACAGGTCAAGCGTGTTTGGCGTGCAAGACGCACCTTTATTCCACCCTCCAAGCCGTCGTCAAGCACAGTCTGGTCGAACCAACACCGTCATCAGCAGAATCATCAACAACTGATCCTGCTAGTATTCGACGAAAGCAACAGCAACAACAACAGCAACAATTGTACAATGGAACCAACGCGGACGACTTGCAGGATCCGACTCGCTTGGGACTGATTGCCGCCAACAATTATCAAGTCCAGTCGGTCATTCGCCACCTTTCCAAGGATCAAGTCCGGCAAGCGGCTCGGCACTTGGGCTTGCCAAATTGGAACCATGCCGCTAGTCCCTGCCTCCGATCTCGCCTTGCCTTGGGTGTTCCGGCCGTTTCGCAACACTTGAAGAGGATTGAACAAGCCGAACGGTTTGTGCGTTGGCAGCTGACGACAGTCATGGACGAAACGTCCAATCTTCGCGTGCGACTGCTGGCGGGGAACCGTGCCTGCATCGAAATCGATGCCGACAAAGTAAACGTTGCTGCGGCGCTAGTGGAAACGTGGCAAAGTCACTTTGACGAATTGGGCTTTGACTCGGTCACGCTCCGCAGTTTCAAGAGTGGATCGGTGGCCACAGCGTCTGCATAGAAAAGAGCTGCCACGGCGCCAGACGCTATATATACCGGTAGGTCCAAAGTCTTTACTAGAAGCTCTAACCACTTTGTTAATGGCAGAATTGCATTCTTGCTGAAATACACATGGGAATTTGCTGAAAATACTACGTTATTTATATATATATATAGGTATGTATATGGAGTAAAGTATTATGGATCAATGCGAGCCGATTCTATTCGAGCTTCTCCCGGTCCTAGGTCGTTGTGATTCGCTGCCTGCTGCTGGGATAATTATTGTTGTTGCTGCGTCTGTAGAGGGCCCAGGGGCTCGGTCACCGATAGAACGCCCAAAATGAATCCGAAGACAATCGACACGCCAATAATGAGACCCAATCCAACCGAGGTACCGTAGTCTCGAAGGGTGCTGGGACCTTCTGTAGTGGCCTCGAAAATCACTTCGCCTGGAGATGATTCAACTTGCTTATTGTTACTATTGTTGATGGCCTTACTGCTCTCATTACCGATCGTGTCAATGTTAAAGTAAAATATGTCCCCCTTTTGGAGAGTCATTGGAAAGCGTACTTGAACGTTGCGTTCCTCGACTCTCACTTTCAATATATGTCCATTGTGAACGTCGATAGGCAAGACGGCACGGTACTTTCTTCTCATGGTGGGCAACTGCGTTTCCGTGTGTCGAGCAGACGAAAATGTTGGAGCAGAAGATGACGGGCGGGATAGTGTGTATAGAGAGCGTCAAAGGAGTGATGGTGTCGATGAGGACGATCTGCAGCGAACTAAGCGCTTCTGGGGAGACGATGTCGTCAAGTTTGTATTGTACGTGCTACGTGCAGCCTCTATCGATCCAGCACGGCCGCCATGGTCTACGCAATATAGGCGAGACGAGATGTGAGGCAGGCGGCAATCGTTTTTTCGAAACGTATCTTGTACGCGCCAAAATAAAATCACTTCAACGACCGACGACGCGCTAGTGAGTCGAGCGAGCCCATAAAGATCATAGCTTTCCGCGACTTGTGGTGAATGCTGAGAAGAACTACACTAGACTAGGACTCCCAGCAGTGACTCAAAATAAAAGACTAACGAACACCGCAAGATATTGATTCCTATAAAAATATTGAATAAGTCCTTCCTTCCACATCAATGTCGGCGGGCGTCGTATTAGTGGTACACGGCACAGAACAAACGACACTTACGCCCACCAAGCTTGTATTTTGCGGAACGTGACTCCACAGTCTGTTAGTTTCTGCCGGTGTCCCTTCATCTTTCCAAACAGCGGGTTGCTTCCAGTTACCCTTTGCGAATGAAACTCGATGTATAGATCAGCTTGATTTCCCATTTTAGTGTATTCGCAGAGCGTTCCTTCTTCGGCTGCTTGCGCCAATAACGGAAATTCTCCACCTTCAATGTCCACTTTGAGAATAAAGTGACCACCTGTCTTTTCCTCAGGCGACGCTTCAGGATCAAAGGCAATCAAGGTCTTGCGCATGAGACTTCCAATGGTATAACCCATCACGTCGGCCGCCACCAATTCGGCCGTTGTGTTTTGCGCCGTCGCACTCTTTTGCACGTCTTGGTGACCCTTGAAGATACTGCTCCCCCAAAAGTTTTCTTTGGTATTGACTGTATCTAGATACAACTTGGTCATGCCGTCCTCACCCGCACCAACGGCCAAGGTAAAAAAGTGTATGTGTTTAAGCGGTCGTGGATGAATGCCCATGATGAAATCTTCCAGGGACTGTAAGCGATCGACAAATACCGGGTTTCCTTCAACACCGTAATAGCAATAGTCCTCTGGACCCGTCAGCGGACCAAAGCTCTCCATGAGATGCTTGAAATTGCGAACCAATGGGTTCCGTCGATTGTTCTTGGCATCTTCAAAAATGCGAGTCTCTGTATTAAACACTGGACCCGTCAGTTCTTTTTTCAGGTCGTCCCGCTTGCAACCAACCAATCCAGCATCAATCACTTTCCCTGATGTGTCTCCTATATTGGCACCAAAGTCCAAGACAATGCGTTTACACTGCCTGACGGCTCGTTCGTCTCGCGGTTGTTCGATCCGGCTACTGGTGGTGGGCAGGGAAAACAGGCTCTTGTTAATGCGTGAAAGGGCCTCCACGTCCTCTAGCGACTTGGCGTCCTCGCAGGCCTTGATGAGAGCCTTGCGCCATTTCTTGAGTTGCGCAGCGCCCATATCGGTCGTACCAATCAAGGATATACCGCTGGCTTGCACGGCTTCAGAGAGCGCCGAAAGAGAAGCAAGGTCCGTGACGGACTGCAGGCTTGCAAAATTGTTGTACCACGCGGCCATGCCAATCAAAGCTAATACGGAAGCTACCCCAATGGACATTATGTTGCTGGAAGAGGCACCTCGGCTGCGTCGATTGGCTACGTTCACCATGGTCACCCTGGCTAGCATGTATTGGGCTTAGACTGATGTTAATACCCTGCGACTTTACCGTCGACTACTATTATATTCCTCGGCGTCGTCGATGCGATGCGATGGCCGTGACCGTGAACCGCGTGGGCTGTGGGCTTGACCGTGAACCGCATGTGCGTGCCGCCAAAAAGCAAAGTCCCGCGCGCGCCTCACCTTCCAGCATCAAGCATATGCACTTCTGTCTTTGAAAAAGAAACCCGGAAAAAATCCAAGAACACCGTCGAAGATTCGCAGGGATGAGATCGATCTTTGGAAGTCGTACGGTCAGGTAGTTAGTTTGGACTTCTTCCTTCCACGAAACCAGCAGTTGGACAACAATGTTTGGAGTGAGACATTTGTTCACAGCCGACAACAACAAACAAGGATACCAACTACTTACTAACTACACACAGAACGTAACGTAACGCCTACGAATGAAGGTCGTGGTTGCCGGAGCGGGCATCGCAGCCAATGTATTGTTGCGGCAACTCCGCCAGCGTGCTGATCCCGAGCTGGAAGTACGAGCCTACGAATTGCGCACCTACCAGGACGCGTCCCCGCCCGGACTCAACGTCTTGATGAATCACAATGGTCTGGCATCTATAAAAGAATGTGATCCCGAATTGTATGAGGCGTTTCATGCGTTGCAAGGATCGCCCATGCGCAACTGGAGTGCTCGAACCATGTCGGGCGAAATACTCTACCACCTTGAAGATGTGGTGGCGTCGGGGGATGCGGCCGTGCCGTCTCTGGTGGCGCGTTGGAACGAGATTCATGAGGCGACGCGCGTTGATGAGCTGACCGAATACAACGTCAAAGTGGTTCAAGTTGTTGTGGAAGAAGGCAAAGAGACACTTGCCGTCAAGTTGTTGCGTTACAAAGAGAACGACGCCAATGCAAATGGGCAAGCAGAGGAACCTGTCGAGGAGTGGGTGACGGGCGTGGATCTAGTCGTTGCCGCAGATGGAAGGTATTCCGCCATTCGGGAGCAGTTGGCTCCCACTCCAACTTATTATGGTCCACCGTACTGTGCCGACTTTCGCATTGTGGCGCAAGGTGTTGACGTTTCGTTCCTGACGGACGATGTCCCCATGTGGCGCGTCTACAACAAGCCCAATACAGCGGCCATTCTCCAAGAAGAAGCGTATGCCAACAATCCCGGCGTCGTAGCGGCGGCCTCTGGATATGTTCGTGTCGGAATTATGAAGTTGGGTGAAGACCTTATCGGCGTCTTTGGCAATGTCAAGCTAGCTGATGGTGGCAAGGTGGACGATGCCGTCAAGTCCACCGAGGTCTTGGTGCGTTTGTTTGAGCCTGCCGCCGGTGATCCTGAGCCCGATCACATGGGAAAGGTTGTTTTGCAGGTGCTAAAGAGTCATGGTGCTGAGGCGCATTGGTCTCGCAAGCAACAGACCGAAACGTGCTACTCGGCTCTGGACAACAGAGTCCTCTTTATCGGAGATGCAGCAGGTGCCATTTATCCTTCATTGGGTCAAGGTGCGAATCTGTCACTCGAAGACGCGACTGTAGCAGCTGCTTGCTTTCCCGATGTGGCGACCATTGCGTCCCTACGAAGTGACCGTCGCCACTTCATCAAGGACATGTCCCGAAAGCATGCAATGCACATTGCGTTTCGTGATACCTTTGAAGAAGAGATCAACAACTGGAATGATCCAGAGTGCGAGTGGCGCGCCAACCTTCGTCGCCTTTGGTGCTCGGGGAAACAGCTAGCCTTGAGAGCTGTAACAGCCACCAAGGAAAACTTTGCTCCCTACGGACAGCTTATATCGGAATCTTTGGATGGTGATGTGTTTGACCCCTTGACGAGCGATGCGTCTCTTGACTTGTCCCGAGGCTCCCCTCGGCTTTATCTAATGAAGCTGACGGGAGGGCGTCCCATGCGTGCGAGTCAGATCACTCGCCATCGACAAGTGACACAGTGCTTGGGCGCGTTGGGGACTACCGAGGACTTTTATCTCGTCGTTCACGAGCCTGGTGACCATCTTGGTATTAAAGGATTGCAAGCCATGCGTATTCCACCTCGTCATTTTGTCAAGCTGCATGTTGGTACCTGGCATGTTGGACCAATGTGGACTGGGGACGATCCTGATCGGACGTTCATGAACCTCGAGTTGGCTGATACCAACGTTACTGATCACGATACAGTGGAATTCCAAACACTGCTGCCCGGGGCCAATGAGAAGGATGAACCCCTTGTGATCCCCGTGTTGGCAGTGTCGCCGTCTTGAGATAGTTGTCCATGTTTGTACTCCTTCTATATTAGATGGTACCTGTTACTCATCTCGGCGATAAAGTACCTTAAGTAGTAGGATGCCAGTAAACGGGATTATGTCTCGTTTCAAGCCATACACGGCCGTTGCACCATAACATAACCAAGACTGATCCGGGATCATTCAAACGATTGTAATGGAGACTACTTAGTTAGACGTTAGCTAAAAGTCGTGGTTGCTGCGACTACTATCATCTAATTACGTTGATAAAAAGTAAAAAGAGGGGGAAATGTCAAATGTCGCCTCGAAACGTCAGTCGACGCAACGTTGAAGTGGCCCACGTTTCGCGCCCGCTTCTTCTCTGGATTGTTTTTCTGTCTCACAGATTCTGTCTCACAGAACAAAAGCGGCAGACGTGGAGCCAAGAGCAAGGCAAGCAGTTCCCATACATTATCCTGCGAACCGTACCTTGTAACCATATCAGCACGAGATACCATAGTCAGCATTTCGTCCTGAACACCAAAGAGTAAGCAAGCTTGTACATATTTTATAGCGTGCACTTTTTTCATCATCATCGTGGTGAGATTCCCGCGTGTCGTGGGAGACGACGACGATTGGGAAGCGAGCAACACGCTTCCTTGACACCATGACGTCATCTATGACATTCAGGAGTTCCACTGTGACTAAAAGAGTGCTTATCCCTAACCCTATCCACCACTGTGAAGCAGAATTGCTTTCGTTCTTCTTTCCTTTGCCAAAATTCTCGACGGCTTATTGATTCTTTCTGACGAGAGACGACAACAATAACGTCCATATACTACGACTACGGAGGCCCTGTTGAAGACTTACCCACCGCCTTACACTCCCTTTCATCGATGCGCTAGACAACAGAACCTTTTCCATGCACACTATTGACCCGAGATAGCAAAACGATTCGATTCGACTCAGCAGTAGCAGCAGCAACACTCACACAATGAGCGGTCCTTCCCCTTCACATTCGTTCGTGCAAATCTCGCAACAGCAGCAGCAGCATCAGCCGAACAAGGCCAAAATGGTGGCAGGCTATGCTCTGCAGCAAAAATTAGGTTCGGGTTCCTTTGCAATCGTTTACAAGGGTGTCCGGCAGCCCTCTTCAACGCCTTGCACGGAACCTACAATCGATACGGTGGCCATCAAGGCGATTACCCGAATATCTGAAAAACTCACCAAGAAGGTCTTGCAAAACTTGGAAATTGAAATATCTATTCTCCGAACGTACAGACATCGCAACATTGTCTGCCTCCACGATGTGCAAAAGACGGAACGGCACTTTTACTTGATCCTGGAATACTGCGGGGGCGGTGACTTGCAGCGATTAATACGAACCCGCAAGACTGGTCGACTGACCGAGAATCTAGCACGGCGTCTCATGCGCGACTTGTCGGCTGGCCTCAAGTTCTTGTGGGGGCAAGAGCTTATTCATCGGGATATCAAGCCGCAGAATCTACTCTTGACGGGGCCCTTGCCTCTGGATGAAGTCAACGATCCGGAACAAACTGAGGAAGCGGAACAAAAGCGCACCGAAGCCAACTTTAACTCGGGGCAGTTTGTGCTCAAAATTGCGGATTTTGGCTTTGCGAGACACTTGCAAACAGCGTCCTTGGCTGAGACCTTGTGTGGGTCGCCCTTGTATATGGCACCGGAGATTCTCCAGCATCATAGGTGAGTTTAATGGTTGTATTCGTTTGTGTTTTGACTGATGACTGCTCTTTACTGACACCTCCTTCAACACATTCAGATACGATGCCAAGGCAGACCTTTGGAGTGTAGGAACAGTCTTGTTTGAAATGATTGCTGGTCGGCCTCCATTTCACGGCGAGAATCATATTGATTTGCTTCGTAACATTCAACGAAAGGCAGTGCGCCTTCCTCCCGATGTTCGAGTGAGTAAGGAATGCGTCAACCTCCTGCGTCTCTTGTTGAATCGCAATCCTCTCAGTCGCGCGGGCTTTAAAGAGTTCTTCGAGGCCTGTGACGCCTTTGTGGCTCTTGGATGTCAAGGAGTTGCGACTGTGGACAAAGGTACTTGCGAAAGACCTGGCTTGGACTTGGGCACAATACCAGAGAATGACGGAGTCGCTTTGGCCTCGGATACTATACTTACTGTAGCCACCTCGGCGCCTACCCAGCAGACACACCAAACAGTACCCGTGCCTGGACAACTGCTTGTACCTCCTGTTGGGGCGACCCCATCTGTACCTATATCGAATCCGCAGTCCACGGCAATGACACGCGTTATTGCTGGAGGAGGTTCTCGGGGTCTGACTCCCTTGGTTCCCAGTCCACCCACCTCGAGTGCTAGTCCAATCTATTCTGTTTCACAAAACTCGAGTACAACACACATGATCAAGCAGTCGCAAGCTGTGGAAATCTCCCAATCGAGCCGTCGGAATGATGGATCGACGTCAATATTGAATGACGAAGGATCGTTTGTCATGGTGGAAAAGAACACAACACCGACTTTCAGCGATACATACCGCCAGCAGGATTCCCGATCGCCCCGACTCGATGCAACTCCTGACTCTCCCCGCTTTTACGTGAATAAGAGTCCCGTTCTCTCCACACGAGGTGATTACATGGTCGTCAAGCAGTCCAAGGGTATGCTCAGCACGAGCCCCGGTACGGGTGGCGCCCTAATGGGCATGCTGAGTGGTAGGGCGCGTATAACCTACGAAGGAGCGACGAGTATCAATGAGTTGGAGGCTCAAATCACTGCAGCAACCAAAATGCTGGCCGCATCGGAAGATGTCGGCCGCCGTGCCATTACCGTGGCCCACTTGGGAGACAATCGTGCCTATACTGCCATGCGTCTCGTTATGATGAGTGAAGGGGGTGCCTCTTCTTTCATTTCAGCTTCTCCGATGGAAGGTATCGTGGAAGAGAGCGTGGATCACGACAATGGTGCCGTGACAGACGACTCGAGTTCCACAGAAATCATGGCTTCTGCACGCCGCAGACGCTCGTCTTCGGCTACCGATAAGACCATGGCAGATGCCAAGACGGACGAAGACGCTGACGAAATGCCATTTGCTGTTATCGCCGTGTCTCCTCCGTTGGTTGCAGCTGGAATGCCATCTCGTGAGATTACACCCGTCAACAAGGGATCTTTAATGTCGAGCAACAAGGCTGCCATGAAACCAACACCTGCGGTAATCCGCTCTCACTTTAGCGAGGCTCTCTCTTGCTATTTAAAGGCACTCAAGATGCTCAAGGGTGCGGTTGGAGCTGCCGAGAGAGTCACAACTGAGTTAGACGGGTTGTCCACTCAAAGGCTGAGCAATGAGCAACTCGCTCACGTCCAAGCTATGATGAGGCGTTGCGAAGTCACTTCTACATGGGTCGAAGGTCAGTTTCGTGGTGTCTTGGAACGTGCAGATGCTGCCACTGCCGAAATTTCCAAGCTGCATTTGTCCTCGCACTCGCAGAACATTACCGAGACTCTACCTGCTGTGATCAGTGCAGAGGAGTTGATCTACAACAACTCTTTGGCTTGTGGTAGAGAGGGTGCAGTCAAGCAGCTTTTGGGACAATATGAAGCAGCTCGTTCTTGCTATCGCTCGGCGGGTTTGTTGGCAGAGACGTTGCTGATGGAATCGAAGATGGGCATTGAAGACCGCCAGATTTTAGAAGGCTTCGTGGACGGGTTTGCTGCTCGAATCACGGAATTAGACGAGGTGATGTTGCAGCAGAGTCAGCAGAGCCGCTTGACTGGAAGCAGCGCCTCGAGTAGTGTTGCCAGCATGCGCCGCGGGCCGGGTGTGGTTGGTTTAGTCGGCTGCCAACCCTATACTGGCCCAAGTATCCACCTTGGACCAGCACCGACCAGACAAGTCGATTGAATCATAAATGATCTAATGCATTGTATAAGGGATTTCTTTTCTAGAACAATTCTAGCTAGTGTTGTATGGGGAGTAGAGATTCGTAGGCGAGTCTGCTGTTCGCCTTACCAGAAGGAAGAAGCATCAATGTGCAATTCAAAGTGATTAGCCTCGTGGCCGTGGTACAGCGGCAGATCCAGTGTGGCCATCATTGCTCGGTGCGCAGCATCAACTGCAATTGGTCCATTGGCCATGGCCCAAGGACCACACATGGGAAGATTCTGGATCGAAATGGAAAGAACTGTCGCACTTCCCGGCACAGTTGACGGGCCCGGTGGCTTTCCCAAAAAGGCACCAACCGACAAGTTAATTACTCGGCTACTGCTATGATTGGACTTGGACAGCGCTTCCGTCAGACCCCGGAGTCCAGCCACATCACCGATACCGCCATCAATAAATACATGCTCTTTCCAATTGTCATTCTCAGTTTGATCCTTCCAACCAACGGGCATGAATAGAAAGGGAAAGGATGCGGACGCCCGCGCTGCCCGCGCCATGCTCCCAGTTGTCAAGACTCGATTCTCCATGGTTTGAAGATCAAAGGCCGTGACTGCGACTGATATATCAGCATCTTGCAACAATCCCGAGGCGTGCGGCTTTTCTGCTCGCAAATACTCGTACATTATTTGTTCGACCTTGTTGCCTCGAAAGACGCCCAACAAGCCGGGAAAGTCGGCAAAGCGATCAACCGTCATGCCGGCACAAAACTTGGCGGCGTGACGGGGTTTCATACCGGCAGCCAACAGAACGGCCGTCATAGCACCAGCACTGGCGCCCGCTAGGGAGTGAATTTTCGCAGCAGACAGAATACTGTCGTCCACACCTTCTTCCCAAGCCGCCAGAGCCCCCAAGTAACCGTAATACCCAAAGAATGCTGGAGACATTGCCAAGTGAAATCCTGCCGTGTCGGTCAAAAATTCGCGCAACGTCGTATCGGTCAAGATTGGCAGCGTGCTGGACTCTTTTGTAGATGCTAGTAGCAGTCGTTGTTGGTAGTGTCGGGGAAGCAGCAAGTGGGGGTGCAGTCGGGCAGGGGGCGGGGAAGCAAATGCATTGAACACGTCGACTGCTGCTAATAGTACAAAAATGCAAAGAATACCAGTGATTCTCGTTGGCACTGATGAAACGAATGGAAAGCTGAGACCGCTCTGATTGGAAACGGCGTGATCCGTTTCCGCTTGCATCGTATCGGTATCGTTGGTCACTTGCGTTACTAAAACGGGTGGCCTCCTTGTTTCCCGTGTAAATGGTGGCTTCAAACTTTTGGAGTTTCGCTGCTGCTGCTGCTGCTGGCTCTTGGGCGATAGACTAATGCGGTTATTGGGGGGAGGACGACCGTCTCCTGGGTCAGTCGATGTTTGGAGAGGAATCGAAGCAGTCTCCTGTTTAGTAGTCATTCCTTCTACCGGTAATGTCGCTTCCTGCACCTCTGTGGTTGTAGTCGCTGGTTGGTGGAGTCGTGGACGCTTTCTCGCTCCATCACCGTCGTCACTGATTCGCCGACGCAAGCGATCGGCTTTCTCTGCCATTGGGCCACTATTTTCCTGCTCCAATAGCATATCGTCGGCGTCCATTACTACTAAAGCTGACAGAGGAAAACCCTCTAGAGTGTCCCCGAGATCCATGGGATCCAAGGCCTCCTTGCTGGCAGCCGTCGTGCTCGTCATGGTGTAAGCCGTGCAACGTTACCGGTATATTGTGCATTGTGCCGCTAAGCAAGGTGCGGTCGTCGCGATAGTATACGTCGTAGTCGTCGTCGTCGTCGTTTCTGTATATTGGCGCCAGAAATACGAGTAAACGAAGAAAACAACCAGAAACGGAAAAAGCGCGCGAAACGACCCGAACCGGCGACGATACGATCGACGACGAACCGACGCGAGCGACCATGGCCATTCCCACATTCTTACCACCTCTGTTGTTACTGTACTTGTGAAAACGATAGACTGACTCGTAAGTTGATCTCACTAACAGTATACTACTGAACGAAAGAACAAGACAGCAAGATGGCATCCTCTACTCTAGTCAAGGACTTTACGGACACTGCTCCTCCTGCGCCAGGTCTAAAGACCGTCTTGCTCTTTTGGGCCGACTGGCACGAAGCTTCGGTGGCCGGTGGCCCCATGGATTTGGTATTGGGAGCCATGGCTGGATCAGCCACGCCCGAACATAAGATGCAGTTTGGTCGTGTCCAAGCCGAAGACTGTCCAGCCTTGACTGAAACGTACAGCGTCACGGCCGTACCAACCTTTGTCTTGTTGAATGCGGCCGGAACCACGCTCGACAAGATTGAAGGTGGCGAAGACGTTGCTGCCGTGACTGTCGCAGTTCAGCGCTTGATGCAAGCTCCCATTGCAGTGGACAGCGGTACTGATAGCGGTGCTGTTGGTGTCGAGTCGACTGCTACTTCTGCCGAGGACCAGCTCACCAAACGACTCGATCGCTTGGTACGATCGTCGGAAGTCATGGTGTTTATGAAAGGCAGTCCAACGGCACCCCGCTGTGGCTTTTCCCGTCAAGTCGTTGAAATGCTGCAAGAAGAATCCATTCCCTTTGGAAGCTTTGATATTCTCACGGACGATGCTGTGCGCCAGGGACTAAAGACTTTTTCTGATTGGCCCACCTTCCCACAGCTCTACGTGAATGGTGAATTCGCGGGCGGACTGGATATTTTGAAGGAAATGAAAGAATCCAGAGACGGCGCTAGTTTGAAGGAACAGCTCGATATTTCGGATGCTGTCACTGCTGCACCATCTCTCAACGAGCGATTGGCGGCGCTGGTCAAGCGCCATCACATTATGCTGTTCATGAAGGGACTACCGTCGGCTCCGCAGTGTGGATTTTC
>Ga0307978_1002694_pt1 | contig 12412 bp, 14 predicted proteins | sample OrgLakmetage1056_FD_203151 | JGI IMG/M metagenome (GOLD analysis project Ga0307978, IMG submission 203151) | Saline water microbial communities from Organic Lake, Antarctica - #1056 | ecosystem: Environmental > Aquatic > Non-marine Saline and Alkaline > Saline | place: Antarctica: Organic Lake...
AAGTCACTGCCTACGCCAAGCACCACGGAATTCCCACCCGAATGGCTGCCCAAGCAATTGCGGTTAGTGCTGTGGCGGATGCCAAGACAACTCGGGGTCAGTTTCCGTAGCGACCCCAACATCCTCAAGCTTCTGATTAAAAGCTTTTCCAAATGAGTTTGCCGGCATGGCCGTATCAGGAATTGATATCGGTAAAGTCAGTCGGAAACCGATCCAAACGCTGATTACGAAAAACGCCGCCCACCATGAAGGTGAAGCGGCGTTTAAAATCAAACTGGTTTAGATTATTTCACAGTCATCACGCCCTGCATGATCGCGAAGTGACCAGGGAAGGAACAGATGTAAACATAATCACCAGGCTCTGGAGCCGTGAAGGTGATTTCGTCGGACTCGCCGCCACCAAGGATTTTGGTGTGTGCAACGATGCTCTTCTGAGCTTCTTCATCTTTTGGGATAAACTCATTGTCGCGTGCAGTCGCGCACTTTGCGGCAAATGCAGGAACAGCGGTGCCTGGCTTGAGGAACACGACGTTGTGTCCCATCGCAGCGGCTGGAAGTTGTCCGATATGCTTAAACGAGAGAACGATCTTGTCTCCAGAGGCAACTTCAAACGCTTTGATGTTGAACTGCATCATGTCGTTTCCGGTGATTTCAATTTTCTTTTCTGCAGCGATAGCAAATTGGCAAAGTGCAACAGAGAGCAATGTAATGGCAAATTTTTTCATATGTATTGTGTTAGATTAGATTACGGGCAGAAACTGCTTCAGTTTTCAAAGAAACGCAACTTTCGCATTGGAAAATTTACGAATCGGTCAAATACCTCTCGTATCCTATAGGCCTTACGGCTATGATATAAAGGTCTTGAACGAATACCTTGAGAAAGTTGGCACACCGCTTGCTCACAACAATCTACCAATCCGCCGCAATCATGAAAAAAATCGAAGCCATCATTAAACCATTCAAGCTTGAAGAAGTCAAAGAAGCCCTCGCTGAAGTGGGTGTCCAAGGCATGACAGTCACCGAAGTTAAAGGGTTCGGTCGCCAAAAAGGACATACCGAAATCTACAGGGGTTCCGAATACACCGTAGACTTCCTTCCGAAAGTCAAAATCGAAATCGTTGTCGACGACGAGCAAGCCGAAGGCGTTGCACAAGCCATCGTCAAAAGCGCCAACACCGGCAAAATCGGTGACGGCAAAGTCTTTCTCTCCACCATCGAGGAAGCGATCCGCATCCGGACTGGCGAGACTGGTTCTTCTGCTGTTGCAGTCAACTAAGAGATCTCCTCTAATCTTTCACAACCGCCACTTCCCTTCTGGGTCTTGGCGGTTTTTTTGTATACGAATTTTCACTCCGGAAGAGACGCGCGGAAGACCAGAGCACAGAGAATCTTATTCCTGCCACTAGTGAAATTTCTGGTTAAAATAGTCCCGCACAACCCCAGTTTTGGCGAACTTCGCTGACTTGTCAGTTCAATCCTCTTCCACTCAACCAGAGCACGGAGCCTAAAGCCTAGCAAGCTAGAGCTTGGGACCTAGATTTGAAACGTCCTAGCTATTAGCGTCTGCGATAACGCTGAACCCCATCAGCTATTCCACGTGCTACGGCATCGCGGAACCAAGCAGTCTTCATGCGACTGCGTTCTTCGGAGTTACTCACAAAGCCACCCTCAAACAGAATGGAGGGATGCTTGCACTTTCTGATCACGTAATAGCGACCGTATTTAACTCCACGGTCGACAACTTTGACGCGATTCATCACGCCTCTGTGGACGTCTTGGGCTAACTTCTTGCCCTCACTACCGTGGTAAAAAGTTTCGACCCCACTCACGTGCTGCTTCCACGTGTAGTTGTAGTGGATGCTAATGAAGATCGCACGGCCATATTTATGTGCTTCCGTCATACGGCCAGGTAAAGAGATGAAGTGATCGCTCCGGCGCGTGAGAACCGTCCTGTAGCCCATTTTCTTCAGGTGCGATTCGAGTCGGACCGAGGTATCTAGGGCGAGATGCTTCTCATACACGCGCCCCCACTGGCCACCTTTGTCATGACCTCCATGACCGGGATCAATGATCACTGTCCGAAAATTATACGCACTCGCGACTGATGAGGATATCAGTCCGAGTATAAATGTTATGATTATGCTCTTCATGTTGGTAAGGCATTAATGTTTATTAACTTATCTTGATTAAATTTTATAGTCTGTAAAGTTTTTTTGAAAAACTTTGGCCTGAACCCTTATTCCTCATAGAAATTTGGTCGATCGGAGAGCTTCCGAACCTTTTCCCGTTGTAGTCTCTCAGCCTCTGGATCGTAAGGAATACTGTTAACGACCCTCACGCTGCCGTCACTGTATGACATAAGAACCGGCTCTCCATTTGGTGGTCTTTTATGGAGATCCCTTTCGACCAGCTCCCCATCAGGATTGACTTGGCAGTGCACCCAAATCGTTGGAGTTCCGAGAAACATTACGTGCATACGCCGGTCACCATCCAAGGTAACCTTTGGCTTCCGTAGCATCAGAGCATCGCCAAGTGAAAAGGTGCTCATCGGCACACCAGTAGTTCCGTCGATTACCTGGGCAAACAGTTGATTTTTTTGGCCATTGGAAAATGATATAACTTTCATCTCCCGCGTCTGGAGACTTTTGCCGTTGCTACCGCCGACTCCAACTTTCTGGGACCAGTATGTCCTCCCGGGATTTAGATTAAACAACTGCCGGTTGGTGGAAGCTCCGTTGAATACCCCACGCGGATCACGAATCACTGCGGTGACCGCATAATTCCCTTGAGTGTTGAGTATGAAATACTGTGTTAGGTCGACACGCTTTGATAGCGACTCGCCAGGACTAATCTCCAATGCTCCGAAATTATTCAACCGGCTGGTAGGCACAGGGTTTCCGCGAGAATTTGTGACAATAAACGACAACCACGGGATTTGCCGGGTTGAGGCCAAGGTCAATTGCTGCCCGCTGTGATTGGTTATGGTGACCTCGGCGATCACTGATTCGCCGGCAATGTAGTTGCGGTTATTGAGAGCGATGGAGGTTGCGAGTTGTGCCTGGAGAAGACAGGAACAAGTCATTGCAAAGACCGCAACAGTTGAAAGAAATCGAATCATTAAGCCTTTGAGCTTAGCGATCGAAATGGATCAGTCAACCTAACGAACCGCACGCTAAAAGTTTCCAACAAAAATTTTAGTCCCGCTCACCTAGCGGCCTCACCCAGAAATTCCGGTATTCCAGCGGATCTCCGTGAAACTGAAGCACCAGAGGTCCTTTTTCCGGATGGGTTTCAGGATACTTCGCCAAGCTTCTGTAAACCGACGGGCCCATGTAGGATTCACCATTCTGAACTAAAACTCCGTTGTGTATGACGGTGACTTTGGCAGGAGCTACAAACTTACCGTCCTCATATACCGGCGGCACAAAGGAAATATCATAGCTATTCCATTCTCCCTGTGGGGAGGTCGCGTTGACTAGAGGAGGTAGTTGGCCATAAAGAGACGCTGCCTGCCCGTCCGGATACGTTTGATTTTCATGACTCTGCAAGACCTGCACTTCATATTTACCCATGAAAAAGCAGCCGCTATTGCCACCGCCTTGGCCGTTTACCTTGCGACCTGCAGGAAGACGCCACTCGAAATGGACCTGAACGGCTCCGAATTCCTGTTTGGATTGAATATTCTGGTTTTTGGCCACCATCGCTCCGTCTCGGATCTCCCATGGCGCTGCCTTTCCTTTCGCAGTCCAAGCATCCAGATTACTTCCGTCGAAGAGCACAATCGCATCGCTAGGCGGCTTAACCTCGACTGCTCCTGCAGTTTCAACCACTGGTGGTTGAGGCCTATCACCATCATGCACGTGATATTTTGTCCCTGGAATGATAGGGGTATCCTTGAAGCCCAAGCCTTCCTTTGCGAGCGCCTGTCCGGAAAACACGAGAACGCTGGCAGCTAAAAGTTTGAAAATATTTTGCATATGGAATTAAGAACGCCACTCGGAGTGAAAACTTTCAAGATTGTTTTTCTTTTGCAGGCGGAAAGCAGGTTGCCGGTTGGGCAGAACCGTGGATAGTCTTGCACACACCATGGCCAAATTCACCGCCACCTCGCCAAATAATCAGTTTCCTTTCGAACTCGTTCGCCCTGACTTGGAAAAAGTCGAGGTCTCGATCCGTGCCCAAGTCCGTGATTTCGATTCCGCGGTCGAGCCCTATATTGCCTATATCTGTAATACCTCGGGAAAGCGGATACGACCAGCTCTCGCGATCCTGATCGGTGGTGCTGTGGGTGAAGTCACTGAAGACCACCGTAAAATTGGCGTCATTCTCGAGCTGATACACATGGCTACCTTGGTGCACGACGATATCATCGATGGAGCCACCGCACGCCGCTCGATGCCCACCGCGAATTCAAAATGGGGGAATGCCCTTGCTGTGCTGCTCGGGGATGCGCTGTTTTCACACGCGCTCACGCTCGCCACAGATTTCAACTCTATCGATATCTGTCGTAAGGTTGGGAAAGCTGCTCGTGAAGTCTGCCAAGGCGAAATTATTCAGACCCAGCGACGGTTCGACATGACACTTTCCAAGGAAGATTACTTCCAAGTCATCGAGATGAAAACCGGAGCTCTGTTCGCAGCAGCCACAGGTCTGTCCGCAGCAGTTTCCGGCCTCAGTAGCGAGGACGAAGCCACACTCGCGAGCTATGGAATGAAGCTCGGCACCGCTTATCAAATCTACGATGACTGCCTTGATCTCGTTGGCTCTGAAGAGGAAGTTGGTAAAACCCTGCGCACTGACCTTGCGAAGGGAAAGCTCACCTTGCCTATACTAAATTTACTTGAAGCCTCTTCCGAAGAGCAACGGGCGATCCTAAACCAACGCATTCTCTCTCAAGAAGAATTCGACCTACCAGTTTTAACTGGGATCGCCGAATACGAGGGCGCGTTAGGGCGCGCTGTTGATACCGCCTTAGAGTTACTCGCCGGATGCCGTAAGGATCTAGATGTTCTGAGTGACTCAGAATATAAAGACGCATTACTTCAAATCACGTATTTCTTGGAATCTCTACTCGCCGAATGCAGCAAGTGATCAGGCGGTTTTAAGCTCTTTCTTCCCCCAGTGGAGGAAATGATCCCAACTAGCGTCTGCCAGGCCATTTTCCTGAAGACCATAAAGCGGCCGCCAGCGTGGAGCGAAGGGCTTTCCCTTGGGATGCATTCCGGCCTCTTGGGGTAGCTTGTTTGCTTTGCGTGTATTGCACTTCACGCAGGACGCCACGATGTTATCCCATGTCGTTTTGCCCCCTTTGTCTCTCGGTATCACATGATCCAAGTTGAGCTTATTTTCAGGGAATTCTTTGGCGCAATACTGACAGGTGAATTTGTCGCGGAGAAAGACATTGCGGCGTGTGAATTTAACTTCGAGCCGAGGCAACCGGTCATAAACCGCAAGCACGATGACCTTCGGTATACTGAGCGCAACTTTTACACTGTGTATCATCTGATCCTCGATACAGACCTTTGAATAGCTCAACCAAGAACCTAGGTCATGCGTTGTGAATTTTTCCTCGCCCTCGACTTGAACGACTTGAGCATGTCCTAAGCAGAGAAGGTGCACCGCCCGCCTAGCGGAGCAGGTATGAACCGGCTGCCAATAGCGGTTTAAGACTAGAACGGGTAATTCAAGAGGATCGCTCATAATATTTCCCAATTAAACACTGAGAAACTACCAGACCTCTCTCGTCGGGCAATCGAAAAGAGAGCACCCTCTTAGCTTATTTAAAAACCCTGTTTCTTGACGGTGATCCAAGCCTCTTCCATTTCCTCAAGCGAGGCTTGATCGAGTGACTTCTCGGCAGCTTTCAGTTCCTGCTCCATCGCGCCAAAACGACGCTCAAATTTTGCGTTCGCAGAGGCCATTAGGACCTCTGGGTCAATTTTCCGAAAGCGGGCAAGATTGACCACAGAGAAGAGTAAATCCCCTAGTTCCTCTTCCACCGCGGGATGATCCTTGAGGTCCACAGCCGCCTGTAACTCTCCGAGTTCCTCGCGAATTTTCCCAATCACTCCAGTTTCAACCGGCCAGTCGAAGCCGACCTTTGCTGCCTTTTTCTGCAGTTTCCCCGCCCTCACCAGAGCAGGTAAGCCCTTGGCGGTGCCGTGCAGATAAGGAACTTCTTTCTCACCCTTCTCCACGCGTTTGATCTCATCCCATTGCTTGAGCACTTCGTCAGAATCGCTAGCCCCTGAACTTCCAAATACATGCGGATGTCTGCGGATCAGCTTCTCAGATATTTCCCTAGCGACCCCATCCATATCAAACCGCCCCTGCTCCTTCGCCAACTCACTGTGAAAGACAACCTGTAAAAGTAGGTCACCAAACTCCTCACGCATATCGTCGGTATCATCCCGGCGTATTGCATCGACACATTCGTAGGCTTCTTCGATGAGATTCGAAATCAGGGACTCATGAGTCTGCTCCGCGTCCCACGGGCAGCCACCCGGAGCACGTAAGCGGTGCATGATCGCACGCAATCTAGATAGCTGCTCACCCGCAGCCTCACAGCTCATCATTTCTTCATCCGTCATGGCTTAACTCTGGTCTTTGTTCGCCGCGCGGTGAAGTAAATCTCGCTCTTCATCCGTCAAACTCTGAAACCCATCACGGGAAATCTTATCCAAAATTTCATCAATCTCACTCTCGCCTTGAAGATCGACCGAAGTGCGAGGCCTGATCTTTGGAGCGATATCCCGCCGCGGAGCCGACCGTTCCGCTCCAATTCGAAGGCCGCCAAGACTGCCTGATATCACGTAGCGCATGATCAGGAAACCAACAATCGCGCCACCAAGGTGTCCGGCTTCCCCTCCTTCGTTTCCACCCAGCTTGAGCACAATCGAGCCAACCGAGATCACCATCAGAGCCAGTGCCAGCTGCCGCATGGTCAACGTCACCGGCGGGAACAATAAAGAGACGCGGAGCGAGGGCGCAATCATCGCCACTCCGATCAAAATTCCGTATATTCCCGCAGAGGCTCCAACCAGCACTGAATCTTCACTAGCGTTTGGCAAGATTCCCACGTAGGCGAGAAACACGAAAAACGCCGCTCCTCCCACGCCGCTTGCGAGGTAGAATCCCAAAAAACGTTTCGCCCCCCACCAACGCTCCATCCATGGCCCGAAGAAAAATAAGCCGACCGAATTGAAAAGCACATGCCCGACACTTCCGTGGATAAACTGAAAGGTCACAAACTCCCAAATACGTCCCCCGAAAATCGCAGATTCAATGCTGAAGGCTCCAAAACGGCGCAGACGGTAATCAAAAAATAGTATATCCCCGAAATAGATCGCCAGATTCAAGATCAACAGCGCCTTCACTACTGGCGTTAACTGGTCCATCGTGCCAATTTCGCCAGGTTGTTTCCCGTGAGTCATCGCCATAGGAGGAGACTATCGCAGCCGAAAAGAAACCCGCAAGCGCTACTCGCCTTACTCAGGAAAACTCCAGACAAATTGCTTTTAAATACTCAGCCTCACGAAATTTCGCAGGATGATCCTCAGCATGTTCACTTCTCCAAAGCTCCCGGTAAGACCTGCCGCTCTGCTGTGCCAGCTCCTCCAGCATACGGAAAAATTCCTGTTTTGAAATATGCGCGGAGCAGGAAGCCGCTAACAAAACACCTCCGGAGTTGAGGTGTGAAATCGCCGAGCTATTCAATCGGCGGTAGGCACGCATTGCACCTTCTTTCTCCGCCTCGCGTTTCGCCAAGGTCGGCGGATCGGTGATAATCAGATCGAAATTTTCTTGGTTCTCTTCCATCCAGCGAAACGCATCTGCCTGCACTCCGATGTGTTGAGCGTTACAAATTTCAGGGCTATCAGGATTCAAATCGAAATTCCGAGCCGCGCTTTCCAAGGCGTGGGAGCTGATATCGATATCTGTCACAGAAACCGCGCCGCCTCGCGCTGCATACAGGGAGAATCCGCCAGAGAAACTGAATACATTCAGCACCTTCCGCCCTCTCGATAGCTGCTCGATCCTCGCTCGATTATCACGTTGATCCAGAAAGAATCCAGTCTTCTGCCCCTTCAGAACCGCTGCTTCAAAACGAATGCCGTTTTCTAAAAACACCACCGTCTCCTCTCCGGGTGCTCCGCGAAAGCCCTCTTCAAGGCCATATTTTTTAGCCACTGTGGCGATGTTCCTACTCATGCGCAGCACCACATGGAGCGGCTCGAACACTTCGCGCAAAACCCCCTCCACTTCATCCCACCGTTCGAACCAGCTGGCCGCATAAACTTTCACAACCAAGGTCTCCGCATAGCGGTCTACGACAATTCCAGGGAAACCCTCGCTCTCGCCATTGACCATACGAGCACCATTGGTCTCTGCTCCAATGACAGATCCACTTCGCTTCTGCAAGCAGGCGCGGGCTTTACCCAACCACCAATCTCGGTCAATCGTAGCAGGCTTGCCGCAGTGCAAAATACGCACACGTATGGGTGACTCTTGCTCGTAAAGTCCGACCGCCATAAAGCGATCACGTTTATCGTAAATGACCGCTATTTCGCCGGTCTCACCCTCTCGGTTTTGGGATTTGATACTCTCGTTATAGACCCAAGGATGACCTGATCTAACGGCACTTTCAGCGCGAGGAAAGATCGTCAGTCGCAATCTCGCTTTCCGTTCCTCGCTCATCAGAACTCAGCGTAGCCCCACAGGCTTATCGAGGATTTCTTTGATCACGATTGCCTGCCGAAGTTCTTGGCGACTGCGTAGCCGGCTACGTAATCCACTGATGGGAGTTTTGACCCTAGGCTTCTTCGGCCCAGAAGAACGAATGTCCTGCGGAGCTTCGCGAGCTTTCCTTGCTTCTTTCAGGCCACTCAGCCGCTTGGCAAGTGCTGCTTGGCGAGCAAGCTCTTTTTCATGATCATCCGCTTCGGAAAAGGGATCGAATTCTTCGATCTCCGGCTTACGAGAACGCTGTAGCACTGGAGGTAAAGATGGCTTCACCTCAGCTTGGTGCTGCCCCACTGGTAACGGAGGTGGGACGGCGGCGCGTGCCTGCCGGCGTTCTGCCTGCTCAATGAATTCTTCTAATTCTTCCGCATCGTATTGGTATTCTGATTCAAATTTTGATTCAGATTCAAATTCCACGGGGTTTTCACGCTCTTTTTTCGCGTCCTGGGTAGCCTTCCACCACCTTGCTAGCCCGGAGGCCGCAATGATCAGAATGATGATATTGTCGAAAATGAAATCCATTAGAATCGCGGAATTGACGTGAATTATTTACCTGCTTCCAGCTCAACTTCGAGGTCACCCAAGGCCCATTGGATACCGGCGAGGTAGTGCCGCAGAATTTTCGGGTGCCAATACATCTCGTCGTTGTGGCCGATGGAGCAATAGAACACACGTCCATCGTCCCAGTTTCTTGCCCACGCAACTCCATAATCATTATCCTCACGTTTCATACCTCTCACCTTGGCTGATTTCTCAGGATCCAAGCGCAATAGCATTTCCACTTTCGATGAGTCATAGGGCTGTTTGAACTGATAAATCTCTTCTTTAAAATCAAGTCTCTCACCCTCGAACATCTTGGTCAGTGGATGGTCTTCTTTACCAGGCTCAACGAATATGTTCACCGGCTTATCCTTCGTCCATGGGTGGCCGTCAAAGTAACCGTTGATCATCTCACCGTATTCCGCCCATTCGTAAAACGTATCAGTGGCTGAATGAATGCCGACAAATCCCCCACCGCTTTTGACAAAGGCCATGAGATTTTCTTTAAGCTGCAGCTCATAGGCCAGCGCCTGCTTTTTCCCCTCATCAGATAATTTCAGAAGCTCATTCTTGAACGGAGCAAACGCGTTATTGGTCGTGCTCAGGAAACAAATCGCATCGAACTCAGCGATTTTTCCCTTCTCGAAATTTGCTAGATCATCACTGACGACCGTCTCAAATGCGCCGGTTTTTTTACCAAGTTCTGTGAGAGCGATTTTACCGGTCACAATCGACTTATGGCGAAAGCCATTGGTGCGGGAAAATATCAATAACTTGCGTGCTTTTTTCGGAGCGGCATAAGGCTTTTCAGGCAGCGCCGCAGCGATCTTTTCTACAGCTCCGGCAGGTGCCTGCTCCTTGGCTGGATTGTAGGCAACGAGCAAGATGCTCATAGCGCCGAGAGCGAGGGTTGGAATAAGTGCTTTCATAAAATCAAGATCTGGACCGAATGGAATAGGTTAACGGCGAACTTGAGAATCTTTGGTTATTATTACCGCGCTGCCGATCATATTTTTTCGGAAACGAGGATGATTTATACAGTCATCGCCTTACGATTGGGCTAATTCTTTGTTCGACTCGACCATCCGCCCTTCTTCCGAATTCCAGATGACTTCCCACACCACCGCTCTGAATACTTCTCAGGTCCGCAAACTACGCGAAATCCTGGAAGAGCAGAATTTTGAATTCGTAGCGAAGCAATACACCATCTTCTCCGCTAAGAAGGGCAAATTGAACGTGAGCGTTTACGAGAAAGGCCCTAAAGTGCTGATCCAGGGGAAAGACACTGAGGACTTTATTCGCTTCACTCTGGAACCATTTGTCACTGGCGAAGCCGAACTCGGCTCCAAAAAAGTAGCAGAAGTCGAAGATCCTGAGCATTTCGCACCTCACTTCGGGATCGACGAAAGCGGCAAAGGCGATTTTTTCGGCCCTCTGGTCATCGCTGGGGTTTATACCGATGCGGAAATCACCCGCCAACTCATCAAGGCCGGCATCACCGATTCAAAAAAAATCAACACCCCGAAAAAGATCCGAGAGCTTGCCGCCGTAATCAAAGCCACACCGGGCATCGAATACGACGTTATCGCCCTTCGCCCCGAAAAATATAACGAACTCTACGCATCATTTAAAAACCTCAACCGCATGCTCGCATGGGGCCACGCCACCGTGATCGAAGAGCTTGCCCGAAAACGACCTGACTGCCCACGAGCACTTTCAGATCAGTTCGCCAAGGCCACTGTTTTGCAAAGTGCCTTGAAACAAAAAAACATCACACTCAAGCTCGACCAAAGAACTAAAGGAGAATCGGATACCGCAGTGGCAGCTGCTTCCATTCTTGCACGCGAGCGCTTCATCGATTGGATGGACGCCGCTACCGAGAAGGTTGGCTTCAAGGTTCCTTTGGGGGCCTCCGACCAAGTCGTCAAAGCAGGAAAAGACCTGATCAAACATTACGGTCCGGAAATCCTCGGTAAGTTCGTGAAACTGCATTTCAAAACAACCCAGCAAGTCTGCGGCGAGCTTTTCTGAAGGATGCTAGAGCTCCACTACCGGAATTCTTAGCTGCTTTGCAAATTTGCGTAACAATCGGTTTTTTTGGTAAATCACGATGAAATCGATTGGGAGCGGCTGGGACCGATCAATTTCCTCCAAGTCCCCGGGAGCTCTTCCGATTGAAAACTCCCATTCGATGTCACCGTGCTGCCAACCATCGGGAAGCTCGGGAGCTGGACCATTGGCAGTCTGCCAGACCAGTGCCCGATGCGGCTTTTCGCCACGAAACTCATCTTTTTTCAGCCATCGTGACGGGTTTAGCGAATTCGCGAGGTAAACTTTCCAACGCTCCTGAAGCCAAAATACATCGGTCACGGAAACGCGCATTGCGACCTCAAGTGCTTTCATGCAGTTGGCAGAATGATAGGGCTTTTCCACTTTGTGATACCTTCCGAGCCATTTCCCCGGTGCCACTGTGGTTAAAGAAAGCGCTAAGACCTCGCTCTTACAGCGCCTCACCAACAAACTCGGCAGAGGACTAACTCTCGTCAGCCTTCCGAAAAAACTCACCACCTCTCCCTGCATACCAACCCTTTGATCCGCAAGAATGCCGATCACTCCGTTTTCTCTAAGAAAGGCCCCGACTTGGTGCAGGCTGTCTCTTTTTGAAAATAACGTAGCCCCATCGGCCTGCCGCTCTTTCAGCACGCGTTCGTTCAAGATCAGGTTGTTCAATGGTCGGTAAAATCCTCCACATTTCACACCTTCTGGGAAAAATCTCTGCAACCGAGTCAGTAGCTCCCAATTCCCCATATGTGACAGAAGTAAAACCACACCCCTGCCCTCAGACGCGGCCTCTTCGAGTAATTCCGGATTCTGAATTTCCAGCATCTCCTCAACCGCGCCGCCCTTCGCCTTGGGAGAAATCGATGAACTCATCAAATTAGCGACGGTCCGGATGAATGACTCCTTAGCAAGTTGTTCAGCCTTCGCTGCATCAAGTGGAGCCAGAGCAATCCTCAAGTTCCTTGCAATATTGCACTGCCGCAATTTCATAAACGGCCAAATCAAGCGGCCTAAAATTTCACCGGCGCGGAATACACCTTTGGCAGAGAATCCGCTCATCAAAGCTGCA
>Ga0307978_1002703_pt1 | contig 12384 bp, 11 predicted proteins | sample OrgLakmetage1056_FD_203151 | JGI IMG/M metagenome (GOLD analysis project Ga0307978, IMG submission 203151) | Saline water microbial communities from Organic Lake, Antarctica - #1056 | ecosystem: Environmental > Aquatic > Non-marine Saline and Alkaline > Saline | place: Antarctica: Organic Lake...
GTCCGTGCCCAACCGCTGACCCACACCCTTGCGTGCCAGCAGCGGACGCCACCAATCCTCGTTTTCAAGATACCAGCGCACGGTGCGCTCCAACCCTTCCTCCACGGTCACTGAAGGGCGCCAGCCTAGCTCGTCACGGATCCGTGTGGGATTGATCGCATAGCGTGCGTCATGGCCGGGCCGGTCGGTGACAAAGGTGATCAGGTCGGCATAGCTGCCGGTGGCGCGTGGCTGCAGCTGGTCCAGGATCTGGCAAATCGTGCGCACCAGTTCGAGGTTCGTGCGCTCGTTTTCGCCGCCAATGTTGTAGCTGCGCCCGATCTGGCCATTATGCGCGACCAAGAGCAGTGCATCAGCGTGGTCCTCGACAAAAAGCCAATCGCGTATGTTGCTACCATCCCCATAGATTGGCAGCAGCTTTCCAGCTAGTGCGTTCAGTATGACGACCGGGATCAGCTTTTCGGGGAAGTGATAAGGGCCATAATTGTTGGAACAATTGCTGAGCACCACAGGCAAGCCATAGGTTTCATTCCAGGCGCGTACCAGATGGTCGGAACTGGCCTTCGAGGCTGAATAGGGGCTGCGCGGATCGTAGGGCGTCTCTTCCGTGAACAGCATAGCAGGATCAGCGGGCAGTGAGCCGAAGACTTCGTCTGTTGAAATATGGTGAAAGCGGAACGCATCCGGCTTGCCGCGCTCGACCCAGTATTTGCGCGCTGCTTCCAACATGTTGAAGGTGCCAGTTATATTAGTCTCGATAAAATCTCCCGGGCCGTCTATCGAGCGGTCGACATGGGATTCGGCGGCCAGATGCATGACGATGTCAGGCTTATGGTCGGCCAAAACTTTGTCCAACGCCGGGCGGTCGCGAATATCAGCCTGCTCGAAGGCATACAGCGGGCTGTCTGCCACGGGTGTCACATTGGCGAGGCACGCGGCATAGGTCAGCGCATCAAGGTTTACGACAGAATGGCCGCGGGACACCGCCAACCGCACCACGGCCGAGCCGATAAAACCCGCGCCACCGGTTACGAGAATTTTCATGTGTTTGATGACCCTTCAAAAACAAATGGGCTTTCCAGATCCGCCAGACACGGTGCAACAGCGTCCTTGCTACTGAGGATCGGATCACCCTGCAGCGGCCATATAATGCCAATGGCTGGGTCATCCCAGCGGAGCGCGCCCTCGGTCTCAGGCGCGTAATAATCGCTGCATTTGTAAACAATCTCGCTATCTGGCTGCAGCGTGGCAAAGCCATGGGCAAAACCGGCAGGGATAAACAGCTGCGCGCCATTTTCAGCGCTAAGCTCATAGCCCGTCCATTGCGCGTAGGTTGGACTTCCCTTCCGGATATCGACGGCGACGTCAAAGATCGCTCCACGCCCGCAGCGTACCAACTTGGCCTGCGCGTGCGGTGGGGCTTGGAAATGCAGCCCCCGTACAGTGCCCATGGACGCCGACAGTGAGTGGTTGTCCTGCACGAAGTTATCATTGATCCCCAGTTCGGCATAAACGCGCTGGCTGTAGGTTTCGGCAAAGAAGCCTCGATGATCGCCAAAACGATCAGGCTCGAGCATTAATATCCCTGCCAAACTGGTCTTGTGAATTCGCACTGTTCAGCACCTTTATCTGTTTACGTTGTTAGTTAGAAGCCGAACGGATCCCCGCCGGGGAAGCCAAACAACCAAGTTTGATATGGGATGTAGCATTGGTTGAAATGCCACGACAGTTGCGACCAGACTGTGAAAACCAGCAATAGACCCAGATACGGAAGAGCCGCATACATCGCCGCGTTGGCGCGAAATGGTAAAAACGGAATTCGCGCAAAGATCATCCCTTGGATAGGAATTAGATAGTAGCTAAACCTGTCGGCGATTACTGAGGAAGCCGGGACAAGAAGAAATGCCAGTGCCATCCCGATCGCACCTATGCTGGCAAGGCTGTAATCCTGTGGCCATGTCCGCAGCCATTTCTTGCGTAGGAATAGGAAAAAATACAGCGCCGAAAGCCCAAGCATGCCGACACGGAATATAGCACCTGCTGCGTCGACTCCTGTGCCAACATAGCGACTTGTCGCGACTTCTGCGGCGTCGCCCGAGCCGAGAAAGAACGCGCCAGGGACGGCAAGGATGGCGGCAAGAATCAAGCGATTTCGGGTGTAGCGCCCTGTTGCAACCGGCAAGAGCAATATGAAGATAAGCGCGCTCACATGGAACCCAGCGGCCAGCACCACCCATAGAGCTAACCACAAAGGGCGTCGATCAATGAATGCCACAAAGGCAATGCACAGAAGGCCAATTGCCGCCCCTTGGCGAATGCCAGACATTGGCAAGTTAATCATCAAGATCGGAAACAAAAGAACCAGAAAACCTAGTGGGTCAGGCTGTCGTCGCGCCAGAACATGAACGCCCAGAAAGAAAATCGCGCTAGAAAAAATGTTGATAAAGGGGTAAGGGAGACCCTTATCCTGGATCCACCAAAGTATCGCCCACCAGATTGGTTCTCGGATTTCTGTGATAGATGACCACTTAAAGCCAGCGGCACCCAGATACTGGTAATAATACCCCCCCCAATCGCAGCCAACCTGATAGCGGAAGGCCGAGAATAGGAAAAGGAATACCAGAACGGCGAAGTAAATCTGCCCGCGCAGTGTCCCATTCCGCGCAAGCGCATAGCGCAGGAGGAACAGCACACAGGACACCCCGACATAAAGCATCAGCCGCGCTGCCCGTCAATTTCGATGCAGCGCAAAACCTTTGAAACCTTTGAGGGTCCAGGCCGAGCGCTTCGCCGATCAGCTTGGGGATCACGGATCTGCGCGGTTATCCATATGTGTTTCATGGATAAGGACCCTTGCCCCTTTTACCGTTGATTCCAGCTAGAGCACCCAAGTATAACAATCTGAGTCGCGTGATTTTTTTGTCCTCAAGTAGCAACGTCCGAATACTAGTCTGCATGAGTTTCCATGAAATAGTCCTAAGAGAAACTCCATTCGAGCCATACTGCCGCCATATCAAGATTAGATTGCGAATGTTATAGTAAGAATACCATACTGGCTTGCCAGGAATATGCAGTGTGCGACCAAGCAATCGGCGTGGAACGTAATCAAATACTTGGGTCAACCGAGCAGAGCGGCATGAAAGCTGGATCCAGTTACTCTGATAAAGGGCAATCCCGTATGCAAGATCCTCGTATCCCATCCAAAGGTCAGACATTATGGTGATATTCTCATCAAGTGGTGCCAGAGAATACAGCGCCGAATTGGAGCTACTCCAGAGAACATCTGCGGCAGGTTCGTCCGTGGGGATCTCAGACAACCTAGTTCCAGCAGATGGCCTGAAATGCCGCCGACCGTCTTCCCAGCGCGGTTCGCGCGGGCTGTGGTCGATCATGGGGTAGACTGCGCCCACTCGCGGGCGGGAACGCGCGGCTGACAGCATCGCCGATAATCGGTCGGCCTCCCAATACGCGTCGTGGTTGAGACACAGACACCACTCGGCGCCTGTTTCTGCCGCGAGTTCCATGCGTCGCGCGAGATTGCCGGCTGAGCCAAGATTGGTATTCGCATTTTCGTACTGTAGCTGCCATTGCCGTGCCGCAGAAATCTCCGCGATGATGCCGCTGCCTAGCGAATCGACTACTATGACCAAGCTCACCTCAGGGTGGAGGTCAGCGAAGATCACCTCAAGAAGAGAAATCACTGCGTCATCAGAGCGGAAGGCCGATATAGCGATGGCTACCGAACCAGTCATTCCGTCTCACGCGCCCAATGTACCAGCGCACCTATGCCGTCACTCAGGCTGACTTGCGGGGTCCAGCCGAGGACCCGTTCTGCAGCGGAGATATTGGCTACGGCAAAGCGGACGTCTCCAGGGCGGAATTGACCGCTGATCGTGAGACGCTCGCCGTCGAGGCCAAGCGCTTCGATCATCGTCCGGGCAACCTCAATGATCGAAGCGCCCTTACCCGAGCCGATATCCACCGTCTCTTTTGGCACTCGTTCAAGTTCACAAAGCCGATGGAAAGCGGAGACCACGTCGGAAATGTAGACGAAATCGCGCACAATCTCGCCGTCCTCATAGATGTTTAGGGTTTTCCCCTCAATGAGTTGCTGAGCAAAGATTGACAGCACCCCAGTATAGGGATTGTGCAGCGACTGACCGACACCGTAGACGTTTTGAAGGCGCAGAATTGTGGTTTCGACACCCGATTGGTCGAGCCCCTGGCGAAGCAGATATTCCTGCATCAGCTTGGTTGAGGCGTAGATCGAAGCAGGCGCGGGCACTGTCGTCGCCGCGCGGCTCGCGATCGGTTCTAGGGGGCGGCCCTTGGCATCCTTCGGGGCGAAATCGCCGGCGGCTAGATCGGTCGACAGGCGCGGAACTGCGGTCACCTCGCGTCCCTCGACATCGCGGCAAGCACCTTCTCCATAAATCGCTCGGGATCCGGCGAGGATTACTCGGCTTACGTCGACCCCTTCGGTGCGGGCGGCCCTGATTGCTTCTATCAAACGTGCGGTCCCGGTAACGTTAACGTCGCAATAATGCACCGCAAGGTCGTATGACTGACCGGTACCAGTCTCTGCCGCGAGATGGATGACAATGTCAGCCTCCGCGACGATGATTGCCTTGGTGAGCGCGCCACCGTCAAGCACGTCGCCATGGGTAAAGCGCACGCCGGCCTGTTTCAGTTCCGCAATCACACCCTCTGGATCAGGGTGAACTTGGGGATGGAGGTTGTCGAACACGGTGACACTGTGCCCAGCATTGCGCAGCGACAGCGCCAGGCGTTTTCCGATGAACCCCGCTCCTCCAGTTATTAGAATATTTGGCAAGGGCTTGCTCCTATGTCTGTATTCAAAGCGGGCAAATAGCTATCTACCGAGGCCTTAAGGGAAAAATGAGCCAGACCTAATGCTTGTGCTCGTTTGCGAAGTGAATTCTGGTGTGGAATGACATTGTCGCGCACCCAAGGCCAAACTTGCGAAAGGTCCTCTTTTAACGGAAACATCACTCCTGACTCAATCAAAGGATCAACTAGTCCTACGCCCTCTGTGCCTATGACTGGCAGTCCTGCCAACATGTATTCTCCAAGTTTGATTGGTGCAACGCCCTGTGTCGAAAAGGCTGGCTGGCGCAGAGCCAGCGCGAGATCGCATTGCATCAATGCGGCGGGCATATCCCCTGGAGGCAGTCGCGAGACCTCGATCCAACTTCGATCATAGATGCCTAGCTGATCAAGGGCAGCATCAAGGTTAGTCTTGTCACCAGTGAAGATACGAAACACCAGATTGGGAATATGAAAACGTAAGCATTGCGCTACTGCTATCATTTGGTCAGGGCAGTACTGGGAACCAAGCGAACCGGCGTAACAAAGTCGGAACTCGTTATCGATCCGTTGTGGCCAACCGCAAAGGAAGGGTGTCGGGTCACGGCCATTGCCGACGACGTGAAATTTTGCTCTGTCCGTTTTTGAGCGATCGACCAAGATATCGATGGCGCGCGGCGTCCGGACAAGAACGCGATCGGCGACCCGAGCTGTACGCGCCTCGACAGTCCGCAAGATCCGATAAGTTGCGCTTTCCGGAGAAAGCCTTCCGAAATCCACTCGCTCATCTATGGCAAATCCATCCGCATCAAAAACCAATTGCAATCCCCTGCGGTAACCCAAATTTAAAACAGCCAATGCAGGCATCAAGCTTCTTGGCATTAACGTATCTATATTCCAATCGCGTATTGCACGCCGGATACAACTGCGTCCCAAAACAGCAGAAGCAAAAGGGCCCGCACTACCTGCTTTTCGCCAAACAGGTGCTGATTGATAGGGTATGCCAACTGACTCGCAGATTGCCTTAGTATGCAAAACAATCTCTGCGTTGGCCCAAGTGAATTGCAAGACATGAATCCTATGCCCATGTTCAGCAAGGCCCTTGAATATAGGGAGAAACAGCCCTTCAAGATAGCTAGTTTGAGGGCCGTCCCATGTGATGAATAGGATACGGCTCATGAATGTTGCTCAGACAAAAGGCGATCATAGAAGGCATCACATTCCTTAATGTATACGGCTGGTGAAAAACGGTTCACAACTGATTCCCTACCTTTCTTTCCAATAGCCTCTAGTAATGCCTTCTTAGCCTTTGCAATTTTCTCGATCTTGTCTGCGATCTCTGCTGGGCTGGTTCCAGAAAGAAGCCAGCCATTTTCGCCGTCACAAATAATCTCTGGCGCCCCTCCGACTGCCGTCGCTAGGACTGGAATGCCCATCGACATTGCCTCCACGAGGGCGAGGCCAAAGCCTTCAGAAATTGAGGGCTGAACATAAAGATCAGCGTCGAGCAACTGTGCAAAAGGTTCAGAAGCAAAGCCTCCCAAAATAACATGTTCAGTCAAGCCGAGCGTGGCGACTTCTTGTTCGAGTATCGTCCTCTGACTTCCATCTCCAACAACCCTTAGCACTATGCTTACGCCTCTATCCCTGAGAAGGGAGACTGCTCTGACCAGTCCAATTGGGTTTTTTACCTCTTCAAGGCGTCCAACAAAGCCAACTCGAAATTCATCCGATAGAGTAGGTAGGTTTCGTTCTTCAAGCATCTGCGTAGGGTTTAAAAGTACGTGACACCGAGATGTCTGAATTTCACCCATATCGACGATCTTGCGTTTGACAGCCTGCGATATTGCAACAACTGAGTCAGCCAGACGATAAGTCCATCGAAATATTAGGCGCGCCTTTTTCGAGTGGTTTGGAAAGCCAATTTCTTCTGCGATACAGACAGGGACTTGGCACAAAGTACCCGCAATAAGACCGTGAAAGTTTGCTTCTGCACCGTGGCAATGCACTATTGATGGGCGTTGCGCACGGATCTCCCATATCAATGCCCAAACCGCAGTAAGTGACGGGATCTTTGACTGGACGTTCAATAACTTCACAGGACATTGAGCTGCAATCAGTTCGTCTGCGACAGCACCACCACCTGAGATCGCACAAAACAGATGTTCATAACGTGATATGTGAGAGTTAAGTGCCAATATTTTCATATGTGATTCAACTCCACCAAAACCTAATGAGGAAGTTATGTGCATCACAGCATCGATTTTACTTCGGCGCATCATTCATCCTTATATGAAAGCTGCTGTCGCGGCACTATCGCCCGCTCTGCATTACGTAGGTTTTAAGATATTCGTGAGCAACTTTCTTGTGGTCATGATGCTGTTCTGCAAATAAACGTGACTTTTCTCCCAGTTCGCGTATTAAGCTTCGGTTTAGAAGAAGGCCCTCCAGTTTTCTTTCAAGGTCTTTAGGATCTGGAGTGATATTGATAACTGGACAATCTTTATAATGATTGTGAGTTTTTGCTACATTTTCAAGCCCAGAAAGAACGACTTTACCCTTCGCCAAACCATAAGCAGCACTCATCCCATAGCTCATACTATTTGTCTGATCGACAATTATGTCCACGCTATTTGTTAGCTCGTCATATTCTTGATGTGGTAACCCACCTGCTACGATAAACTCAGCCGTATCATGAAATCTTGAGGAAAGACGATCAAAGACGTCCTTTATATTTTTGGATCCCTTGAAGTCATTATTTGGGTTTGGCCTGTTAAGTGGGTGAAAAACTCTTATTCTGCGGTTTTTGACTAGTTTTGATGGCGTTTGATTTGAAACGTTAATGGGAAATGGTATTATTTTATGTGGATCCCGGCCATCTCTTTTCATACAGAACTCATATTCATAGCAAACTGGTATTATAGCACGCGCCTTCTTAAGTAAATTTTTCAGAGCTGAATATTCGCGCTCATTTTCATACCAATCATGCGGTGGGTAGTATGGTAAGTTTCGGACATGTTTTCGATATACTGCGTCTGATCCTGCCGCAACGTAGAATAGGCTGGCGTCTGATTGCTGCATTTGATTGATAAGCAGACGGTTTAGCGGCCGAAAAAATGGCGTAGGCGAGATACATTGAATTACGTCAAAATCATTAATATGTCTCATAAGTTGAAGTTGACAATTTATCTTACTTATAGCGCCACGAGCAAAGCCATTTAAATTTCCAAGAGAAATATCAGTTTCATAGCGTTTCCATCCGTCTCCAAAGGTGGCGATCTTTGCTTCAACACCAATCGCTATAAGTCCCTTCTTAAGTTCACTGTGTACTCCACTCATTTCATGTAACAAAAGAACTTTCATTCTACGCCTTTACGATCTAATTCCGATTCGGTGTATTTTATTGGCCAGCGGATGGCGACATAGATGCGAGCGAAGCGTCGTGCGACGCGCCCCTCTGGGCCCATTTTTATCAGCACGACCCTCAGGCCGAAAAGCCCGGTTGCCAGTGCTAAACCGAGAGAGGCGATTGCCGACACTTCGGGGGCGGTCCGAGCGAGCGCCAGTAGACCTATTGCCAGAGTTACGTGCAACGCCAGCAAGAGGAGCGACAGGGACTGCCAGCGAAAGCCCTGAAGGATGTGAGCGAGAATGTTCACAGTTGCGAAATAAACGACATATCCCGCAAGGAAGGCAATCGCTGTGACCCGTAACCCAAGAACGGGCAGCAACACCCAGATCATCGCCAGGAACACGGTGTTGAAACTTAGTTCCATCAAAAAGAACGTCTTGGAACGGGCCGCCGCGACAATCGAAAAAGCCAGCGCCCAGCCAGCAAGCTTGAAAACATTGCCCACCGCCTGCCATTGCAGCAATTCCACGGCAGGGGCGAACTCCGCTGAGTAAAGCAGCGTCACTGCCCAAGGCGCTAAGCCGATCAGCAACAAAAGCACCGGCCCGCCGATAGCCAGGCCAAGCTGGGCCTGGTCGTTCATCAGCTGGGTCGCGGCAGGGCGATCATTGATGACTTCGGTTAGACGGGGATAGTAATCTGCCGCCATTGCCCTCAGCAGGACCCCGACATAAGTCATTGTGATGCCCCATGCGGCGGCAAAGTGACCCGCAGCCTCCAGCCCCAGTTCCTGTGTAATGAGGCTTCGCACCAGCAGCAGAGTTGCCGTAGTAGCAAGACCGCCCAGCATGAATGCGGCGCCCAGCTTTGCCATCGGCTTCCAGACATCCCAAATCTCGGTGGTGCTGGGGCGGGCCGCTGTTGGCGTAGGTAGGCGGCGGGTGTATCGCATGGCGATCACGATTGTAGCCAATGGTTGAACCACCACGAACCAGATCAAACCGGACTCGCCATAGAACCACACGGCTGCCAGTCCGGCGATGGTGCCAACCAGCGCGCTGAGTACTGTGACGCGACCCAGATCACCGATCCGGCGCATGCCTTGCAGGAGCGCATTCTGTGCCGTCCCAAGTAGGGTCAGCAATATGGCAAGACCGATCAGCCCAACCTCGGTTCCGTAAGAACGATCTCCGAAGAGCCATTCGGATATTTGGGCGCGGAGCAACCACACCGCGACCATAGCACAAAAACCCTGCACAAGATGGGCGGCAAACAGCACACGCCTGACACGGCTGAGCTCCTGCTCCTCACCCTTGACGCTTGCAATCTGCCGCACGCCGCTGGATCCCATACCAAGGCCAGCCGCCGTTCCAACCACACCCTGCAAGCTATTGTAGATGCTTAGCAGTCCGACGCCATTCGGCCCTAACAGGACGGCCAACACCTTAATCCGCAAAATGGAGATCAGGATATTGACAGCTTGCGCGCTGCCAATGACCGCCATGGATCGGATCAGGCCGCGCGAATTATTGGAAATAGGCTGGGTCAATCTGCAGCACAAACGATACTGCAGACATCTGCAGTCTGCTGAGCGGGCATCTGCGGCCCAATAGGTAAGCTCAGCACCTCATCTGCCATATCGCGCGCAAATGGAAAGGCGTCGACGGCGATGCCTAACCCCGAGTAGGCGTCCTGCATATGCGGAGGGATCGGATAGTGGATCAATGTGCCGATGCCAGCCGCTCCAAGACGCTGTTGCAGCGCATCCCGTTCGATGCTGCGAACTACATACAGGTGCCACACAGGATCGGCCCAATCGGGAACATGGGGCAGGATCAGCCCGCTGTTTTCCAGACCTTTGGTATATAGGTTTGCTATCGCCCTGCGACGGTTTGTCCATTCCTCGAGATGTTTCAGCTTCACCCGAAGCACTGCCGCCTGAAGCGGATCGAGGCGAGAGTTTGCGCCCTGCACCTCGTTCACGTATTTCACCCGACTGCCGTAGTTGCGCAGCACCTTAACCTTGTCCGCCAGATCGGCGCGGTTTGTGGTGATGGCCCCGGCATCACCGAGCGCACCGAGGTTCTTGCCGGGATAGAAGCTCCAGCACACGATATCACCATGTGCCCCGACCCGCCGCCCTTTGTAACGCGCACCATGCGCCTGTGCGGCATCCTCGATCATGCGCAGCCCGTGGCGGCGGGCGATGTCTAGGATCGGGTCCAGATCGGCGGGTTGACCATAGAGGTGAACTGGTAAAATCGCCCGGGTCCGCGATGTGATTGCGGCCTTGATCCGCGCAGGGTCGATGTTGTGGGTGGCGGGGTCAGGCTCGACCGGAACTGGAGTTGCGCCCACGCCGGAGACCGCCAGCCAGGTAGCGATATAAGTGTTAGAGGGCACGATTACCTCGTCGCCCGGCCCGATATCCAGCGCGCGCAAGGCCAGGATAAGCGCATCGAGACCGTTGGCGAGCCCCACCGCGTGTTCCGCTTCGCAATAGGCCGCCCATTCAGTTTCGAACGCCTCGACCTCTGGGCCAAGGATGTACCAGCCGCTTTCGAGTACGCGCGAAACAGCAGCGTCGATTTCTGGCTTGAGTTCGCGGTATGCGGCACCGAGATCGAGGAAGGGAATTTTCATGTTTTGCGCCTTTCCAGTTCAGCGAGGAATTCGTCATATGTGCGCAAGTAGTCTTCGGCCTCGTAGGGGCGAGAAGCGAAAACAAGCAGCACTGCATCAGGGCTGTAGCGATACTGGGTGCCCCAGATCATCGCTGGCATGAACACTCCCATGTCCGGGCGATCCAATATGATTTCACAACGATGGGCTCCGTCGTCAAGCAGCACCCGACATGACCCATGCAAGCAGATCAGGAATTGCTGGCATTGCTTGTGGGCATGTTCGCCGCGCAATTCCACAGTAGGCACGTCGAACACAACAAAATAGCGTTCAGGAGCGAATGGCACCTCTGTTGGCACTTCACCCACGGTCAGTGCACCGCGAGCATCGGCGATGCGCCGCATCAGATACAGCGCACTGTCGCCAACATCCAGTGAGACACGCGCCGGTCGATCCAAGTGCTTGTGGCTGTGAATGTCGATCAGTTTCGGATCGGGTCGCGTGTCTGAATTGGCCCCGTTAAGATATCCCACGACCTGCGCAGGATTGCCTTCGACGATGGCGTTGGCGGGCACGGACCGCAGGACGACTGCACCAGCACGGACCCACGCGCCCTGGCCAATTGTCACGCCTTCACCGATAATGCAGGCCGCATCTAATCGCACATGATCGCGCACTACGATCCCGTCACCGGCCAGTATTACACGCGGATCAATGGTAGCTGTTTTGGAAATGTTAGCATTCACTAGCTGGAGGCTTCCCGTAGTTGAATCAGGCATTAGGGTTTTCCCGCTTTAATATAGAAAAGTGTGTCATTTTATCACTTTCAAATTGAGCGCGTGTATACTCAAAATAGGTGTTCAGTTCGTTATGGTCTGTTTCAATGGCGCCAAAGCGTCGGTGAAATGCTAACGTATGGCTGTTTTCATTCAGCACTTCGAAAATGGCGCAAACACTATGAAGACCCACAAAACCAATTTGGTATATTAAAACCGCACTTTCGAGCGCGGCCTTACGCGACTTGTTCTCGTCCAGGATCCAGCTGCCCCAGGTGAAGCTGTCCGCCTTGATCTCGTAGAGCCGCACAAGGCCGCACCGCGTGCCATCCTTTCGCTCAATCACATAGTAGAGTTCTTGCCGCGCCGCCTCACGGGCCTTGTAATCCTCGATCCATTGGCGCTGATCGTCGACAGTGCCAGCCACTTTGGACAGATGGCTGTTGTACGAAGGGTTGGTCCGAAGGCCATGCACATAGGCCGCGTCGTCAGGCTCGATCAGTCGAAGCGTCAGATTGGGTCCTTCGACACGTGCTATGGATGACATGTCCATCATAGCCTCAGATCGCTTTCATCGCGTGCAAAGACGCTTTTCAGATCACAGAACACATGATCCGGGCCCCCGTAGCCGCGCAGGGCTGTTGCCCCGGCGTCGCGATAGCTGTCATGCGCAACAGCCAAAATCACACCGTCATATGCTGCGGGTTCTGGCGTTTTAACGTAAGCATCCGGCGAGGGACGCGGTCAAGCTGCGTTGACAGCTTCCTGCCCGAGCTTCCAGTTCCATGGGAGCAATTCGGGCAAGCG
>Ga0307978_1002704_pt1 | contig 12381 bp, 14 predicted proteins | sample OrgLakmetage1056_FD_203151 | JGI IMG/M metagenome (GOLD analysis project Ga0307978, IMG submission 203151) | Saline water microbial communities from Organic Lake, Antarctica - #1056 | ecosystem: Environmental > Aquatic > Non-marine Saline and Alkaline > Saline | place: Antarctica: Organic Lake...
AACTTTGCCCAACTTCAATTACACGCTACGCATGGCGGTTTCAAGTCTCTTCTTTCTTAAATTTCGAAGCTCTATTCGTATGATGCGCCTTCATTCTGACAATGCGTTGCTCTCATTTGAACATGCCTCTTTTCCGTCGCCTCTTCTCCTTCTTTGATTGCGTCCTCCTAACTTCTGGGCGGCACACGACAGGTGTTCGAACCCTTGGGCCAATCCCTGTATGAGTTCTTGAAAGCCAACGACTACATTCCCTTCCCCCTGTACTGCGTCCAGGACTTTTCCCGCCAAATGTTAGAAGCCATCGACTTCTTGCACTCCATGAAACTGGTACCTTTGTGTGTATGGCATACGCTATCTTAGGCACGCAAGCATGTTCTAAGTAACAGCTCTCACATGCATGCAATTGCTCTTATGTGGCAAAAGCTCCCAATAGACCGACGACTGAATTTAAGATGTGTTGTCTGCATCCGTCTTGCCTTGCCTCCAACTTTCTTCGTGCATTGGCATTGAACTTCTTTTGTGCCGTTGTTTTTTGTCTTGCACAGGTGCACACTGATTTGAAGCCCGAAAACGTCTTGTTAGTGTCCAACGAGTACACTGTGCAGCAGGTGGGCAAAAAGCAGGTGCGGATTCCCAAGAGCACGCGGATCAAGCTCATCGACTTCGGGTGCGCGACTTACGACGACGACAAGCACAAGTCGGAGCTGATTGCGACTCGGCAATACCGTGCCCCGGAGGTCATCATGTCCCTGCCGTGGTCGTATCCCAGCGACATTTGGTCGGTGGGCTGCATCATTGCGGAGCTGTACTGCGGGGACCAGCTGTTTGAGACTCATAGTAACATGGAGCACGTGGCTTTGATCGAGCGAGGAATTGACAAATGGCCCAAGTCGCTGCTTTCGAAAAGCCCGCACAAGGTATGAAAACAGCTGCTTGATTTCACATGTTTCTTTTCGTCTTTGACTTTACTTGACTGTGTTGTTGTTGTTTTTGTATGCAATGGGCTGCCCCTCCATGTTGTACCATTCCTACGCTCTTCTGCCTTCCTCTTGGTTGAAGTTTTTTTTTGTTATTCCTTCCAATTACTGACTGCTGATTTTTGCAACATTGTGTTCATTGACCATTCATCCATCCACACACCTATCCTACCCATTCACCTATCCCATGCACAGAGCAAGTACTTCGACAAGCACGCGTTGAGCCTGTGGCGGACCGCGCTGGATGCCGACGGAAGGCGCCACGTGCGCGCCATGAAAACACTGGAAGAGTTTGTCGGGGTAAGTGGTGAAAGGGGGGAGTTGAATGAGGTTAAGTGGTGCTAGCAACGGTACTTTGCGATTTCGCTTCGTCTTCGCTCCCCCCGCGTGCCTCCTTTCTGCATGCACGCACGCGCCGGTGCCTGTATTTACCTCTCACCTCTTCCTTCGTGTGCATGTATGGATGTGGGCTTGTGGTGCTGCCTCCTTTTCTGCACGCACCGACAGGCGGACAAGGACACCGGCCTTTTGTCGCTGTTCCGCGCGCTGTTAACCATCGACCCGAAGAAGCGCATTTCGGCCAATCGGGCGCTCACCAAGTCGTTCGTGCGGCAACGCACACGGAAAGCTTGAGTAGGAAAGAGCGAGGAGCGAGTTGCTGACTAAAGTCTGAAAACTTAGGAGGTGCCTGGAAGTGCGCGTCTATTAAGCCTAGAGCCGCAGGTGCGTGTGCATGAATACATGAAGCGCTTCGCCCATAGATCGCAATACCAACAGCCAACAGCAAATGGCAATAACAAAATTAATATAACAAGCAATATACAATATGGCGATTATATTTGGTATTTGGCATTTGATTTGAATGCTGAAGTGCTTTATGGAGAGTAGCCGCATGCGAATAGTGTTAGTGATCGGGCGGCCAAATGAAAGCAATATGCTTTATGCGTCTCGCGTCTAGTAGCTTATTGCTTATTGCTCATTTGCTGCTGCTGCTGCTGGAATGTGGAATGCAGTAGGAATCTGGAAACTGGAAATGGCCCGAGTATGCCTCAAAAATCATAGCTCAATCCTTTTCTACTGTAGCTGTCCGTCTTTTAAATAATTTTTTCCTTGCTGCGGTTAGCGGATAGCGGTGCGGTAGGCGTAACAAAGCTAGTAGGACGTTGAGCGTTTCGCCAGTCTAGGCTAGGAGCGGTGGCTATGCGAGGTTTTGCCGCCGTTGTGCTTGGAGTTTTATTACAAGCCGCGGCTGCATGGCGCGAGTGGCCTCATGTTGGCGAAGGCCCTGCTAAATGGAAGCGCAACTGGATGCCCATGGAGCAACAGAATGACACCTATTTTGAAGGTACGACAACTTTGACTAGATTACGGAGACTGCCTTATCGCGCGCGAGTTAAAATTTTCTACTTGTGCCAGTCTACGGTAGCTATCTTACGCTAGTTTTGAATCACTAGTGTCCGTTTTCAATGGCTATCCTTAATGCCGGTTACCTGCTGTACGAATTGTGCTTTGTATTTACAACGCAGGCCCTGGAGGGCGGTACGGTCATACCATGGTGCTGCACGACACGCAAATCATCCTCTTTGGTGGCCGGGCAGACGAAATTCAGAAAACACACATTCCCAAGACTTACACAGTGAAGGATCAAAACGGGACCGTCGACTTTGCTTCGTGAGTGCTTGCTCCTTCGACTAGATTGCCTGCTTGATCTGAAGATTGCTAAATCACTATCCTGAGAGTTGGCGTCCTTCTTATAAAGCCATATAATTCTTAGTTTGGCCGTCTGAGCCCTTCATTGTCGGTGACCGCTACATTATGAATGGTTGACTCTCAATGCCTCTCTCTCTCTTTTCGTTCAAAAGGTACTGGGAGCGCGTCTACGACTGCGACTATTTGCTCCGCAAAGCTCGTTTCGTAGACCCCAATGCCACTCTAGAGTCGATTCGGTGCAACGAAACCATGGCTAATCGTGCGCTGATTGACACTACTTTCCTTTGGAACGACGTGTGGATGTAAGCTATGCCAACAACGAAAGCATCCACAAACACACACATGCACGCACGCACACAAGGGAATGAAACGCAAGCTGGGGCTGCAGGATTCCCTAGTTTACACTCAAGTTGCTAAAATAATTCTGACTTTTTTTCTAAATTGACTGCTATTTTGCTCTCAATTCCAAAACGTGCACACTCTCGATCACAAGATAGTGACGTTCACTTGCCTGTACCCAGGTACGATTTAAACTGCACCCGGTTGTGGCAAGAAGGCTGCACCAACACCTCGTCCCAGTGGCAAGTGCTCCACGAGGGCGCCATCGACGGCGGCTGCAAAAACTTCGTGGAGGGCCGCGGGGGCACCCGGGAAATCTGCACGGTATGAATTTAGGGGCGTCGGTTATGTCAACAGAGCGTTGCACCACTTAATTGTGTGCACGTAGTCGATTCCTAGTTCAGGATCGAAGCATTACAAATCATTTCCTTCCTCTCATATTGACTTCTGTAAGTCCTTCTCTTCTTCCCATAATCTTTTGCCTCTCATGTCGCGTGTAAACACCAACCACAATCACAAGGTCCCGTCGGAGCGGGCTTTTCACGGCGCCGCGAGATTCAACGACTCCACCATGCTCATTTATGGGGGCTTCTCCCACCGTTGCGAAGAGTACTGCGATGACGTGTGGTCGTTTGACTTGAGGTAGAATAAGCACAATGAGTTTGCTGTGGTATCGCTACTTTTCTTGGCAAACGGATTTGTACGCTTCATACATAAACTTGAGTGCATGGATTCTGACATCTGTACGACCGAGCATGTAATTTACTTTCCCTTATCCTATATGCTCAGGTTCGGGCGGTACATTTGGACTGAAATTTACCCCTTAGACCATTTCGCCTCGGGTGCGGGGCCAGGACGGCGGTGGAAGTTCAGCGTAGTGACCGACGGCATCTCCATGGCGATATTTGGAGGACAAACGCTGTGGGAAGGTTCGGTTCTTGTTCGCCAAGTTTCTTTTTTTCCTTCTTTTCGTGCGACACGTGAACTTTTTTTATTGTTCTTTATTAGATACTAATCCAGGCTGTGATGTGCGGATGTTGGGTGTATTTTTCTCACTTATTAGCTTGTTCGTCAAAACATCCTTTTTTTTTAACTCTTCCTGTGCTCTCTCGTCTCATCTTAGGCTTGCTGCCGGAAAACTCGGCCCCCACCGAGGAATCTGCGTCCTCGGCTTCCATCAACTTGGATGACGACGGCGGGAACGGCTACGATGGGAGTGTGAACGCTGCGGCCTCCGACGATGATGACGACGATGGTACTTACAAAGACGACGATGACAGCAGCAGCAGTGGCGGCGCTGCGTCCGACAGCAACGGCTACAGCGGGAGCAGCCGCAGTGGCGACAAGTACGGCGACCTGTCGAAGGGCCTGGCAGGGGGGTTTCTGTCGGATTTTTGGGTGTTTCGGAAGCGCCCTCTGAGCCGGGGGTGGGGTTCGTCCTATGATTTCGCCGTCGACATTACATTAGGTCGGCCTCTTCAAATGTTGGACCAGTTTTTATTAAATTAAGCTTCGTGAGTTATGTACACTGTCTGTGTGCACTACAGCAGAATGGTGCTGTTCCATAATTGACAGTACAACCTTGATTTGCAAGTCTTACTTCTGACCTTGATCACATTCATGATTATCTGGTGTGTGTGTTTACCTGTTTTGCACTTTTTTGTTTCTCTATTCCAGACATTGATTTCACGGTGGGCGAAGGCTCTGACCCTGAGAATTACGCGAGTTACTGGGAAGAGAATCCCATTGACAGCGGGGACTACGGGATGTGGGAGCAAGTGAATCGAACCGCGGAATGCTTGCCTGATCCCAAGCAAAACAACTGGGACGAGCGCTTTAACACTTACTGCCGGGTGAGTTATGATGTTTTATCATCATGGCCATCACAAGTTTGACACTCAATCCTTTGTCACCAACCTTGTTTCTCCGCTTTGGTGTTCCTGTTGTGCCAACCCCCTCGATTCTGTTCTCATTCTAAATTCAAAATTGAGTTCATCCTTCTTTTCGCAGGTGTTTTGGCCGCCCGAGCGCGCCGGACACGTCGCCGTGCTCGACACCACCCGCAACGGCATGTGGTTACATGGGGGGTTTCGCACCCATTACCCTTACCCTTCCACCGAAGACCTCGCCAAGCGAGGCCGCTCCACCCAATCCCACATGCCTTTCGGGGCCTACAGTTACTACCTCGACGACTTGTGGTTTTACAACTTCACCCAGTCGAGGCAGGACCGCTACGGCGGGGGCATTCACCACCACGGCGGGCGCTGGGTGCAAATCAAGCCGCTGTCTGCACACCAGCCGAGCGGCCGAATGGAGCACGTGATGCTGATGAGCGGCAACATTCTGATGTTACAGGGAGGGTTTGGAGTGAACCACCACATGAATGACACCTGGCTGTTCAACATTACGACGACCAAATGGCTCCAGAAGCACAAGTTCGAGCGCGCGAGGTACCCCCCCAACTGCACCCATGACATGGACGGCGAGTTGGAAGAATTGCACTTGCGGTAAGAAATCACTAAAAATAAAGGGCCCAGAGGCGATTCTCAAGTTTCTTTTGGCTCTTCTTGCATTTGTTGAGTTTACTTCGCCTATCATTTTCTTTTGGAATAAGTGAAAGCATGTCTTAAAAGTTCTAAATTTAACTCAGGAATATCTGTGGCAGTGGTTCTTACCTACGATCTTTTCAAAAGTCGCATTGTTGGTATTCTTCTCCAACTTCCATTTACTTTTCATGCCTACTCCTCAGGTTTGGCGACGACGGTGATGTGCCCAGCGACGGGGCAGCGGCCGATGCCATAGCGGAAATCAAGAGCCGTTACGCGGGTTGCTTTGCGCTGCGATGGCCGAGGGACAAGAAGCGCGACGAGTACTGGCCGTTTGACCCCCTCGACGACCGCCAACAAGACTGGTACACCTGAAGGGTTAATGGTAGTGCAAAAAAGGGGAGCAGAATTTCAACAGTTGATGATGGAATGTTTTTTTTTGCCATTGACGCTCCTGCCGTTTTTCCTCATTACTAGTGTACCCATGTTGGATTATTGACCGCTTCGCTTATGTGAAAAACTTTCCTACTAGCGGAGCATACTAATTGCCACTTTATTTTCCCCAATTCCACTAAACATCGCTCTACCTTTACTTGCCCAATTGATTCCTTCCTTCTCAATCTACCCTGACGGCAGGTACGCCCCCGACTTCAAGATCGCGAACCGCACCAACGCGTACTACGGCATTTTGGACAAGGGCGAGCACATCGAAGTCGGTCGCTTGTTGGCCAACGATTCGTACTCGGCGCCCGGCAAATTCGGCCGAGTGGCCCCCGACGGTACGCCCATCGTGCCCTACGCCAAGACGGGTCCCAGGCAATACGTCAGGAACGTCTCCTCGGAAGAAGCGTTTCGTTTGGGGCTCGTGCGCTACGGCAATTACACCATCAACATGACGGTGTACGAGCGCTGCACGTCGGTTTACGGTGTTCCTACCAGGTGTGCTGCCCTGACCTGCTTTAAATTTGTTGTTCACTTAAGAAGTGCGAATCCTTCATGTTTGTGGTCTTCGCGTTTTTCATGTCTATGAGGATGTTCGAAGAAAGCAAAGACTTCATTTTTCTTATTTTTGTTCCAATCATTGAAACGTACACCTTCTTCTTCAAATGGAACAACTGCAGGAACACCCTTTTAGACGGGCAAGCAGGACGGCACACCGAGACGGTGATGATTGCGCAGCCTCGCAGACAGCGGCCTGGCTGGGACGGGTGTCGCGATCGCCACGACAACCGCAGCGATTTGCCTTTGGAGCTCCAGTGGGACCATCCCCCGCAGAGATCGGGGCACGCAGCAGTCTTCAACCAGGACTACGGCTTGATGATGGTCTACGGTGGGCGAGGCCCCGCCCGAGAAGAGCGAGCGCGCGACGACAAGACCTTTGACTTCTTGGTCAAGTACGACTTCTGGCAGTTCAGCGTGGACAATTGCGCTAACAATTGCAGCAACCATGGGTTCTGTGCCTACGGGTTTTGCACTTGCGAGGATGGTTATTACGGCTACGACTGCAGCAATAGCTCTTGTCCCGGTGACTACTGTTACTATGACGAGTTCACGCATGAGCAAGTGTGTCAGCACTGCTGCAGCGCTGGCTACAACCACACGGATGACGATGTTTATATTGACAACGCAGATTCATACAAGGTATGTTGAAATGATTGGCAAATCGATGGTATGCGAGGAAGCGAAGAATTGTTCCATGCTTGAATTTGTGAATCGAAATCACCCCTCGAATTGCTTTTCTTATCATTTGCCAAAAATCTAAAGGTGCCGTGTTCGCGCGACGAGCCCGGCTACAGTCACGGCATTTGCGATGGGTTTGGCACCTGTCAGTGCGCGCCTCCTTTCTTAGGGGACGATTGCTCCGTCAAAGACTGCTTGCACGACTGCAGCTACAACGGCTACTGCAGCGTGGAGTATCCCGTGAGCCGCTGCGTGTGCAACCCCAGCTACTTCGGCGAATTTTGTGAACAAATCGAATGCCTCAACAATTGCTCGTACGTGAACAGATATACTTTCGACTTCTTCGTCGCAATTTTTTTGTCTATCGACTTTCACATGTGCGTGCCTTCATATATTGACGTAACTATAAGCTAATCTTCATTTCCTTCAACATCTCACACGAATGCTTTTGTGTTGTGCCTCGACGTGGTTTTTAATAGATATCCTAATGGCGTGTGTGACTACACCGAAGGCGTGTGCGCCTGCAACCACCTTTACAACCCGTACGACAACACGAGGCTGTGGGCGACCTCCTGGGAAAACAACGAAGTGCGGTGGGAAGGCGAAGACTGCAGTTACATCACCGCTTACGCTGCAGCAACGCGCACTTCCACCATCAATGCCGTGTCTTTAGGCCTTGTTGCTGCTTCACTTCTCGTCGCCACTGCTGTCCTTGGCGTGTCCTTTTGATCTAATCAGCTAAGAATTGATTGTGCTGGAGTGCAGTATAGTATAAGCCGTTCTGTACCCAAAGAGAATGGTTTCTTGGCCTATGTCTTATTGTGGAATTCGGAATTAGGTACCAGTTTAAGGTGCGCGATGTGCGGTGCTTCCTACTAGCTATATAGTATGAACAGTGCGCTAAACTACGCAAGGGGGTCGCAATACAAGCAGCTCCACAAAGAAAAAGCCACAACAAGAGGAAATAAAGAGGAAGATATTTCGTCCGTTATCGGAATTGGTGACTGGGAGTGAATATCCGTTGCCGCTTTCTTCTTTGTCTCGCGCAGGAGTTTTCCGCTCAGTATGCGATAAGTCATGGCCGGACCTACTTCATCTTTGCCCTGTAGATACCTAGATAGCGAAATAGGTTCATCGTAAATATGTTCCAAGACTTGATTGATCCCTCAAAGCACAGTTCTCGTATTTGCGAATTAATCTTACTGACTTCAACTTCAATCATTGGTATTTGTCTGTAAAAACCGAACCCGAAAAGGAGTTAGTATTCGGCCGTTATTGAATCGTTCAGATTATTTTCATTGTCAACTGCCAAAGCATGATGTGTTTTGTGCGAGCACAATTGGATTCATCTAGTTTTGTGCCCGAAAAGATTTTGGCCCGCTTTTATTTGCATATTAAAAAGAAGCGTGTAGCGTCGCAGTCTTGAAGAGAAAAAAAGTGAGAAGAAGACAGGTAGGAGTGCATGTCGCGGGAATCTTATCAAGCACTCGACGTCTCTTGACGAAGTGCCTATAGCTTCATCCTTGTAATATAGATCAACTTGTAAAGTATCGTCAAAGCTCGAGTAATGTCGTGCCAAAAGTAAGTAATTTCCCCGAACTTGAGGTCAAAGAATATTGCCTCACGTGACAAAATTCCGTTCACTCGAAAATCTATCACGTATCGGTTACTGATTATTTACTGACCGAGTTCCGCGAATTACCCACGCGCTTGCGAAGAGCTCCCACGCCCCACGCCTCACGCCATCGACATATTCCCACGCCGTTGGTGACGTTTCTCTCTGAGGATATTTTTAAAGTAGTAGTTGTCAATGATTCGACTTGGGAGTAATAAGGAGCCAAACGATGCTCCTACCTTCCTGAAAGCTCCCAAAAGGCGTCGTCAACTGACCTGCGAAGGTGATGGTACAGTAAATGGGGCAAGCACGATTTCTAATTCATCTTTGAGTCCATTCGCTGACCTGAATGTGGACTCTCACTTCGGCGTCTCTGTAACCGCTATTGGGGATCTTGATGGAGACGACACCGCGGAGATTGCAATTGGTGCGCACAAATTAATTGTCACAAGTTGTTGTTTGATAAGTTGTGCGTCATAATGTTGCTGTTTGATCAGGTGCGTACAATGACAACGACGGAGGTTCTGGGGCTGGGGCCGTGTACGTTCTCTTTCTTACCACAGAGGGCTTCGCAAAAGACGCGCAGAAGATTTCAAATAATTTTGGCAATTTGAATGCGTACTTCACTCTTGGGTCAAACGACTTTTTTGGTATTTCCGTCGCTGGAGTAGGAGATCTTGATGGCGATTCGATCCAAGACGTTGCATGTGGAGCCATGTACGACGATGACGGAGGAAGCAATGCTGGAGCTGCTTACATTTTGTACCTCGAGACATCAGGTGCTGTCAAAAATGCAGTCAAAATTAGCAACTCTTATGGTGGATTTCCCTATTTTCTAGAAACGGCTGAGAAGTTTGGCTCCTCGTTGGCAAAGTTGGATGACTTAGATGGAGACGGTATTGTTGAAATAGCTATTGGAGCAATTGGATGTGATGATGGAGCTTCAAACTCGGGCTCAATATATATCGTATTTCTACATATGGATGGTGTCGTTGGCAGTGCACAAAAAATAAGTAACTCGGCAGGCAGTCTAAACTCATACTATGCTTTGGGAGGGGGTGATAGTTTTGGTTGGGCATTGGCAAGTCTCGGTGACCTAAATGCAGATGATGTTTGCGATGCCGTGGTTGGATCCAATGGCGACGACAGCGGCAGCGAAAATTCAGGTGCTGTGTTGGTTATCTTTTTGTCAAAGCATGGAAAGGTCATGGGCGGTCAGAAAATTTCAAATCTGGAGGGGCGTCTGGCGTCATTTGTGACTTTGAATATAGACGACTACTTCGGCAGGTAAGCCAAGAATATTTTGTGCCTTATCATCATTACAATGAACTTTGAAATTATTGGGACAATGACCAACATTTCCTGGGATTTCCCTAATTTTGCTCTGCTTGCAGAGCTGTTGGAAATATCGGAGACGTAAACGCGGATGGTATTGTCGATATTGGCGTTGGTGCATTCCAAGACAATGACGGTGGGACCAGGGCTGGTGCAGTATATGTTCTCATGCTTCGCACAGATGGCAATGTTAAGGATGCTCAAAAAATATCTGCATATTTTGGGGGCTTGAGTACGTTTGCTTCGCTTGAGGATAATGGGTATTTCGGACGGAGTTTGTGTGCCATAGGAGATTTGGACGGCAACGGTGTAACAGAGCTCGTCGTGGGAGCACACTGGACCGGGATGGCAAACAGGGGTGCCGCTTTCGTCGTATTTCTCACTCAGACTTCGTGCAACCCCCTGGTGCCGACATTGACTCCTGTTTCAAGCATAGCAGCCTTGAACAGTTCGAATCCAGCATCATCATCATCAATCACTGCAGGCAGTGCAGAAGTTTGGATCAGTATTGGTATTATTGTTGTAATCGTCTTCGCAATCGTAGGAAAAGCGGCTGCAGGCATATATTTCAAAGAAAAAGAACTTGCGTTGAAGTCAAGCGAATGCATTGAAGCTATGGACGATCCATGGACTCGTGGGTCAAGCACAATGATAACTCCAAATGATTTTGAGTCCTCGGAAGAGGCCAATACCTCAGAGGTCTATGGCACCACACCAGAGGCAATTGCAGTCGCTGTACCAATTGGAAGCATTTCGCCAAGAAACGCTCACTCGCCGCGTAAGAATGAAAATCATGTCAAGAATCGTTTTAGAAGAGCCCTGAGTCGTTGCAATCGGAGTGATTCTAAGAACTTGGATTCTTCAGTGTTGGCGTCAGAGAAATGTGTTGTCGGAACAGTTTGCGAGAAAATGGGTAATGCGAACGGCAATTACACAAAAGGCGTTTTACAAAATGAATACACCGATGTGGATTCAATGATGAGAGAAAAAATGAAGGAGGATCAATCACCAGCGCCGTTCACTCATGCTGTACTTCACCGGAGCTGCTCGAGGGACGAGGAAATATGTGCTGCTAGCACCGGTATTTATCATCGGACAGGTAAGGCAAGAACAAGTTCTCTAGATAAAGTTGTGATCTCTAGGGATTCACACAACGATGAAGAAAAGACAAGGAAGTCATTCGTTACCTCAAACAATAATCAAAGGACAAATTGGGCAACAGCAAGTTCGCTGGACGAAGTGGTTGTCTCTCTTGATGAAATCAGCGACGAGCAAAAACCTGTGAAGAGGAGCAATTGTCGAAGGGCAAGCCAGGCCAATATGAATTCTCTGGATAAAACAGTAAGCTTAGATTCGTTGGCGGTGCCTGAGAAGGTGTATCAAATTGCGAATGTGCCTGCTCAAGATGATGTTAACGTATATGTTTCTGCTGAAGATGCATTCACAATTGATCCGCGCACCACTCAGCGAACAAGCATTGACTTTCCTGCCGAATCACGGGAAACAATATGAATCATTATTCAAGCGGTAATCTGCAGGGAAAGAGCAAGTATTCGACTCCTCAGCTAGCTTCGTCAGATCAAGCTAGCCGCAAAATTATTACATCATGGTCTTTTAAACGTGCCACGCATTTTGCTATTCGGAGTGTTGAGTCGTCATGCCCCTTGACTTTGAAGCAAAGCCCATATGTTTACTGCCAAGTCGTGCTTCAAATCTCAGGAACACAAGCCATTCGTTGAAGCATAAAGTGCAAAGAGCGCACGCCAGTGCAAGCACGCTCCTTCCAGCTAGAGTGCAAAGTGCAAAGGTCACAAAGATTCCGTGGTTAATCATGAGTCAATTTGTCATCATAAAAAGAAGAAAAAGAAGCTCGTATCAATGCTATATACCACGCAGTGTGTTAAATTAAAAATAAACATAAAACATATTCCAATCTTGGGTTTAGATATTTCTTTTGTTACGTCTGGGGCCTGTGTCGAAAGGCACTGCTGGCTATATCGACATTTTTGCAGCATGAGAACGGTGGATTGGTCTACATTATAGGAAATTATGCTTTGAACGCGACATTATACACCGCTGCCTGCATCCTATAATCAGGCACCACCACTGAACTTTAAGGGGAAAAAAAATTGCATGGCTCGCAGCAAGATCAAAGAGGCCCAATAGAGAGCGAACTCAA
>Ga0307978_1002709_pt1 | contig 12366 bp, 12 predicted proteins | sample OrgLakmetage1056_FD_203151 | JGI IMG/M metagenome (GOLD analysis project Ga0307978, IMG submission 203151) | Saline water microbial communities from Organic Lake, Antarctica - #1056 | ecosystem: Environmental > Aquatic > Non-marine Saline and Alkaline > Saline | place: Antarctica: Organic Lake...
AAAGACATCTTAGAAATAAAGAATCATCAACAAGGTTAGAAACTAATTTAGTGTAACGCCTAATCTTTAACTTGTGTAAAGCATGTGCCTTTACGAACAAAAAGCATGTGCCTTTACGAACAAAAAAAACTGTAATTGAAAAAAAAACAACTCTACATAGAGACAAAAATCAATTGTGATTTTGAGCGGTTATGGGATTATACCCAGAACCCTAAACTTCATCAACAATGGGATTTAAGATTTTCGGAAATAAGCTACTTGAAAAAAGAGAAGGAGACAGACCCTCAACTTTTTAGATACTCAACAAAAATAGGGTTTGGACTAGAAGTTAATGGACTGGGAGAAAGTGTTGGCACTAAAACTAAAACAAATGGTGAAAGCACATCTGTTTTAAAATTCTCGTCTGACAATAAAATTTCAATTATTAAAGAGGGTTCAGGTTATTGGAAATATATACCTGAAAACGATGGTATTCAGTTTCTTACTGGATATGATTACGATACACGATGGGGTGTTTTCGGAAAAGCCATAGATAAAGTAGTTTTCAGGCCCCTTATGATTTGGGCAACAGCAGTGAGTTTTGATTGCTTGAAAAAATGGCTTGAAGACGAAATTGTCCCTAGTCAATCTTTGAAAAACTTATTAACTGTGGTACTTTCTCAGTTCGTCCTAGCAACAATTTGGATATATCAGGGCATAGTACCAAAACTTTTATTTCAAGATAGCGGGGAATTAGATATTCTTAAAAGCGCAAACCTGTTTCAGGGATATGAAACGTCAGTTTTAACTACTATTGGTGTTGTAGAGATACTGTTTGGTGTAATTCTGATTTTTAAGTGGTCAAAAGGTTTGCACTACATCAATATAATTGCTTTACTCCTGCTTGGTATAGGTGCACTATTTAGTGATTTTTTTGTTTATACCTTGCCTTTTAATCCATTTTCGTTAAATGTGGCTATGATTTGTCTCTCAGTTATTTCAATTCTGAATATAGACTCAATGCCTAAATCAAAAAATTGTATTACAAAGCAGAAAATATGAATTCAATTTACAAGAAAACACTTGGGGCTGATTTCGATAAATTGCATCCAAAAATTCAAGAACGATTTGGGTTCAATAGTGATAAAAAGATAGCAGCAATTGGAGAGGGGATAATGGAAACGGTATGGTATGGTAAATTCTACACTTTACCATTTCTATATATTGGAACTTGGAGAAATATTATGTTTCCGCAAAACGGAAAAAATATCCCGTTTACAATTGAAAATTATGCTTATAAAGATAGTTATGGTAGAGAAACAGTCACTTGGATAAGAAAGTATCAATTCCCCAATAGAACAAGAAGGTTTGATGCCACTATGATTTATAGCAATGAACGAAAACTCATAGTTGACTATCTTGGTACTCATCAGCACTTAGCAGTAGACATAGAAATGTCAATCAGTGACAATGGGGGTATTCAACTAAAATCTGGAGAACAAAGATTTTATGAAGGTTTTCTAAGTTTTATCTTCCCGCAATTTTTTTCAGGCAATGCAAGTGTTTGTGAATGGTATGATGAAGAAGAAGATAAATTCAAAATATCGGTTGTAGTAAAAAATAAATTATGGGGTGCCTTATTTGGTTATGAAGGTTCATTTGATGTAAAATATATTGACGTGAATTCGAAAGATGACATACCAAAAGATGTAATGCCCTTACGAGAAGAAAAAAGAGAGTAACAATAAACTAATACTGTAATAACTTATACGCAAATACAGGGCGTAGTGGGAGGCTTTGACCGTCGGAGACTGAAATGTCTGCGCTGGGAGGGAAGCTGGAGTCTGGGGGCGCAGACATTCCTTTGAGTTGGCGATAGTATAAAACCCACATCAGAGATTAGTATCCAACTATCCGAAATTAGAGTTATTCTGTGTTCTAAAACGTTAATACTTTTGGTTTTAAATTAGTTAAAATCAAACTTCAACCATATGAAAGATACCATCTACAGAACAGGCGAAAATAAAGTCACTTTTATGAGTGACGGAAAAAAATTGGCAGGCCTACTCTACATTCCGAATGACTTCACAGCAGGCGAAAAAAGGAAAGCAATGGTCATTACAAGACCAGCAACAGGAGTTAAAGAACAAACCGCAAGTCTCTACGCCAAAAAATTTGCCGAAAAAGGATACATCACACTCGCTTTTGACCCTAAAGGTTATGGCGGAAGGCCAAGACTTTCCGCTCCGATGTTGTACAAGGCCTGCCCCGCAAGAGTACGGGGAAGCCGGGGAGATGCGTTGGAAGCCTTTAAGTTGTGCACGAGACACACAATGGCTATGCGCACAAGTTCCTTCGTCGCACGATCGAATAGCCGTGACGTTAGCCTTCATTAGGTGCCTTTACGAACACCGAAAAAATGAATACTATAACTCAAAAGATAGAAATATGACAAACTACATAGATGGCTTCGTTCTTCCGATTCCTCGAATTTATTTGAACGAGTACAAAAAAGTGGCTGAAAAAGTGGCTGAAATTTGGAAAAAATATGGTGCGATTGCTTACTTTGAATTTGTTGGTGATGACTTGTTTTTAGGGTTCAGCGGAAAATAAGGTCCTCATTTCAGGCGAGCTATTTTTGCACCAGACAAGGCGCGAAGAACGAGCATAGCCTAGCTACGTAAGTGATGAGCAACGAAGGCTGGGGTAAAAAGAGCCGTATCAAATGGGGAAGTTATTCTTCGCTGGACCCTTAGAAGGCACGAAACCTTTTATAGAAACCGTAGATGCAAAAGAAGACGAGGTAATTGTATTTGGTTGGGTTGTTTTTCCTTCAAAAGAGGTACGTGAATTAGCCAACAAAAAAGTTCTCACAGACCCAGGAATGACAGAATTAGTCACGCCATTGACCAATCCTGAAAAATTGATTTTTGACGCCAGCAGAATGTTCTATGGAGGATTCAAACCCCTTGTACAATCGAACGAATAGGTGAGAAGTAAAACAACGTGCTACAACAAAATGCATAAAATATTGGGCTGACAGTGGTTTCAGAGCGTTTTGTACGCTCAAAAAGCATTCTTCTCGGCTGACAGATACGTTTTCATGAAGCCCTACATTTCACACATAAATTGTTCTCATACCTTAGTTTGCATTAAATTATAATTTATGAAGAAGATTCTGTTTTTAGCAAGTTTTTTTAGCATGTATGTTATAGCTTCTCCCATTGTATCTCATGCACAAACTGAACTGCGTTCCGAAAACCCTCTGAAAATCAACGAGATTCGATTCAATCCGTCCGAACCAAAAACCGGCGAACTTTTGACGTTACATATTGATCTCGATGGAACATGGAATACACCGTTCTGGCAGGAGGAAATAGCTCTCGATGTAGAATTCCAGGGGCCCGGAGGAAAAACATGGAGTATCCCCGGATTTTATACACGGGACTTTCAACGTACCCGTGACGATTCTGGCGACCGTCCGGTTGAGGTGCTGACACCGATTGGTCAGGCGGAATGGCAGGTACGGTTCCTACCGAATTTCGCCGGCAACTATCAGGTGACTGTCCGTGCTGCAGACCGGAACGGAGAGATTGAGCAAATTCATACCATTACGGTATCCGAAGGGATGCCAAAGCCGTATATACGGGTAAGCAACAACGATCCCCATTATTTTGAGTTCGAAAACGGAGAACCGTACTTTGCGATCGGTCTCAATGTAGCCTGGGGGCGGGGAGGAACGCCAACCTATGATTTTGAACGCTGGTTTACAGACATGGGAGATGCCGGGGCAAATTTCGCCCGTGTCTGGATGGGACAGCGCGGATTCCTTTTCGAATCGGTAACACCAGGAACCTATTCGCTAAATAGCCTCTGGCAGATGGACCATGTGCTCTCAATGGCAGCTGAGAATGGCGTTTATATCAAACTTTGTCTCGAGGATTACCGAAATCTCTCGAGAAATAATCCCTACTCAAAAGAAAACGGTGGTCCCTGCGAAACTGTGCGTGATTTCTTCAAAGATCCCGAAGCGAAACGTATGTGGAAAAACCGTCTGCGCTATACTGTGGCACGATGGGGATGGTCACCGAATATCATGGCATGGGAATTCTGGAATGAGATCGATGCTTCGGAAGGATATGATAAACCGGTGGTTCAGTCATGGACGAAAGAAATGGCGCAGTACCTTGATCATATCGATCCGTACCACCACCTTCATGTGAATAGCCTCGGAAGTTTTGCTTTCGAACCGAGATTGTGGATGATGCCGGAGATGGATTTCGCTCAAATGCACGGTTACTGGCGGCCGAACTGGATATCCGGCGAGTTTGGTAAAGACTGGGCACAGGTGATGATCGATCGGATCGCTATCCTTCGCCCTTTCCAAAAGCCCAGCCTGTTTGCAGAATTCGGATTGGTCGATGAACGCTGGTATTACAGCCCTCTTATGGATATTGATACCGGGGGAGTAAACATGCATAACGGGATGTGGGCGGCGATTCTTGCCGGTTCGGCCGGATGCGGTCATCTCTGGTGGTGGGATGAGTATGTCGCTCCGCAGAATCTCTGGTATCATTATCGCGGTGTTGCTAATTTCGCTGCCGGAGTTCCCTGGAATACCCAAGGATTCGAACCGTTCCAGATCGATACTCGTGCGGCACCTTACGATAAAGATGTTGATGCCGAACAACTTAGAATTATTGGCCTGCGGGGAAAAACAATGACATTGCTCTGGATTCAAAACCGGGCAAATACTTGGTTGAATGTTGTGGAAAAAAATCCCGTCCCGCCGGTTGAGAACGCCCGTGTGTATTTCCCTGAGTTTAGCTGTCAGGAATCAAACATCTATACGGTAGAGATATGGGACACGTATACCGGCAGCAAACTTTCTACCCGGAAAGTCATAGTCAACGGGGAAACTCCATTTATTGAACTGGGTAGGTTAGAAAAGGATGTAGCGGTCAAAATCCTTCTTGATTGACAATCGGAATTTTAATGAAGTCTTATTATGGGCAAGCCTAAAAAAAGAACGAAAATGAATATTCAGTCATTTAATGAACATTTAGATTATAATGATAATCGAATTGTCACTCAAGTTCTTTTGGAAACTCCGTTTTCAAAAGAAATTAGAATCCTATTAAAAGATGGACAAACAATGAATGAGCACAAAGCTCCTCTTCCTATTATTGTTCATCTTTTAGAAGGAGAAATAGACTTTGGTGTAGAAGGAGAAATAATATCGCTCAAAAAAGGAGATATTATCACTTTGGAAAGTAATATTTCTCACGATTTGACGGCAAAAAAAGACAGTATTGTTCGATTAACGCTATCAAAACTAGATGATGCCAATCGGGTAAAAAAAGTAGCTCAAAAATCTTAATTCAATGGAGGCAATTAATAGCCGTGAAGATATTAGTAAACTAGTGCATGAATTTTACTCTAAAATCCGGGAAAATGAATTATTAGCCCCAATTTTCAATAGCCATATTTCAGAAGAACAATGGCCAGAGCATCTTAAAAAGCTGACTGATTTTTGGGAAACTAACTTATTCGGTATAGCAAAGTTTAAAGGAAGTCCATCAGCAAAACAAATAAACGTGGATAAGAATATGAACCATTCTATAGAGCAAACACATTTTGGAGTTTGGCTACAACTTTGGTTTGAAACAATAGACCAGCTCTTCGAAGGAGAAATTGCTTTTAAAGCAAAACAGTCAGCCCGTAAAATGTCGACAGGACAATTCTTGACTATATGGAATAATAGACCTGAAAATAAAAAGCCAGCAGATAGTCGAGTAGACGGCCGTGAGCTGTAAAGTTCACGGCCTGCCCCGCGAAATTGCGGGGTCAAATAAGTCAAAAAAGACGACGCCGGAGCCTGCCCCGCAGCATTGCGGGGTTCATAAATCCTTGATTTGCAATAGGAGCGAGCTCCAAACATGCTCTTAGCTTTTCTGGAGTGGCTTCAGCGCTTATTGGCTATTACTTTTTGTCTGGTATGCACATGACCGTAGGTGCATTGATGCTGTTTTCTGGTGGTGGGGTGATTTACCTGATTTTTCAAGATATCGCGCCAATATCCCGCTTAAAAGAGAACTGGATTCCCGCACTCGGAGCAAGTTTTGGTTTTTTGATTGGAATGATTGGTGTAAAGGTTTTAGGGTAATTTTTTTAAAAAAAGATCAGAGAAAAAATGGAGCAATCACCAGACAACTATTTAGACAACCATTACATCCACAGAAGCAACTGGTTAAGAGCAGCTGTATTGGGTGCGAATGATGGAATATTATCAACAGCAAGTCTTGCTATAGGAGTTGCAGCCGCCAGCGAGCTTCGTGAACCCATTATATTAGCAACTATTGCAGGATTGGTGGCAGGCGCCTTATCAATGGCGGCAGGTGAATATGTATCGGTAAGTTCTCAAACTGATATAGAACTAGCAGATATTGAGCGTGAGAAAATAGAGTTAGATGAAATGCCCGAAATTGAACTTCAACGATTGGCTGAAATTTATGAAAAGAGAGGATTGAAAAAAGAGACCGCATTGATTGTAGCGAAAGAGCTAACTGAAACCGATGCATTAGGTGCACATATTCGAGATGAATTGGGAATAAATGATATCAGCAAGGCTAAACCAATGCAAGCGGCTTTTGCGTCTGGTGCAGCATTTACCGTTGGTGGCATACTCCCTTTAATGGTAACGCTGTTTTTGCCACTAAAAAACATAGAATATTCTCTGTATGGTTTCGCACTTTTATTTCTAATTATATTGGGTGCATTAGCAGCAAAAGCTGGTGGTTCGAATGTAACGAAAGCTATACTCAGAATCACTTTTTGGGGTACAATAGCAATGGGATTGACTGCTTTTGTTGGATATCTATTTGGAATAAACATTTAACCAAAACAACAATTTTAACGGGTTGAATTGGTGTTTTGTGGTAAATCATTCTTCTGATAGTTTGAGTAATCTTACTAATTGCATGATTTATTTCAAAATCTGAAGCGGTCAAGCACAAGCCAAGTTTTACAAATGAGCTGTCCCGGCAACTTTTTGCAAATGACAACAAAACAGATTCTAATAAAAGGGCGAAGGCATAACAATGTACATAAAAAATAGGCGGGTCATTCCTAAATTCAAAGCTTTTGGCTATTATCAAAGTTTTACTTAAGCGAAAGTTTTGTGCTTCGAAACCACCTACTTTTCATATACTAACCGTCGGTAAAAAAAAACATCAACTCTAACTGGCAATTCAATAAAAAAATACACCATTGAAATTTTAAATATGCTATATATTTCCTTAGCAGTAACATGTTTTCTAGGGTGTCAATCATCTCAACAAAAAATAAAACTAAATTTTATTATTATTTATACTGACGATCAGTACGTTAATATACGCTAGTAAAAGTTCTAAATTTCTTCCAAATCAAGTTATTAATTAGCAGCCATGAAAATCCTGATTATTGAAGACGAACAAGAACTTGCTAATGACATGGTAAAATACCTGACCAATGAGCAATACCTGTGCGAATGTGCTTCTGACTTTCATGCCGCAATGGAGAAGGTTTATGGGCACGATTACGATTGCATCCTATTGGATCTAATGCTGCCGGGAGGCGATGGACTGACCATTTTGGAAGAACTCAAAAGACTGAAAAAACAGGATGGAGTAATCATCATATCAGCTAAAAATGCTATTGATGATAAGGTAAAGGGACTGAAACTTGGAGCTGATGATTACTTGGCGAAACCATTTCATCAAGCAGAATTAGCGGCAAGGGTTGAATCTTTAATCAGGAGAAAGCAATTTGATAGCAACAATTTGATCGTCCAAAATGAATTATCCATTGACATCAATGCTAAGGCTGTGACTGTAAATGATCAGCCACTTAATCTGACGAAAAAGGAATACAACTTGCTCCTGTTTTTCATTGGCAATAAAAACAGAGTCCTTTCAAAAGGAGCTTTAGCCGAGCATCTTTCAGGCGATTTTGCGGATATGTTTGAAAGTCATGATTTTGTGTATGCACATGTCAAAAACCTAAAAAGAAAGCTCAAGGAGAAAGATTACGGGGACTACCTCAAAACCATATACGGAACCGGATATAAATGGGAACGATGAGCAGACTACTCAATAGACCTTTAAAAGCATTTGCTTTATACGCCCTGATTATTTTGGTCATCAGCATTCCTGTTTATGTATTGGTTATTGACTATATCTGGACAAGTGAACTCGATGAGAATAATTGGCTCACCTTACAGCATACCAAACAAAGGCTTCAATCCAAACAGTTTACGCAAGCCGAAATAGAAAACATCAATCACATTTGGGGAGAATTACAACCGGGTGTTTCGATTATAAAAGTGGATCGTAAAATATCCTTTAAAGACAGTATCTATGAAGCTATCAGACCCAATGAGTTTGATGAAGATGATGGTGAAGATAGGTTTCGTGGTTTAAAAACATTCGTAGAGCTTAATGGAGAGCCCTATATCTTGACCATTGAAACCAATGTGGAAGAATCAGATGAAACCTTTGCTGCGGTGGCAGGGATTACACTTCTCTTTTTTATCATTCTTTTTATAGGCTTCATCCTCTTAAATCGTAGGATTGCGACAAAGACTTGGCAACCTTTTTATGCAACCCTTCGATCACTACAATCCTTTGAGCTTTCAAAAGATAGTTCGGTCCATCTTCCTTCATCCGATATTCAGGAATTTCAAGAACTCAATCAGTCATTGCTCCATTTGATAAAAAGCAATGTAAACGATTATCAGCAGCAAAAATCATTTACTGAAAATGCTTCACATGAGCTTCAGACGCCTATTGCGTTGCTCAAATCCAAAATGGATTTGTTGATTCAGCAAAAGGATATATCACCTGAAATTTCTGAACTACTAAACAGCATTGAAGCACCACTATCTCGCCTCTCCCGCATCAATAAAAACCTGCTCTTATTGGTAAAGGTTGAAAACTATCAATATAGTGATCAGGAGCAATTAGATGTTAAGGAGCACCTGGACAGTACCATAAGCCTCTTTGAAGACTATTTGAATGAAAAGCAACTCCAATTATCTAATCAGGTAAAGGAGGCTATCGTTGTCAATGCCAACTCATTTTTGGTGGAAACCCTTATACAGAACCTACTTTCCAATTCAATCAGACATACGTCTAAGGGTGGTCAAATTGCAATTTCCAGCAACGGAAAATCCCTTATAGTCATGAACACTGGCAAAGAAAGTTTAGACCAAAGTCGCCTGTTTGAGCGATTCTCCAACACAACCAAAGGCAAAGTAAGCAGTGGTTTGGGGCTTGCTATCATTCGAGAGATTGCCAACAAATACGGTTGGCAGGTTGGCTACAGTTTTGAGAATGGGTTCCACATTTTCACCGTTGAGTTCTGAAAATTACTCACGAGCGACTCTTCATTCTCTTCAAATGGTGTTCGTGATTAGCTCCGCTGCTACTTCGTGGTGCTTCGCAATTCCAAATTTCTTCTAAATCATACCTGATATTTGTACTATACAAAAGATTAAAATAATTAAGACATGAAAAATTAATGTTTATCACCGCACTTTCGATTGCCTTTACAATGCAGTCTTGTGCACAGGAATCAGATAGCAAAAGCGCCCCCGAAAAGGTACTTACCTCTTTCAGCGCAAAGTTTCCTGATGCTAAAAAAGTAGAATGGGAAATGGAAAACAATGAAAATAATGAAGACTAATCTGATTATCTCCTTAGCCCTATTGCTATTGCCATTTGGGTTATTGGCACAAAAATCATCCGTCAATGTTTCTGGAACCATCAAAGACAAGGTCTCCAACGAGGCCTTGCTTTTTGTCAATGTGGTTTTGAATAAATCTACTGATTCATCTTTCGTGTCAGGGACTATATCCGATGATAATGGCCTATTTACTATTTCAGATGTAAAGCCCGGTGATTACCTGTTGGAAGTTACCTACATCGGTTATAGAAAATACAGCTCGCCTTTATTCATCGGCTCAAATTCAGCGTTCATTGATTTGGGCGCAATCTTATTGGAAGTAGGTGTTCAGCAATTGAATGAAGTAGTTGTCACGGCTCAACAAGATGCTGTGAGAGGCACAATGGACAAAAAGACTTACAATGTGGATGATAATGTGAGTCAAAGTGGCGGTAGTGTACTGCAAGCAATGAATAATCTACCAGGGGTTACCTCGCAAGATGGTCAGGTACAGCTCAGGGGAAATAGTCAGGTAGTGGTGTTAATCGATGGTAAGCAAACGGCTATCACAGGCTTTGGTAACCAAAATGGATTGGACAACATTCCTGCTTCAGCTATTCAAAAAATTGAGATTATCAACAATCCATCGGCAAAATATGATGCCAATGGGAATGCCGGGATCATCAACATTATATTGAAAAAGGAAGAACAAAAAGGATTAAACGGTAAGGTTGGCTTGTCAACCGGTCTCGGTGCTTTATGGGTACGGGAAGAGAATCTTTCTGGTATACGACCGCAGTACCAGGCCACACCTAAAATCAATCCTTCGGTTTCATTGAACTACAGGAAAAAGAAAGTCAATTTTTTTCTTCAGGCAGATAACCTCTACACTGAAACGCTGAATAAGAATGAATTTGTAACCCGAACCTATGATGACGGCACAGTCATCAACCAACAATTGAAGCGAAACAGAAACACCAATTTTTTCACTTCAAAAGCAGGAGTAGATTGGTTTATGAATGATCACAATACCTTGACTGTTTCAGGGTTTTTCAGTCAGGAGTCTATCAAGGATTATGGAGATCAGCCTTTTTTCAATGGGAATACAGAAGAGAGCGTCAGGCTATGGCAGTTTCTGGAAGATGAAGTATTGACCGCTGCAATGGCATCTGTAGCCTATGAACATAAGTTCCAACAACCCGGTCATAAGTTGAATATTGGATTCAACTATACGTTTGATCGAGAAGACGAGAAGTATTTCTTCACGAATACAACATCCGCATTTTCCCTGGAAGAATCCTTTTTCCTTATTGCCGATCAAGAGGTAGCCGATTTTACATTGGATTACACCCGGCCCATGAAGCACGGACTATTGGAAACAGGAATAAAATTCCGCAGGAGAACCATTCCTACTGATATGCAATTCAACCCTTCAGCAACCAACTCCGTTCTTGATACAGGTGCTGATGGCCTGGCAACGTACAAAGAGACCATTCCCGCCGTGTATGGCAACTACACCTATGAAGTCAAAAAACTGGAAGCAGAAATTGGATTGAGAGTTGAATATGTGGATTTGCAATATGAAGTTGATCCAAACCATAATACTTATCAGAGCGATGGATATGATTACTTACAGCCCTTCCCCAATGCCCGTCTGACTTACAAGATTAATGACCGGAACAAGCTATCAGCATTTTACAATCGCAGGGTTGATAGACCTGATGAAGTGGACATTCGAATTTTTCCAAAGTATGACGATGCTGAAATCATTAAAGTAGGTAATCCGGCTTTACGGCCTCAATTCACCAACAGTTTTGAATTGGGTTACAAGAATGGATGGAATAAAGGTTATTTCTATGGAGCAGCTTATCATAGAATTTCAGAAGGAACCATTACCCGAGTAGCTACAACGGTTGACACCACAAACCTGATTTACAACATATCTCAGAATGCAGGTAAAAGCTATAACACGGGTATTGAAGTAATAATCAGTCAGGAACTTTCTGACCACATCAGCATGAATTTGAATTTGAATGGATATTACAATCAGATAGATGCATTCACAGTAGTCAACCAATATCCCATAGAAAACACCTTTACTGCAGAGCGACAGGAAATCTATTCAGGAAACATAAAGCTGAATACCAACTTCAAATTCGGTAAAAACACAGAAGCACAATTGACAGCCATTTTTCTTGCTCCTGACATTATACCACAAGGAACTATTGATTCACGATTTTCCCTCGATTTCGGGATCAAAAAACCTATTCAAAAGGGTAAAGGAGAATTGTTCCTGAACGCAACAGACTTATTGAATACGATGGTCATTAGGAAAGAAATAAATGGAAACAACTTCTCCTATACCAGTTCGGATTATTACGAAACTCAAGTAATCCGATTTGGATATAGTTTCAAGTTTTAAAATAAAAGCACATTGCCTGGTCGCACAAGTCTTTGATTTTCATGACGAACCCGCTCCAAACATGCTCTGAGTGCGGGGTGCGAAAACCAGATTGTCGCACAGCATAAAATGCTTATATTTGGACAAAAAGATGATGACAGAGGAAGAGTTTTTGACCTTGGCCAAAGCGAAGTATGCGACTATAAATACCTTGAACGAAAAGCCTACGATGTTAGATTATGAGCAAGGCTTGGTTGACATTTTAAATGATTTGGGCAGAGAAG